>Ga0310037_10000104_pt1 | contig 71888 bp, 66 predicted proteins | sample Sb_taG_11_FD_200239 | JGI IMG/M metagenome (GOLD analysis project Ga0310037, IMG submission 200239) | Peat soil microbial communities from Weissenstadt, Germany - Sb_50d_3_AS metaG (v2) (version 2) | ecosystem: Environmental > Terrestrial > Soil > Wetlands > Peat | place: Germany: Weissenstadt... | reverse complement strand
CGAACCATCCAACTGGTATACTGAGAAGTCAGATCCGTTCACCCCCTCAAGACGCCAACTGTACCAATCGCGCTACGAACGTGCCGCGATGTGGCGCCATTCCGAACTGTCTTCTCTCGCGGGAATCTGGTGAGGGGAGCCCTGGTTCACACCGGCCGTGAGGGGCCGTGCGGCCTGAAGGGGTCGAGCATGAGGCAACCGGCGCGATGAAGTCGAGGAGCCGCAGCGCATGGACCCACGCACGCCGCCGCGTGCGACGTCTCTTTACGCGACCGCTCGCTGCGCTGACGGCAGCCCTCGCGCCGCCGTTCTACATGCTGTACATGCGCCTCGTTTGGTCGACGAGCCGAGTCGATCTTGGGAACTTCGGCGAGCTCCAGAAGCTGTGCGACGCGTACGACGGCGCGGTTGCGCTTCTCTGGCACGAGGAAGTCTTTACCGTCGCCTACGGCTACTGGTGGGCGGGAATCCACGGCCACACACTGGCCAGCCGCGGCGATGCCGGCGAGGTGATTACACGACTCCTCCTGCGCTGCGGTTACACTGTCTTCCGCGGTGGCTCGACGACGTCGCGTTCGCGTCACCGCGAAGGTGTGATCGACGACCTCGTCGCGCACATGCGCGACCACCATGGGGTTCTGTACGGGCTCACGGTCGACGGGTCGAAGGGCCCCGCCTATCGATTGAAGACAGGAGGAATCGTTGTCGCGGCCGCATGCGGGAAGCCCATCGCACTCGTGCGCACCTGGTATCGCCACTCGCTCCGCCTCCCTACGTGGGATCGCACCGCGATCCCGCTCCCCTTCAATCGGATCGCCTATTCCTACCGTGGCCCGTACTTCGCGCCGGAGAGTCTCGCCGACGGTGCAGGGCTTGAGCGATTCCAGAACGAGCTCGAAGACGATCTCGTCGATCTCGCGGCAGAGAGCTACGCGGTGATGGGCCAGCCCCGCCCGACAAACCTCGTGAAGCGGGCTCCTCCGCAGGTGATCGCAACACCACAGTGAGCAGGACCCTGCACGCGCGCTTGCACTGTCTTCGCCACTGCAGCGCGGGCGCGTGCGTTCCCTACGGACGCAACTCGGCAACCTGTTCGCTACAAAATGACAAGACCAAGGACCGATGCCAGGTCAAATGATCCCACAGCGCTCGCTGTTGGTTCGTCAGACTGGAGAGCGGAGCGGTAAAGCCCGAGGGTGGGGACGCTCGGCGGTGGAGTCGTCTACGACGAGAGCCGACGCATGACGCGGTTCGCAGAGGAAGGGACCGGGTGGCGTCAGGGAAGAGGTGGGGGCCACGCCCCGAGGCCTCTTGCGGCGAGCCGTGGTGCACAGCATGCAAGCCCGCGCCGGCTACGCCGTCGCAAAAGATACCGATGAAAGTCACACATGCGCATTTGCTGTCCCTGCTCTTGGTGCTCCTCGCCGCAGCACCCACGCGAGCCGAAGATCCGCCCGCCACGACAGAACCGCCTCGGGAAAAACCTCGCAAGGAGTCGCTGACTGCGATCAACAAGGCGCTGACAGACCCGGTCAGCGAGGCCTGGTCCATCACACTTCAGGAGAATAATTTCCGGATCAGCCCGAGCATCGGTCAAGGGGAGCGCTGGAGTTCGCAGCTGCAGTTTCAGGGCGCGTTGCCGATCGCGCTTACGCCTAATTGGGACCTCATCACTCGGCCGTCCATTACGCTTTTTTCCTCTCAGCTGCATCCGCAGCCGGAAAATCCCAGTGAGATCGACCGCACGACGGCGTTCGGAGACATCGTTTTGCTGCAGCTGCTCTCGCCGAGGCGCCAGCTGCTCAGCAATTGGATAATTGGAGTCGGGCCGACTTGGATCTTTCCCTCTGGCGTTTCGAGATGGACGACACTGGGGAAGTGGCAGGTCGGTCCTGCCGCGGCCTTTGGTTACCTCTCGGACAAGTGGATCCTCGCTGCCTTGTTCCAGAATTGGACGTCGTTCGGAGGTTCCGGGCCACGCGCCACGAACTCGATGAATCTCCAGCCCATTGCCGCGTACTTTTTTCCCAATGGCTGGAGTGTCGGGTATTCCGGCAGCATCCTGGCGAACTGGAAAGCCAGTGCGACGAACGCTTACACGGTCCCCATCGGGCTGCAGGTTTCCAAAGTCGTGCTCCTCGGCCCCGTTCCCGTAAAGTTTGCCCTCGGAGCGCAGTGGATGCCCCTACACTCGGCGAACTTTGGCCAAGTCTGGAACGTCCAGCTCTTTATCCAGGCCTTACGCCCGAAGTTCCTTCGGGGATATCTCAGCGATCCCTCTAGCCTCAAACTTCGTTGGGAGGAATGACGCGCCGCAGGATCTCAACCCGACCTGATCGAGGGCTGGCCGGACAAACTAGTCTTCATTCTCGCGGACCAGGTTCCGTCGGATTTGAAGCTGAAGGCAGAGGAGGGACCGGATCGATGATGGCCGCGCGCGGGGCTTCGGACCTAGAATCGGGTCCTGAGCCCCCAGCACGCGGACCCAACCCTCGCGGGGTCCGTCCGCCCGGTGAGCACACTGCGATGGGGAAGGGCTCAGGACCGGAGTATCGAATGCTCCTGCTACGGGTGAAACCGATGAAGCCTCTTCTCCTTCGCTGGCTCGCGTGCGCTGGGCTCATCGCCGTGATGGCGAGCGCTGCCGCACGTGCCCAGTCGCCTCGGGTTCCGGTGGGAACCCCTGCCGCCGCTGCCAACAAAACCACCACGACCGGTACCTCTGCTTCTTCGCCGGGGTCGGGAACGACCGATGTTTCGACGCAGCCGTCAATTCCCAACGCGATCGCGCTCGCGGAAATCTCGACACAGGCTCAGGAAATCACGGAGAACCTGCGCGCGATCGTGATTCGGCTTGAGGCGTCGGCAAATCTCACCGAAACCGAGGCCGACCTCGCCGAGTGGACTCGGCGCGTCGAGTCGGGCGTTGCGGATACCAACGCCGTGTTCCAGCTCAAGCCGCGGTTCTCGATGCTCAGCGATATGGCACATGCCTGGCAAGAGGCGCGCCAGCATCTCTCGATGCTCCTCGCGAAAACCACGGCCCGTGCGAGCGACTGCTCCGCCGCGCTCGGCGAGATCCAGAAGCTGCGCGACGTGTGGACACGCACGGGAGAAGCGGCGCGCGCGCAAAATGCTCCAGAAGAACTAATCACGCGCGTGGACGCCACTCTTGGCGCCCTCCGAATCGCGCAGGAGCGGATCATCGCCCTCCGAGATCGTCTCCTCGCGCTCCAAGGCGAAGCCACCCGCCAGCTCGGGGCCTGCGACGAGGTACTGGCGCGACTCGAGCAGTCCCGGCAGGAAGAAGAAGAAGAGCTTGGCAAGCAAACGGGGCCGCCCGTGTGGCGGGCTGCGCCTGCCGGATATGGCAGTGGCGCCGTTCTCCATCCCATCCTGATTGCGGGCCGCATTGAGCTAAGGCTTGCCGCGGGCTTCCTTCGGAGGCATGCCAGCTTTCTTCCGCTGCAGCTTCTTCTCCTCGCCTCCCTCGTACTCCTCATGCGCCGCGCACGGAGCTGGGTAGAGGACTGGAGAAGCTCCGGAACAGAGCTTCGCGAGCATCTCGCGGTTCTCGAGCTCCCCTACTCGGTGGCATTGCTGGTGACGTGCCTCTGCGCCTACGCCCTTCAGCCCGATGCCCCGCAGCTTCTCTTCGATGCGCTAGCGATCGTCGTCCTTGTACCCGTATTGCGACTCCTGCATCGGATCGTCCACCCGGCCGTCATGCGGCCGATCTACGTCGTCGCGGCGCTCCGGGTTGTGGATCTTTTCCAGCCGTTGGCGGGGACAGCACCAGTGGTCCAGCAGAGCCTGCTCTGCCTCAGCATGAGCGGCGGGCTGATTTTGATGCTCTGGTCCGTGAGCCCTGCACGCATGCGCGGCGCTCCGCAAAGCTGGCGTAGCGGAGTGACCTGGACCGGACGACTCCTCGGCCTCGACTTTGGGGCCGCATTCGTCGCGGGGGCCTTCGGCTACATGAACTTGGCCCGTTTTCTTTCGAGCACTGCCCTCGTCGCCGTAAACGCCGCCATGGGTTTCTTTGTTGCGGCACGGGTGCTCATCGGACTGTGGGACCTTTTGCTCGCGGTTCGACCTCTTGCGGCCCTCCGCATGGTGAGCGGCCATCGCCCTCTCATCGCGCGCCGGAGCGCAACCATCATCTCCGCACTCGCCGTCGCGGCCTGGCTCTTCAGGATCCGATCGGTTCTCGGCATGCTCGGTTTGAGAACGGACACCCTAAAGCGTGTCGCCGAAGCGAGCGTGAGCTTCGGAAGCGTGACCTTCTCCTTGGGAGACCTCTTCTTCTTTGCGGTCACGCTCTGGGGCAGCGTCCTGCTCTCGCGCCTCATCCGTTTCGTGCTGGACGAGGAGGTTTTCCCGCGGTCTCAGCTCGCGCATGGCCTTCCCTACGCGCTTTCGAACCTCATCCACTATGCCATCCTCACGATCGGTCTCCTCCTCGCACTCGCAACACTGGGATTCGACGCGAGTAGGCTCACGGTCATGATCGGCGCCTTGGGTGTTGGAATTGGTTTTGGTCTTCAGGCGATCGTGAATAATTTCGTGTCGGGTTTGATCCTGCTCCTCGAGCGGCCAATCAAGACCGGGGATACGGTGCAAGTGGGCCAGGTGACTGGCGAGGTAAAGCGCATCGGCGTTCGATCGAGCACTGTGCGTACGGCCGGCGGGGCAGAGGTCATTGTTCCCAACTCGACGTTGATTTCCGACAGCGTCACGAACTGGACGCTCTCGGACCGCTCCCGCAGGTTCGAGCTCCCGATTGGCGTGGCCTACGGCACGAAGCCAGCGAGCGTGCTGACGATGCTCAAGGAAGTCGCGAAACAGCATCCCGAAGTTCTTGCATACCCGGAGCCGACCGCGTTCTTTCTCGACTTCGGTGAGAGCTCACTCGACTTCGAGCTTCGGGCCTGGGTCGGCGACGGCAACCGGTTGGGTGGGGTAAAGAGCGAGGTTGCTGTGGCCCTGTGCGAGGCATTCGAAGCTGCGGGTATCGAGATCCCGTTCCCTCAGCGCGACCTCCATATCGTGGAGCCAAAAAAGCCGTAGCAGCGGCCGCCGGGAGAAATTGGGGAGCCGGAGGGAGTTTTCGGCAAGGCGCGCGGATCCCTCGACGACGCGCTGCCAGCAGGGGGAGCCCCGCGCGCGCCGGACATACCCGGAAGCATGAAGAGGCGGTCCAAACGGACCGCCTCTCTTCTCCCTACCACGGACTGCCCCGTCTTCAGCGCGCTGCAAGTGCGGCAAAGCGATCGCCGCCGTCGGCGGGTCGCACGAGGAGGAGGAGGCGCTTACCGTCCTCCACCTTCCCGACCTCCTGCCGCAGCGCCTCGACCGATCCCACGGGCTTGCGGTTCGCCTGAAGGACGACGTCGCCGGCGTGAAGACCTGCCTCTTCGGCCGGGCTACCGGGCTCGACGCCGGCAACGAGAACTCCCTGTCCATCTTCGACCCCCCGTTCCGCACGTTCCTCGGGCGTCAGTTCTCGGAGGGCGAGACCCCACTTGCCCTTTGCTGGTGCCGCCGCCTCGCGGACTTCCTCGTCTGCGAGCTTTGCAACCGTAACGCTCAGCGTCTTCACTTCCCGGTCGCGCAGCACTTCGACCGGCACGGTTGCGCCGACCGGCGTCGCGGCAACGAGGCTCGGAAGACCAGCGTGCCCCTCCACCTTCTTGCCGTTATAAGTGGTAATGACATCGCCCGTCTTGATGCCGGCCTTCGCGGCCGGACTTCCCGGAGTCACCCCGGCGACCAGGGCTCCCTGCGTCTCACTGACCGCGAGCGACTCAGCGAGCTCCGGCGTGAGCTTCTGGATGGACACCCCGAGCCACCCGCGCGTTACGTGCCCCTCCGCCTCGAGCTGGGGAACGAGCTGCTTCGCGACGTTGATGGGGACCGCGAATCCGATTCCGATATTCCCCCCGCTCTGACTGAAGATCGCAGTGTTGATGCCGATGACTTCACCGCGCTCATTGAAGAGCGGGCCGCCGGAGTTGCCCGGATTGATGGGCGCGTCGGTCTGAATGAACTGGTCGTAGGGGCCGCTGCCGATCGCGCGGCCCTTAGCGCTCACGATGCCGGCGGTCACGGTATTGTCGAGGCCGAAGGGGTTGCCGATGGCAACGACCCATTCACCCACCTTCAAAGCGTCGGAGTCACCGAGCCGCGCGACTGGAAGGTCCGTCTTGGCGTCGATCTTGAGCACGGCGAGGTCGGTCTTGGGGTCGCGCCCGAGGACCTTCGCCGGATACTCATGGCCCTCGCTTAGCGCAACGGTGATCTCCTTGGCTCCTTCAACGACGTGGTTGTTGGTGAGAACGACTCCATCTTTGCGGATGATGAACCCAGAGCCGGACCCGAGCTGCCGACCCGACGGCGGCTGCGTCGGAGGGAATCGGAAGCCGTGAAAGGGTCCGTCCTCGCCGAAGGAAAACGGGAAGCCCCCTTCGGGGCCGTCGGTCTTCACGACCGACGCCACCTTCACGTGCACGACTGCGGGCGACGCAGCCTCGACCAAAGACACGAACGAGGGCAAGGTCCCGCCCGGGGTTCCTGCCGGGTCGGAGCTGGCAGGACTGGCCGCCGGGACGACCGCGGCCTCCGCGACCGGGCGGGCAAGGAGTCCCGGGTGCGTACGGGTGCCCGCGGCCGTGCCGAGGCAAAAGGCCGCCGCCGCGACGCCAGCGACGAGGACTGTCTTGCGTGTGCCTGCTTGCATCGTCTCTTTCTCCTTCGCGGCGTACTTCGTCGCCGCATGCGCCCGAGAGGCTAGGGGGGCCGGATAAGAGAACGATGAGATGTGGATTAGACCTTTCTCATGGGTGGCGATTCTGCCAGGGGAAGCCGTACCCGAAAGCACGACCCGCTGCCCGGCTCGCTCTCCACGCAGATCTCCCCCGCGTGAAGGCGCACGATCGATCGCACGAGCGGGAGTCCAAGGCCGGTACCGCTGCGCTCGCGTGCGGGATCGGCGCGGTAGAAGCGGTCGAAGATTCGTTCCCGCTCCTCGGAAGCGATGCCTGGACCGCTGTCGCGCACCTCGAGCAGTCCTTCTTCGCGGTCGCAGCGTACGGCGAGATCCACGCGCTGACCCGCTCCGGCGTACTTGATGCCGTTCTCGGCAAGATTGAAGAGGACCCGCAACAGCAAGGGTTCGCTCCCCTTCACCACAACCGGACCCGGGGCGTCGATCGCGAGGCCGACGCCCGCGCGTTCGGCCAGGACCCGCAGCGCGGGTTCCACCTCCCTTGCGAGCGCAGCGAGATCGACCGGCTCTCCCTGGAACGGCACCACGTCCGCGTCGGCACGTGCCAGGAACAGCAAATCCTCGACGAGAGCGGCCAGCCGGTCCACTTCCTCAAGGCAGCTTTCGAGCATCTCCTGGCCCTGGCCGCCCAGCGTCGCTGTGTGCAATGCCACCTCGAGCTCGCCCTTCAGGATCGTGAGTGGCGTTCGCAGTTCGTGGGCTGCGTCGGCGCTGAACTGGCGCGCCGTCGTGAACGAGCGCTCGAGGCGTGCGAGCATGTCGTTGAGCACCGCGGCAAGCCTTCCGAGTTCGTCATCCCGATCCTCGGCTGCGAGGCGCATGGACAAATCCTCGGCACTGATGCGGCGTGCGGCCGCCACCATGGCGTCGACCGGAGAGAGCGCGCGGCCTGCCAGAAACCAGCCCCCGAGGGCTGCTCCCGCGAGAGCGAGCGGGGCAAGGGAGAGCATCACCAGAAGGAATCGCGAGCGGGCCTGATCCACGCGCTCGAGCGACGCCGCCACTTGAACGAAGTGCACCAAACGTCCGCGATCGATGACGGGGAGGGTGAGCAGCCGCACGTCGCCAGTGGACGCACCCGGAATCCGGATCGATTCGAAGGTCTCGCGTCCCTCTTCGGCATTGCGCAAGGCTGTGCTGCTGAGCGGGAACGTCCATCGGCCACGCTGGCTGAGCCGAGGATCCGGACGACCGAAGGGATCGAGCAGCTGAAAGAAACGCTCGGCGAGCGACGGGCCGAGCATGCTCTCTAGGGTGTCGGCGAGATCCGGCCCGCCGGCCTCGCGGCTCGATGCAGCGATGGCCCTCGCTACGGACGCAAGCGAGTCGTCCAAGTTCGTGCGCAACCCGCGGTCAAGCAGTACGAACGCTGTCCCGCCGAGAAGGAGAAGGAGCCCCCCGAACACTGCGGTGTACCACAGTGTCAGGCGCGCTCGGACGGTTCTCAGAGGGGTGGGCAGTCTCAGCGGTTCGGTTCCTTCAGGACGTAGCCAACGCCCCGGACGGTGTGCAACAGCTTTGGCTCGAAGTCCGAGTCGATTTTGCGGCGTAGGTAGTTTACGTAGACGTCGATCACGTTCGTAAAGCTGTCAAAGTGGACCCCCCAAACGTGTTCGGCGATGAGCGCTCGAGAGAGGACGCGTCCTCGGTTGCGCATCAAGAACTCGAGCAGTGCATATTCCCGCGGCGTGAGTTCAATCGTTCGGTCCGCGCGGAGGACCTTTCGGGTTGCGGGATCGAGCGTCAGGTCGGCGACCGCAAGGATCGGAGGGCTTGCCGGTGCCCCGCGCCGCAAAAGAGCCCGCACTCGGGCAAGGAACTCCGCAAACTCGAACGGCTTCGTCAGGTAGTCGTCCGCCCCCACGTCGAGACCCGTCACCTTGTCCGGGAGCGTCGCGCGCGCTGTGAGCACGAGGATGGGAGTACGACGACCCTGTCTCCGGAGTTCGCGAACGACGTCGAGGCCGTCTCGCCGGGGGAGCATGACATCCAGGATCACCAAGTCGTACTCGGTCGCGAGTGCCCGAGTCAGGCCCGCGTCGCCGTCGTGGGCGACGTCGACTTCGTGGTGCTCCGCCTCAAGGCCACGCCGAAGGAAACTCGCGACCTTCTTCTCGTCTTCGACGATCAATATCCGCACTGCCGTGGAGCTCCGACTCCCTTCTCGCCTGGTCGGTTGCGCCTCGCTGCCGTAGCGAGGATCTCCTCTCGCCTTCAGCTCGCTGCGCGCTTGCTTTGCGGATCGACTCTTGAGTGGGCGTCCTTGCGGCTGAGGCCGGCCACAAGCGCAAGCACTGTACGCAGGAGAACGTCGCGCGCGCGGTCACGGCTGAGCCGCTGGTCCGTGCGCAGGCGGTCCCACGCCTCGAAGGAGAGCGCCAGGTCGAGCGCATCGACAAGACCGGCGGGCGCACGCCGCAGCTCGGGCAGCCAGCGCAGGAGATCGGAACGCAGCGCGCGCACCAGCAGGCCATGACGTTCGCGCAGGAACTCCGAGCGCCAGCGCTGGATGTTGCTCGATCGCTTGTAGGGCGCGATCCGTTCGAAGAAAGCCCCGCGGTGATCCACGAGCGCCCGCGCGCGCCGATCGAGCGGACCTTCGACGGGATCGGCGCGCAGGATCGGCACCGCATCGGCCTGGAGCCGCGCGTCCATCTCGGCGAAGAGGCTGTCCATATCGGCGAAGTGCCGGAATACACTGCGGATGCCGACGCCGGCGGTCTCCGCGACCTGCTGCGCGGTCGGCTGTAGCACGCCGCTCCCGACCAGCTCGAAGAGCGACTGCACGATGGCCTGGCGGCTGCGCGCACTGCGGCGCTGCCGGCCGTCAATCGCGTGCGCGGCATCCGCGTCGCTCTGGGTCGTCCGTGCCGGCCGCATCGAACTAGAGCAGCTCCTCCGCGAGGAGCTCGAGCGCCTCGGGCTGCGACGCCGAAACGTTCATGGTGTGGATCCAGCCCTTGCGGCCGGCCTCCTTCCAAGCTGCGAGCCGATCGCGGATGCGATCGCGCGGCCCGACCAGGTGCACCGCGTCGAGCAGCGCGTCGGGCACCGCGGCAGCCGCCTCTGCCTTCTTGCCCGCCAGGAAAAGATCCTGGATCCGAACGGCAGCCTCTCTGTAACCGAGCCGCTTGGTGAGGTCGTTGTAGAAGTTCTTGTCGCGTGCGCCCATGCCCCCGATGTAAAGTGCCATCCCGCCCTTCACCGCCATGCGTGCCTTCTCAGGTTCGTCGGTGACGATCACGCTGACGCCTGGCAACACCGCAAAGTCCGCGAGACTCTTGCCGCCCCCGGCCTTCGCGAATCCCTCTTTTAGGTAGGGCAGATACGAGACGTCGAACCTCTCGGGATCGACCATCATCGGGAACACGCCGTCAGCGACCTCCGCCGCGCAGCGCAGTCCCGCCGGGCTGATCGACGCTGTGTAGATTGGGATGCGCGGATTGCCGTGCAGGATGCTCTTGAGCGGCTTGCCGAGCCCCGTGGTGGCCGCCCCCCGCACCGGGATCTCGTACTCCGAGCCGTGGAACTCGAGCGGTTCCTCGCGCGCGAGGATCTTGCGGATGATCGTGATGTACTCGCGCGTGCGCGTCAGGGGCTTCCCGTACGGGACGCCGTGCCAGCCCTCGATCACCTGCGGACCCGATGGGCCAAGGCCCAGGATGAAGCGCCCGCCTGAGAGCTGGTCGAGGGTCATCGCGGTCATCGCCGCCATCGATGGCGTGCGCGCCGGGATCTGCATGATGGCGGTTCCCACCTTGATGCGGCTCGTGTGCGCGAGTACCCAGGTCGCGGTGGTGACCGCGTCATTCCCGTAGGCTTCCGCCGTCCACGCTGAGTCGAATCCAAGCGCCTCCGCGCGCTGGATGAGTTCAAGATCGATCCGCACCTTCGGACCGAACGAAACGGCACCGATTCCGAGCTTCATGGTCTTCTCCTTTCAGCGCTGCAGCTGGCCGCGCGCCTTCTCCGCGAACTCTTGTGCCGCTTTCTCGTCCTGCAGCAGGCTCTCGACCCGGAACGGGACCTCGATGCCGCGCCGGGAGGCGGGTCGCTCCTTCATCGCGTCGAGCCAGCGGCGCAGGTTCGCGAGGCCATCGATGGAGACGCCCGACCACTTGTAGGTGCGCGCCCAGCACCAGTTCGCGATGTCGGCGATCGAGAAGTCGTCGGCCAGCCATTCGCTCCCGCCAAGACGGCGGTCGAGCACCTCGAAGAGGCGCCGCGACTCGTTCTGGTACCGATCAATCGCGGGCTGGATCTTCTCGGGAAAGTAGCGGAAGAAGACGTTCGCCTGGCCCATCATGGGACCCACCCCACCCATCTGGAACATCAGCCACGAGAGAACGCGGGCGCGCGCGGCCGCGTCGCGCGGCAAAAGTTGTCCGGTCTTCTCCGCGAGATGGATCATGATCGCGCCCGACTCGAAGACGGCGACATCACCGCAGTCGCGATCGATGATCGCCGGAATTCGCCCGTTCGGGTTGATCGCGAGAAACCACGGCTCCTTCTGCTCGTTCTTCGCGAGGTTCACGGCGTGGATCTCGTACGGCAGGCCGAGCTCCTCGAGCGTCACGGAAGCCTTCCAGCCGTTCGGCGTCGGCGCGGTGTAGAGGTCGATCATTGCGGCTCCAGTGCTGAGAACTCAGCCGCGCAGCGCGGCCAGGCAACCGGTGCGCTCGAGCACGCCATCGACGGCGGCCCGATCCCGCAAGCCGGCGTACCTCGCGCGCAGCACCGCGAGTGACTTGGCATGGTACTTCTGCGGCTTCTGGGTCCAGCTCCCGCCGTCGAGCTCCACCCGGAACTCCTCGCGCCCCGCAGCGATCGCGGCGGCGTTCGCCACCGTCCACGGCAGAAAGAGCCGCCCGACCTGGCGCTTAAGAAGGGGGAGCAGCGTCGGCTCGAGGCTCTGCCACGGCTCGAAGTTGCCCTCCACGCGTGGCCAGAGCATGCGGTGTACCCAGTCAAGGAGGTGCCGTGCGCTCCCCTCGATCAGCGCGCCGGGCGTAGGATCGGTCCACGCCTCGTAGATCTGCGCGAAGACGCCGAAGTCGCCGAAAGCCGGGCGCCCACCGAACAGGTACGGGCGCGTCGCAAGGTGTGCCTCGAGCAGCGCGATCGCCTCGCGGAACGACTCTTCGATCTGCGGCGCGGTCTCCGTGTTCGAGCCCACGAACCACACGCGGTTCACCATGCGGTCGCGGATCTGCGCGGCCATCGCCGCGTGCTGCTCCTCGCTCGCGCCTGGCATCATCGCGCGGGCGATGCGTCCAGCGGAGCAGAGCTGATCCACCTCGCGCGCCCAGCGGTAGTGGAACATCCACTTGTTGCCCCACTCGTCTCCGAACTCCTCGAGCAGAGCGGACACGAAGGCAGAGACCGGATCAGACGGATGGATGGAGGGCTCTGGGCGCTCGGCCTCGAAACGCTCGATGATCGGCGTCGAGTCCTGAATGCCTTCACCGCCAGGCGTCACGACGAGCGGGACAATCGGAAGCTTCGCGTATTTCTGGAACTCGGGCTGCGTCTCCAAGCTCCGGACGATCCACTGGTGCGGGATGCTCTTGTACCGGAAGTAAGAGCGCACCTTGACCGAGTACGGAGACACTTCGACGCCGAAGATGCGGTACGGACTCGACATGGGGCCCTCTCTTTCGGCGCGGCTCAGAGCTCGTAGCCGCTTGTCGCAAACAAGCGACTCTCGTCGTCAATGCGGGCCCCGGGCCTCGACCAGCGCGCAGCGTCAGCGCCACCGCCCGCGAAGCGCGAAGTCACGAAATGCGTCACGAGGGCGATGCCCGCGATGGAGAGGAGCTCGCCATCGCCGATCGCATGGTCGGCACCCATCGGCGGCTTCTTCCCGCGGGGTTGCATTTCTGACACTGATCATGCCATAAGTTGAACGCGCCGGGCAGGCGGCACACGAGGGGCCGCTGCGACTGAGCAAACCGCGCGCACGAGGAGAGCCTGTGAAGATCGGTCTCATCCCGGTGAACGTCGGCGTGAAGGATGCCGACCGTATGATCGAGATCGCCCGCACCGCGGAGGCGGTCGGCTTCGAGTCGCTCTGGACCTTCGAGCACGTCGTGGTCCCGCTCGACTACGCGTCGAAGTATCCCTACAGCGCCGACGGCAAGATGGGGGTCGCTCCCGAGACCAACTTTGTCGATCCGCTGATCGCGCTCACTTCGATCGCGGCGCATACCGAGCGCGTGCGACTCGCGACCGGAGTCAACATTCTCCCGCAAACGAACCCCCTGCTGCTCGCGAAGCAGGCTGCGAGCCTCGATTTCGTGTCGAAGGGCCGCTTCATGCTGGGCGTGGGCATCGGCTGGCTCGCCGAAGAGTTTGCCGCGCTCGGGATTGCCTTCGAGCGGCGCGGCGCACGCTTCGACGATTACGTTCAGGCCCTACGGAAAGTGTGGTCGGGCGAGATCGTCGAGCATGAGAGCGAGCACCTGCACTGGCAGGGCTTCAAGAGCCATCCCACCCCGATCCAGAAGCCGTTCCCGGTAATCATCGGCGGATCGAAGGGAAAGGCCTTCGAGCGCATCGCGCGATACGGCGACGGCTGGTATGCGCCCACTGCCAACGTGAGTCAGCTCGCCGCGTTGCTCCCGGCGCTCGACGCCGCGTGTGCAGCCGTCGGGCGCAAGCGGTCGAGTGTCGAGATCACCGCGATGTGGATTCCGCCGCTCGAAGGGGTCGACACGGTGCCGCGCTACCAGGAGCTCGGCGTAAGCCGGCTCTTGGTCCCCCTTCCCGCGCTCGCTGCGGGCGCGGGACCGATCGACGGCATCCGCCGGTTCGCTGACGAGGTGCTGTCGAAGATGGGCTGAAGCGTTAGCCCTCCGCGTCGAGCCGGCGGGCAGCGGCGAGGAGCAGTGCCGCCATCACGACCTCGATCGCGATGAACGTCGCGGCAAAAGCGGCTCCGTGCAGCGCCCAAGCGAGCATTCGCGCGACGGCTGCGACGCCGAACAGGCCCATCGGTACGTAGAGAAGACGCGCGCGACCGGGTCGGGCGCCCACGAGCATGGTTGCGCCGGCCGTAAAGAAGAGCGCGCTCAGGTCGCCGATCTGGGTGCTGAGGGCGACGCCATCGAGAAGGGACATGCCGAGGCCCACCGCGGCGCGGCCTGGATCGGCGATCCAGACGAATCCCTGCAACGCGAAGAGGGCGCCGAGAAGCGTCGTCAGGGTTCGTAGCGCTCGGCGCATCGATCTCTCCTTCGGGTTAACGGATCCCGGACGTGGCGCGCGGCTGACCCTTCGCGCAGGGCACGCGTGCGACGAGCGACTCCCAGCCTGTGGGAGCGAACATCGAGTTGTCGGCCCAGTCGGTTTTGGCTTGGGAATCAACCGCGCACGGTTCTTCGCGGAGCCCGGTTTGGGTCATTGCAGCTGTCGTGTGGTGAGGCTGCTCGAATCGACGGGCAGCTCGACGAGCAGACCGTCGTCAGCGAGCAGCCAGCCGTCGGGACGCACCTGCGAGACGCCACGCGTGAAGACCCGCTCCACGATCCGCAGCGGCGGCGACGGCGTCAGGTGATAGAGCACGAGCAGCTTCACGCCCGCTTCGTTGGCCGCCTCGGCCGCCTGCACGGGTGAGGTGTGGTACGACGGGATATCGCCCATGATCTTCGCAACGCGGGGGCGGCCCGCACTTGCGGCGGCTTCGCCGATCATCGCGACGAGATGATTGGCCTGCGCTTCATGCACGAGCACGTCGGCGCCGCGAGCCGCCTGGATCAACCCTTCATCCTTGGTGGTGTCGCCGCTCACCACGACCGAACGGCCGCGATAGTCGAAGCGGTAGCCGTAGGCGGGCTTCACGGGATCGTGGTGGACAGCGAACGCGGTGATCCGGAGCCCGTTCTCGTCGAGAACGACTTGCGGTCCCCTCCCTTCGGCTGGACCTGCGATCGGATAGGCCTCCAGGCGCCCCGCGTCCGGCGGGAGGAAATCGGCGCCGTGGTGCGCGATCCGATACTGCGTATCGAGCGCGTACGCCTCGCTGAAGCCAGCGACCACGCGCTCGACGCCGGGCGGGCCAAAGACGCGGAGCGGACCGGGGCGCCCCATCACCCAGGTATTGAGGTTGAACTCGCCGAGATCACCGATGTGATCGGAGTGGAAGTGGGTGAGCAGGACACCGCCGATGCGGCTGCCGTCGATGCGCAGGAGCGCCATGCGGTTCCACGATCCCGGTCCGGTATCGACGATCCAGAAGTGCCCGCCCGCAAATACCGCGACGCAGGCCTTGGCCCGCGACGGATGAGGCAGCGGCGACCCGGTACCGCAGAGCAGCACGCGCAGCGCATCGTCGCGGAAGAGCTCGTCGTGCTGCGAGGCGACCAAGCGTCCAATCGCGGCGCGCACAAAACGGTCCTGCACGGCGGGCACCCGGACCCCAACCGCGACCACCAGGGTGAGCACGGCTCCTGCTCCAAGCACCCAAAGGATCCCGCGTCGCATCGATCCCTCCCTTCGTCTCGCGGCAGGCCATATTTTGGCATAGTGTGTGCCGCAACAACAGGAGGCGCCGATGATGGCGATGTTGGTCTGGACCCGGCTCCTGCCTCCCCCGACACCCGTGGACACGAGTCGCGCCCCGTTCCCCGGTCTCGTGCTGGCGGGGCTCGGCGTGCTTGACCTTGTGCGCGGCAATATCCATCTCTTCGCGTCCGACGGCGGCGCGGGACGGATCGCCGGCATCGACCTCACGCGGGGCGGCGACGTGATCGTGATGCTCTTCGCCGTGATGGGTGCGAGCCAGATCCTCTGGGGCTGGCTGAACCTGATCGTCGCCCTGCGCTACCGCGCCTTCGTCCCGCTGGTGCTCCTTCTCCAGACCGCACAGCATGTGCTCGCAGCGTGGATCCTGTGGATCTACAAACCGCTCACAGTGCCGGCACCGGGCAAATACGGCGTGCTCGCAACAGTGCCGCTGCTCGCGCTCGCGCTCTGGCTCTCGCTGCGAGAGGCGCCCGCTCGCGCGGAGCCTCGCACCGCTCGAGAGATTCCCGCCGAATAGGAGGAAGACGTGCTGATCGCGCAATATCCGACCCCCGAGCAGATCCAGGAGCTGCTACGCGGACCCGCCGATGTACCGGTCGTCATGGTGAACCTGCTTCGATTCAAGGAGCGCGCGAGCGCGCCGGACGAAGGCGCTTCCGGCATGGAGGCGTACCGCCGCTACGGGGAACCGATGCGCCGTATTGTGGAAGCGCGCGGCGGCCGCTTCCTGTGGATGGGTCGCATCGACTCGTTCGTGATCGGCGCGAGCGACACGCCCTTCGACGCCGTGGCGCTCGTCGAGTACCCGTCGCGCCGCGTCTTCGTCGAGATCGTGAACGATCCGCGCGTGCGGGAGATTGGTGCGCACCGTGCGGCCGGTCTTGAAGGCCAGTGGCTGATCGCCACCACGGCCGGCCCCATGTGAGCCCCGCGTCGAGGGCGATCGAGGCGCCTTGGATCCTTTGGGGGTCGACGCTCTCGCCGTTTGCGCTCAAGGTCGAGGCGATGCTCCGCTTCGTGGGGGTCCCGTACCGCTGGCTCCCGGCGGAGGGACCCTTCGCCGAGGCGCTGCGCTTCGCACGGCGACGCGTGCAGCTGGTCCGCAGCCGTCTTCCCCTTACCTGGCCACCGAAGGACGTGCTCGACGAGTTCCCGCTTGTGCCGTTCCTGTTCGGGCCGCGCGGCGAGAATCTCTACGACTCCTCCGCGATCGGCGTCTGGCTAGATGCCCACAGACACCCGCGGGCGTCTTCCCTCCTGCCCTCGGATGACGCTGCGCTGCGCCTCGCCATGCGGCTCGTCGACGAGGCGCTCGATGAGGTCGGACTCTACCTCGTACACCACAATCGCTGGGTGGTAGCCGCGCGTGACAATGATGCCGGCGCGCGGCTCGCGCGAGAGATGCGGCCGCTGCTCGGTCCCATGGCGCCCGTGCTCGGCCGCTCGTTCCCGGCTCGGCAGGCCCGTCGCCTACCTTATCTCTTCAGCGTGGCGCCGGATGAAGCCGACTTCTCCGACCTCCCCGCACGACTGCGACCGCCGAGGCACGCGGGCTTCCCGCCGACACATGCGCTCCTCGACGATGCGTACGCGCGGCTCGTGGGCGCGCTCGAGACTCTGCTTGGGGCGCAGCCGTTCCTGTTCGGCGACCGCTTCACCCTCGCTGACGCGAGCGTGTACGGTCAACTCGCGATGAACCGGGCAGATCCAAGCGCCGACGCGCGACTCCGGCGCATGGCACCGGCGCTGCATGCGTGGGTGGAGCGGATCGCGCGAGGCGAGACCTCCGGACACCGTCCTAACGGCCAGCTCGCGATCCACGCGGCGCACGCACCGCTCTTCGCGTGGGTCGCTGCGACCTTCGTACCGCTGATGCAGCAGAACCACGCCGCATGGGAGCGGCACCGAGAACGCGGCGAGACACGCTTCAACGAAGCGGCTTTCGCGGCCGGACGCGCGCTCTACGATGGCATCCTGCTCGGCCGGCCGTTTCGCAGCGTCGCCAAGACGTTCCAAGTGCGAGTCTGGCGGGATCTGCTCGCGGAGTGGAACGCGCTACCCGGGCGTGAACGATCGCGGCTCGAGGCCGCCCTGCCGGACGGCATCGGGCCCGGGCCCTCGGACTCGTGCGGGAGGGCGGCTTGACAGCGAGGGGAGGCGAGGCGACCCGAGCGATCCAGGTGTATGGATCGGCGATCTCCTACTTCACGGGCAAGTTCGAGGCATACCTCCGCTATAAGGAGATCGCGTACCAGCGGATCCCGATGACGCCGTTCGTGCGGGGTACGGTCGGGCGCCGCACCGGCACGACACAGATGCCCGCGGCCCTGCTGCCCGACGGCCGCTGGATGACCGACACCACGCCGATGATCGCATGGCTCGAGTCGCAGCATCCTGAGCCCGCGGTGATCCCGCGCGATCCCCTGCAAGCCTTCGCGAGCCGGCTCCTCGAGGACTATGCCGATGAGTGGCTGTGGCGGCCTGCGCTGCACTACCGCTGGAGCCATCGCGGCGACGCGCTGCTGCTCTCGCGACGCATCGTCGCCGAGATGATGCCACACGTCCCAATACCCGGCTGGCTCAAGCGCGCAGGTATCCGCCAGCGACAGCTCCGGCGCTACGTGCGCGGCGACGGCATCGGACCGGGCACGCGGACACACGTCGAGAGCATCTACCTGCGCAGCCTCGAGCAACTCGACGCGATTTTCGCGTGCCAGCCCTTCCTGTTGGGGGAACGGCCGACGCTCGCCGATTTCGGCTTCTTCGCATCCATGTTCCGCCACTTCGGCCTCGACCCCACGCCGGGCGCGATCATGCAGGAGCGCGCGCCGCACGTCTTCGCATGGCTCGGTCGCTTGTGGGAGGCGCGCGCCTCCCGCACACAGGGGACGCTGGCGAGTGGAATTCCCGGGGCCTGGAGCCCGATCTTGCGCGAGGTTGGCGAGGCCTACCTGCCCTATCTCTGCGCGAACGCCGAGGCGTGGAAGACGAACGCACGGTGCTTCGACGTCACGATCCAGGGCACCCGCTACCACGAGCTCCCGGTCTCGCGCTACCGGGTCTGGTGTCTCGAGCAGCTGCAGGGGCACTTCGAGGCGCTCTCCGGCAGCGCGCGAACGAGCGCGATGGAGCTACTCAAAACCCATGGTTGCTGGGAGCCGCTGTGGCACGTCGCGGCGCCTTCGTCGGGCTACGATCCAGAGGGCGCCGCACCGTTCACGCGAGGCCTGCCGGTATTCTCGCGCTGATGGAGCACCCGCTCGTCTGCGTCGCGCCCCGCACAAGAACCGAGGTGGTGATGTCCGCCGAACGCCCTTGGTATTCGGATCGCAGAGGTGCGACGGTGGACGCATCAAATCTGAGAACTCGTGGAGGACATACATCCTCTCATTGGTTCCCAGAGGACGCGCCTTGACCTGGGGAGAGCGTCGTGATGTACGCGACCAAGTCCAGCATCGCCTGGTCGTCCGCGAGGGTCTGCGCCATGGCTCGCATCGAAGCACCCGCGTTGTCCCCCGGTGTCCCCCCGCGGATCCCTGCCTTGAAGTGCTTGAGCTGCGTCAGGAGATACCAGTCCGCCTGGTGGTTGATGGCCGGTAATGCAAGGTTTCGGTTGCCGTCCCCGTTGAGGCCGTGGCACCCGACGCAGGCCACGAAAAGGTTCGAGCCGTGTTCGGGATCACCCCCGCGCAGGCCAGGCGGCGGCTTCACGGGCGGTAGGTACGCGATGTAGGCGGCGAGTTCCCTCACACTGTCCTCGCCACTGATGGTCTGCGCGATGGCTCGCATGCGCTCCCCGTTCGGGTCATCGAAGTGATTGCCGCGCTTGCCCGAACGGAACTTATTGAGCTGCCGCTCGATATACCACTCGTCGAGGCCGGCGATTGAAGGCGCTCCGATCTGGGCGTTCCCACTGCCATCTGGACCATGGCAGGCGGAGCAGACCACGAAGAGCTGCTTGCCGCGCGCTTCATCGACTGCCCCGGATGGCTGCGAAAAAGCGAGGCCAATCAGCAGGGCCAGTCCTACACGGAGACGCATAAGTGCTCCTCTATCGCAAAGCTGCGTCTGGGGGAATGTCTGCAGGGCGACAATCCGTGGTCGAAACCATCGTCCCCGCCCAAGGGAACCTCCCGAGAAGCCTCCGCTGCAGCGTGCAGGCACCCTCGTCTCGCGGTCACCCCGTAGGGATAGGGACACGCACGATCCGGATCTGTCGTCGGGACCCCCCTCGTCACCAGTCGTCGTCTCCTCGAGCGCACCAGTCCCTGGGCGTATTCGCCTCCGTGCGCGCCAAAGTTTCGATCCGACGTCGTCAAAATACGCAGCTTCCTGTAAATCAGCAATCTCGTTTGATCGGCGAGCCCCCCGGCGAAACGCGCTTCTTCGACGCGCGACAAGATGCATTCCGATTACGAACTCGGCGCGTAGTCGACTACGTGATCTTTTGAATCTCCTCTGTCGTCCAGTTGACATTCCGTAGACACCGCTCGAGGTACGAACTCCCAACCGAGTCGTCGGGCGGTGCGGTGTGCTGCCCAGCAGCGCACCCTTTTGATCGAGCGGGCATCCCGCCGAGCCGCGATCCGCCGAGACCGGTAAGGAGGGCACTCGTGACTACAAGAGGTTGCTTCGCTGCCGGCTTGCTCGCATCGGTCTTGTTGCTCCACGCGGAACCGGGACTTGCGGTCCCGAGCTTTGCGCGCCAGACGAAGCTCCCTTGCAACGCTTGCCACACCCAGTTTCCGGAGCTCAACTCCTTCGGTCGCGAGTTCAAGCTGAATGGCTACGTGCTGCGCAATATCGAAGGACTCGAGAGCAAGAGCGCCAAGGGGAGATCGAATCTCGATCTGCCGCTGATTCCCATGCTCTCGCTCATGTTCGAGAGCTCCCTCACCCAGACCCAAAGGGCCGTGAACGCGTGCACGGTAGGTTCGTGCAACTCGGTGGCGGACAGACTCGGCCGCACCCAGAACGGCACGATTCAGTTCCCCCAGCAGATCAGCATGTTTTGGGGCGGAGAAATCACAGATCACATCGGCGCCTTCGGGCAGGTGACCTACAGCCAGAACGGCGGTACGTTTGGTATGGACAATACGGACATCCGATTCGCCGACCACATCGAGTTCGACGAGGTTCCCGTCATCTACGGAGTCTCGTTGAACAACAACCCCACGGTGCAAGACCTGTGGAACAGCACGCCTGCGTGGAGGTTCCCCTATGCCTCTTCCGCGGTTGCACCCACACCCGCGGCCGCCCCCATCATCTCGGGGCGGTTGGCGCAGCAGGTCGCGGGCATCTCGGCCTATGCCCTCTGGAATGATCTCGTCTACGTGGAAGCCGGGGCATACCGCTCCGCGCCGCAGGGCATCACGGGCCCGCTCGGCGGCCAAAACGCGAGTAACCTCATCACGAACACCGCTCCCTACTGGCGCCTGGCGCTGCAGAAGCAGGTCGAAAATCAGTATTTCATGCTTGGCACGTTCGGCATCCGGGCGAGTCTCTTGCCCGGCACGGCTGCGCCAGGAGGGCTGCCGCAGTCGAACCTAGCTCAATCGATCTCCGGTCCAGCGAACACCTTTACCGACGTGGGCATCGATTTCAACTACCAACTCACGCTGGACAAAAACAGCATCACGGTCCACGGCGCCTGGATTCATGAATACCAGAACTACAGCAATCTCTTCGTAAGCCTCGGCGGAGCGCAGCACGGATCGGACTCGCTCGACAGTTTCCAGCTGGCGGCCACCTACCACCTCGGTACGCGCTGGGGCTTTACCATCGAGCCCTTCATGACCTTCGGCTCACGGGACAACTGCGTCTACAACGGAGGGACCTGTGCGCCCGGAACAACGATTGCTGCTGTGTCGCCGATCACCGGCAGTCAAAACGGGTTACCCAACAATGATGGTGTGACGTTCGAGATCGACTTCAATCCCTGGCAGAATACCCGGCTCGCGTTGCAGTACATCTACTACTACGATTTTAATGGTGCCCATTCCAACTATGACGGCTTCGGACGGAACGCCTCGTACAACAACACGCTCTACCTTTTGGCGTGGTTCGCGTACTAGGTCGACCTTCCCAATGTTTGGTCTGACTTGCGCTTGCGGACGCCAGCCAACTCTCGAACAGGGACTGAAGGGTCCCCGTTCGCACACAGAAGGTTCGCGCTCGCAGCAGCGATGGGCCAAGCGCGCATGGCCGAGAGGGGGTACTCGGATGGGCGATCGGCGTCGCGCTCCGCCTCGGTGAGCGGGCCGCAATTCAACAATCGTCTTGTTTCACAGGCTCGTTGACAGCCCACCCTGGAGGCACTGAAATGACCGGATCGAACGACGTTTCCGACACCGATCGCCGTCAGTTTCTAAAGCTCGCCGCGACCAGCCTGGCTGCCCTGTCGCTCAGCAGTTCCCTTTTGCCCGGGCGCGCGGCCGCAGAGGCACAGGAGGTCGATCCGAAGGACCCCATGGCGGTCTCCTTGGGTTATCAGTGCGAGGGCGCAAAGGCTCCGGGGTACGTGGCGGGTCAGACCTGCAAGAATTGCCAGCTCTATTCAGGCGCTGCGGATGCGAAGAGCGGCCCGTGTACGCTGTTCCCGGGCAAGCTCGTCTGCTCCGGGGGCTGGTGCAAAGCATGGGTAAAGCAAGCGGCGTAGCTCGAGGCGGCACGGGCCGGAAACAGCGAGATTCGAGCCGCCGACGCACGGGTGGAGTCTCTCGAGCAGCGACCGATCCAAGAGCGCACGCTCCGCGATCCGACGATCGGAGTTCGCTACCACAACGAGCAACTCGACCGGATCACGTTCAGCAAGGCCGACGCCGCCGCGTCGCCCGAGCAGAGGAGCGTTGCACGAATGGGGTGTGGTGGCTGCCCATCGCTTGGACAGGTGGATGTAGCGGTGCGCCTCTCTTGAAATCCGCGTGAGACTGCCGCTTGCTCAGCGACGCGGACCGGTTTGCCGCCGGTTGGGAGATGCATTCCACGGATCTCATATGCGCTCCGTGTTACGTTATTATTTTGTCGTTGCCCCGGAGTCAACCGGCCATGAACTCACGAGGACCTAGATGAACAAACACGTAGTGATCGGACTCGTGTTCGCCACCATGATGGCCTTCGCGGCCACCGGGCTCGCCGCGGACCCTGCCGCTGCTCGAGGCGAGGAGATCTACCGCTCCGTGTGCGTGAGGTGTCACGGCGTCTACGGCCGTGGCGACGGTCCGGCGCTGCAGTATTTCAATGCCCGTCCACCGGACTTCACGGACCCTGCCGTGTTCGGGAAGCGAACGGATGCAGAGATCGTGGCCGGGCTCCTAAAGCGGGGGCAGAGCTCGGAGAGTGCGCACTCACCAATGGTGCTTGCACGGGCCATGAAGGAGGATGCCCTGCGCGACGTGGTTCACTACATACGCACGTTGGGCGTGCCCGGCAAGCACGCGAGCCGGTTGGCGGGGCGGGACATCTACACCACCATCTGCTGGACGTGCCATGGGCTGGACGGGAACGGAAAGGGGCCCGCCGCTGCCAACCTCGGGGACACCAAGCCGCGCGATTTCACCTCTCCGCAGTTCAAGATCGAGGGGCGCGAGGAAGAGGTGTACCGGACGATCGCGCTCGGGGCCGCGAAGTCCTTCCACGGATCAGAGTACATGATCGAGTGGCAGACAGCGCTCTCGCCACAACAGATCCTAGACGTCATGGAGTACATCAAGACCTTCCAGAAGCCGAGTCACTGACGCCGCCCCGCGGTTGGGGGGGGTACGATCCCGGTCGGTGGATGGTGGCCGAGAGCGCGCCCCGCTTCGCGGCGAAGCTCGAGAATTTTATGGAGTGTACCTGGATGGTGGAATTTTCGGAACAGTGGCTCTTCAGAGCTGTGAAGCAGGGTGGCCAGGCCGTGGGACTCTCAAAGGACATGCTCCGGTACGCCGACGCGCTCGTCGATAACGAGATCCAGGACGTGTTGGCCTTTGTCCGAACCGTGTGCCGCCGATGACGTGCGCGGCGGACCGTGAGCCGACTCTGGAGAGGCGCGGTTTCCTCGTGTGGGTCTTTTGGACTGCGATGGCCCTCATTGCGAGCAGCGTCGTCACACCTCTCGTCGCGTTCTTCTCAGGGCCGTTGGTGCAATGGCGTTCTCCCGTTCGAGTCCGCATCGGCCGAGTCGACGATCTGCCCCTCGATCGACCTCAACGGGTCGAGTTCGTGGTGCGCCGTCGCGACGGGTGGGTGACGGAGAGCGGGCGTCGAGCCGCCTGGATCGTGAGGCGCCAGAGTGGCGTCACCGCGTTCGACCCAAGGTGCACGCATCTCGGCTGCGCCTATCGCTGGCGCGATGCGACGGGGCAGTTCGTTTGTCCGTGCCACAACGGTCTCTACGACCTGGATGGGCGTGTGGTGGGGGGACCACCGCCGCGACCGCTCGATACCTACACAGTCATGGTCGAGGACGGGATCCTCTACCTCATACCGTCTCCTCAGCGAAGAACTGCATGAGGGGGATCGAGCGCATCGTGTCGTGGCTTGACGAGCGGCTCGGCGTTCGGGCCATCGGCCGAGCACTCTTCGCGCGCAAGATCCCAGCGGGAACGGGCTGGATCTATACGCTCGGAAGCATCACCCTCTTCCTGTTCGTACTCCAGCTGGCGACGGGGACGCTCTTGGCGACGAGTTACGCGCCCACGCCAGACCATGCCTTCGACTCGGTTCGTTACATCACCGAGGAGGCTCCGATCGGAAGTTTCCTACGCGGGCTCCACGTGTGGGGAGCCACCGTGATGGTCGTCGCCGTCCTGCTCCACGCCCTGCGCACGCTCATGACGGGCTCGTACAAGTTCCCGCGCGAGCTTACGTGGATGAGCGGAGTGCTCCTGATCACGTTGGTGCTCGGGTTCGGATTCACTGGATATCTGCTGCCGTGGAACCAGAAGGCGTATTGGGCGACGCAAGTCGGCACGCGCCTCGCCGAGCAGGTACCGCTCCTCGGACCTGCGATCGCTCGGCTGCTGCTCGGCGGTGACGAGTTGGGTCCGCAGACGCTCACGCGATTCTATGCCGTACACGTCCTCGTGCTGCCCGCGATCGTGGTCTCTGTGATCGCTGTCCACCTCTTCATGGTCGTCCGGCAGGGCATCTCCGCTCCGCCCCGCCGTGGCGAGGCGACCGCCATCGCGAGCGATGGCGCCGAAGACCGCCAACGTGCGCTTGCCGAGTACGCCCGGCGGAAGGAGGGGGGGAAGTCGTTCTACCCCTACACCCTCGCGAAGGACGCGGTCGCAATCTTCCTGGTGCTCGCCCTCGTCGCGTTGCTCGCGTGGCACTTTGCTCCCGAAGTAGGAGAGATCGCCGACGCTACCGAGACGAGCTTCAATCCGAGACCCGAGTGGTACTTCCTGTGGCTCTTCCAATTCCTGAAGTACTTCCCTGGCAATCTGGAGGTGCTCGGCGCGGTGGTCCTGCCCGGAGTGGGCTTCGCTCTTCTCTTCGCCCTTCCCTTTCTCGACCGCTCGCGCCATCGCCATCCACTCGATCGCCCATTCATGGTGGCCGGGGCCCTCGGCGCGTTCGCGCTCCTTGCAGGTCTCACGATTGCTGGCGCGCGCTCTCCGCTCGCGACCGCCTACGTGCCGATGGCTCCGACCGTTGCACGGGGTGCGCGCGTCTTCCACGAGCTGCACTGCGAATCCTGTCACAGCGTGCACGGGCGCGGCGGCACTGTGGGACCCGATCTCGCTGTCGCGATTCCCGGTCACGATTCGGAGTGGATTCGCGCTCACTTCCGCAACCCGGCCGAACTCCTGCCGGGGTCGCCCATGCCTGCGTTTGGCCTCCTCGATGACGAAATCGACGCGCTCGTCGCCTATGTGGAAGAGCTGCGCGGGGGAGGCCCGCCCAGCGAGAGCGCACCGGAGCTTTTTGGCCGCTACTGCACGGCATGCCACGAGCTCGGCGGGCGCGGCGGACACATCGGGCCGCGTCTCGACGACATCGGAAGCAGCCGGTCACGGTCCTTCCTGCATCGCTACATCGAAGATCCCAAAAGTCTCTTCACGGACTCCCGAATGCCGTCCTGGCTCGCGCCGCAGGGGCCCCTCAGCCATGAGCAGATCGAGGACCTGGCGCGTTTCCTGGCCGCGCAGCAGGGGTCGTCGGCGCGAAACCCACCCTCGCATTCAAGCAAGAAAAATCCGTAATGTGCCATCGAGACCGCCTTCTTGTCCGCTCCTTTCAACATTTTGCGCTGTCAGCATGGCGTATGGCGCGCCCCGTCCCGAACGAAGAGCAGGACCTCTCGTTCCTCGATTTTAGAGGTCTCCCTCGCGATTCGGCCGAGTGCGAAGATCTACCTTCTGGCGTGGTTCGCTTACTAGGTCGACCTTCCCAATGGTTGGTCTGACTTGCGCTTTGCGGAAGCCAAGTAAACTCTCGAACAGGGACTGAAGGGTCCCGATCGCACACAGAAGGTTCGCGCTCGCAGCAGCGATGGGCCGAGAGCGCATGACCGAGAGGCTGTACCCAGGTTGGAGCCTGCAGCCGGCGGTCGTGCTCGCCGTCAGTGCGCGAAGCGGGAATTCGACAGTTGCCTTGTTCTTAGGTTGGTGGACACCCGATCCTGGAGGAATCGAAATGGATGAGTCGCATCACACTTCCGACACCGATCGCCGTCAGTTTCTAAAGCTCGCCGCGGCCAGTCTGGCTGCCCTGTCGCTCAGCAGCACCCTTTTGCCCGGGCGCGGGGCCGCGGAGGCACAGGAGGTCGATCCGAAGGATCCCATGGCGGCCTCCTTGGGTTATCAGTGCGAGGGCGCCAAAGCTCCGGGGCACGTGGAGGGTCAGTTCTGCAAGGGTTGCCAACTCTACTCGGGCGCTGCGGATGCGAAGAGCGGCCCGTGTACCCTGTTCCAGGGCAAGCTCGTCTGCTCCGAGGGCTGGTGCAAATCATGGGTAAAGCGCGCATAGGGGCTTCGTGCTCCGCCGCTCCGTCCAAGAGGGCACGAGGGGCGCTACGGGCTCCCTTCCGCAGGCGAGGACCTAGCGTCCACCCCGGGGTGGCTCTGCGCCGATGCCAGCCAATTCCACCGCATAGGTCTGCCCGCCCGCTGCCATGAAAGCAGCCATGCGCTCCTGGGCCTCTTGGGTGGCCAAGGTCTGGTTGAAGTAGTGCGCTTCTTCGAGCAAGCCTTCGGCCGTCGGGAGTTCCGCCGCGTCGACCGATGCCTTGGCCAAGGCGATCGCGGAGGCGGGAAACGAGGCGATGTGGTAGGCGAGGCGCTCAACGAACGGCGTTAGCTCCTCCGGGGGCAGGGCACGATTGATGTACCCGTAGCGCTCAGCGAGCTCGGCCGAGAAGTCCTGACAACCGAGAATGACTTCGAGGGCGCGACCGCGGCCGATCAGGCGCGGAAGCCGCTGCGTGCCACTTCCACCAGGGATGATCCCCACTGCAACTTCCGGCTGGCTGAGGATGGCGCGGCCGATCGCACCGAAGCGCATGTCCAGTGACAGCAAGAGCTCGCTTCCGCCGCCGCGGGCGCGTCCTTCGATTTTTCCGATGGTCGCCTTCGGCATCGTGCGGAAGCGATCGACCATCTGGTGAAACCCACCGAGGCTCGTTGGCTTTGGCGGCACCTCTTTTGGCAGTCGCTGGATCAGCGTGACGTCGGCGTGCGCAATGAAAAAATCGGGGTTCGCACTCTGGAGAACAACGACGCGTACGGAATCGTCAGATTGGAGCTCTCGCCCCACTCGATCCATCTCTTGAATGAGCATCAAGTCGAATAGATTGATCGGCGGGTGATCAATGGTTACCCATGCGACGCCTCGCTCGATCTGCAACTTCAACGCGCTGAAACCTTGGTATTTTGAGGACATCCTCATCTCCTGGTGGATCCCTGGTTCTCATGAGGGGTCATGAGGCGTCAGGGCAACGGCCCATCGAAGCCTTCCCGCTCCAGTTCGAGGGTGGCGGGAAAAGCGATTTCGGGGCTCTCTAGCGTTCGTTCACGTTGCACGAGAGTCTCCCCCGCCCCCCTCCCGCCAGTCAATGCTGACGAAGAGCCCTTCTGGGAGGCGTCGGGGACTGTGGCCGAGGTGCCTGGCTCGCGCACTCAAGGCATTGCTTCGAGAAAGTGGTGCTGCCAAGGCTTTGCCTGCGGCCTCGAGCGACAACGTTGATTCGCAGGGGTTCCGCGTCCCTTGCAGGAACGATAGGAGAATCACCTCGCAGGGCCGCAAGGAGTCGACCCAGCCATGTCATGGGGATCGCAAACTGGTACCGTCGTATCCCGGTGTCGCCCTCTCGCGCATTGACGCGAGTTTCGGTAATGGACACCGGTCGGCATCCGCTAGCGGCGAGCGCCAAGCTTGTGCGAATCGCCGACGCGCATGCATACTCGGCGGCTCGCGATCCGCCCGTCCGCCGCAGCGGGTGGAGTCGCGATGCTCATTCTGGAATCCGCGTTCTATCCGCGCGGCTTTTTCTCGCCTGGCCGGTGCAGTGCAAGCGGGCCTCTTCACCCTTCTCTCACGGCGCGTTCCTAGCCTTTCTCCGACGCTCAAAATTCGTCGTGAATGCGGGCCTTTTCCGGCGCGACTTGCGTCTTCAATCCCGAGCCGAGCGCCTCGTTCTCTCGGCATCCCGAGGACCACGAGAGGACGCGTCCCTTGCGGGACTGGCATGCATCCGATACGTCTCAAGCGTGAGGAGCACCATGAAGAAACTCGCCTATGCGGTCTCCCTGGTCGTATTGCTGACGTTCGGCGCCCCGCCCAGCCAAGCTGCGCACGGCGGCGGTGGCTGGGGTCATGGTGGTGGTGGCTGGGGTCATGGTGGTGGTTGGGGCTGGGGACACGGCTGGGGATGGGGTCGTGGCTGGGGATGGGGCTGGGGACCTGGTTGGTGGTGGGGCCCAGGCGTCGCGATCGGTATCGGCCCCGGCTATGGCTATGGATGGGCCCCCTATGCCGGGTACTACCCGGGGTACGGCGCCTACCCGCCGCCGGTCGTGGTCGACCAGCCGAGCGAATATGTAGAGCGTGCGCCCGCCTATGCAGAGCCCGCGCCTGAACCTCCGCCGCCGCAGGCGTATTGGTACTACTGCCAAAGTCGCCGTGCCTACTATCCGAAAGTTCGGACTTGCCCGCAGCCGTGGGTGAAGGTTCCTCCGAGGGCAGAATAGGGCGAAGGCTCCCGGCGCACATTCCACCCTCGGGTGTCGCCCCCGCGTGTACCTACGTCTAGCGTCTCCGCGAACGCGGGGAGCTCGCGCCGCCAAGACCTTCTCCGGTTATGGAGCACCCTCGCGCTTTCACTTTCCATGCCCACCGCGGGCGGCCGCGTGGGTGGCGGAGAGGGAGGGATTCGAACCCCCGAGGCGCTTGCGCGCCTTGCGGTTTTCAAGACCGCCGCCTTCAACCGCTCGGCCACCTCTCCGCGTGGGCCCAACGCCGCAGCCTAGCCGACCCGTCCGGATCCGCCGGGCCACGTCGGGCCGCACTTTAGTCGAGGAGTTCCACCGTGTCGCCGAGCGCCACCTCGCCGGGCTGCGCGACCCTCGCGTACACACCGAACTTCTGTGCCGCTTCGCGAACCAGGGTCCGCATGATCGAGGTATCACGGGGGAGGTCATCGAAGCCATGCGTGGTCATGACGCAGCGGGGGCAGGCGATGGTGACCTCGAGCGTGGCTGCCCCGATTCGGAGCTTGCGCCCCGGCCACGCCATCTCGACAAATCCTTCGGCCTGCGGCGGCGCTGCGACGAGGAAGTTCGGCCGGAAGCGTCGTACGTCGATCACAGAGTTTGGCGCGCGATCCTGAAGCGTGCGCAAAGAAGCGTCCGTCATGAGGAGCAGTGGGAACGCATCGAAGTACGTGCCCGGAGGGGTTTCGAACTCGAGCACTTCACGCGGGAAGACCGAGAGGTCGGGGAGCGGCTCATCCGGCAGAAGGCCGAACACAGACCGCAGCTCCTTGAGAACGTCCGAGTGTGTCGGCGCACCCCGGCGGTAGTGCTCTAAGCGATGCGCCGGCTGGAGTGGCCAGAGCGTCACCTCTTGGCCCAGGGCGTCCGAGAGACGCTTCGCCGCGTCGGGATCGTGGGTCGTTACACGACTTCCATCGGGCAGCGTGATCTCAGCCATGTCCCCGCCCTGCGTCGGAGGCAGAGGGTATCGGGCCTTGCAGCGCATGAGACTCGGAATCTTCTTCGCGCCGCGGATTCCCCCTCGTACCTCGTCGCGCACCGCCCACGCGCGATCGCCGGGAAGACCCCCCGTTGTCACGCCGACCGCCTCGAGGCGCTCACCGCCCATCGATTTCACCGGATAGCGCCAGATCTGTTCCACGCGTCCCTCGGACATCGAGCTCCTCCTGTGCCTAGTATGCGCGTTCACACCGAGCGGGGCGCGCGAATTCGCAGGCTCCGGGGTGCAGAGGGCACCTTGGTTGAGCCGGGCGGGCGCGTGTGCTTCCTTCCCGCGTATGCTGGACTCTCGCACACTCCAGGCTCGTCGCGACGAGATCGTCGAGAGCTGCCGGCGTCGCGGGGTCACAGTCGACATCGACGCGGCCATCGGACACCAGGAACGGGTGGCCGCGGTGCAAACTGCGCTCAACGACGCCAATCGTCACCGCAATGAACATCAAAGCGCGGGCAAACGGCCGATGCCGATCGCCGAACGCGAAACCCACGCCGCGGAGGGCCGGCGTCAGAAGGACGAGGTCGGCCGACTCGAGGCCGAGCTCACGCAGGCCCAGGCCACTCTCGCCGAGGCCATGGCCGCGATCCCCAATCTCGTCCATCCCGATGCACCTGTTGGCGGCGAAAACGATTTCCGCGAACTGCGCCGGTGGGGAAGCCCGCGGCAGTTCGGCTTCAAGCCCCTCGACCACTTGGCCCTCGGCGCGAAGCTCGATCTGTTCGATTTCGATGGCGGTGCACGGGTTGCGGGCCAGAAATGGTACTACCTCAAGAACGATGCTGTGCTGCTCGAGCTCGCGCTTCAGCGCCTTGCCCTCGATGCGCTGATCGAAGACGGGTTCACGCCCTTCATCACCCCCGACGTCGCGAAGCCGGAGATCCTGGACGGCATCGGCTACAGCCCTCGCGGCCCGGAGACGCAGATCTACTCCATCGCAAACCATGACCTCTGTCTCGTCGGAACGGCGGAGATCACGCTCGGGGGGCTCTACGCGAACACGATCCTCGACGAGGAGCAGCTCCCGCTCAAGCTTGCGGGCCTTTCGCACTGCTTCCGGACCGAGGCGGGGGCGCACGGCCGCGAGAGCAAGGGCCTTTACCGGGTCCACCAGTTCTCGAAGGTGGAGATGTTCGCCTTCACGCGGCCCGAGGACTCCGAGGCCATGCACGAGCACCTGGTCGTACTCGAGGAGAAGATCCACCAACAGCTTGAGCTTCCCTATCGCGTGATCGACATTGCGACCCGCGACCTCGGTGCTCCGGCCTATCGCAAGTTCGACCTCGAAGCCTGGATGCCCGGACGAGGCGAAGCTGGCGCTTACGGCGAGGTAACGAGCGCGTCGAACTGCACAGACTATCAGGCCCGGCGTCTTGGGATCCGCTTTCGGCGCAAGGGCACGAAGAAAAATGAGCTTGTCCATACCCTGAACGGAACCGCGATTGCGCTCTCACGCGCACCCATTGCGATCCTCGAGAACCACCAGCAGGCAGACGGAAGCATCCTTCTCCCGAAGGCTCTTCAGCGCTTCGTGGGCCGCGACAAGATTGAGCCTCGATAACGCTACCCCGGCGCCCTCTGCTGCGCGCCTCATCGTCGGAACCGCAGGCCACATTGATCACGGAAAGACAGCGCTCGTCCGTGTGCTGACCGGTGTGGACTGTGACCGCCTTCCCGAGGAGAAGGAACGCGGCATTACGATCGCTCTTGGATTCGCGCCGCTCGAGCTTGCGGCGGACCTCCACATGTCCGTCGTCGACGTGCCGGGCCACGAGAGCCTCGTGCGCACGATGGTGTCCGGCGCTACGGGCATCGACCTTGTGCTGCTGGTCGTTGCGGCGGATGAGGGCGTGATGCCGCAGACCCGCGAGCACGTAGCGATCTGCGATCTGCTCGGGCTCAGCCGTTGCGTCGTCGCCTTGAGCAAGATCGATACGGTTTCGGGGGACGTCGCGCGCCTTGCCGAGGACGAGGTGCTCGAGCTGCTTGGGGACACGGCGCTCCGCGACGCTCCGATTGTCCCGGTGAGTGCGCTGCGCGGGACTGGAATCACCGAGCTTCGCGCGGCTCTCGTCGAGGTGGCGAAGCGCGCCGATCCTCGCACTCCGCGCTCCGGGCCCAGTCGGCTCGGTGTGGATCGCGCGTTTGCCATGAAAGGCTTCGGCACCGTCGTTACCGGGACCTTGATCGGCGGCGCGCTCGAGATCGGCGATGCGGTCGAGATCCTGCCGGCGAGAAGGCGGGCGCGAATCCGTGGGCTCCAGAACCACGGCGCTCCGGCGGAGCGCATCGAGCCGGGCAGCCGCTGCGCCGTGAACCTCCAGGGGCTTGAACTCGGGGACGTCCGGCGTGGCGATCTTCTCGCGTGGCCCGACGCGATCGAGCCGACCCACACACTCGACGCACAGGTGCGTTGGCTCCCTTTGGCGCCGGCGCTCCTCGACGAGGCTTCGGTCGAATTCTTGTCCGGTACGCTCGCCCGGCGTGCACGGATCTCACCACTTGGACCGGACGCTCTCCCGCCCGGCGCCGTCGGATTTGCACGGCTGTGGCTCGAAGGCGCCCCTGCGCCGCTCCTCCCCGGGGACCGCTTCGTCCTCCGTGGCTTTGCCCGGCTCGCCCACGGTGGACAGACTCTGGGCGGAGGCGTTGTGCTCGACGTCGCTCCGCCCCGGCGGCGCCGCGCGGACCCCGACCTCCTCGAGGGTCTCTTGCAGCTTGCAAAGCGTGAGATCCCTTGCGACCTGCGCGTTCGCATCGCACGCAGCGGCCTTACGGGAATCGCACGAGAACGCTTGCGGCGCGAAGTAGGACTCACCCCCGAGGCTCTCGACCCCGCACTTGCGCTCCTCGCGGCGAAGGAGGAGGCGGTCGCAACTGCGAGCGGCGTCTGGCTCGGCGCCGAGGCGATGGCCGATCTCAAGACACGCATCGCGTCGGCGCTCTCTTCGCTGCATGCGGCCGAGCCTCTTCGACCCGGCGCCTCCCGGGGGGCGCTGCGCGGCCGCCTACCGGAAAATCTCGGCGAAGGTGCGCTCGACGCGGCCCTTTTGCAGCTGGGCGCAGCCGGCCTTGTGACAGTGGAGGGGGACCTCGTGCGCCTCGCCGCCCACCGCCCGACACTTCGCAGCGGCGACGAGACGCTCGCGGCGCAGATCGCCGCCGAAGCCGCAGCGGCCGGCCTTGAGCCGCCATCCCTTAAGGAATGGGCGTCGCGTCTTGGCGTCAGCGTCGAGCGCGTGCGTGAACTCGCTGCGCACCTTGCGCGTCAAGGCCGGATCGTGCGCGCACCGGGGGATCTCTTTTTCGATCGCGCGGCCATCGACGCCTTGCGCGGACGAGTCGTCGCCTACCTGCAGCAGCACGGCAGCATTGGCACTGCCGCATACAAGTCCCTGATCGGCACTTCGCGCCGAACCGCCGTCCCGCTGATGGAGCTATTCGACGAAGAGCGGCTCACCCTGCGACGGGGGGAGGAGCGAGCGCTACGCCGAGGCCCCTAGACTTGGTGCGCAACGCGCTTGCGTGAAGGCGCCGGACGCTAGAACAGCAGCGCAACCGACGTGCGCGCCCAGTCGAAAACCCGTATCGACGACAGGAATTCGGGAGAATTCGGAAAAACGCCAAGAAAGAGGATGGCGACGGCGCAGACGGCGAGCACCACGATTTCTCCCAAAGAGGTGTCAGCACGCGGCGCCTCTGCACCCGCTTCGCGCATGTACATCACCACCGGAAGCCGCAGGTAGTAATAGATGGAGACGAGGCTCATCAGCACCGCCAGGATCGTCAGCCCGACGTTTCCAGCCTTCACTGCGGCACCGAAGAGCGCAAACTTTGCGTAAAAGCCTCCCGTGGGCGGAATCCCTGCCAAAGCGACCATGAAGAGCGTCATGAGAGCCGCAAGCCCCGGCCGGGAGCTCGCAAGTCCCGAGAATTCCTCGAAGCGGTCGCAATCTTTTCCGCGATGGGCGAGCGTCACCATGACGCTGAAGGCACCGAGCGTCATAAAGACATACACGACGAGGTAGAAGAGCACGGCGGCATACGCCTCGGGCGTCGCCGTGGCGAACCCGATCAGCAGGTAACCGGCGTGCGAGATGCTCGAATAGGCAAGCATCCGCTTCACGTTGTCCTGGATCACGGCCATGACGTTTCCGACGATCATGGTGATCGCCGCAAGACCCCAGAACAGACCGGAAAGACTCGCCGCCGAGGCGGCGGGCCCCATCGCTTCCACCACAAAGCGCATGAGGGCGAGGAAGGCCGTGGTCTTGACCGTAATGGACATGTAGGCGGTCACCACCGTCGGGGCACCTTCGTAGACGTCCGGTGTCCACTGGTGGAAGGGAACCGACGAGACCTTGAACGCGAAGCCGATCGTGATGAGGCCGAGGCCCACGAGGGCCAGGGGATTCGTGGCGTCGAAGCCCGCGCGAATCCCATCAAAGTCCGTATGCCCGGTCACTCCATAGACGAGCGCCATGCCATAGAGCAGGATCGCGCTCGCGAATGAGCCGATCAGCAGGTACTTGAGCGCAGATTCATTGCTGCGCAGGTCGCGGCGTTCGAATCCTGCCAGGACATAGATCGGGATACTCATGAGCTCGAGCCCGAGGAAGACGGTGATCAGGTCGACTGCGGCGACCATGAGCATCATCCCGCTCGTCGCCAGCAGAATCAGCGCATAGTACTCGGCATGATTGATGTGAAGTTCCATGAGATATGCGATGGAAAGGAGGCAGGCGAGGATCGAGGCCCCCGCGATGACGCAGATCGCGAAACTCGAGAACGGGTCGATGCGGATCATTGGGCTCGCAGAATCGAAGACAATCCGCGCGCCGGTCATGAAGTGTTGCGCAGCGACGAGGAAAGAAAGGGACAGGAAGAAGATGGCGATGCCTGCACTCATGCTCCCGAGGCGAGCTTCGGAAGCCCGCTTCGAGAGGTAGGCCTCCGCCATGAGGACCACGAGACTCCCAAGTGCGGGGAGCGCAAGGGGAACGAGCGCCGCGGCGTGGATCTCGGGACTCGGGATCATCGCGCGGGCCCGAGCTCAAGCGCTACGGGCAAAGGCAGGTGCCCGCCGCTCGCGTCCAGATCCGCCGCGTCGTGGCCCCCGGGAGCGGTCGTGCGGGCGCTTGCCGTCTCCACGCGCCGCAGTACCTCCGTGACCGAGGCGTCGAGGCGGCGCAGGAAAAAGTCGGGATAGATCCCGACCCAGAAGATCGGGAGCAGCACCACGACCATCACGAACTTCTCCCGCAGACCGAGATCCATGAGGCCCCGATTCTCGGGGTTGTCGACCGGACCGAACATCACCCGCCGCAGCATCCAGAGCATGTAGGCCGCGGCCAGCACGACCCCGAAGCTCCCCGCGACGGCCACCCAAGGGGCCACATGGTAGGTGCCGAGCAAGATCAGAAATTCCCCGACGAAACCGTTCAGCATCGGCAGACCGATGCTGGACATGGCGACCACTGCGAAGAGCGCCGCGTACACGGGCATCGGCTTCGCGATTCCGCCGAAGTCCTTAATCAGCCGCGTGTGACGTCGTTCGTAGATCATGCCGACCAGCAGGAACAGGGCTCCGGTGGAGAACCCGTGGTTCACCATCTGGAGCACGCTCCCTTCCACGCCCTCGAGGTTGAATGCGAACATGCCCATCATCACGAAGCCAAGGTGTGCGACCGAGGAGTACGCCACGAGCTTCTTCATGTCCGCCTGCACCATGGCGACGAGGGCGGCGTAGAGAATTCCCATGAGCGAGAGCCCAAAGATGACCGGCGCGAACTCGACGGCGGCGGACGGAAACAGCGGGAGCGCGAGGCGGATGAAGCCGTAGGTTCCCATCTTGAGGAGGACGGAGGCCAGCACCACCGAGCCCGACGTCGGCGCCTCGACGTGCGCGTCGGGAAGCCAGGTGTGGAACGGGAAGAGCGGCACCTTCACCGCGAAGGCGAGGGCAAACGCAACGAAGAGCCAGGTCTGGGTTTTCCACCACACCGCTTGCCCGGCCACCGGCACCGCCGTGTCAAAGAGTGCCGGCGCCGTCGAGCCTGGCCCCTGCACGAGGTCCAGGTTCAGCGCTCCGAACTGCTGGAAATGGAGGTAGTAGACGACCAGCAACGCGACCAGCATCAGCAGCGAGCCGGACATCGTGTACAGGAAGAATTTGACAGCAGCGTAGATCCGGCGCGGCCCCCCCCAGATCCCGATGATGAAGTACATCGGGATCAGCATGACCTCCCAGAAGACATAGAACTGGAAGAGGTTCAAGGAGACGAAGGCACCCAGCATGCCGGTCTCGAGCGCCAGCATGAAGAAGAGGTAGGTGCGCACCCCGCGCTGGATGTCGTTCCACGACGAGAGAATGACGAGCGGCATGAGAAACGTTGTCATCACGAGGAGCAGGAGGCTGACGCCGTCGATGCCGACGAAGTAGCTCACCCCGTAGTCGGGAAGCCACGGGAAGCGCTCGACAAACTGAAAGTCGATGCGCGTCGCATCAAAGCCAGTCCAAAGACCGAGCGAGAGCACGAAGGTGAGCGCGGTGAGCGCCAGAGCCACCCCGCGCCAGACACCCTCGGACAGGCGCGAGAGGGAGAAGAGCCCGAGCACCTCGTCGAGCAAGAGAGCGGCGAGCGCGCCAGCAAGCGGAAGGAAGGTCACGACGGAGAGGAGGTGGTTCGGCATCATCGTGTGCTCTAGCGCAAGAGCCAGCCCACGATCGCCACGGTGCCGAGGATCATGAGGAAGAGGTAACTCTGTGTCAGCCCGGACTGCGCGTACTTAAGACCGCGCGCCGCCAGAGCCTGCACGCCGTGGGCCGCACCGTTCACCGCGATCCCGTCGATCAAACCCGCGTCGATGAACCGGAAAAACACCCGGTCCGAGATCCACACAGTCGGACGTACGAAAAGCGCGTCATAGACCTCGTCCACAAAGTATTTCTCGTGGAGCAGGCGCCAGAATGCGTGGAAGGACTGCATGATGCGCCCTGGCAGCTCGGGGCTCCGCAGGTAGAGCCACCACGCCACGAGAAGACCCCCCGTCGCGGCGCAGATGGCGAAGAGCGCAAGCCGCAGCTCCTCGCCATGCGAAACCCCGGGATCGTGAACTCCGCCTGCGAGAACCGGAGCCAGGAAGTGCGCGAGGCTATTCGAGTCCGGGATGCCGAGCCAGTCGCCGTAGACCTGTGGGAAACCGACAAAGCCCGCGAGCAGCGAGAAGGCAGCAAGGACATAGAGCGGGTAGCGCACGGTTTCGGTCGGCTCGTGCACCCTGCGGAAATTTTCCGGCGCGAGCCGAGTTGCGCCGTGGAACGTCCGAAAGTAGAGCCGGAACATATACAAGGAAGTGAGCGCCGCGGTCACCACCCCGATGGCGTAGAGCCAGGTGTTTCCGGGGATGGATTGCGCGCCAAACGCAGTGAGCAGGATCTCGTCCTTCGAGAAGAATCCCGAGAAGGGCGGTATCCCGGAAATCGCGAGGACGCCGATCAAGAATACCCAGCGAGTGCGGGGGATCGCGCGGGCAAGACCGCCCATCTTATCCGTGTCCTGCTCGTGGTGCATGGCGAGGATGACGGCGCCTGCGCCCAAAAAGAGCAGCGCCTTGAAGAAGGCGTGCGTCGCGAGGTGGAAGAGAGCCGCAGCGTAGCCGCCGCAGCCGGCGGCAAGGAACATGTAACCGAGCTGACTCACCGTGGAGTAGGCGAGAACTTTCTTGATATCGGTTTGGGTGATCGCGATGGTGGCGGCGAAGATCGCGGTAATCGCTCCGGTCCACGCGATCACCGCCGAGGCTCCGGGCGCCGCCGCGTACAGGAAGGAGAGCCGGCACACCATGTATACGCCCGCCGTCACCATGGTCGCCGCATGGATCAGGGCGGAGACGGGCGTCGGGCCCGCCATGGCATCGGGTAGCCATACGTAGAGCGGGATCTGTGCGGATTTTCCGCATGCGCCGAGGAAGAAGCACAGACCGACGAGCGTGGCGAGCTTCCACTGGGCGCCACCCAGCCAGGCCGGCAGCGTCACCATGCGATCGGCAATCTGAGGAAATGCCGCCGCAATCTCACGGAAGGCGACGGTGGGTTTCCCGACATCCGCGAGGGCCCAGAAGAGGATGAAGATCCCGACGAGAAAGCCGAAGTCTCCAATCCGGTTCACCAGGAACGCCTTCATCCCGCAATAGGCGTTCCAGCGGTCGCTATACCAAAAGCCGATCAGCAGGTACGAGCAGAGGCCGACACCCTCCCAGCCCAGGAACATCACGAGCAGGTTGTCGCCGAGGACCAACATCAGCATCGAGAACGTAAAGAGGTTCAGGTAACAGAAGAAGCGCTGGAACCCCTTGTCGTCCCGATGATCATCGTCCATGTAGCCAATCGAGTAGACGTGGATCAAAAAGCCCACGAAGGTGACGACCAGGATCATCACCGCCGAGATCGGATCCAGCAGGAACGACGCCTCCGCGCTGAATTTCCCCGCGCCGATCCAGGTGTAGAGGTTGTCGACACGAACTCGCGGGCCCTCGGGGCCGAGCAGCTCTGCGAACGCGAACAGCGAGATCAGGAAGGAAGCGAGCACCGCACCGCACGAGAGGAAGATCGTGCCCCTGCGGGAGAGCGGGCGGCGGACAAGACCGAGCAGGACGCCATGGACCGCCGCCGCAGCCAGCGGCAGGAACGGGATCCAGCGCAAGAGCGTGGTGTCGGTGGCAGCCGCCGCGGTATCTACCATTTAAGCAGGCTCACTTCCTCGATGTCGACGGAATCGCGGTTGCGGAAGAGCGAGATCACGATGCCGAGGCCTACGGCGACCTCGGCGGCAGCCACCGTGATCACCATCAAGACGAAGACCTGCCCTCCCGGGTTCGCCCACGCCCGCGAAAAGCCCACGAAAGCAAGATTTACCGCGTTCAGCATGAGCTCGATGGACATCAAGATGACGATCACATTCCTGCGGGTGACTGCGCCGATGACGCCAATGCCGAAAATCACCGCCGAAAGCGCAATCACGTGCTCGAGCGGAACGAGCATCAGTCGATCCTCCGTTTGGCCAGGATCACGGCGCCGACAATCGCGGCGAGAAGCAGGAACGAGGTCACCTCGAAGGGCAGCACGTAGCGGGTAAAGAGCGCCTTGCCGAGTTCTCGGAAACCGCCAAATCCCTCGGGCGCGGGGCTGATCGCCGGAAGCGTACCGGCGAGGAGTCTCAGGAACACCCAGAGCCCCCACCCACTCAGCGCGATCCCGAGGAGCTTCGGCAGGCGCGAGCGGGCGACGGGAAATACGTCGGTGCGCAGATTCAGCAGCATCACCACGAACAGAAACAGCACAACGATCGCACCCGCATAGACCATGATCTGGATCGCAGCGACAAGGTAGGCGTCGAGCAGAACATAGATCGCGCCGAGTGAGATCATCGCGACCACAAGGCTCATCGCTGAAGCCACGGTGTTCCGGATGTTGAGCACCATGCCGAGGGACGCCAGGATGGTGAAGCCCGCAAACAGGTAGAACAGCACGGCGCCGGCACTCATCGGTAGAGCCTCTGGAGCGCAAGGATGGCGATCGCGGTGACAAAGACATTTGCGAGGGACAGCGGGAGCATGATCTTCCAGCACAAGTCCATCACCTGGTCATAGCGGAAACGCGGCAGCGTCCAGCGAATCTGCATCTGAAGCCAAATCATGGCGATCACTTTCAGGAAGAACGAAAGCACATGCAGGAGGAAGCACAGGCCCGTCGCCGCGCCGACGCCAAGCACTCCGGTCAGTCCACCGATGATCTTCTGGGTCGACAGCCAGGGAATCGTCCAGCCCCCGAGGAAGAGCGTCGTCACGATCATGCCAATCACAGGGACCTCGAGGAACTCTGCGGTGTAGAAGAGTCCGAAGCGCATCCCCGAATACTCCATGTGATAGCCGGCAACGATCTCGGACTCGCCCTCCGGAACGTCGAAAGGCGGCCGCTTGTTTTCCGCCATGATGCAGGTGAGAAAAAGGATGAAGCCGAGGGGCTGGAGGAGAATTCCCCACATCGGGAGTTTCACAACGGAAACCCAGCGCGGGAGGGCGTGCACCCAACCGAACGCCTCCAGGAACCCGAAGACCCGGAAGGTCGTGTCTTGCGCCTGCGCGATCTCTTGGAGCTTCAAGCTGTTGAAGCACATGAAAAGGCCCACGATGGAAAGGCCCATGGTGACTTCGTAGGAGATCATCTGCGCCGAGCCGCGCAGGGAACCGAGCAGACCCCAGTTGCTGTTGCTCGACCAACCGGCGATCACGGTTCCATAGGTCGCAATCGAGCCGACTGCGAAGACGTACAGCATGCCCCAGTCGAGGTCCGCAGCGACCATCGATACCGGTCCGCTGCCGAAGTCGTAGACCCCGGCGAAGGGAATCACCGCAAGCGTGATGATCCCGGGGATGAGCGCGATCACCGGCGCCATGAGGTGCATCCAGCGGTTCGCGCCGAGGGGAACGACGTCCTCTTTGCCGAAGAGCTTGAGCACGTCGGCCAGCGGGTGCAAAAGCCCGATCGCCCGGATCCCCATGATGTCGGCGCGGTTCGCTCCGATGCGGTCCTGCATCACCGCGCTCTGCTTGCGCTCGACCCAGGTGATGACCGGAAGCAGCGCCGCCATGACAACGATCACCATGAACAGCAGCTTGAGGAGGACGCCGAGATCCGGCATCTAGCGGCCCGCATCCGCAAGACGCTTGCCAAGATCTCCGACACTTCCGAGGTCTTTGCCCGCGAAGGCGGGAATCTGCGCCGCGAGCTGCCGAGAAACGGCTCGCACGTCCCACTTCTGCTCAAAGCCCTCGAGCCCGAGGGAAGCGCCGAGGCGCGCCAGCACCTCGCCGTCGGCGTACGCCTCCCACGCGGGCTCGACCGCGGGATCCACGCGCTGAACGCGCCCGTCATGGTTGGTGAGCGTCCCGCTCTTTTCCGCGGCGTGCCGGACTGGCAAGACGACGTGTGCCACGCGCTCCATCTCGGAGCGGTGCGTGTCGAGGACGATCACCGTGTCGAGGTGGGAGAGGGCCGCGGGCTCTCCTACGTACGCCGGGTCGAGGAGGTCGTGACCCATCACCACGAGACCGTCTACGCCCCCGCCGCGAATCCGATCAACCAGCCCATTCGCGTCGGCAAAGCCGAGGGCACGGGCCCCGGCCGCGTTCGGGGCCTTCTCCGCCTTCACGAGCAGCGCGTCGTGATCACCGAGGGGCACGGCGAGACCCGCAGCCTCGGTGCCGAGCGCTTCGAGCAGTCGCCGAAGGGTGTAGAGATCCTCATTGGTGGCGTGGGCGGAGGCGACCGCGGCGATCACCCCGGGACCTTTGCTCTCGACGAGCCGTCGCAGGCGTGCAGAAGCGGCGGAAATTCCGTCCGCATAGGTCGAGACCTCGAGCCCTCCCGAAGCGCTTCGGACGTAGGCGTGCTTGAGCCGCGACTCGCTCCCGATCTCCTTGTAGGACATCCGACCCACGTCGCAGATCCAAGTCTGGTTCACGCTGTCATTGCGGCGCGGCAGGTATCGGTAGACCCTGTTGTTCGCGACGCTCTGATAGATGTTGCATCCATTCGAGCAGCCCGTGCAGACGCCGTGCACGTCTTCGAGAAACCAGACGCGAATCTTGAAGCGGAAGTCCTTGGTCGTCAGCGCCCCGACAGGGCAGAGGTCGGTCACGTTCATCGAGTACGGATTGTCGAGCGGGCTGCCCGGAAAGGTCTCGATCACCGAGCGGTCGCCACGCTGGAACACCCCGAGCTCGCCGGTTCCCGGCACCTCGCGGCAAAAGCGCGTGCAGCGGCGACAGAGAATGCAGCGCTCCTGGTCGAAAACCACGCCCGGACCGAGATCGACGCGTTTTTTCGCGGCCCGGCGCGGCTCCTTCGAGCGCGAGTGCGGAACTCCGTAGTCGTAGGCGTAGTCCTGGAGCTTGCACTCGCCCGCCTGGTCACAGATTGGACAATCGAGGGGGTGATTCACCAGCAGGAGCTCCATCACACCCTCGCGCGCGCGCTTGACCCTCTCGGTTTGCGTGCGGACGACCATGCCGTCTTTCACCGGCGTGTTGCAGGCGATCTGGAGTTTCGGGATGCCCTCGATCTCGACCTGACAGAGCCGGCAGCTGCCGTCGATCGAAAGCTTCGGGTGCCAGCAGTAGTGGGGGATCTCGATCCCGTTCATGAGGAGCCCGAGATCGTCGAGGGCTTGGAGGATCGTGCGGCCCTCGCGGACCTCGAGCTCGCTGCCGTCGACTGTAATGCGGGGCATCTCTAGAGCTCGAAGCTCTGCGGGAAGGGACACTTGCCGTGAGCGACGTGTGTCTCGAAGTCCTCGCGGAAATGGCGAAGCAGACCCTGCACCGGCCACGCCGCAGCATCGGCGAAGGCGCAGATCGTCTGGCCTTCCATTTTCGCCGCCACGTCGAGCAGAATTTCGAGATCCTCGCGAGACCCCGCGCCGCGCTCGATGCGTTCGAAGATCTTGTGCATCCAGCCCGTGCCCTCGCGACATTGGGTGCACTGGCCGCACGACTCGTCGCGAAAGAAGTAGGTGATGACCCAGCCCACGCGAACCATGCAAGTGGTGTCATCCATCACCATGATGCCGCCCGTGCCGAGCATGGTCTTGCGGTCGCGCAAGAACTCGTTCGCCATCGGCACGTCCAACTGGCCCGCGGGCAGGATCGGCATCGACATGCCGCCGGGAATCACGCCCTTCACCTTGCGACCGGCGGAAAGGCCGCCGGCGTGCTCGAAGACGATCTCGTCCAGGCGCGTCCCGAGCGGCAGCTCGTAGAGACCTGGCCGGACGACGTGGCCCGACACACCAAAGATGGTCGTGCCGGGGCTTTTCTCGGTGCCGAAGCCCTTGAACCATTCCGCTCCGCTACTGATGATGTGCGGGACGTGGCAGAAAGTCTCAACGTTGTTCACCGTCGTCGGCATGCCGAAGGCGCCGTACTCCGCAGGGAACGGCGGCTTCTTGCGGGGCTTCGCCATTTTCCCCTCGAGAGACTCGAGCAGCCCCGTCTCTTCACCGGCGATGTACGCCCCGGCGCCCAGCATCAAGACGACGTCATGGGAAAAGCTTGAACCCATGATGCGCTTGCCGAGGTACCCCTTGGCATAGGCTTCGTCGATCGCGCGGGCGACTTGGGCGCCAGGAAACGCGTATTCGCCGCGACAGTAGACGAATGTCGTCTGCGACCCGGTCGCCCAGGCGGCGATCAGGATGCCTTCGAGCAGCTTGTGCGGCGCGCGCTCGAGGAGAATTCGGTCCTTGAACGAGCCCGGCTCGGACTCGTCGGCGTTGCAGGCGAGGTACTTCGGCTTATCCGTCGTTTTGGGCATGAAGGACCACTTGAGGCCGGTCGGAAAGCCCGCCCCGCCGCGTCCCTGGAGACCCGAGGCCTTGATCGTGTCGACGACCTGATCCGGTGTCATCTTGGTGATGGCTTTGCGCGCGGCCCCATAGCCCCCGCGACGCTCATAGCCCTCGAGCGTCGCGTAGGCGTCCTCCGCAAAATGCTCGGAGAGATAGTTTGTCACGTAGGGAACCTTGAGCATCGTCCTACCGGAGCGCGTCCACGATGCGCTTGGCCTCGTCGACGTCGAGGTCTTCGTGGTATCTCCCGTCGATTCGCATCATCGGGGCATAGGCGCAGGCGCCAAGACATTCCTCATGGCCGAGCGTGATGCGTCCATCGGACGTCGTCTCCCCCGGCCCGACGCCGAGATGCTTCTCGAGTTCCCGCAAGAGCCCGCGCGCGCCCCGGAGTGAACAGGGAAGATTGGTGCAGACGTAGACGTGATGTCGTCCCTGGGGCCGGTCGTAGAACATGTTGTAGAAGGTCACAACTTCCATCACCTCGACGGGAGAGGTGCCGAAGATCTCGGCGACCTCCTTTGCGGTCTCGGGCGAGATGTGACCGAGCTCTTGCTGGATGAGATGAAGCGCGGGCAGCAGCGCACCGCTCCGCTTCGGGTACTTCGCGATCTCGAGATCGATCCGAGCGCGGACGTCGGCCGAGATCACCATTCGAGCGCGCCCTTTTTCCAGACGTACACGAGGCCCACAACGAGCACGCCGACAAAGGTCGTCATCTCGACGAAGCCAAAGACGCCGAGGTCGCGAAACAGCGCGCCCCACGGATAGAGAAAGACCGCTTCGACATCGAAGATGATGAAGAGGATTGCAACCACGTAGAACTTGACCGAGAAGCGCTGGTGCGGAGAGACGATCTGGTGCTCTCCGCATTCGAAGGGCTCCTGCTTCTCGTCGAAGACGCGCGAAGGTCCGAGCAGACGATGTGCGGTCAGCATGCCCGCGGCCACCGCGAACGCGAGCCCGAGGATCACCACGACGCCGGCATATTGGGCGAGCATGGGGCACCCCTTTCCGGAACCCTGGTGGCCTAAGGGGAACTGCGCGCGCGGCCTTGGAAAACGCGCCCGACCGTAGCCGCCGACGAAAATCGAGTCAATGAACTAAGGGGCTCTTTCCGAGGGGAAACAGCGGAAAGGCGAATGATAGACTCGGAACGTGCCGAGTGTCTGCGTGCTGGGAGCGGGAAGCTTCGGGACTTGCCTCGCCATGCTCTGCGCGGGAGCGCACGACGTCGTCTTGTGGGCGCGCGACCCCGAAGTGAGCCGCGCCATCAATCGGGACCGGCGCAATCCGCGCTACCTCACGAGCTTCGAGCTGCCGCCCCGGCTGCGGGCGACCTCCGACCTGGAAGAAGCCGTGGCGGGGCGGCCTCTCGTGATCTGTTCGGTCCCGAGCCATGGCGTCCGCCAGGTCGCGGCGGCGGCCGCAGCGCACTTTACCCCGGAAGCGATCCTCGTCTCCACGGTGAAGGGAATCGAGACCGAGACGGGTTTTACCATGCATCAGGTGCTCGAGGAGGTGCTGCGCGGCGAGCACGCCCCGCGCCTTGTTTGTCTTTCCGGCCCGTCCTTTGCCCGAGAGATCGCCGCAGGAAAGCCGACCGTCGTGACGGTCGCGGCCAGGGACGAGGCCGACGCGAAGCAGGTCCAGAAGGCACTCTCGTGCCCCACGCTGCGCTGCTACTCGAACTCCGACGTGATCGGCGTCGAGCTCGGTGGTGCCCTCAAGAACGTGATCGCGATCGCTGTGGGCATCTCCGACGGTCTCGAGCTTGGTCAGAATGCCCGAGCCGCGCTGATGACCCGCGGCCTCGCGGAGATCACGCGCCTGGGTGTGCGCCTCGGCGCGCGCCCGCTCACGTTTCTTGGCCTCGCGGGGGTCGGAGACCTCATTCTGACCTGCACCGGGGACCTCTCCCGCAACCGCTCGGTCGGGCTCGAGCTCGGTCGCGGTCGCAAGTTGACAGACATCCTGGCCGGCATGAAGGAGGTGGCCGAGGGGGTGCGGACGACCCGCGCGACGTGCACCCTGGCTGAACGGGTCGGTACGGAAATGCCGATTGCGTTTATGGTGCGCGAGGTTTTGGAGGATGTCCTTGCGCCGAGCGATGCGGTGGGAAGGCTCATGACCCGTGAGCTGAAGAGCGAGGCCCACTGATCGAAGCGCCCGCCCTCCTTCCAGCGCGCTCGGGATGCCACCGGGCGCGGGTTCTGGTAAGATTTAGAAAACGATTTTCATTTTCGGGTGGCTCGCGATGCGCTCACCCTTCCCGGCTCCGCTTGTGACTCTCGACACCCTCGTACCGGGGGAAGCGGGGATCGTGGAGGCATTGGAAGGCGACGGCCCAGTCGACCAGCGTTTGCGGGATCTTGGTCTTGTCCCGGGGACCCAAGTCCGCGCTCTGCGCCGCGCGCCCCTTGGCGACCCCACGGAGTACGAGCTGCGCGGCTACCGCTTGTGCCTGCGACGAACGGAAGGTGCGCGGGTGCGTGTTCGAAGGGAGCTCGCCGCTCGCGCTCCGGGCACGGAGTCCGCGGCGTGAGTGAAGCGGTCTTGCGGCTCGGTCTTGTGGGGAGCCCCAACTCCGGGAAAACCACACTCTTCAATGCGCTCACGGGTCTTCGGGCGAAGGTCGGAAACTACCCGGGCGTCACCGTCGAGCGTCGCGAAGGCGAGGCGAAGATCGAGGGTCGCCGCGTGGTCATGGTGGACCTTCCCGGCACCTATAGCCTAACCCCCGTCAGCAAGGACGAAGAGGTCGTGACCCGGCTTCTCTCCGGTCAGCTCGCAGGCGTGCCGCGGCCCCATGCCCTCGTGGCCGTCGCGGATGCCTGCTCGATCGAACGCTCTTTGCTCTTGGTGGCGCAGGTGCTCGGACTCGGCCTTCCTTGCTGTCTTGTCCTCACCATGATCGACGAGCTCGCGGCGCGGGGCGGCGTGCTGGACATCCCGCGCCTTGAGCGGGCGCTCGGAATTCCGGTCGTGGGGGTGATCGGCCACCGCGGCGTGGGCATCGATGAGCTTCGCCGCGTCCTAAGCCGCGCCGAAAGCTGGGGGCACCCCCCCATCCTTCCGCCGGCGGATGCGGAGGAACGCGCAGGGTGGGCGGAGTCCGTGCTTTCCCACGTGCTGCACACGCGGCCTGGGCGCAGCCGCGTCACGGATGCGATCGATCGCGCGATCCTCCACCCGGTGGCGGGCACGCTGATCTTTGCGGTGGTCATGCTGACGTTTTTCCAGCTGATCTTCGCCTGGGCGCAGCCCGCGATGGACGGGCTCGATCACGCACTGGCATTCGCGAGGGGATGGCTCCATGGCGTCATGCCCGCGGGCGTCCTGGTCGACTTCCTGGTCGACGGTGTGCTCGGCGGTGTGGGCTCGGTGATCGTGTTCTTACCCCAAATCGTTTTGCTCTTTAGCCTGCTCTACCTGCTCGATGACCTTGGTTACATGGCAAGGGCGGCTTTCGTGATCGACCGCGTGATGGGGGCGATTGGACTCGAGGGCCGCTCCTTCGTGTCGCTGCTCTCCTCCTATGCCTGTGCTGTGCCGGGGATCATGGCCACCCGCACGATCCCTTCCCCACGCGACCGGCTGGTGACGATTCTTGTTTCTCCGCTCATGACCTGCTCGGCTCGCCTTCCCGTGTATGCGCTTCTGATCGGCGCGTTTGTGCCCGCACGCCGTGTTTTCGGTCCCCTCGGGCTCCAAGGCCTCGCGCTCCTTGGCCTCTATCTCCTTGGCTCGCTCTCCGCGCTCCTCGTGGCCGCTGTGCTGAAAAAGAGCCTCTTCCGCGGCCAGGGCCTCCCGTTCTACATGGAGCTGCCGCCTTACCGCGTGCCGACGCTCCGCCTTCTGCTCACGCAGGTCTGGGCCAGCGCCCGGGCTTTCTTGCGCCGGGCAGGGACCATCATTCTCGGAGTTTCTCTCGTGCTGTGGGCGCTCCTCCACTTCCCACAGGTGCAGGCCCCGCCCACGAGCGGGCCCGCGGAGGCTGCGCGCTTTACCCTCGAGCACAGCATTGCCGGGCAGATCGGCCACGCGATCGAGCCCGCGATCGCACCCCTTGGGTTCGATTGGAAGATCGGGGTGGGTCTTGTCGCGAGCCTTGCGGCGCGGGAGGTTATCGTGTCCACCCTCGGCCAGATCTACGCGGCAAGCGACCAGGACGACACCGCGTCTTTGCGTCAGGCGATTCGACGCGACCTGCGACCCGGGACCCGCGAGCTCGTTTTCACGCCGGCGACTGTGGCTTCGCTTCTGGTGTTCTTTGTCTTCGCCCTGCAGTGCATGTCCACCCTCGCCGTGATGCGCCGGGAGACCAACTCCCTGCGCTGGCCGGCCTTCGCTTTCGGGTACCTCCTCGCGCTCGGCTACGGAGCGAGCTACGTCACCCACCAGGTGGTAACCGCCCTTTGGTCCTAGCCCGCGCCCTTTTCTGTGGTGTCCTCGCCCTCGCCATGGTCGGCTGCGGGGCGAAGACCGTGCGTCGGACGGTGTCCGACGACGGGAGCATCCAGATCACCCTGCGGGGCCAGACCAAGGGGGGAACGCCGATCGACCGCGGCTTCCAGCACCCTGCCTCGATCTCCGGCGTGCGTCTGGCCCACCTCCTCTCGCGCATCGATATCCGCACCGAGGAGGAGAACAAGAACGAGCGGACCCCGGCCGTTCCCGCGGAGCTCCTTTACGACATCGGAGACGCGCTCTCAAAGGGCCTCGCCCAGGCCGATTCGTCCCAGGAAATCGTGGTCATGGCGAAGCGCCGCACACGGCGCCTTGGCGTCTTCAACGAGGACTATCTCACGAGCTTCGTGGCTTTCGTGCGAGAAGACCGGCTCTACATCTATCTCTCGCGAGTCGACTGGCCGATCCCGAAAAACCCGAACGAGCCCGTGGCGGAACCGAAGATCGACAAGCCGGTGATGAAGTTCCACGTGTTGCCCTCCGAGGCGATGCAGTCCATCGGTACGCAGGGTGTCGCTGCAGACTGGCGCGATCCGATCTTTAAGCAGCCGACGGCGGTGCGCATGACGGCGACGGGGAAGGTCGTGCGGCGCACCATCTTGATGGAGAGCGCGCCGGACAAGCCTGCCCCGGGAACTCCCGAGGCGGAGGATCAGAACGTCGTGGGCGGAAGCCTCTCGCCCGATACGCTGCGCAAGCTCGCCGATCTCGAAGAGGCCCGGCGCCGGGGCGAGCTCACCGAAGGCGAGTACTCGGCGCGAAAGCGCTCGATCCTGCTGGCGGACCCTTCCGCCTCGCCCCCGCCGCCCGCTACGCCCCCGGCTCCCTCCCCCTCCCCGGAGCACTAGGCACCGCGCGTTTTTTCGATCCGGGCATGCGCCGCGGGCGAAGGCGCTGCGCCGTCTTTTCGGCCCGTAATCTCTTTCCGCCTAGGCGTACACCGGCGGTCGCCGCTCCGCCCACGGGCGGGCCGCTTCGAGCTGTGCGGCGACGCGCAAGAGCAGGTCTTCGCGTCCGTAGGCCGCGACGAGCTGAACGCCGATCGGCAGTCCCGCGGCACTCACGTAAAGCGGGAGCGAGATCGCGGGCTGACCGGTCACGTTGAAAGGCTGCGTGAACGCGACAAAGGGAAGGCTCCGCGCCCAGCCCCGGAGCCGCTGCTCGGGGGTGGCCGCAAACTCGCCGAGCAGCGGGGGCGGCTCGCCGAGGGTAGGGCTGAGGAGGAGATCGAAGCCCCCCTCCCACCAGGCCGCGACGGCGCGTGTCCAGGCGTGGGCGCCTTCCACGGCCTGGATGTACTCCGACGCACTGACGCGTCGCCCCATTTCCGATGCTTCCCAGGTAAGGGGCTCGACGTCCTCTTGCCCAATCGATTCGCCCGTCCTTTGGCGCCACACATCGAGGTCGCGCGCTGTCCACGCCATGATCACGCGGGCCACGTGACCGGCGATGATCGGATCATCGAGCGCCGCGGGATGCGACTCCTCCACGCGGTGGCCAAGTGACTCGAGGAGAACTCCGACGCTGCGCACGGCGGCAGCACAGTCGGCATGCAGCGAGAACTCGCGCCGCGGCGCTCGTGCGAGAATGCCAATCCGCAGCCGCCCGGCGGCCGAAGCGACCTCTTGCGAGAATGGTCGCAGCGGTGCAGGCGCGACGTACGGGTCGCCCACCATTGGGCCCGCCACCGCATCGAGGATCCCGGCGGCATCGCGCACGGAGCGCGTGACGACGAACTCCGCTGTGAAACCGGCCCAGCCTTCCCCGGCGTCCGGCCCCTGGGAGACGCGCCCGCGCGAGGGCTTAAGGCCGACGAGACCGCACATGCTGGCGGGGATGCGGATCGATCCGCCGCCATCGTTGGCGTGGGCCGCAGCCACCATCCCCGACGCCGTTGCGGCAGCGGAGCCTCCACTCGATCCGCCGGGGGAGCGTGCGGTGTCCCATGGGTTGTGGGTCGGCCCAAAGGCGACAGGTTCAGTCGTCGGCACGAGCCCGAGTTCCGGCGTATTCGTTTTGCCGGCGATGACAAAACCCGCCGCGCGCAGCCGCTGCACCAAAAACGTGTCTTCGCTCTCTCGCCAGCCCCGGCGTTTTAGGAAGCTCATGCCGGCGCTGTAGGGGTCGCCTGAGGAGTGAGCGACGAGGTCTTTGAGCAAGAAGGGAACGCCGCAAAACGCTCCGCGCCCGGCTTCGGCGGAGCGAGCCTGCGCGCGCGCCTTCTCAAACAGCGGATAGATCACCGCGTTTAGCGTCGGGTTGAGCTTTTCAATGCGCACGATCGCGCTCTCGAGGAGCTCAAGGGGCGATGCTTTTCCGGTACGCACGAGCTCGGCCTGCGCGATGGCATCGAGAGAGGCGAGCGGATCGGACATGACGGACTCCTCGCTTCGGGTTTGGGGGACGGTAGTCGGTTTTCGTGGCCCCGAGCATGGCCGGTTGACGCCCCCGGGGCGCGCGCGTAAGCTGCCTTGGCCTCGGTTCGATTAGGGGAATGATTTCCGGCGCTTGCAGCCCCTCGGATGCCCAGCCTAAGGGTCCTGCACCCGACGTGCTAAGCGCCACTAACGCGAGAGAGCGCAATGAGCGAAGGCCCGGGTAGGCCGAAACGGCCCGGCGACTCGACGCGTGCCGTGCACGCAGGCGAGCGCGAGCGCCCCATGAGCGACGCAATTACGACGCCCATCTTCCAGACCTCGACCTATTGGTTCAAGGACTCCGAAGAGGTGCGCGCGTACCAAGAGGGGCGCAAGCCGCGGGACGAATACGGTCGCTACGGGAATCCGACATGGCGGGCCGCGGAGCGCAAGCTTGCCGAGCTCGAGGGTGCCGAAGACGCGGTGCTGTTTGCCTCGGGCATGTGTGCGGCGACGACCACGTTCCTCGCCCTCCTGCCCAAGGGAGGGCATCTCGTCACGACGAGCGACTGCTATCGGCGCACCCGCCAGTTCTGCCAGGAGTACCTCCGCAAGCTCGACGTCGAGACCACGGTCATCGAGCCCGCCGATCCGAAGAAGCTCGCCGACGCCTTGCGCGAGGGCACAACGCTATTCTTCACCGAGTCCCCGACCAACCCTTATCTGCGCGTCATCGACGTCGCCGAAGCTTCACGCGTCGCACACGCGCGGGGAGCGCTGGTCGTGATCGACAGCACGTTCGCAAGCCCCGTAAACCACCAGGCGCTTGCCGACGGCGCGGATCTCGTGCTCCACAGCGCAACCAAATACCTGGGCGGACACAACGATCTGCTCGCCGGAGCGGCCGCAGGAGGCAAGGAGCTGGTCGGTCGGCTGCGCGCTGCGGTGGGTGTGCTCGGCGGCATCACCGATCCCCACTCCTCGTACCTCTTGCTCCGGGGCATGAAGACGCTCTCGCTTCGCATGACACGTCACAACGAAAACGGTTTGCGCATCGCCCGCATGCTCGAAGCTCACACCCGTGTGCGGCGCGTGTGGTACCCGGGTCTCGAGAGCCATCCCGACCACGCGACCGCTTCACGAACCATGCGAGGCTTTGGCGGTGTCGTCAGTTTCGAGCTCGACAGCGACCTCGAAGGCACGATGCGTTTTGTCGACCGCTGCCGCATCCCCTACATCGCCCCGAGCCTTGGGGGAGTCGAGTCGCTGATCGAAATGCCTGCCCTCATGTCGTACTGGGACAAGCCGCGCGCGGAACGCGAGGCCCTCGGCATCACCGACTCCCTGGTGCGTCTTTCCTGCGGAATCGAGGACGCCTCAGACCTTCTGGCGGACCTCGAGCAGGCGCTCGCCTCGTTCTAGGCGGCGACAAGACGAGGGGCGCGGAGCTCGCGGCTTCCGTCTACTCGCGCTGCGCGACGCCACTGCCTTCGAGCTCGGCCTGGTCATGCGAGACCAAGAGCACGACGCCCGCGCGGTCGCGCAGCTCGCGCAGGTAGTGACGCAGTTCAGAAAGCCGCTCGCCATCCTCGGGGACGACGACGAGGCTGTAGAGAAAGGGCTTTGGAACATCGTGGTTGATCCCGTCGATGTGGTTCACGATGTCCCCGGTGATGGCGTAGGTCCGGAGTCTCTCACCCTCTCGAACGTGCGCGATTACGATCTGGCTGCCGGGAGTATGGCCGCCTGCGGCGATCACGAAGACGCCGGGAAAGCCGCTCAGCCCAAACAGAGGACCACCCTCGAGGGCGACCGGCTTTGCGCAGGCTGCCATCTCGAGGAGCCCGCGGCCGGGGCGCGTCGTGTAGTTTGATCGTGCCCGCTGTGCCTCAGTCATGAAAACGGGCACGGGATGCGCCATCCCCGCGCAGAGCGTTCCCACCCCGTCCACGTGGTCCACGTGCAGATGGGTAAAGACGAGGCCCGAAACGCGCGCGCTTGCGGGACCCAGGCGCTCCGCGACCGAGCGGAGCGGGACGATGGGCTGCGCTCCGCCGAGGCGTTCGATCAGCTTGCCGAAGGCGAGGGCGCCTTCTCGATCCATCCCTGTGTCGACAAGGAGGAGGCGACCGTCACTCCACTCGAGCACGAACGCGGGATGGCTCATCACATAGGGCCGGTCTGGAGAGGCGTCGCGCCTTTGGTCGAGAACCGCGGAGCGGGGCATCGCCTGGCTTGCGGTATTGATCCAAGAGATCGCGACCGGTCGGTCGTCGCCCGCCGCCGAAGCCCGCACGAGGTCGGCGCTTGGCAGGGGAGCGCGCTCTTGACGGATCTCGAGGTGAGCCCATCCCACGCCGATCGCCAGGCCGCCCGCCGCCAGCAAGGGGAGGGCAGCCAGCCCAAGAAGGATGCCTTTTCGCATGGACGGTCACTCCTGGCCCGCAAGGGCGGTCTCCATTGTGGCAGAGCGCTCTCCCCGGGGTTCACTCCGCCTGGCCCGCCGCCGATAAGGAGCGCAGATTTCGCAGAGATCGCCGTCCCGACCTCGGCAGGTCGGCCCGGGGGGTGCGCCCATGTCCTCCACTGCCGCGCGCTTTGCGGAGCAAATCGACCTCCTTGTCCGTGCGCGCTACCCGGTTCTCTACGTCGTGACGTTCGAGGAGGGGCGCCTCGAGCAGCTTCTGTTCGACCTCGCGCGGCGACAGGGCAAGCCGTTCGCGGTGTGGACGGCGACGCGCGGCCTGCGCACGATCGGGGTTCGCCATGACGGAGCGCCGGAGCTGCCTCACTACCCCGCCCCGGCAGAGGTGCTCGAACATATCCGGGCAGAGCGAGGAGCGGGGATCTACCTGCTCGAGGACCTGCACCTCCATTTCGACGATCCCCAAGTCATGCGACGGCTGCGCGATGTCGCGGCCGAGCTCAAAGATTCGCACAAGACCGTCGTGCTCTCGGCGGCGCGCATGGCGCTCCCCCCCGAGCTGGAGAAGGACCTCACAGTCCTCGACCTGCCGCTGCCGGACGAGACCGAGCTTGACGCGCTCCTGCGCTCGCTCTGCGAGCAGCTCTACCAGCAGGATCCCAAGTCTGTCGCTCTCACGCGTGAGGATTCGCGTGCGCTCGTGCGGGCGGCTCGGGGACTCACGCTGGCCGAGGCGGAGAACGCGTTCGCCAAAGCAGCCGTCGATGGAGACCGCCTCGACGCGGCGGACATCAAGCTGGTGATGGAGGAGAAGCGCCAGGTGATCCGCAAGTCCGGCGTCCTCGACTTCTATCCTGCGCAAACCACGCTCGGGGAGGTCGGAGGGCTCGAGCCCCTCAAGGACTGGCTGCGGCGCCGCGGCAAAGCGCTCTCGCCCGGTGCGCGCGAGTTTGGTCTCGACGCCCCAAAAGGGGTGTTGCTCCTCGGGGTGCCGGGCTGCGGCAAGAGCCTGACGGCGCAGGTGATCGCCCACAGCTGGCAGCTTCCGCTGCTCCATCTCGACCTCGGACGCGTTTTCTCCGGACTGCTTGGGAGCTCGGAGGACAACATGCGCAAGGCACTGCGCGCGGCCGAGGCAGTGGCCCCCGCAGTGCTATGGATCGACGAGATCGAGAAGGGCCTGGCGGGAGGCACGACGAGCAGCCAGAGCGACGGCGGAACCGCGCAGCGCGTGTTCGCTTCGCTTCTCACCTGGATGCAGGAGCAACGCGCGGGTGTGTTTGTCGCCGCGACGGCGAACCGAATCGATGCACTTCCGCCTGAGCTTTTGCGGCGTGGGCGCTTTGACGAGATCTTCTTCGTCGACCTGCCCGCACCTGCGGCGCGCGCGGAGATCCTCGCCATCCACCTGCGAAAGCGCGGCCGCGACCCGGCGCTGTTCGCGCTGGCCGAGCTCGCCAAGACGTGTGAAGGCTTTAGCGGCGCGGAAATCGAGCAAGCCTTGGTGGAGGCGCTGTTCGCGGCCTTCGACCGCGGGAGCGAGCTCGAGGGCCAAGACCTTGCGCAGGCGATGGCCGATACGACGCCGCTCTCCGTGACCTCAGCCGAAGAGATCGCGCGCATGCGCGATTGGGCGAAGACCCGCGCGAGGCCCGCGGATCGAGCTGCGGCGGAACGCAGCGTGTCCTTCATCGGGAGAGCCCGTGCCTAGTCGGCGCTTTCGCCTGCTCGAGCGAGGGTCCGAGGCTCCGGAGCCGCAGCCTCCGGCGTTAAGCGAGCCCGGCGAGCCGGGGATTGCCGCGCGGGCGCGCAGCCTCGAACGCGAGGGCGAGCTCCAGCTCGACGAGAGCCACGCCGTTGCGACGCACTTTTGTCGGGCTTGTCGCTTCGAGAACCGCGCGGAGCTGACTCGCTGCCTGAACTGCGGAACTGCGCTCGGGGGTTCCGATCAGGAGGCCTTCGACGAGGAGGTGCGCGCAAGCCACGCAGCCCGGCAGCGCGTCGCGGACGAGCGCGCGCACCCGCATGCGCAGCCTGCCCCGGCGACCTCTCCCCAGCCGCAGACGGATCCTCCCGCGGCGGAAAGGGACGCCGAGGAGCCGGGCATGGGCGCCGTGCTCGCTGCCGGCATCCTCACGGCGTCGATCTTCGCCTTGGTCTCCATGCCCGTGCGCTTCATTTTCTCGCGGGCGTTCGGAGGCTCGTTCTCCTGGCGCAGCTGCGGCGAGCTTTTGCTGGTGCTGGTCGTAACGGCGATCCTCTACGCCGTCTATGGGCGACAACTCCGCCGCCTGTGAGAGCTGCTCAGGCGAATGCCGCGAGCACCTCTTCAAACGCCTTGAGCTGTCCGCCGCGCGTACTCGACGGAACGACGATCGGAGTCGTCACTCCCGCGGCTCGCCACGCTTCGAGTCCCTCCCGCACCTGTGAAGCGTTGCCATAGAGCGTCGTGTCCGCGAGCCAGCGATCGCTCATCACGCTCGTGAGCCGCTCGCGTTCGCCTTTGGCGAGCGCCGCTTCCACCGCCTCCATCTCCTCGACATAACCCGCTTCCTTCCAATAGTTCCGGTAGTTCGGGAGCAGGAGATAGCCGCTTAGCGTCTTGCGATTGACCGCCGCTGCGGCGGCCAGATCGTCGTCGATGCAGGTAGGAATCATGTTCCCAACGAAAAACTTCTCTCCGCGCCGCTCGGGGGGAAGCGCAGAAAGCGATGCGGTCATGTGGCTTCGCGAGGCGTTCGCCCACACTGCGCCCTCGGCCAGCTCCGCGGCGAGAGCCACCATCTTGCGGCGCAAGCTGGCGAGGACAATGGGCGGAAGCTCTCCGTACACCTTGGCACCTGCCCGCACGGCTTCCAGATACGCGCGCATGTCGGAAAGGGGCTTGCCGGGACGGGCGCCAAGCCGTGCGTTGGCGGGCGCGTGGGAGACGCCAAGGCCGAGACGGAAGCGTCCCTTTGAAACCTCGTGGAGATACGCCGCTGCCTGGCCCATGTCGAACGCGGTGCGGGCGTAGATGTTCGCGATGGCGGTTCCGAAGTGCAGGCTCTTCGTGGTGTGGGCAAGCGAGAGGCAAAGACCCATGGCGTCGCCGAAGCTCGCGCAGTAGATGCCTTGGAAGCCGCGGCGCTCGATCTCGGCGGCGAGTTCCAGGGTCGCGAGGCGGCGGCCGGGCACGGCAGCCAAAGCGAGAGCGGGAAGCTTCATCATGCCCTCCAGTCCGTCGTTTTTACTCTACGCGAGTTAGAACGCGCGGGATACCCTTGGCCCACCGCCTTTCGGGAGGGTTCATGAAACGTGCGCTCGCTCTGGTGTTCGCGATCTTCGCGGGTCTCGCAGCCTTCTTGCTCGCCCGCGCCCTTTCGCTCCCGTCCCGCCAGGTGCAAGTAAAGCCCGCGGTGCCCGTCGCGCTGGATGAGGCGGCCCTCGCATCGCGCCTTGCCGACGCGCTGCGCTTTCAAACCATCTCCTACGCAGACCCGGCCGCGCTGCCGCGGGCAGAGTTCGAGAAGTTCCAGCGCTGGCTCGCCGAGGCCTATCCTCTCCTGCACGCTCGCCTTTCTTTGGAACGGGTTTCGGACCTCTCCCTCCTCTACACCTGGCAAGGTCGCAACCCGCAGCTTCCGCCCATCCTGCTGCTCGCCCACCAGGATGTGGTTCCGGTGGAAGCGCCGGAGCGCTGGACCGAGCCTCCGTTCGCAGGTCGCATCGATCAGGGATTCGTGTGGGGCCGTGGTGCGATCGATGACAAGAGCTCGCTGCTCTCGATCTGCGAAGCCGTCGAGCTGCTGCTTGCGCGTGGCTTTCAGCCCGAGCGCACCGTGCTGCTCGCGTTCGGTCACGACGAAGAAGTCGGTGGTACGAATGGAGCGACGCAGGTTGCCGCGCTCTTGGCCTCTCGCTCCGTCCACGCCTGGTTTGGCCTCGACGAAGGCGGGGTGATTCTGACCCCAGGGGTCGTGCCTGGCATTCATGCCCCTGTCGCACTGGTCGGAGTGGCAGAAAAGGGCTTCGTCACGCTGGACGTCGTGGCGCAGGCCGAAGGCGGCCACTCCTCGATGCCTCCGCGCCACACTGCGGCGGGCATCCTTGCCAAGGCCATCTTGGCCCTCGAGGCCCACCCGATGCCCGGTGGCGTCGGGGGGGTGACGGGATCAACGTTCGCGTACCTGGCGCCCGAGATGCCCCTGCTCGGACGCATGCTCTTTGCCAACCTTTGGCTTTTCGGAGCGCCGCTCGACGCCCTCTTGTCGAGCCAGCCCTCGATGAACGCGTTCTTGCGCACTACGACCGCGGTGACCCAGCTCGCAGGGAGCCCCAAGGACAATGTCCTTCCCAGCCAGGCCATTGCCGGCGTGAACTTCCGCATCCTCCCCGGGGACACCGTCGATCTCGTGCTAAGGCGCGCGCGCGCTGTGGTGGACGATCCGCGGGTGGAGGTGCGGCTGCGCAGCCCGGCCTGGGAGCCGAGTCCGGTTTCTCCGATCGATTCGGACGCGTTCGCGCTGCTTGAGCGCACGATCCGCGAGAGCTTCCCAGAGGCGATCGTTGCACCGAGCCTCGTCGTCGGAGGAACCGACGCGCGCCACTACGGCGAGGTGACCAAGGAGCTCTACCGCTTCCAACCCTTCTCCCTGGACTCAAGCGACCTAAAACGCCCGCACGGAATCGACGAGCGCATGGCGACGCAGAACTACGCCGCCGCCGTTCGCTACCAGGTGCAGCTTCTCCAAAACGCAGCAGGCAGCCCCCAGGCGAAGTGAAGTCGGCCTCGCTTGCGAGAGGCTTTCCCGCATCGTCGACGCGGCCTTGGGGCTCCCTCCCGCAGCGCTTGCGCAGGGACGGGCCCGCGCCACAGGGAAGGAGCCGCGTTAAGCCTCGCGCCGCATGAACACTCGGCGTTCCACGCGAAAACCGAGCATGGCTTCGCGCCGGCGCAGTTCGAGCAGGCCCGGGGTAAGCTCCCCCGCTTCCAGGATCCGGAAGCCGCGATGCGCATAGAAGGGAGCGTTCCACTCCGGATCGCGAAAGGTCGAGAGGGTGAGCCCCGGCCGTTCGTGCTGGGCTGCCCAGCAGAAAACGCATTCGATCAGCCCCGAGCCAATTCCCCGCCCCCAGCACTCGGGCCGCACGTCGAGTTCATTGAGATGGGGCCCACCGTCGATGAGAAGCGCGTGCGCGAAGCCAAGGGGCGCCCCGCCCGGAGGTGCCGCCACCCAAAGGCGCCCCGCCTGGCGCGCTTCGCCCAGCATGGAGCGCGGGAGAGTTTGTTCGAGGAGGGTCTCCTCCATCAGATCGAGGCCTCGAAAACGCTCTGCGGCGTCGCGCTCGATAGAGGCAAGCGCCTCAAACTCGTCTTCGCGGGCGAAGCGGATCTCAAGCTCGAGGCTCATGCCCCGCGTCCTCCGGTGCCTTGAGCCGCTGACGCAGCTTGCGCAGAACCAATGTGCAGCGTCGCAGCTCGTCCTCGGAGAATCCCCTCGCGAGCTCCTCCGCAAAGGCTTGCTGTCCACGCACCAGCGCTTGGTACGCCTTGTCCCCCCGCGCGGTGAGCCGCAGAAGCTTCGAGCGTTGGTGGTCGGGGTTGTGGACGTACTCGAGAAGTCCCTCGCTCGCGAGGGCATCGGCGAGGCGCTGCACTCCCTGACGAGCGACCGGCCGCGAGCGCGCGATCTGCGCGACCGTGCGTGGACCCTCCTCCGCCAGGGTCCGCAAGACCCCGAGACGTCCCGTCGACTGGCCCACCCTGCGGGCCCGGCGGTCTCCCTCCGCACGCAAGCGGAAGAAGGTGTACGCGAGCTCCAGAAAGAGCTCGCTCGCCGCCGTGCCCGGCGGGTTCGCTCGCCGCCTTGCGCGCGTCATAACCAAGTTGACAACATATTGTCAAAATGACAACCTCGCGTCAATGCACGATCTCCCCGCGACCGAACGCTCTGCCAAGAGAAGCGGGAGTGCGCAGCAAGCCGGCCACCCGAAGGGGCTCGTGGGCCGGCTCTTCGGCGCTGTGATGGCCCGTCTCAACCATGAGATGAATCTCTTCACGCTCGAGCACCTCGACCTGCGCCCTCAAGACCAGGTGCTCGAGATCGGCTTCGGACCCGGCCGCCTCATCGGCGCGCTTGCCGAACACGCGCGGGAGGGCACGGTCTGCGGAGTCGATCACTCCGACACGATGGTGCGTCAGGCGCTCGCCCGCAACCGCGAGGCCGTGCGGGCAGGGCGGGTCGTGCTGTTCGAGGCGGCGGTCTCGCATCTGCCCTTCGCAGATGCGTGCTTTGATCGCGTCTGCGCGGTCAATAGCTTCCAGTTCTGGCCGGCGCCCGAAGCCGATTTGCGCGAGGTGTGCCGGGTGCTCAAACCCGCGGGAGTCCTCGCCCTCACGCTGCGCTCGGGCGAAGGGACCTGTGCGCTCGGCATGGGCCGGCTCGCCGAGCCCTCGCGGGTCAGCGACGCGCTTCGTGCCCTTGCCGCGGCGGGCTTTCGAGACCTGCGCGTCGAATCCCGCCCGCTGCGCTACGTCGCAGCGGCGTGTGTCCTCGCCCGGCGTTGAGCGGAGCTTTTAGGCCTGCGCGCGGCGACGGGCCAGCGCGAGTTGCCGGGCGAGAAAGCTTCGCATGGGAATCTGGGCGGCCTCGAGCTGCTGGGGAATGAACGAGGCGCGGGTCAGGCCCGGCAGCGTGTTGGTCTCGAGATAGACGAGCCCGTCCTGCGCCACGATGAGGTCGGTACGGGAATAGCCGAAACAGCGGAGGGCACGGTGCGCACGCAGCCCGAGCTCCTGCGCCTTGGCAGCGATCTCGGGCGCAACCTCCGCAGGTGTAATTTCGCGTGCGCCTTGCCCCAGGTACTTGGCGGTGTAGCCGAAGCTCGTCCCGGCTTGCACCCGGATCTCCGAGCAAGGCAGTGCGCGCAATCCGTCGTCGTGGTCGATCACCCCGACCGTGAGCTCCGTGCCGCCGATGAACGCCTCGGCCAGGTAGGGCTGGGCCTCATCCTTAAGGCGGCTGAGCGCGGGCTCGATTTCGCTCCGATCCTTCACGAACTGCAATCCCATGCTCGAGCCGTCGGCCACGGGCTTGAGAACGAGGCGCGGGTGCCGATCGAGCAGGTCGAGCAGGCTCGCCCGGGCCCGCGGTACGTCCCTGCCCTCGACCACACGGCCCTCCGCCACGCGCACCCCCTGCGCGCTCATGATCTCGCGGGCGCGCACCTTGTCGAAGGCGTCGCGACTCGCCGCACTGCCCGAGCCCGTGAAGGGGATGCGGCGCTCCTCGAGCCAACCTTGAAGCGTTCCGTTTTCGGCGATGCCGCCATGGAGCGCCAGAAAGAGCGTGAGCCCGTCTGCGCTGAACGTGTCGAGGGCGAGCTTGAGCTCTCGCCAGCGCGCAGGCCGATGCGGCGCGAACTCCTGCTCAAACGGCTTGGGGTGCCGCAGGAGTTCGTCGCGTGGCACCTCGAAGACGGCGCCGTCCGCAGCCCAGAAGCAGCAGCGGGGGCTTTCGAGGAGGGCGGCGACATTTTGCGCCGAGGCCACGGACACGAGCCGTTCGCGGGTGGGACCGCCAAAGAGAAGGACGACCTCACTCGTCATGCCACACCCTTCCCCCGTGCCGCCCGGACTCTACCGCCGGGCGCTTCTTTACGAGAGGGTCGGCGCAGCATCGCTTCGACCTGAGACCCGGGGAACGGTAGGCAGTCGGCGGATGCCCAAAGGCCTCGCGGGCCCTTGCTAGAGGAGCCTTCCCTGCTTGGGAGCCGCAGCGCGGCTGCGCTCGAGGGCGAGAAGGCGGCGCTTCAGTGCAAGGCCACCCGCGTAGCCGCCAAGACCGTGGGAGGCCACCACACGGTGACAGGGAACGACGATCGCCACCGGGTTCGCGCCATTCGCTCCGCCCACGGCGCGGGAGGCCAGAGGCTCGCCAATCGCGCGGGCAACATCGCGATAGCTGCGCGTCTCGCCGTAGGGGATGCGGAGGAGCTCCTGCCACACATCCAACTGGAAGGGCGTGCCCCGCAGGTCGAGCGGCAGTGCGAAGCCCGTCCGTTTGCCCTCGAGATACTCGAGCACCTGAGCAATCGCTGCGCGGTTTGGTGCGAAGGCCTGGACGGTTTCCGCGTCCGGCGCGTGCCGCGAGAGCCATCCGGCGAGCCCGCGCCCGTTCGCGTGAGGAAGCTCAAGGTACGCAACGCCGCGCGCCGTGGAGAGGATGCGAAGCGATCCGATGGGAGACTCGAACTCAGCGAGATGGACGGTCTCCATGACTGCACTCTACCACCCTGGAGCCCCGCAAGACGCGGCGCTGCTGGCCGAACAGGCATTTTCCCACGAGCGGGGTCGGCGCGAGAACCACAGCTCGGATCCTGGCGCACACGACCTTCCTGCTCTCCGGTGGGCCCGCGGCCTTCTCGGACCCGACGCGCCGAGGCGAATCTCGCAAGCCGGGGCGGCGCGCTCGCCGCGCGAGAGAGGGGGTGAGCGATTAGAATCGCCCTCGGATGGCGAAACTTCCCCACTCATCGTTCGAACTGCTGCGCGCCCTGCACTTCGCCGCGCAGAAGCACCGCGACCAACGACGCAAGGATTTGGACGCCTCGCCGTACATCAATCATCCCATCGAAGTCGCCGAGACGCTGGCACGGGTGGGAGGCGTGAGCGATCTCGCGGTGCTCCAGGCTGCGATCTTGCACGACACCGTGGAGGACACGGAAACCACGGCAGCAGAGCTGGAAGCCAGCTTCGGCCGCGAGGTGCGCGAACTCGTGGCAGAGGTGACGGACGACAAGCGACTCCCAAAGCAGGAGCGAAAACGCCTTCAGGTCGAGCACGCACCTTTGCTCTCCCGGCAGGCGAAGCTCGTGAAGCTCGCCGACAAGATCTGCAACGTTCGCGACATCGCGCACGCCCCGCCCCGGGGCTGGTCTCACGAGCGCCGCGTCGAGTACCTCGCCTGGACCGAGCGCGTGGTCGCTGGGCTGCGCGGCGAAAGTAAGGGCCTCGACAGACGCTATGACGAGATCTTGCACGAGGCGCGCCAGATCCTCTTGCGCGAGGCTCCCGGGCACAGCCAGGTCTCGATCGAGCTCGTGCCTCGCTCCGCGGAATCCCTAGATGCCGACCTGCGGACCCTTCGCGAGCACTTTCCAGAGGTCTCGACCGTGAACATTCCGGACCTCCTGCGCTTGCCCGTGCGGAGCTGGGATGCCTGCCAAAGGGCACGCGCGTACGTTGAGCGTGCGATTGCGCACCTGCGCTCTATGGACTTCGACCTCACGGGGCCCTTCCTACTAAAGGACGTGCTCGCAACGCGTGGCCTGTCCGAAGTGCTCGTCGTGCGCGGCGACGCACCGCAGGAGCTCGGTCGGCGCGTCTATCCCACCCGCCCGACGGACCTCATCGCCGCGATCAAGAGCCAGCTGCCCGGCCTCAAGGTGTACGCAGCGTTCGATCCCTACCGCTCGAGCCTGCACGTGGCAGCTGAGCGGGCGCGGGCCAAACTCGACGCGGGCGCCGACGGCTTTTTCACGCAACCCTTCTTCGACCTGCGGCAGATGGACGTGTGCGCTGAACTTCTGGCGGGGTGCGAGGTGTACTGGGGGGTTTCGCCCGTTCTTGGCCCGCAGACGCGGCGCTATTGGGAGGTGAAGAACCGGGTGATCTTTCCCGCCGCCTTCGAGCCTACCCTCGCCTGGAACCGCCGCTTTGCCGGAGAATGCCTGGCCTGGGTGCGAGAGCACGGCGCGCACCTGTACTTCATGCCCATTCGCACCGACCTTGTGGCGTATCTGGAGGACATCCTTTGAGTGGGCCCGTGGCCTCAAGCTGGCGACCCGCGAGCGCGCTCCCGCGGAGGGCCCGGGGATGAGCTCCACCCAGACCTGGGATCCGGAGCGTTACGCACGAAACGCCCGCTTTGTCTCCGATCTCGGCCAGCCCGTTCTCGAGCTGCTCGCTCCACAACCCGGGGAGCGGGTGCTCGATCTGGGCTGCGGGGACGGCGCTCTCACGGAGAAGCTCGTCGCTCTCGGCTGCAGCGTGGTGGGCGTCGACGGCAGTGCGGCGCAGGTTTCCGCGGCCCGGGCGCGCGGCCTCGACGCACACGTCATGGATGGACAGGAGCTTTCCTTCGAGCGCGAGTTCGACGCGGTCTTCAGCAACGCGGCGCTGCACTGGATGCGCGAGCGCGATCGGGTGATCCGCGGAGTGGCGCGTGCGCTCCGACCCGGTGGGCGCTTCGTCGGGGAATTCGGCGGGCACGGCTGCGTGGCAAAGATCGTGGCGGCCCTCGACGCCGCGCTCGGACGCCGCCGGTTGGACGCCTCCCGGCTCAACCCCTGGTACTTCCCCACCGCGGCGGAGTACGCCGAGCGGCTTGCCGCGGGAGGGTTCGAGGTCGGCTACATCGCCCTCCTGCCCCGCCCGACGCCGCTGCCCGGAGACATTCGCGGATGGCTCGAGACCTTCTGCGAGAGCTTCACGGCGGCCCTTTCACCCGCGGAACGGCCGGCCTTTCTCGACGAAGTGTGCGCCGCGCTTCGACCGGAGCTGTGCGATGGCGAGGGGCGCTGGAGCGCGGATTACGTCCGCCTGCGCTTTTCGGCCCGGCTTGCCGCGTCGCTCAGCCCGCGTCCTTGAGCCCGAGCCGCTTCATCATCTTCTGGAGCGACTGACGAGGGATTCCGAGCTTCTCCGCGGCGCGGCTCTTGCTGCCCGTTTCTGTGAGCGCATCGACGATCATGCGACGCTTGAGTGCGTCGACAGACAGGTTCAAGTCCCAGACCCGCGGTCCGAGCCCCTCCGGGGCCGAGGGGGGCTCGGGCAGTGCCTCGCGAATGTGCTCGGAGAACATATCGACGGTGACCGTCTCGGCGTCACCCGCGAGCGCCACCACGCGCTCGATCTCGTTCTCGAGCTCCCGCACGTTGCCGCTCCAGGAGTGCGCGACCAGTCGGTCCATCGCCGCATTGGTGAATCCCTTGAGACTGCGGCCCATCTTTCGGTTCGCGCGGTCGAGGAACTGGTGGGCGAGGCTCGGGATATCGGTGCGCCGTTCGCGCAAGGGTGGCAGGTGGATCTCGACGACGCGCAGGCGGTAGTAGAGGTCCTCCCGGAAGCGGCTCTCGGCCACCTCCTTGCGCAAGTCGAGATTCGTGGCCGCGATCACGCGGACATCGACTTTGCGGGTTTCCGACGAGCCCAGCGGACGAATCTCGCCGTCCTGCAGCACCCGGAGCAGCCGCACCTGCATCCCGGGCTTGGTCTCCCCGATCTCGTCCAAGAAGATCGTCCCGCCATCGGCCACCTCGAACAGTCCCTTTTTGTCCTGGTGCGCACCGGTAAAGGCCCCGCGTTTGTGCCCGAACAGCTCGCTTTCGAGCAGCGTCTCAGGCAGGGCGGCGCAGTTCTGCGCGACAAACCGCGCGTTCTTGCGCGGACCGCTGTAGTGGATGGCGCGTGCCACGAGGTCTTTGCCCGTGCCCGTCTCACCGGTCAGCAGGACCGTGGCATCGGTGCTCGCCACCTTCTCCATCACGTCGAAGACCCGGTTCATCGACGGCGACGCGCCGATGATCTGGTCAAAGGCATAGCGACCCTGGACCTCACGTCGTAGATACAGGTTCTCGCTGCGAAGCTTCTCGTTGGCGAGGGCGAGCTCCTGCGTCAAGCCGGCATTGCGCCGAGCGAGCTCCCAGGTCTCGAGAGCACGCTTCACATCGAGACGCAGCTCGTCGGGCTCCCAGGGCTTTTGGATGTAGCGGTAGATGCGCCCCTCGTTGATGGCGCGGATCAGCGAGCCCACGTCGGCGTAGCCGGTGAGCAGCATCCGAATCGTGTCCGGACGGCGGGCGTGGACCTGCTCCAAGAACTCCGTGCCCGTCATCCCAGGCATCACCTGGTCTGCGATGACGAGCGCGATCTCTTCGCGCTCGAGGGCCTCGAGGCCGCGCTCCCCGCTCGCAGCCGTAAAGACCCGGTAGTCGTCCTCGAGGGTCAGCTCGAGGGACTCGCGGATCGCCGCCTCGTCGTCCACAAGCAGGATTCCGTAGGGACGGTCGCCACGCCCCCGGCGCGCCCCTTCGATCGCGTCCTGTGCGCGCTCGTCGGTCATCGTGGGAGGGTAACAGTCGATCGTGGCGGGAACAGCGGGGGCGGCGGCGTTGCGAACCGCCGCCCCCAAGGTGTCTGCGCTCGGTAGCTAGGCTACCTCCGCGCGCGGCGCGCCGTGCGGCGCGTGGTGGGCGCGCGGCGGCGCGCCTTCCTCGCGGTTCGTCGCGCAGGCTTGCGCGCCGTGCGCCGAGCGCTTGCCCGGCCCGCCGCTCGTCGGCGGCCGCCCGAGCGGGCCATCTTCGTCCTCGAGACGTCGCCCTGCTTGTCGATGAAATAGAGGAATCCATCCTCCCGCTTCACGCCCGCTTTGGCGACCTTCTCGGGCTTGCCCTTGGCGGGCTTCCCACCGCCGCGGGCCATCCTCGCGCGGCTCACATCCCCCTGCTTGTCGAGGTAATAGAGCCATCCACGCTCTCGGCGGATGCTGGTCTTTGCGACCTTCGTGGCCATGCAGCCATCTCCTTTGTGTCAAGCGGACCGTGAGGCGTCTGTGCCCACGCGATCCGCGCTTCCAGATCGTCCGCGCAACCGCGCGGAGCCCTGGAGGACGCGCAGCCCGAGGGAGGGAGGCAACGTGCTGCGCCGGGCGAGAGAATCGGTCGCGTCTCCGTCGGTGTCAACGGTTTTTCGAGGGGTTGGGGGTAGAATTTGCGAGTTCACCGACGAGCGTGCCGGCCGTTACCCCGCGATCCGGGCCTCGACCCGCTCGAGGACACGGCTCTCGAGGCTCACGCCGTCGAGGGTGTTGATCTCCTGCAGCCCCGTCGGACTCGTCACGTTCACCTCGGTCAGGCGCCCGCCGATCACGTCGATGCCCACGAAAAAGAGTCCATCTCGCTCGAGCCAAGGCCGCAGGGCTTCGGCGATCCGGCGGTCGTCGGCGTCGAGCGTGGTCGCGACCGCGCGCCCACCGACGTGGAGATTGGCTCTCGTCTCACGCTCTGCGGGGACACGCAGGAGCGCGCCGAGGGGCTCGCCCTCCAGCAGGAGGATCCGTTTGTCCCCCGCTCGGACCTCGGGCAGGTAGCGCTGCGCCATCGTCCACTGCGTGCCAAACCGTGTGCTCTGCTCGAGGATCGAAAACAGGTTCCGGTCATCGTGCCGGACGTGGAAGATGCCCTCCCCCCCGCGGCCGGAGAGCGGCTTCACGATCATTTCGCCGCCCACCTTCGCCATGAAGTCGATGAGCTCGGGGATACTGCGAGTCACCCGGGTCTCGGCCATCAGCTGGGGGAAATGGAGGGCGTAGAGCTTTTCGTTGGCCGAAAGGATCCCGGCGGGCCGATTCAGCACCAGCGCGCGTTTGCAAAGCGTGAGAATCTGCGTCGCGGTGATGTAGTCGGCGTCCACCGGCGGGTCTTTGCGTTGGAACACGACGTCCACCCGGTCGTCGAGCACCACGCTGTGGGCCGGACTGAGCTCTGCATGATGACCCTGCTCCCGGCGGAGGGTGATCTCTCGCACGCGTGCGCAGACCTTGCCGTCATCGACTTCAAGGTCCCCCTGCTCGAGGTAGAGGACCCGGTGGCCCCGGCGCTGCGCCTCGAGCATGAGGGCGAAGGTGGTATCCTTGGCGACGTCGATCCCGCCGATCGGATCCATCAAAAAGGCCATGGTGAGGGCGCGGGACCGCATTCAGGCAAACCCCCGTTCGACCGAACCGAAGCGGTAGCGCAGCGAGCCGACCGTCGGCTACGGTGCAAACGGCTCCGGAGCACAAATGCGCATCCTTGGCTCGCGAGTCTTCCGGCTGCTGTTCGGGCTCGCGGCGCTCTTCACGCTGGCGATCGCGGGACTTGCGCTCTACGTCTATCAAGAGATCGAGAGTGAGCTCCCGGACCTCGAGAAGCTGACCGACTACCGCCCTGCCCTCACGAGTACCGCGTACGATCGCAAAGGACGCCCCATCGGCGAGTTTTATGAGGAACGCCGCCGCCTCGTGCCGGTGGGGAAGATCCCGAAGCTCGTGGTTCAGGCCTTTGTGGCGGGCGAGGACGACACCTTCTTCGAGCACACGGGCCTCGATTACACGGCCATCCTGCGCGCGGCTTGGGTGAATCTGCGGGCAGGCGGCAAGGTGAAGCAGGGAGGGAGCACGATCACGCAGCAGGTGGCGAAGAGCCTGCTCTTGTCCTCGGAACGAAGCGTGCTGCGCAAGCTCAAGGACATGGTGCTGGCTCGGCGGATCGAGCAGCACTTCAGCAAAGATGAGATCCTCTATCTCTACCTGAACCAGATCTACCTCGGACACGGCGCCTACGGAGTCGGCCAGGCCGCACGCACCTACTTCGGGAAGGATGTGGCGGACCTTACGCCGTCGGAGGCGGCGCTGATCGCCGGCCTTCCGAAGGCACCGAGCGACTACTCGCCCTACAACAACCCCGAGGCCGCGGACACTCGGCGGCGTTATGTGCTCGAGCGGATGCTCCACGAGGGGTACCTGGACCCGCAGCAGTACGAGACTGCAGTCGCGAGTCCACCACGCCTGACCCCTCCACCCGAGCGCGACGATTACGCGGCTGCGGGCTACTTCACAGAGGAAGTGCGTCGGCTTCTCTTCGATCGGCTCGGGAGTACCCGTGTCCTGCGCGGCGGACTCACGATCGAGACCACGCTCGATCTGGATCTTCAACACTCTGCGGTGTCTGCGGTGCGTGCTGGGCTCGAGGCCCTCGAGCGTCGTCATGGCGGCTACCGGGGTCCGCTGCGCCAGGTGCGGCGCGGCGCGGAGGCCGAGGCGCTCAGCGAAATCGCGCGCGAAAACGGTTTCGCGCGGGCCGTGGTGGCACAGGGCGGATTCCGCCTCTCACCGATCAAGGCCTACACCGGGCTCGTGACCGCCGTCGACCCGAGCGCCGGCACGGCGACCGTCGCGCTCGCGCCCGGGGTCGAGGCCACGCTGCACGTCGAGGATGTGGCGTGGGCGCTCAGGAAGGCGCCTGAGGGCCAAGCGCGCGAAGCGAAGGCCATCGCGACCGTGCTCCATGTGGGCGATGTCGCGAAGTTCGCGACCAAGCGGCCGGAAGCGCCTCCCGCCGCCCCCGCGGCGGCCGCTGCGCCCGCCGCGGCTCCGCCGCCCACAGCGCCGGGCCCGGCGTCTGCCAAAGAGCCGCTGCAGCTCGTGCTCACCCAGGAGCCGCGGGTGGAAGGTGCCCTCGTATCGCGCGACGTAGCATCCGGTGAAGTCTTGGCCCTCGTGGGAGGCTACGACTTCGCGCGCAGCGAGTTCGACCGAGCAACGCAGGCGCGCCGCCAGCCGGGTTCCGCCTTCAAGCCGTTTGTCTACGGCGCAGCCCTGCTGGAGGGCTTCACACCCGTCTCGATCCTCATGGACACGCCTGTGGTCATGATCGATCCGGGAACGGGCCAGCTCTGGAAGCCCGAGAACTACACCCGAAAGTTCCTGGGAGCCCTGACCGCTCGGGAAGCGCTGGCGCGCTCGATCAACAACGCCACGATCCACCTGTTCATGGAGGTCGGGGTGAACCGGGTGATCGAGTTTGCGCACCAGCTCGGCATTCGCTCGCCCCTCGGCCACAATCCCTCCCTCGCCCTCGGCTCGACCGAGGTCTCATTGCTCGAACTCACGGCTGCGTACACCACGATCGCCGCGGAGGGGCAGCGCACCCCGCCGGCCTTCATCACGCGCGTACGGGATCGCGATGGCCAGGTCCTGCTCGAGAACGTCGCGCTCGGAGACATCTCCTCGGAGGACAACGACGAGAGCACGCCGGCGCATCCTCCGACAGACGCCGTCGACACCACAGCCAGCCAAGCCATCGCTCCCGAGCAAGCGTTCCTGCTCGCGAGTCTGCTGCGCGCGACGGTCGAGGAGTCCTACGGCACGGCCCACAAGGCTGCGGCGCTGGGCCGGCCCCTCGCCGGGAAGACGGGGACGACAGACGATCAAAAGGACGCCTGGTTCATCGGATTCTCTCCGGAGATCGCGACCGGCGTTTGGGTGGGTCACGATGAGAAGGAGGTGCTCGGCGACAAGGAGACCGGCGCGAAGGCGGCCCTGCCGATCTGGATCGACTTCATGCAGTTCGCGCTGGCCGATAAGCCCGTGCGCGACTTCCCGGTTCCGCAAGGCATCGTGTTCGCCCGCGTCAGCAAGACGACTGGCCTTTTGGCCCAGGCGGGTGACCCGTCGAGCTTCTTCCAGCCCTTCGCCGAGGGGACAGAGCCTTCGGAGCGGCGCGCAACGACCGGCCCCGACGCGGCGCAGACCGAGGGCTACGACTTGCTGCGTAACGATTCGTTCTAATCCATGCGTTCGGCGCGCCTGCGCAGCGCGCCAAGGCTCCGAAACGACGGGGTGGGGTTCGCTTTCTTGCGCCTTGTCGCGTGCCGACGGACCCTCGGGCATCGGCTATCGCCGCACGGCGAGCGGGGCACGCGGCCCCTGCAAAATTCCGCGAATTGACAGGGCAAGGCCCGCCGGGCTAGCTAGCGGGGCAGGAGGTGGCGCCGTGCCCGGGGATGTCCGCGAGCCGGCCGAGCGGACGAGCCGGGTGGGCGCCGCGCGCGGGCGGCGGACCCGTGTCGCGAGCCCGGCGGACGCACCCGCACCGAGTGACGTGCAGAGCGTCCTCGGGGCGGCGCTGCGCCGCCTGATCGACACCACTGGGTGTGGACGCGCCGCGGCTTGGATGCGCCGGGACGGCGGCGAGCTTTTCGTCGCGGCAGCGAGCGTGGAGGATGTCGCGCCGCAGCCCCCGACCACAGCTGCCTTTGCGGAGGGCGCGCGGCTGACCGGCGCCACCGATCTTGGGCTTCCGTCCGCTCCTCCTGCCTTGCGCGCGCTCGCCCAGCAGCAGGGGTTCTCGGCCATCATCCCGATTGGACAGCGCGACGGCGAGCCCGCGGCGCTGCTCCTCGTCGGAGGCATGGACGATCTTCCCGGCCGGGTGCGCCCGCGCACCCTCGCCGCCTTGGACGCAGCAGCCCGGCAGCTTGGAGGTCCGCTCGAGGCGGCCGCCGGTCTTGCACGCATCGCGCGTCTTGACGACGGTGTCCGGCGCCTTGACCGCCTGGCCGCACTTGGCGACCTCGTGGCAGAGATCGTGCACGAAGTGCGCAACCCCCTGGTGTCGGTGAAGACCTTCGTCCAGCTCTTGCCCGAGCGTCAGGACGATCCCGAGTTTCGGACCCGCTTTTCGGAGGTCGTCGAAAGCGAGCTGCGGCGGATCGAGCGCCTGCTCGATGTGGTGCTCGAGCATGCGCGCCCGCGGGCAGCGGCGCCCCCAGGCACCTCCACCGCCGTCGCCCCCGTCCTCGGCTCGGTGGCGGGTCTGCTCGCGCATCGCGCGCTCGAGCACGGTGTCACGCTGAGCACGCAGGCCCCCGCCGACCTTCCGGGGGTCGCCATGAGCGACGATGGCCTGCGCCAGGTCGTTTTGAACCTCGCGCTCAACGCGATCGATGCGACGCGTTCCGGGGGCTGCGTCCGTTTGGTCGCAGCGCCCGCGCCGGGCGGCGTCGAGGTGCGGGTGGAAGATGAGGGCCCGGGGGTTCCTCTCGCGCTGCGCGAGCGCATCTTTGAGCCGTTCTTCTCGACCAAACGCGACCGTCCCGGCGGCCTTGGGCTTGCCATCTCCCGCCGCATTGTGGAAGAAGCCGGGGGCGTGCTCGCGATTACCGACCGTGTCGGCGGGGGCGCCGCGTTCCGGTTTACCCTGGCGCTCGCACCCTAGTCCGCGCGCCCGCGCGGGCTCCCCTCGGCGGCCGCATCGGCGCCCCGCAGCCAGGCCGCACTCTCGCGACCGAGCTCCGCGAGTCCCACGGAGAAGAAGTGGTCGGCCTTGGGCAAGACCACGAGCACTCCGGCCGCCAGCTCGTCTGCAATCGCCTGCAAAGACGCCGGCGGCGCGATCCGATCGTGCTGGCCCGCAATGAGGAGCACTTCCCCTCGGAAGGTGCGCAGCCGTTCAAGGTCGAGCAGCTGCGGGGGCGGCGCAATGAGCAGAAGGCGCCCTGCTGCGGGATCGGCGGAGGCAGTCAGCTGCGCCACGGCTGCGGCGGCGCCGAACGAGTAGCCGCATAGAACAAGAAGGCCGGGAGCCGTTTCCCGCAGCAGTGCGAGGGCGGCGGCATAGTCCTGTGCGGCGTCTTGCGGCTCGCCGCTTGGGGTGCCTGCGCTGGCGCCGACGCCACGCCAGTTGAAGCGCAGAGAACCGAGGCCTGCCCCGGCAAAGACATAGGCGAGCTCGCTCACCACCGGGTTTTCCATGCTTCCGCCGTACAGCGGGTGGGGCGGAGCGATCACGGCGCCGCCTCGGCTCGGGCCCGCGGCGCGTAGGAAGAGGCCCTCGAGCGCTGCTCCTGCGCCCAGGCTTTCGCATGCGATGGTCACCATGCGCTCGTTCGCTCCGGACACCTCGCGAGTCTCCCGCAGATCCGTCGCCGCTGCACGGGTGCCCTGCTAGGCTGCGCGCGACCCTCGGTGCGGCAGGCGTTTTGCCGCGGAACCGCGATCATGCGCGAGAGCCAAGCCGCCCGGCGCGCGCGCGCCAGCGAAATCGTGAAGCTGCTCGAACAGGCGTACCCGGATGCCGCCTGTGCCCTCGAGCACCGCAATCCCTTTGAACTCCTCGTGGCGACCATCCTCTCGGCCCAGTGCACGGACAAGATGGTGAACCAAGTGACGCCGCGACTGTTTGCGCGCTTTCGCGACGCGCGGGCCCTCGCGGATGCATCCCCGGCCGAGGTCGAGCGCATCATTCAGCCGACTGGCTTCTTCCGCCAGAAAACGAAATCCATTCAGGCGGCAGCGCGTGACATCGTGGAGCGGTTTGGCGGCACCGTGCCAGGAACTCTGGAAGAGTTGACTACGCTGCGCGGCGTCGGCCGCAAGACCGCGAATGTCGTGCTCGGCGACGCCTTTGGCGTGCCTGGCCTCACGGTGGACACCCACATGACACGGGTCAACCGCCGGCTTGGGCTCACACAGCACGAGGACCCGGTGAAGATCGAGCGCGACCTCATGGAGCTCGTGCCGCGGGAGCAGTGGACTTTGTATTCCCATCGCGTGATCCACCACGGCAGGGTGTGCTGTGAGGCGCGCCGCCCGCAGTGCGAGCGCTGTCCCCTTCGCGCGCTTTGCCCCTGGCCGGATTCACGGTCGGCAGGGGCTCGTCCTTTCCGGAAGGCGCCCCGCAGCGCGGCTGCAGCGCGCCGGCGGAAGCGGCGGCCGTGACCCGCCGTCTGGTGCACAAGGGCCGATCTATTTCTGTGTATGTCGAGCAAGCCGAGCTACCGAACGGCCGAAGGGTCGAACTGGATATCCTGCGCCACCCGGGAGCGGCCGCCGTCGTCCCGTTCCTGTCACAGACGGAAGTGCTGCTGATCCGTCAGTACCGCTACGCCGCAGGCGGAGCGATCCTCGAGGTGCCCGCGGGAAAGCTCGACGGAGAGGATCCGGCGGTGTGCGCGGCGCGCGAGCTTGAGGAGGAGGCGGGCCAGCGCGCGGGCCGTCTCGAGAAGCTCGGGGAGATCTGGACCACACCCGGTTTTACGGACGAGAAGATCCACCTCTTCGCCGCCTCTGAGCTTGAGCCTGTGCCCCAGCGTCTCGAGTGCGACGAGGTGATCGAGCTGGTTCGCATGCCGTTTG
>Ga0310037_10000099_pt1 | contig 75663 bp, 70 predicted proteins | sample Sb_taG_11_FD_200239 | JGI IMG/M metagenome (GOLD analysis project Ga0310037, IMG submission 200239) | Peat soil microbial communities from Weissenstadt, Germany - Sb_50d_3_AS metaG (v2) (version 2) | ecosystem: Environmental > Terrestrial > Soil > Wetlands > Peat | place: Germany: Weissenstadt... | reverse complement strand
AAGCCGAATCTTGGATACAAGCCTCGCTACAAGGAAGGCTATTTCCCCGTCGCACCAATGGACACGCTGCAGGATGTCCGCACGGAAATGTGCCTGGAAATGGAGAAGGCAGGCATCCCGATCGAGACCCAGCACCACGAGGTGGCCACCGCCGGCCAGGCGGAAATCGACATGAGGTTCGCCCCCATCGTCGACATGGGCGATAAGCTCATGATCTACAAGTACGTGGTGAAGAATGTGGCGCGCCGTCACGGCCTTACGGTGACCTTCATGCCAAAGCCGGTCTTCCAGGACAACGGATCCGGCATGCACTGCCACCAGTCGATCTGGAAAGACGGCAAGCCCCTCTTCGCGGGGACGAACTACGCCGGACTTTCCGATCTCGCGCTCCACTACATCGGGGGGGTCCTGAAGCACGCAAAGGCGATCGCTGCCTTTACGAACCCGACGGTGAACTCCTACAAGCGGCTCGTCCCGGGGTACGAGGCGCCGGTGAACCTTGCGTACTCAAGCCGAAATCGCTCCGCCGCGATCCGCATCCCGACCTACTCGCCGAGCCCGAAGGCGAAACGGATCGAGGTGCGGTTCCCCGATCCGGCATGCAACCCGTATCTCGGATTCGCAGCGATGGCGATGGCGGGGATCGACGGGATCGAAAACAAGATCCACCCCGGCGAGCCCCTCGACAAGAACATCTACGCGCTGACCGCAGAGGAGAAGAAGGGCGTGCCCTCGATGCCGGGGAGCCTCGAGGAGGCATTGGCCCACCTTGAAGCCGACCACGACTTCCTCTTGAAAGACGACGTCTTCACGGAGGACCTCCTCGAGACCTGGGTCTCCTACAAGAAAGAGGTCGAGATCGACCCGGTGCGGCTCCGCCCGCATCCCCACGAGTTCGAGCTGTATTTCGATTGCTAGGCTTAGGCGTCGCCTTGCGACGTCAGGGTGAGAGAGAGCGGCGGTCGGGATAACCCCCGGCCGCCGCTCTCTTTTGTGCGGACCTTCGCACGATTGCCATGTTTTAGGCACGCCCTGCCGGCTCTTTGAGCAGGGATTCCCCTCTAGTCATCAACCTGTATGGATCATGCCGACCGATTCGGGCTGAAATCGGCCCATTTTTCAGTTTGAAACTGCCCACATTTCATTTCGCAGCTTTTTGCGGAGCTGGTATCGCGTTTGCAATCCCCGGCGTGGGCCGCATGGCCCTACGAGGAGGTTCCCCCATGGCACTGGTCCGGGCGCGACGCCACGGCCTACTTGGCTTGCTGTTTATTCTCGGTCTTGGAGTCGGCGTGGTGTCGTCTCCGCATTCAACCTGGGCGGACGACGCGCCGCCCCCGCCGCAGCCGGATCCGGCGGGCATCGCAACCGGCGACAAGACCTCGCTCTACGATGCAGGCGGGAACGCCTTCATGGTGACGGAGCCGACGGACAAGTCGGCGCCCGACTATGCGGAGAAGAAGAAGGCCTTTGACGAGTTCCAGGCGCAGGCGGCCAAAGAGCCGCTCGCGATGAAGCTCGCCGACTCCGCGGGCCACACGCGGATCGCCACGAACTTCACCTGGACCCTCAGCACTGGCTACCTCGTCCTCTTCATGCAGGCGGGGTTCGCGCTTTTGACCTGCGGGCTTGTGCGCAAGAAGAACGCCGGCCACCTCATGATGCTGAACTTCGCCGCCTACGTCTTCGCGTTCATCGCCTACTACATTTGTGGCTACGCCTTCCAGTTCGGCGCGGTCGCGATCAACGCGGCCCCGACGAACTTGGGAGGCATCCCAACCCTGAACTCGTTCCTCATCGGAGACGGCTTCTGGGGCTTCCTCGGCGGGAAGGGCTTCTTCCTTTCCGGCCCCGCCTACGACGCAGGGTCGAACGCGCTGACCCTCTTCGAGGTGGTCTTCATGGAGACCGCCGCGTACATCATCGTGGGCGCGATCTGTGAGCGGATCACGTTCTGGGCCTTCCTGCTGGCGGAACTCGCCATGGGCGCCATCATCTACCCGACGTTCGGTTGCTGGGTCTGGGGCGGCGGCTGGCTCTCGCAGCTCGGGAATACCTGGCACCTCGGCCATGGCTACGTGGACTTCGCGGGCTCGACGGTGGTGCACGCCATCGGTGGCTATGCGGCGATGGCGCTTGCCATCATTCTTGGCCCCCGTCTTGGCAAGTATACGCCCGACGGCAAGGTGCACGCCTTCCCTGCGCACAACATCGTGTTTGTGGTGACGGGCACCTTTATCCTGCTCTTCGGCTGGATGGGGTTCAATCCCGGCTCGACGCTGGGTTCGACGGACCTGCGCATCTCCGTGATCGCCATCAACACGAACCTCGCAGCCATCTTTGGCTCGGCGACCGCTATGGCCTTCTGGTATTTGCGGTACGGCAAGCCCGACATCTCGATGGCCTGCAACGGGATGCTCGCCGGCCTTGTCGCGATCACTGCGCCCTGCGCATTCGTGAATCCGAACGCAGCGGCCTTTATCGGGATCCTTGCGGGCTTGGTGGTCTGCACCGGCGTCCTGGTAAATGACCACCTGTTCAAGATCGACGACCCGTGTGGCGCGATCTCCGTTCACGGCTACTGCGGAACCCTCGGCGGCATCTCCGTCGGGCTCTTCGCCGACGGCAAATACGGCTCCGGCTGGAACGGCGTCGGGGCGACGGACTACCTTGGTGTCGCCGGGCAGGGGGTTACGGGTCTTTTCTATGGAGACACGAGCCAGTTTCTCGTCCAGCTGTTCGGTGCCAGCGTGAACCTCGTGTTCGCGTTCGGCTCAACGTATGTAATCTTCAAGATCGTGAATTCGATCCGCAGCATGCGCGTATCGCCGGAAATCGAGCTCGAGGGTCTGGATCTGCCGGAGTTCGGCGGGCTCGCCTACCCCGACGATCCGATGCCGGTCAGCCTTGCGGCAGAGGCAGATCGAGTCTCGCGCAGCATGCCGGTTGCTGGCGGCGGCTCCCTCGCGCCGCAGCGAGCGAGGTGAGCTAGAGACGGCCAGGGTGAGGCCCCGGCGGCGCGAGCCGCCGGGGCCTTCGTCCGTTTCCGGGCAAGGACGAAGGGCTTCGGGCGGGAACGAGCCCGCGACTCCGACTGAGGCCGGCGCCTAGGATCCCCTCCGCCTACGTTCTCTCTCCATGAACAAGACCAGCGTTCCCGTCGCCATCGAGGCGCGCAGCGCGCCGCCGCGCACGAAGCCGTCGAACTACCCCGAGCCCTTTGCCTCTCAAATGGGCGGGCGAGAAAAGCGTCCGCTCGGTGACCTTTTCGGACTTCGCAACTTTGGCGTGAACCTAACCCGCCTTGCGCCCGGTGCGCGCTCCGCGCTGCATCATCGCCACAGCCGTCAGGACGAGTTCATCTACGTGCTCGAAGGAAAGGCGACGCTCGTCGGCGAAGCGGGCCCCGTGCTCCTTGGCCCGGGAATGTGTGCCGGCTTTCCGGCGGGTGGCGCCGCACACCATCTCGAGAACCACTCGCAAACCGATGTGGTGTATCTCGAAATTGGTGACCGGCAGGAGGGCGACCAGGTCTTTTATCCCGCAAATGACATCCAGGCGGTCCTCGGCGGGGATGGACGCTGGCGCTTTGCGCACAAGGACGGCTCGGCCTATTAGACGGCGATTCGTGCGGGACTTGAGCTACGCCCAGATCTCCCTCTCGAGGGCCGCTGCTCACGGCCAGGGAAGCGGCGGATAGGCGCCGCTCGTCCTTCCACAACCCCTTCGTCTCGAATTCCCCGACTTCCGATCCGAATTCCCCCACTTTCAAGACGCGTGAGCAATCTCACGCCCGCTGCGCAGCCGTTCGCGATCTCGACCTCCAAACAGGAGGTTCGAAGATGCACCGATCGCTGCGTCAGGCTCTAAGGCTCGCTCTCCTCGCGCTCACCCTGCCTCTCCTGGGCTGCGACCTCTCATGGCTTAACGTCGAGATTCCCGATTTCAACTCGAAGCAGGTCGAAGGTGTCTGGATCTGGCGACTTTCCCCGCAAACCAATCAGTATCAGCGAGACATGCAGATCCAGTTTGGAGGCGTGACGACGCTCACATCGGGTGACATCCTGAGCTACACGACGAACGTGAATGGTGCGACGCTGACTGCGGGCATCACCCGCAATCCAGAAAACTCTGATGTCGTCACCGTGACGCTCGGCTTTCAGCGAGGCCTCCCCGGAGTCTTCAAGGTAAGCACGTTCAACCCCGCCGGGGAGTCGATGCTCTCGAGCAAGAGCGAAAGCCTTTGAGGCTGTGCGCACGCGGCGCTTCGAGAGAAGACGCCTTCATCGAAGGCGAAAGCGCGAGGCGCTAGTCAGCAGACGCTGTCTGGACGCAGCCCGAGGACGTCGTCCATCGCGTAGATTCCCGGGCCGCGGCCCACCACCCAGCGCGCCGCGCGCAGCGCACCCTTCACAAAATGCTCACGCGTCGCGGCGCGATGGGCGAGCTCGAGGCGCTCCCCCTCGCCGAGAAAGAGCACCGTGTGCTCGCCCGGGTTGTCTCCGCCGCGCAGCGCCTGCACTCCGATCGCCCCCGGCGGCCTCGCGCCCGTCTCGCCGGCGCGCGTCATGACGAGCGCCTCCCCGGCCGCCGCGCCGCGACCCTCCGCCACCGCCTCCGCAAGGCGCAGCGCGGTCCCGCTCGGCGCGTCGCGCTTCGCGCGGTGATGGAGCTCGAGAATCTCTGCGTCGTAGCCAGGTCCGAGCCTCTTCGAGGCCTCGCGCACGAGGTGCGTGAGGACGCAGACCGCCACCGAGAAGTTGGGCGCGACGACGACCGCGATGCGTCGGCCGAACTCCGCGATGCGATCGCGCTCGGGTGCGGTAAATCCCGTCGTTCCGACGATGCAGGGCACAGCACGCGTTGCCGCAGCATCGAGGACGCGCAGCGTCGAGGCGGGGGTCGAGAAGTCGATGACCACGTCGCACAGGGCGAGCGCCGCTTTCGGGTCGTCGCTGAGCGGAGCGCCGCCCTCGATGGGCTCACCGAGCCGCGGATGCCCGGGAGCCTCGAGCGCTGCCGAGAGCCGCATTCCGGGTTCCCTCGCAAGGCCCGCGCGCACACCTTCGCCCATGCGTCCCAAGGCGCCCACGACGCAAACGCGCGTTGCGCTCGGCATTAGAGGAGGCCGAGCTCCTTTAGCACCACTTGCAGCAGGCCGCGGTTGGGCTGGGTAGCGGGAGTGAGGGGGAGCCTGATCTCGTCGCGGATCAGGCCGCGCAGCGCGAGCGCCGCTTTCACTGGGATCGGATTGGTTTCGGAAAAGAGCGCGTCAACGAGGGGCAAGAGCCGGTAGTGGGCGTCTCTTGCGCGGGCGAGATCGCCCGCGCGGAAGGCACGCACGAGCTCGACCATCTCGGACGGCGCGACGTTCGAGGTGGTCGAGATTACGCCGCAGCCGCCGACGGCCAGGACGGGAAGCGTGAACGCATCGTCGCCGGACAAGACGCAGAAGTCCTCGCGGCACTCGGCGATCACCGCGGAGATCTGGTGCAAGTCGCCCGAGGCCTCCTTCACCCCCACGATCTGCTCGACATCGGCAAGGCGCGCCATGGTCGCGGGCAGAATGTTCGAGGCCGTGCGTCCTGGAATGTTGTAGACCACGAGCGGAAAGGCGGCCTCGCGCGCGATATGGGCGTAGTGCGCAAAGATCCCTTCCTGGGTCGGCTTGTTGTAGTAGGGGGAGATCAGGATCGCGCCGTCTGCACCGGCCTCCTTGGCATGGCGCGTGAGCTCGAGGGCTTCGGAGGTCGAGTTCGACCCCGTACCCGCGAGCACAGGGACGCGTCCGCGCGCGGCGGCGACCACGACTTCAATCACTCGCCGGTGCTCGGCGTGGGAGAGCGTCGCGGCCTCGCCCGTTGAGCCGCAAGGCACAAGACCATCCACGCCCGCCTCGATCTGCAGCTCGACCAGCTCCTGGAGCGCACGCTCGTCGACGCCGCCGTCGCGGAACGGCGTCACCAGTGCTGTCAGAACCCCCTGGAACACGCTCACTCTCCTTCGAGGAGGAATTGGCCCGTGAAAACTTCCGCCGCGGGACCGGTCATGAAAACGTGCGCCGCGTCACTCGGCCACTCAAGGCGCAGCTCGCCGCCGCGCAGCACCACCGTCTGCGCGCGTTCGGTCGCTCCCCGCAGGATGCCTGCCACCGCCACCGCGCAGGCACCGCTGCCGCAGGCCAGAGTCTCGCCGGTACCCCGCTCCCAGGTACGCTGCCGTACCCGGTCCCGCGTCACCACCTCCACGAACTCGACGTTCGTGCGGTTGGGGAACGCGGGGTGGTGCTCGATCTTGGGGCCGAGCGTCTCCACCGCAGCTGTATCGACGTTCTCGACGAACAAGATCGCGTGGGGATTTCCCATGCCAACGCTCGAGAGCGTAATGCGGTGGCCGTCGAGGTCGAGGGGGATGTCGAGCACAGGCCCATCCCCTTGGCCAAGCGTGGTCGGGATCTTGGCTGGCGCGAGAAAGGGCGGGCCCATGTCGACGCGCACGAGGCCGCCTGCTGCCCGGCGCGGTCGCACGATTCCCGCCGGTGTCTCGATCGCGACCTCCTCCTTTGTCGTGTGTCCGCGGGTGTGGAGGTACTTGAAGAAGGCGCGGATCCCGTTTGCGCACATCTCCGCGCGCGATCCGTCCGGGTTGAAGATGTCCATCCGAAAGTCCGCGGAATGGGAGGGTCGGACCACGAGCAGCTGGTCGCAGCCGATGCCGAATCGCCGGTCGCAAAGGCGCTTTGCGATGGGCTCGATCGGCGGAAGGGGACCTGCCAGGGCATCGAGCACAACGAAGTCGTTCCCTGCGCCCTGCATCTTGGTGAACGCGAGCAGGCGCGTCATCCCGTGATCTCCCCGGGGATCGTTTCTCCGCGCACGAGATCGTCGAGGCTCTCGCGCTCCCGCACCACGGCGAAGCGGTCGCCGCGCACCAGCACCTCCGCCGCACGCGGCCGCGCGTTGTAGTTCGAAGACATGGCGAAACCGTAGGCCCCGGCGCCGCGCACCGCGACGAGGTCGCCGCGCTCGACGGGCGGGAAGGGACGGTCCTTGGCCAGAAAGTCCCCGGACTCGCAGACCGGTCCCACAAGATCGACCGGGCGGCTCGGACCTCGAGGCGCGCCGACGGGCTCGATGGGTTGGAAGGCCTGGTAGAGCGCGGGCCGGATGAGGTCGTTCATCGCGCCGTCGACCACGACGAAACGCTTGTCCTCGTTCGTCTTCTCGAGCAGAACCCGCGTCACGAGGACCCCCGCATTGGCGGTGAGGTAGCGGCCAGGCTCGAGCACGATCTCGCAGCCAAGATCGCCGAGCGCCGCACGTACGACCGCTGCGTATTGCGCAGCGTCGGGCGGCCGTTCTTCCGAGTAGCGGACCCCGAGCCCCCCGCCCGCGTCGATGACCTCGATGGCGTGGCCGGCCGCCCGCAGTTCCACGACGAGGCTGCGCACCCGCGAAAGCGCGTCCGCGAAGGGCTCGATCCGCGTGAGCTGGGACCCGATGTGGCAGTCCACACCGACGACCTGCACGCCGTCGAGAGCCTTGGCCTCCGCGTAGGCATCCATGGCCTCCGCCATGGGAATCCCGAACTTGCTGGTTCGAAGGCCGGTCGAGACATAGGGATGCGTCTTCGGATCGACGTCGGGATTGACCCGGAAAGCGATGGGAGCCCGCACGCCGCGATCCCTCGCCCGCGCATCGATCCGGCGCAGCTCGCTCCGAGACTCGACGTTGAAGAGCTTGATGCCAGCCTCGAGCGCGCGGTCGATCTCGCGGTCTGTCTTGCCCACACCCGAATAGACGATGCGTCCGGGGGGTGCACCCGCGCGGAGCGCGCGAAAGAGCTCACCGCCCGAAGTCACGTCGGCCCCGGCGCCGCGTGCCACGAGCGTCCGCACCACGGCGAGATTCATGTTGGCCTTGAGCGCGTAGCAGATGGTGTGCGCAAGGCCGCCGAAAGCGCGGTCGAGCGCATCATAGGCCGCGAGAAGCGCGCCCGCGCTGTAGACGAAGCAGGGCGTTCCGACCGCGTCGGCGATCTGCGCAAGGGACACGTCCTCCGCGAACAGCGCTCCCGCCCGTCGCGGGAAGGCCTCGAATGCGCTCACGGGAGCTACGGCGGCCGGGGATTTCATGGGTTCCACTCGTCGTTGCTGCTGCCATCCATCGGGGTGGGCATCCGGGTCGGCGGGGGCACGGCCCGCTGCGGGAGCGAGGGGACCTCGGCATTCGGGGTCCCGGGCGGGGAGCCGGGCGGTGGAGGCTGGACCCGCAGGGGCGGGCCGTAGTGGCCGCAGGCCGAGAGCGCTGCGAAAAGCCCGACGAGCAAGACCGCGCCGAGGCGCCGGCGGTGTTGTCTTCGCGTCATCCTCTTCCCTCCTCCCCTTCGAGCACTCCGAGCCGCTCCAAGTCCGCCGCCACGTCCCGCTCGGCTTGCTCCAGTGCGGCGAGCACGCTCGTCCGCGCCGTTGCGCCGATCTGGCTGCGCTCTTCAAGCGCGCGCTCGAGCGAGAGCAGCTCCGACGCGGCGGCAGGGAAGGCCGGATGGAACGCCCTCAAATCCTCGCGCGTGAGGGAGCGCAGGTCCAGGTCCTTCTCGAGGCAATGGGCCACGATCCGTCCCACGGCCTCGTGCGCTTCGCGAAAAGGTACCCCGGCCCGCACCAGCACCTCGGCGAGATCGGTGGCGAGAAGCATCGGGTCCCGTGCGGCCTCGCGCATGCGGGTCGCCCGCACCCGCAAAGTCGCAAGCGCGCCGGCCATCACGCGAAGCGCGCCCGAGAGCGTCGCGGCCGTGTCGAAGACCGGCTCCTTATCCTCCTGCAGATCGCGGTTGTAAGCGAGGGGGAGCCCCTTCATCACCGTGAGCAGAGAGACGAGGTTCCCGATCGCACGGCCGGTCTTCCCGCGCACAAGCTCCGGGACGTCCGGATTCTTCTTCTGCGGCATCAGGCTCGAACCCGTCGCGTAGGCGTCCGCAAGCTCGATGAACCCGAACTCCGTCGTCGACCAGAGCACGAGCTCCTCGGCCAGCCTCGAGAGATGCACCATCGCGATCGCACCCGCGGCGAGGAACTCAAGCGCGCCGTCGCGCGAGGAGACCGCGTCGAGACTGTTGGCCGCCGGGCGCTCGAAGCCGAGGGCGCGGGCGGTCTCGTGGCGATCGATGGGGAGCGTCGTTCCGGCGAGGGCGCCTGCACCGAGGGGCGAGCTCGAAAGGCGTGAGCGCAAATCGCCGAAACGCCTCGTGTCGCGCCCGAGCATTTCCACGAAGGCGAGCCAGTGATGGGCGAGGCGCACGGGCTGGGCTCGCTGCAGATGGGTGTAGCCGGGGAGGACCGTGTCGAGATGCTCGCGGGAGCGTTCGGTGAGTACACTCCGCAGCTCGATGAGACCGCGCTGCGCGGCGAGCGAGGCGTCGCGCAAATAAAGCGCAAGGTCGGTGGCCACCTGATCATTGCGGCTTCGCGCGGTGTGGAGCCGTCCCGCCACCGGGCCCAGCAGCGTGCGGAGCCGAGCCTCCACATTCATATGGATGTCTTCGAGCGCAGGGTCGAAGGGGAACTCGTCCGCCTCGATTTCCCGGGCGATGCGCAAAAGGCCGCCCACCAGGGCTTCCGCATCCTCAGCGGAGAGGATCCCGACCCGGCCGAGCATCCGGGCGTGGGCAATCGAGCCGCGGATGTCATAGCGTGCGAGGGCGCGGTCGAAATGAATGGAGGCGCTGAAGCGCTCTACTGCTGGATCGGTCGGTTGGCGGAAACGCCCGCCCCACGGCTTCTCTCTCGCCATGGGCCAAATCTCGGAAAGATCGAAGCTTTTCGCAACCGGGCGCGGCTAGCCTCGGGTGCTTCGAGCCGCGAGACTGGCGGGCGCTAGGACAAGGAGAGTTCGCGCCGATGATCATCGTGATGAAGGCGGACACCCGCCCCGACTCGTCCGAGGTGGCGCGCGTGATCGCGCTGGCGGAGAGCTTTCCAGGCGTCTCGACCCAGGTCCATCACATCCAGGGAGCGACGCGATCGGTGACCGAGGTGTATCTGCTCGGGCCGACCGGAGTCATCCCGGCGACGCCCTTCGAGGAGTTCGAATTCGTCGAGAAGGTGGTGCGCGTCACCGAGAAATTCCGCGCGATCGGTCGCCACGGTGGACACCTCGAAGCGGTCGGCTTCGAGTACAACGATGTCCGCATCTCGCAGGATACGCTGCACGTCTTCCCTGGCCTGTGCGCGGTGGATAGCCGCGAGAACCTCGACGAAACATTTGGAGCCCTCGCCCGCCATGGTGTCGTGACCGCGCGGGCGGGTGTGTACAAACCGCGCACCAGCCCTTACGACTTCCAGGGCCTCGGGGCCGCGTGCCTTCCCTGGGTCTTCGAGAGCGCAGGCAAGCACGGCATCAAGATCATCGCGATGGAGGTGACGCGCGAGTCCCACCTCGAGGAGATCCACAAGGCGCTCACGATTTCGGGCTTCCCGACAGGCGTCATGCTGCAGATCGGGACGCGCAACGCCCAGAACTTTGAGCTGCTCAAGGCCGTGGGAGCGCAGACCGATCTGCCAGTGCTGTTCAAGAGAGGAATGGGCATCACGCTCGAAGAGTCGCTCAACGCCTGCGAGTACGTGGCGAGCGGAGGAAACCGCCGCATCGTGTTCTGTTTGCGCGGCATGAAGACCAATTTGGGTGACCCGCATCGCAATTTCGTCGACTTCGGTCACGTTCCGGTGGTGAAGCGTCTGACCCGGCTCCCGGTCTGCGTCGATCCCTCCCACTCCGTCGGGCGCCGCACGGCGGGCCCCGATGGAATTCTGGACGTCTTCCACGTGACCGCCCAGGGAGTCGTCGCAGGAGCCAATCTCGTGCTGGTAGACGTGCATCCGCGGCCCGAAGAGGCGCTTTGCGACGGGCCGCAGGCGCTTCTCTTGCACGAGCTCCCGCACTTCCTCGACGACGTCGCGATCGCCCGGCGGGCCTACGAGGAGCGTCTCGCCCGCGCGTCCCGGGCATAGCGCGACGCATTCGGTCTGCGAGACTTCCGTCCGGAGGACCGCTGTGGCCTCTGCCAGCAAAAAAAAGGCAAAAGAACAAGGGAGCGGCGGGGAGCGAACGACACCCCGCCGCCGCCGCGCGGGGAACTCGCGCCTCGTCCTGCTCGGTCTTCTCGCGCTTGCCTTGGGATCGTTCCTGGTCGGGGTCAAGGTCGGCCATCAGCTCGTGCGCCTCGACCGCATGGTGACCCAGCGTTTTAGTGGACAGCGCTTCCGGGTGGCCTCGCGCGTCCTTTCCGCCCCCACCATCCTTTACCCCGGGCTCGACTGGAAGAACGTCGACCTCGCGGGAGCGCTCACACGCCTTGGCTACCAAGCGGAGACAAGTCCAGGCCCGCTGCTGCCCGGCCGCTATGTCTTCGGCAAGAACAAGCTGCACGTGCACCTGCGCGCCCTCGAACACCCCACACGCCCCGAGCCCGATCGCGATGTCGAGCTCACCCTCGAAGGGAGTGAAATCGCCGAGATCCGCGACGTCTCGAGCGGGCGCGAACTCGGAGCGGTCTTGCTGGAGCCCGAGCTCGTGGGCTCCTACTACGGTCCTGATCGGGAGCAGCGCGAGCTCGTGCGGCTCGGCGAAGTCCCGCGGCACCTCATCGACGCCATCCTTTCGGCCGAGGACCAGCGCTTTGACGAGCACCACGGGATCGATCCCGTACGCATCGTGGGTGCCTTTCTTGCCAACGTGCGCCACGGCGGGGTGAGGCAGGGCGGGAGCACAGTCACCGAGCAGCTCGCCAAGAACTTCTTCTTGACGCCCGAGCGCACGCTCTCGCGCCGCATCCGAACCGCTCTGCTCTCGATGATCATGGAGGCGCGCTACAGCAAGGACGAGATCCTCGAGTGCTATCTCAACGAGATCTACCTCGGTCAGCGCGGCGCCGCCGAGGTGCACGGCGTCGGCGAGGCCTCGCGCCTGTACTTCGGCAAGCCCGTGCGCGAGCTCAGCGTGGCCGAGGCGGCGCTAATTGCCGCGGTGATCCCGGGACCAAATGGGATCTCCCCATACAAGAATCCGGAGCGCGCTCTCGCACGGCGCAACCTCGTGCTCGACCTCATGCACGAGCAAGAACGCATCGACGACGCGACTTGGAACGCCGCGCGGGCCGAGCCTTTCCACCTGTCGGCCGTGACGCCCGAGTCGTCAGACGCACGCTACTTCCTCGATACACTGCGGCGTCAGCTTCCCGAGGTCTATGACAACGAGGGTCTCACCTCCGAGGGCCTTAAGATCTACTCGACGCTCGATTTGCGGCTCCAGCGGATTGCCGCGACGGCGCTGCGCGAGGGTCTTGCGGCGATTGAGAAGCGCTATCCGAAGCTCAAAGCCGAAAGCCCCGACAAACAGATCGAAGGATGCCTGATCGCGCTTCGCCCGCAGACCGGGGAGGTGCTCGCGCTCGTCGGAGGACGCGGGTACTCGGTCTCTCAGTTCGATCGCTGCGTCCAGGCCAAACGCCAGATGGGCAGTACCTTCAAGCCTTTCGTCTACATCGCGGCGCTTGAGCCCCAGGGCGGTCGGCCCGTGATTACCCTCGCCAGCACCCTCGAGGACGAGCCGCTCTCGATCGAAACGCCAAGCGGACCGTGGACGCCTGTGAATTACGATCACCAGTTCCACGGCGTCGTGACCGTGCGCGACGCCCTCGAACACTCGCGCAATGTACCGACCGCGCGCCTTGCCCAAGAGGTGGGCATCGAGCGGATCGCGGAGGTTGCGCAAAGGCTCGGCATCGAAAGCCCGCTGCCCCTCGTGCCAAGCCTTGCCCTCGGCGTCGCCGACGTCGCTCCGATCGAGGTGGCCCGTGCCTACGCCGCGATCGCCAACGGCGGGATTCGGCCGGAAATCCGGACCTTTGAGGACGTGCTCGACCCCCAGGGCCACACCCTCGCGCGGCGCGAGATCGAGTTCCAGCCCGTGCTCGACGCGGGAACCGCCTACCTTGCGACCTCGCTCATGGAGGGCGTCGTCGATCGGGGTACGGCCACGCTGGTGCGTACGTCGGGCCTGCTCGGGCCGATCGCCGGCAAGACCGGGACCACCGACAGCGGGCGCGATGCCTGGTTCGTCGGCTTTACGCCCGAGCTCCTCGCCGTGGTCTGGGTGGGGTTCGACGAGCCGCGAAACACACCGCTGACAGGCGCAACGGGCGCGCTGCCCATCTGGATCCGCTTCATGCGGGAAGCGACGAGCGGTCAGATCCGGGGTGCTTTCCTACCGCCGCCGGAGATCATCAGCCTCGACATCGATCCGACCTCCGGCGCCATCGCCCTGGCCGGCTGCCCCCAGCGCAAGACCGAGGTCTTCCTGATTGGCACCCTGCCCGCGCGGGAGTGCCCCGAGGGAGGCATGATCGAGCGTGCCACGCAGCCGCCCGAACCCGAGTCTTCGCCCAAGGCTCCGGCCCGCGAACCAAGGCCGCATCGCCGCGGGGTCTTCGACTGGCTGCGCGGCGTCTTCTAAAGCGAGATGGCGCGTGTGCCCGTTGCCCGGCGTCTTGCCCTCCTCGGCCTCCTGCCCGTGCTCGCCCTCTCCTGCGCACGGCCGGCGCGGGCGCCCCGCCCTGCGACAAGACCCGAGGCCGTGAAAGGGGGCGCCGAAGAGGTGGCGCCTGCCCAAGCAGCTCTCCCGCTCCACCTCTCCGCCCTCGCCCTCGAGGGCGATCCCGCGCGCCGGGCTTCCATGCGCTTTGTGCTCGAAGGCCTCGACGCAGACGATGCCGGCTCTGCCGGTGAAGCGGCAAGCCGCTACCAGCGCGCCCTCCAAATCGACCCGTCGAACCCCTACGCCTACCTCGCCCTCGCTCGCCAGCGCGCTGAGGGTGAGGAGCCCGCGCATGCGCTCCCCTACCTCGAAAAGGCCCGTGCGCTGCTCGCGGCCCAGAAGGCCGAGACTCCATCGGTAGAGGCGCATCTTTGTGGGCTGCGCGCCCTCGCGCTGGCGGCCATGGGGCGCGACGAGGAGGCGAAAGAACGGATGGCGCGGGCGAAAGCGCTTGCTCCCGAAGCGTGGAGCGACGGGCGGCTCGACGCGGCCGAGCTTCGATAGCCCGTGCGCGAGTCGTATGGTAGGGTGCCGATCCGCATGACGCCGAAGCTTCGGATTCTTCTCGGCGCCCTCTTCATCGCGATCCCCGCGGACCAATGCAGCAAGATCTGGATCGAGTCTCATCTATCCTACGCGGATCGCGTCCCGGTGATTGAGGGTTTTTTCTATCTCACACACGTGCGCAATCCCGGTGCGGCGTTTAGCCTCTTCACCACGCTCGATCCGACACTGCGAATGACTTTCTTCGTCTCGATCTCGCTCGTCGCGATGGGCATCATCGCTTCCTTCTATCGCAAGCTCGCCCCTCGGGATCGGCTCTCGGCGCTCGCCCTCGGGCTCATCTTGGGCGGCGCCGTCGGCAATCTGATCGACCGACTGTGGCACGGCGAGGTCGTCGATTTTCTGCATTTTCGACTGTGGAGCGGCTATTCGTGGCCGGATTTCAATCTCGCCGACAGTTTCATCGTCGTCGGCGTGGGCTTGCTCGTGCTCGAGCTGCTCGCGAACGAGGGTGAGAGCCGCGCTGCCTCCGCGTCGAATTCGCCTTCGTAGCGAGGCGGATGCATTGCATCCACAATACACTTTCTTGTGGAAGTGCCGCTCCTCCGTCGGAAAATTTTCGCGCCTGCTTGACACCCCTCCCGGCCTTGCGATAGAAGGGGATGATCGGATCGGGGGTCCGATCATCCTCGAAATCGCAGTTTCCACACCGCCGCCGGACCGTGCGCGATGAAATGTATGGTGAATCGTGAATCACCGATAAGGGTGAAGGCTCCGGGCATGGCAGGTGTCGGCCCCGAGGGGTTCTCTCGATGAAGCGGCCGAAGAGTGACTACGCGATCCAGACCGTGAGCAACGCGCTCAGTCTCTTGCATGCATTCCACTGCGAGGAGGAGCTCGGCGTGACCGAGCTTTCCCGTCGGCTCGGCTTGCACAAGAACAACGTCTTCCGACTGCTGGCAACGCTCGAGCAGTCCGGCTACGTGGAGCAGGCGCCGACAAGCGATAGCTATCGACTGTCTTTCGCCTGCCTCGAGCTCGGGCACTCTTTTGTTCGGAGCCGCAGTCTCTTACGGGAAGCGCAGCCGCTGCTCGAGGAGCTTTCGAGCGACGTGCAAGAGACGGCGCACCTGGGAGTGCTCAGCGAATACGAGGTCGTGCACCTCGCGGGCTCGCAGCCCGACGAGCTGCTGAGCGCAGGCCTACGGGTCGGTCGCCGCGTGCCGGCCCACTGCACCGCCCTCGGCAAGGTCCTTGTCGGCTGTGGCTGCGAAGCCGTGCGCGGGTCGTATGAGCGTCAGGTCTCGGGTCAAGGCACGCTCGGAGCCCGCACACCCGCGACGATCGTGGACAGTCTCAAGCTCCACGAGCACCTGCGCGAGGTGGCGAGCCAAGGCTTCGCCATTGACCTCGAGGAATGCGGCGTCGGGGTCTGCTGCGCGGCCGCGCCGGTCTACGACGGCACGGGCCGCTTGGTGGCCGCGGTCTCGGTCTCCGGCCCTGCGGTGCGACTCGGTCAGGAGCAGCTCCTGCGCCACGTGGTGCCCAAGCTCATGGCCTGTGCGGAGCGCCTTTCCGCGCGGCTTGGCGCAGCGGTTGCCTCGGGTTCCTCCATCGCCTAGGTTCGACCCGCCCAAGTCCTTGTTTTTCAAGAGAATATGACCCCGAGTCACGGGACGCGCAGGGGTTTTCGCCCCGCGCCTTCCGCGCCACGCAGGAGCGCCTCATGGAGTTCGCACTCACCGACGAGCAGCTCGCGCTGCAGGCCACCGCCCGCCGTTTTTCCGAGAGCGAGATCGCGCCCGCCGCTGCGCACTATGACCAGACCGGGGAGTTCCCGCGCGAGATCATCCAGAAAGCTTGGGAGCTCGGTCTTTCGAGCACCTGTATCCCCAGCGAGTACGGTGGCGTCGGCCTCAGCGCGCTCGAGAGCTGTCTGATCACGGAGGAGATCGCTTGGGGCTGCGCGGGCATGGGCACCTCAATCATGTGCAATGACCTCGGGCTCATGCCGATCGTGATCGCGGGCACGAGTGAGCAGAAGAAAGAGTGGCTCTCGGCCTGTGCGGAGAGCTTCAAACTTGTGTCCTTCTGTCTCTCCGAGCCGCAGGCCGGCTCCGATGTCGCGGGTCTTCAGCTCCAGTGTGAGAAGGACGGGGACGCCTACATCCTGAACGGCACCAAGTGCTGGATCACCAACGGTGGGGTCGCAGACCTTTACACCGTGTTCGCCACCCTCGAGCGATCGAGCCGCCACAACGGCATCTGTGCCTTCATCGTTCCGACGACGACGCCGGGCATCACCATCGGAAAGAAGGAGGAGAAGATGGGTCAGCGGGCGAGCGACACCCGCGTGATCCATTTCGACGGTGTCCGCGTGCCCGCAGCGCAGCGCCTTGGCCAAGAAGGCGAGGGTTTCAAGATCGCCATGCGCACTCTCGATCGCACGCGGCCGCCGATCGGCGCGCTCGCGACGGGCATCGCACGGCGCGCGCTTGAGGAGTCACTCAAGTATGCCCGCGAGCGCAAGGCGTTCGGCTTCCCGATCGGGGGGTTCCAGGCTGTGCAGTTCATGCTCGCGGACATGGCAAAGGACATCGAGGCCGCGCGCCTTCTGACGCTGCAAAGTGCGTGGATGGTAGACCGGGGCCTGCGCGCGTCCAAGAACTCGGCGTTCGCGAAATGCTTCGCGACCGACGCGGCCATGCGGATTACCACGGACGCCGTTCAAATTTTTGGCGGCAACGGCTACACGAAGGAATATCCCGTCGAGAAGCTGATGCGGGACGCCAAGCTCATGCAGATCTACGAGGGCACGAACCAGATCCAGCGACTCGTGATCGCCCGGGAGCTGCTGAAGGGCTGACGCCGGTTTGGAGCCGTGCGGGCCTCACGCAGGCCCCGGGGAGCTCCCGCGGCGGAACGTGGTCAGGCGAGGGACCGATCTGATAGACTCGCGCGCCTCCCAGGGCCGGTAGCTTCCCGGGCTCGGACGACCGCCGCAGCACACGCAAGAGGATCTTGAAGTGAGCATGATTACAAAGGAACAGGCGCTCGCGTACCACTCGGTGGGGCGCAAGGGCAAGATCAAGGTCGTTCCCACAAAGCCCACTCTCACCGGGACCGACTTGGCCCTCGCCTACACCCCCGGCGTGGCCGAGCCCTGCCGCAAGATTGCGGCCGACCCCGAGGATGCCTTCCTGTACACGGCCAAGGGCAATCTTGTGGGCGTCGTGACCAATGGCACGGCGGTGCTCGGCCTTGGAAACATCGGCCCCCTTGCCGGCAAGCCCGTGATGGAAGGCAAGGCGGTTCTGTTCAAGCGCTTCGCCGACATCGACGTCTTCGACATCGAGCTCGCGACCGAGGACCCCAAGGAGGTGATCCGGACTTGCCAGCTGCTCGAGCCGACCTTCGGAGGGATCAACCTCGAGGATATCCGCGCTCCCGAGTGCTTCGAGATCGAAGAGACCTTGATCGAGACCATGGGAATTCCCGTGTTTCACGATGACCAACACGGCACGGCGATCATCTCGGGAGCCGCGTTCCTCAACGCGATCCAAATCACCGGCCGCAAGATCGAGGACGCGAAGGTCGTCTTCTCCGGCGCGGGTGCTGCGGGCATCGCCTGCGCGAAGCTCTATATCGATCTTGGCGTGCGACCCGAGAACATGCTGCTCGTCGACAGCAAGGGCGTGATCTACGAGGGCCGCAAGGACGGCATGAACAAGTACAAGCAGCAGTTCGCGCGGAAGACCTCGCTCCGAACGCTGACAGAGGCGCTCCACGGCGCAGATGCATTCATCGGCGTGTCGTCGGCGGGGCTCATGACGCAAGACATGGTCGTGCGCATGGCGAAGCAGCCGATCATCTTTGCCATGGCGAATCCCGACCCCGAGATCACGCCGAAGGAAGTGGCCGAGGTGCGCAAGGACGCCATCATGGCAACCGGTCGCTCAGATTTCCCGAACCAGGTGAACAACTGCCTTGGTTTCCCCTTCATCTTCCGGGGTGCACTCGACGTGCGTGCGAGCAAGATCAACGAGGCCATGAAGCAGGCCGCGGTGAAGGCCCTGGCCGAGCTCGCGCGCCGCGGCGCGGACGGCATCTCGGACGCAGTGGTGCACGCCTACCCGGGCGAGAAGTTCGACTTCGGCCCGAACTACATTATTCCCAAGCCGTTCGACCCGCGCGTGCTGTTCCACGTGGCGCCTGCGGTGGCGAAGGCGGCGATGGAATCGGGTGTGGCGCGCGCGCCAGTGGACCTCGTGTCCTACCGCGCGCGCCTTGAGCAGACCGCGCGCGAGCTCGCGCAGCTTTGAGCGCGACGAACGCCCCGCATGTCGATTGACGAGAAGATCAAGAGACTCGATGAGATGAATGCCCGCGCCGCCCTCGGAGGCGGCGCCGAGCGCATCGAGCGCCAGCACCAGGCCGGAAAGCTGACCGCCCGGGAGCGTGTGGAGCTGCTGCTCGATCCCGGCACCTTTGTCGAGACCGACCGGTTCAAGATTCACCGCAACACCGATTTCGGAATGGCGGAGCAAAAGTACCTGGGAGATGGCGTCGTCACCGGCCACGGCAAGATCGACGGGCGCCAGGTCTTTCTCTTCGCCCAGGACTTCACCGTGTTCGGCGGCAGCCTCTCCGGCGCCTTCGCGGAGAAGATCTGCAAAATCATGGATCTCGCGCTGAAGACCGGAGCTCCGGTGATCGGCCTCAACGACGGCGCGGGAGCCCGCATCCAGGAGGGCGTGGTCTCTCTCGGCGGCTACGGCGACGTCTTCCTTCGCAACGTCCTGTGCTCGGGCGTGATCCCCCAGATCTCCGCGATTCTCGGCCCCTGCGCCGGTGGCGCAGTCTATTCGCCCGCGATGACGGATTTCATCGTGATGGTGAAGAGCACGAGCTACATGTTCATTACCGGCCCCGACGTCGTGAAGACCGTGACCCACGAGGAAGTCACTCCCGAGCAGCTCGGCGGCGCGCTCACCCACGCCGGGCGCAGCGGCCTTGCCGACTTCGCGGCGAACTCTGAAGAGGACTGCATCCAGAGCATCCGCACCCTGCTCTCTTACATCCCCCAGAACAATCTTGAGGACCCGCCCTTCGTGCCGACCTCCGATGATCCGCATCGCCTTGAGCCGCGACTGCGGACCCTCGTGCCGGACAATCCGAACAAGCCCTACGACGTCAAGGAACTGATTCAGCTCGTGGTGGACGACGGCGTCTTTTTCGAGACCCATGCCGCATACGCGCGGAACATCGTGGTCGGCTTTGGGCGCTTCGGGGGTCGCGCCGCCGGGATCGTCGCCAACCAACCGGCATTCTTGGCGGGCTGTCTCGACATCGACGCCTCCACCAAGGCGGCCCGCTTCGTGCGCTTCTGCGATGCCTTCAACATCCCGATCATCACCTTCGTAGACGTCCCGGGCTTCCTGCCCGGCACGAACCAGGAATACGGCGGCATCATCAAGCACGGCGCGAAACTGCTTTACGCGTTCTGCGAGGCCACCGTACCCAAGGTCACGATCATCACGCGCAAGGCCTACGGCGGGGCCTACGTGGTCATGAGCAGCAAGCACATCCGCGGAGACGTCTCCCTCGCCTTTCCGACCGCCGAGTTCGCGGTGATGGGACCGGACGGCGCGGTGAACATCGTGTTTCGGGACGAGCTCAAGCGGGCGAAGGACCCGGTCGCCCGGAAAGAAGAGCTCGTGGCCGAATACCGCGAGAACTTCGCGAACCCGTACAAGGCCGCAGAGCTCGGCTACATCGACGCGGTGATCAAGCCCGAGGAAACGCGGCCGCAGATCATTCGGGCCCTCGAGATGCTGGCCCACAAGCGGGACCAAAACCCCGCCAAGAAGCACGGCAACATTCCGCTCTAGCGGGGTCGACGCGCCGCCATGTTCAAGAAGATCCTGATTGCGAACCGGGGCGAGATCGCTGTGCGCATTATCCGTGCCTGCCACGAACTCGGGACGAAGGCGGTGGCGATCTACTCCGACGTCGACCGTGACGCGCTCCATGTGCGCTACGCGGACGAAGCCTACCCTTGCGGACCGCCGCCCGCGGCCGAGTCGTACCTCAAGGCCGAGCGTGTGATCGCGATCGCCAAGGCGTGCGGTGCCGAGGCCATCCATCCTGGCTACGGCTTCCTGTCCGAGCGCGGCTTTTTTTCCGACATGTGCCGCGACGCCGGCGTCGTCTTCATCGGCCCGTCGGGCGAAGTCATGCGCACCATGGGGGATAAGGTGACGGCGCGTCAGACCATGGAGCGCGCAGGCGTGCCGATTGTTCCCGGCGTGACCGAGCGCCTTTCCGACGAGGCTGCCGAGCGCTGGATCCGCGACGTCGGCCCCCCTGTCATGATCAAGGCCAGCGCCGGCGGCGGCGGAAAGGGCCTGCGGCTCGTGCGCGAGCAGTCGGAGGTCCGCTCCGCGCTTCAGCGCGCCCGCTCGGAGGCCAAGTCCTCGTTCGGGGACGATGGGCTGTACATCGAGAAGTACATCCAGCAGCCGAGGCATATCGAGATCCAGCTCTTGGCGGACCACTTCGGCAACGTCGTCCACCTGTTCGAGCGCGAATGCTCGGTCCAGCGTCGTCACCAGAAGGTGATCGAGGAGGCGCCGGCCAACCGCATGACGCAGGACCTGCGGGAGAGGATGGGCGAGGCGGCCGTCGCCGCGGCGAAAGCGGTAGGCTACGAGGGTGCCGGCACCTGCGAGTTCCTGGTCAACCCGAAGGGCGAGTTCTTCTTCCTGGAGATGAATACGCGCGTGCAGGTCGAGCACGCGATCACCGAGGCAATTACCGGCGTCGACATCGTGAAGGCGATGATTCGCGTCGCGGCGGGAGAGAAGCTCGGGATCCGCCAAGACGACCTCACGATCAACGGCCACGCGATCGAGGCGCGCATCTACGCCGAGGACCCCGACGCAAACTTCGCCCCGTCCCCGGGCGAAATTCTCACCTACCGCGTCTCCGGCGGGCCGGGGATCCGGGTGGACAGCGGCGTGTACCAGGGTGCGCGCGTCACCGTCCACTACGACCCGATGGTCGCAAAGCTCGTGACCTGGGGGCAGGATCGCGGCGAGGCCATCGATCGCATGCGGCGCGCCCTCTCAGAGTTTGTGGTGCAGGGAATCAAGACCTCGATTCCCTTCCATCAGCGCGTGATGCGACATCCGAAGTTTCTCGCGGGCGACTACGACACCGGCTTCATCGAGACCCATCTCAAGGGCAGTGAACCCGTAGACGATGGCGCGGGCGAGGCGCGGCGCGTGGCCATGATGCTCGCTGCGATCGCGGCCTACCGCCGCGACAAGGAGCGCGCCGAGCGGCTCGATTTCCGCCCGGTCGCCGCCGCGTGGGAGAGCCCGTGGAAGGCTTACGGCCGACGCGCCCAAATGCGAAGCGGGCTTCGATGATCTACGAGGTATCCGAGGGCAAGACGACGGTCCGGATCGGCCTGCGCGAGGTGGGCGAGAGCGTCTACGAGCTCACCATAGACGGCAAGACCTGTCGCGTCGACGCGGCCAAGAGTGGCCGCATGATCTACTCCGTCATCGAGAACGGCCACCAGTATGAGGCCATCGTGGACGAACGTGGAAGCCACGGCTTCGACGTCCTCATCGCGGGACGCTTGTTTCACCTCGACGCCACCGACGAGCGGCGCAAGCTCCTTGCCCACGCTTCGAAGGTGAAGGCGGAGGGCAAACAGACGATCACCGCGCAGATGCCCGGCAAGATCGTGAAGCTCGCCGTCGCTCTCGGCGACGCGGTCACCGAGGGCCAGGGCCTCGTGGTGATCGAGGCCATGAAGATGGAAAACGAAATTCCCTCTCCCATCGACGGACGCGTCGCCGAGATCGGCGTGCGCGAAGGCGAGGCCGTCGAGATGGGCGCGACTTTACTCGTCGTCGAGCCCCCGGCCTGACCGCTCCCCCGATCGCCGCGCGACCCGTCCTGCTCGACACCGACATCGGGAGCGACGTCGACGACGCGCTTGCCTTGGGACTCGTGCTCGCCGCGCCCGAGGCACTCCGTCTCGTCGCGGTTTCGACCGTAGCGGGCGACGCGGGCCTGCGCGCTCGCATCGCCGCGCGCCTGCTTGCGATCGGCGGCCGAAGCGACGTCGAGGTCTTCGTGGGCGAGCGTGAGCCGCTCTTGCGCCGCGGCCGATTCCCCTGGTTTGGGCATGAGGGTGAGGCACTCGCGCCGGGTCCCTCGGCTCCGATCCGCGAGGAGCCGGCCGCGGAGCGCATCGTGCGCGCTGCGCGCGAGGAGGCCGGGCTTCAAATTGTGGCGATCGGCCCGATGACGAACCTCGCCCGGGCCCTCGCCCTCGATCCCGAGCTTCCTTCGCGGGTGGCGGGTCTCACGATCATGGGGGGCCACATCCGGCGCGTGGCGATCGGGCGCACTGTGTTCGCGCCAGGCATTGACTACAACCTGTGCTCCGACCCCGAGGCCTCCCTCGCCGTGCTTGGCGCAGGCTTTTCGACGACCCTCGTGCCCGCCGACGTGACACTCCAGACTTGGATGGGAGCGGCCGACGTCGACACACTTGGGGCCGCAGGCCCGCTTGCCCGGGCCCTGGGAGGGCTCATCAAGGTTTGGGCTCCCGTCCAGTGCAAACTCTTCACCGGCCTCGGTGGAGAGATGGATCCCGACAATCAGGCCTTCTTGCACGACCCGCTCACGGTGCTCGCCCTCTTTGCGCCCTCGTGCCTGGGCTTTGAGACGCTGCGCATTGTTCCCACGATCGAAGGCGGAGTGCTCCGCACCCTCGAGGTCGCGCCGAGCGTCGGGATTGGCACGACGATGCGCGTTGCGACTTCCGTCGACGCGCAGGCCGCCCGGCGCGCCATCGTCGAGCGGCTTACGCGGGTGTGATCTCGCTTCCCGGGGTTTCTTGTTCTTGCGCCGCCCGCTTGCGCCCAAACAGCCAGGCGACGCCTACACCCAGCAGGTAGAGCACACACAGCGGGCCTGCGAGCAGCGTCTGGGTCACGACATCGGGCGTCGGCGTCAAGATCGCTGCCACAATGAAGGCGACCAGCACCGCGTACTTGAAGCCGCGGAGCAGTTGACGCGCATCTACGATTCCAGAGAGGGAGAGAAAAAAGACGACGACGGGCAATTCGAACGACACGCCGAAGGCGAGGAACATCTGGGTGCTGAAGTGGAACACTTCGCTCATGCGCCAGGCGGACTCCACGATGCTGCTCTCGAAGTGCGCGAAGAAAGTGAACATGGCGGGAAAGACGGCGACGTAGCCGAAGGCTGCCCCAGAGACAAACAAGAGGGTCGAGACCACCACGAAAGGGAGCGCCACGCGCTTTTCCTGCGGATAAAGGCCCGGCGAGACGAAGCCCCAGATCTGCCAGAAGATGACCGGGAGCGCGAGCACGAAGCCCGCGAGCAGCGCGCACTTCATGTAGGTGAAGAAGATCTCGCCGGGAGCGATGGCCTGGAGCCTTCCACCATCGGGAGCGAGCGCCTTGAGCGCCGGCCGCATCAGGAAGGCGAAGATCTCCTCGTGATAGGTCCAGGACGCCGCAGACGTGGCAGCCCAGGCGAGCAGCAACTTGATGATGCGGTTTCGCAGTTCGGCAAGGTGAGCAGTCAGCGGGAGCTTGGCTTCATCCACCGGCGGGCGGCTTGGGCCGCGCGGCGGTGGACTCCTGCGCGGTGGATGGGTTCTCGCGCGCCCCAGCGCCTGCCTCATCGGAAGTGCGCGCGGCCTCGGCTGCGGGCTTCTCGGGTCGCGGGAGCTCGGGGGTGGCGGAGAGGAACTGCTCGCGCAGATCTGCGGAAGCTCGCCGGAACTCCGCGAGTCCCTTGCCGAGAGAGCGCGCGAGCTCGGGCAGGCGGTTGGGCCCGAAGACGATGAGAGCGACCACGAGAATTAAGATCAGCTCCGGCATCCCGATGCCGAACATGGGGCTACCTCGAGCGGGGTCCGGGGATCGACCTAGTGACTTTAGGACAGGGTAGGGTCGCTGGCTACGCGACCGCGAGCTGTACTCCCGCGTAGCGGACGGGCCGCATCTCAGCCGGGGCACCGCCCATGAAGCTCATGCCCAGCCAGATGTGACCGTCGGGATGAGGCCTGCACCACTCCACCCGGGCAAGCACATCTTGAGTCGGCCGGCCGTCGACGCAGCGTACGATGATGCGCAGGAGCGAGCCCACCGGCTCCGCGAAATCCACCCCGAGGCACATCCCCGAGGGCGAAATATCGCGCGTGAACGCCGAGCGCCGCCGCTGGTCCGCACGGACCCGCGGAAAAGGTGCATACTCGACGAGCCGGACGATCTGCTCGCGCCGCTCCCGCCGCAGTGGTACACCCCCTGCGGGCAAGGTTTCGCCTTCTGCGAAATCGAGCGCGAGCTGACTCCACTCTTGCATCACCGTTCGCCCCCCCGAGCTTATGACTGCGCCGACGAACCGGCCGACTCCTTCCAGCCCCCCACCCCAGCGACTGCCTCTGCCACGACCTCAAGATCCACTTCGAGCGCCCCTGACTCCACAAGCGCGATGAACTCCTTGGCGAGACCGGGATCGAACTGCACCCCGGCGAAGCGCTGGAGCTCCCGTGCGACCACCTCGCGCGGCAGCGCGCGGCGGTAGGGCCGGTCGCAAGTCATCGCGTCGAAGGCATTGGCCAGGTGGACGATGCGCGCCGCGAGCGGGATGTCGTCGCCGTGCAGCCCGTCGGGGTAGCCGCTGCCATCCCACCACTCGTGGTGGTGGCGGATGGCGCCGGCGATCCCGCTCGCGATGCCGAGGGGCTCGACAAGGCGCGCTCCGATCTCGGAGTGACGCTCGACGATCCCACGCTCGGCCGGCTCCAGCGCGCCCGGTCGCTGCAGAAGTTCGGTGGGAATCCCGATCTTCCCAAGATCATGGAGAAAGGCTGAAATGCGAACATGTTCCTGTTCTTTTGCGGAAAGGCAGATGCGCTCCGCCAAGAGCCCCGCGTAGAAGGCGACGCGGCGGGCATGGCCGCGCATGTAGCGGTCCTGGCTCTCGATGGTCTCGGCGAGCACCTCCAAGAAGGCCGAAGTCCGTGCCGATTCACCCTCCTGGGCCCGCGCCCGTCGGCCCGCGTGGTCCATCACCTCGCCGACGCTTCCCCGCAGACGTGGGCTTCGGGCGATCTCCGCGAGGAGCGCGCGCACATCCCGCTCGCGGCCCAAAACGGAGCCAAGGGCCTCAAGGAATGTCACGAGCTCACGCTGGCCGCGGCGACGTTCGAGGGCGCGGCCGACCGCCGCCGTAACCTGCACGACGTCGAAGGGCTTTTGGAGATAGTCGGAGATCCCGTAGCGGACAGCGAGGGTCGCGCTTTCGACCGTGCCGTAGCCAGTAATCACCACGACCTCGACCTGCGGAAACTCGCTGCGCAGGGTCGACATCAGCTCAGAGCCCTTCATCCCTGGCATATTGAGATCGAGGCTCACCACATCGACGGAAGTCGTGCGAAGAATTTCGAGGGCCTCAGAGCCATTCACGGCCAGCAGCACACGGTGAGCGGGCTCGAGGATCATGCGCAGGGACTCGCGGGGGCCGCGCTCATCGTCCACCACCAGCACAGTCGGCCTTTCGAGAAGCGCTTGCACGACTCACCTCCCTTGAAGACTCTGTGACAGGGCTCACACCGCAAACGGCGTGCCAGCCTGGGGCGCAGGTGCACAGGCCGGCGTAAAACGCTGATTTAAAGAATGAATTCGAGCTCAGACGAGCACACAGCGGACCGCCTACTTGGCGCGAGAAGTGTTCCGAACTGAACAGCGGGCCGGGGGTGAGTCCGCAGCTCTCCAGGCTAAGTCACTGCAGAAAAAGAAAAATCCTAGGATGTTCCAGATCGAACGTCTTCCGGATCCGGCGGAGGAACGAGACCGAAGCGGTCCATCTTGAGCTTGAGCAGGCGCCGCGTGATCGAGAGCGCCTCGGCGGCACGGGTCTGGTTCCACCCCACACGCTCCAGCGCCTCCAGCAGAAGGTCGGCCTCAAAGCGCGCCACCGCGTCCTCGAGACCGAGCCCCCCGAGCCGCACCTGCTCGCGCAGAGTGCCGATGCGTTCGGCGCGGGCGATCTCGGGGGGCAGATCCTGGAGCTTCACGACGTCCTCGTCCGCAAGCGCGACGGCGCGCTCGATTGCATTCTCGAGCTCCCGCACGTTGCCCGGCCAGGGGTAGCGCTCCAGCGCAGCCAGTGCGGCGGCGTCGACGCGCATGGCTCCGCGACCCGCCTCCTGGCTTGCCCGCGCGAGAAAGTCTTCGACGAGGAGCCGCACGTCCTCGCGCCGCTCCCGCAAGGGAGGCAGAGCGATCGGCAGCACGTGGATGCGGTAGTAGAGATCGGAACGAAAACGCCCGGCGGAAACCTCCTGCTCGATGTCGCGGTGTGTCGCCGCCACAACTCGCACATCCACCTCGATCGGCGTGCTCCCGCCGAGGCGCTCGATCGTGCGTTCCTGGAGCGCGCGCAAGAGCTTCGCCTGCAGGCTCGCCGAGAGCTCCCCGATCTCGTCCAAAAAAAGTGTTCCCCCTGACGCGGTCTCGAACCGGCCGAGACGACGCTCTCTTGCGTCGGTGAAGGCGCCGCGTTCGTGCCCGAAGAGCTCCGCTTCGATCAGGCCGTCGGGGATCGCCGCGCAGTTGAGCGCCACGAACGGACCGGCGCGACGTGGACCGAGATCGTGGAGCGCGCGCGCAACGAGCTCTTTGCCGGTGCCGCTCTCGCCGGTGATGAGCACGCTGGCGCGGGACTGCGCGATGCGCTCCACCGTGCGGAAGACTTCCTGCATGCGATCACTGCGTCCGATCATGCGGCCAAGGCGAGTCCGCCCCCGCACCTCGTCGCGCAGCCTCGCGACCTCGCGCTCGAGCTCGCTGCGCTCCAGCAGCCGCCGCACCTTGAGCCGCAGCGCGTCGGCCTCGAAGGGCTTGGTCACATAGTCTGCAGCACCGAGCTTCATGGCCTCCACGGCTGTGGCCACGGTCTTGGTGGCGGAAAGGACGATGACCGGCGGGACCTTTCCACGCTCCGTGAGCTCCGCAAGCAGCTCAAGGCCACTGCGGCCGGGCATGACGACGTCGAGCAGGATGAGGTCGGGAGGCTTCGCGGCGATTTCCTCGAGGGCGAGGTCTACCGTGCTCGCGGTCGCCACCTCGCACTCGTCCTTGAGGAGCATCCGCAGGGATTCCTGCACGCCGGTCTCGTCATCGACGATCAGCACGCGGGCCATGCGGCAGGCAATCTACCACGCGGAGCCCAGACCTCAGGCGGGCAGATCGAGGACTACGACGGTTTCCTCGGCGCCGGAGGCATCGAGGGTGAGCTGGCCACCCATGCCGCGCACCAGGGCATCGGCCAAAACGATCTCGAGCACGCTCTCTGCGAGCGACGTTCCCTCGATTCCTCCCTTGCGCGCGATCTGGGTCGGGCTGTGGTAGCGGATGAGCACCCGAACGGAGGGCTTCCCGCGCAGCCCCGATGCATGGTGCTTCGAGGCGAGGTAGAGATCCTTGCCCTCGGGCACGAGCTCAAACGTCTTGTCGAGGAGCGCCCGGAGCGCAAGCTCAAGGTGTGCCGCGTCCCCCCGCGCGAGGGGCTGGTTTCGGTCGAGCTCCTTGAGGACGAGGAGCCTGCGGCGCTGGATCTCCTCGCGATGCTCCTCGAGCAAGCGATCGAGCAGCTCCGCCACGTCGACCGGGCCGCTTTCGGCAGGAGGAAGAGCCGCAAACTCCGCGAGGCGGTCGAGGGTGCCCTCGATCCGCCCCACATCGGCGCCGACGCGCTCTGCGAAGCGACTGCGGAACTCGGCGTCGGAGAACCGCTCCGGCAGGAGCTGGGCGAGGGTTCGGATCGGGACCAGGGGGTTGCGCAGCTCGTGGGCGAGGGCGCCGAGAAAGCGGCGTGTGAAGACCGGGTCCAGCGCCGGGGCCGGGGTGGGGGCGGCCGGCGCCCTTGCCTGTTCGGCTGCCGGGCCGCTGGTCGGTGCTGGGGCGCCCGGGTGTGAGAGCTCCGGTGCGACCCCCCCCTCCCCCTCCTCTTCGGGCGCCCATCCCGCCGACACGGCATCCCGGTCAAAGCGCACGCTCGATGCGGGGATCGGATCCGAAGCATCCCCGGCCAGGGTGCGGAGCACGACGGCCTCGAGCTCCCGCAGGTTCCCCGGCCACGGGTACTCGCGCAGCGCCTCGATGGCCCCTTCGCTAAAGCGCCGGGGACGCGCGCCGTGGGCTTCCGCCCAGGCAAGGGTCGTCTCATGCACGAGGCTGGGAACGAGCTTCGGCCGCTCACGAACAGGCGGGATGCGAACCGTGATGCCGCCAAGGGAATCAAGCAGGCCGGATTCCATCTCGGGCGGGGTCGCAAAGGGCTCGGCCGCGGTGCCAATCCAGCGCAACCAGGTCGTCTGCTGAATCCCCTGTGGCGGGGCGATCTCGATCCAGCTGCGCAGCTCGCTGAAAAGCTGCGGCGGGAGCCGATGGACCTCTTCCAGACACACAGTGAGCGAGCTTCGGGCCCGGCTGCGTCCCGCACCCCGGGCGATCTCGGACGCGAGCTCAGTTGCGCCTTGGATCGAGGGGCAGTCAATCGAGATGAAAGCTCCACCCGTCGTGCCGCCAAAGGCGTGGACGTAGCGCGCGAGGAGGCCACGCCCGGTGCCGGGTTCGCCGCGCACCAGGAGCGGCACGCGCGCGAGCTGCGGGTCAAGGGCGCGCAGGAGGTCGGGCAGCTCGAGGTCTGCGAACCAGCGCGCAAAGCGTGCTGCCAGTCCGTCCCGGGTGCGCCGCTCCGAAAGGGGATCGGCCCGGCGGCGCAGACGTGCCGAGGCCAGCAGGCCACGCAAGGTGCGCGCTTCGGGGGGGAAGGCGAGGAGCTCGGCAGGAAGTGTATCGAACAGCCGCCGCACCTCGCCGAGGTCACTTGGCTCGGGCACGAGGATCCACGTGGTGCTCCGCAGTCGCGGGGCATGCCGATGCGCGAACTCGAGCTCCGCCTCGAAGTCCCCTCCGATCCCGAGAAGCACGACGCTCGCGCTCCCGGTCCCGTCGAACAGCCGGTCGGAGGGGTCGCCCAGGACGGCGCTCGGCTCGGCTGCGAGCCTCGCAAGTGCCAGACGGCGGCCTGGGTCCCGGTGCACGATCCAGAGTAGGGCCATGTCCGTGAAGCTTCCCGTGCGGGTAGATCCGCGACGGAACTCCGCCCTTGCGGCATGAGTCCCAGCCGGTCTGTGCGAGGGCAAGTCGTATGCCAAGCGCTCTCCACTGGCAGCCGGCCGGCAGGGCGCGTTCCAAGCTCTCCCGGCCGATCGAGATTTCGCGCCGCCCTCCGGCGATCCGGAGCGCCGGGGACGTCGGAGGGATACCCACGCGCACGCCATTCTAAGGAAAACTTTCCCACTCCCTGTCGACGCGGGCGGAGGGCTCTGCGAGAGTACGCCTTCGCGGTTAGGAGCGGAGCACAGGTGCCGGGAAGCCCGAGCCGACTGGACAGCGGACTGGAAGTTCGGCTGCGGAACTGGTTCGACCGCCCCTACGATGACGCGATCTCCGCCGCCCGCACCTGCTACTCACCCCGCGTCGTCTACGCCGAGGAAGTCACCGAAAAACAGCGCCAGAGTATCGGACCCCTCACGTTCTTTGGCGGCCACCACACGGTGTACCAACACGCGACTTTCGAGTTCGCGCTCTCCGGCCTCTCGCGTCAAGTGGTGTGGTGTTTCCTGCACGCCTTTCCCTTCTACAACAGCGAGCAGCAGAGCCAGCGCTATGTGCGGCTCGACGCGGTGCAGGCCCATGTGCCGCCCCGGCTCGCAGGCGAGGCACGGGTCGTCTACGAGGCCGCCGTCGAGCGGGCCTGGGCTGCCTACCGGGAGCTTGCGCGCCGCCTTGAGCCCGTGACCCTGCGCACGCTCGGCGAGCTCTGGCGGCTGAAGGACCGCCAGTCCGTGGCGTTTGGTCGCAATGTCGCTCGTGAAGCGCAGAAAAAGGCGATCGAGACCGCGCGTTACGTCCTGCCGATCGCCTGCCATACTGCGATGGTCTACACGGTCTCCGGCATCGTGCTTCACCGGCTCCGCCGCATGGCGGCGGCCTGCGATGCGCCCGACGAGGCCCGCGCACTCGTCGATGCGATGATCGGGGAGGTGGAAAAGCGCGACCCCGCCTTCTTCAGTGAGATTGGCGAGCCGCCGCTCGTGCAGGACGAAATCCCGGAGCGTCTCGCTGCACCGGGTCCGTGCGATTCCGACTTTCCCGTGAAGTTCGACCGCTCCCTCGAGGGCCACCGCTCCCGCCTGGTCGACTACGGCGTGCGGGCTCCGGCGGTGGTCGCCTCCGCCGTGCGCAGCGTGCTCGGTCGCCCGGATCTTTCGGAAGAGGAGGCGCTCGAGCTCGTGCTCGATCCCGCACGCAACCGCTACCGCCTCGACACGTTGAACGTATCCACCCACTCGCCGCTGATGCGCACGCTCGAGCACGCGCACTACACGTTCCGAAAGAAGCTCTCGCACAGCGCCGACTCCCAGGACCAGCGCCACAGGATGGTGCCGGGATCGCGCCCCTTGCTCTCGCGCACGCTGCCCGCGTCCGCCGATGTCATCGAGCCTGAGCTCGTCCTGCAGGACCCGGCGGCGCACGTGCTGTTCCGGGAGAGCGTCGAGGATGCCTTTCATGCACGGGGGGAGCTGCTTCGCCTCGGCGCCCCGCCAGAGCTCGCGCTCTACGTGCTGCCCAACGCCCTGGCCGTGCGATTCGAGGAGTCAGGATCGCTGCTCCACCTCTTGCACAAGTGGACCATGCGGACCTGCCTCAACGCGCAGCGCGAGATCTGGGAAGCCAGCATGGACGAGCTCGATCAGGTGCGTGCGGTGCACCCCCAGCTGGTCCGCCACGTCGGACCTCCGTGCGTCGTGCGCAACGGACTCGTCGCGCCACGCTGTACAGAGGGAACGCATTTCTGTGGAGTCCCTGTGTGGCGAAGCTTTCCAGAAACCGAGCGGAAGATCTGATGACGCGTCTTGTGGCCGCTGCGGGGCTCGCGCTCTGGGTGCTCGCCGCCGCGGCCGGCCGCGCGGCGGCAGAGCCGACGGTGGATCTCAGCGGTACTTGGCACGTTCTCATCCATTACCGCGACGACACCACCCACGACCCCAAGCAGATACGCTGGGACGACCGGCTGTGGGCCTTCCAGCGCGATGCCAAGGGACTCGAGTGGACGGAGTACCCGATCGTGGTGTTCGAGGACGAGACGGGGCGCTTCGAGAAGTCCGCGACCGGTCTGCACCGCGTGGTGGGCGCGTGGGAGCCGAGCCCGGTGCAGCTCGCGCAGATTAAGAGCGGGCTCGAGTACAACCCGCGCGGGACGAAGTCCAAGACGCTGAGCGGCTCCGACGCGGGCGGTTGGTCGTCGGGCGGGCGGGGCGGCTCGCCCACGGCTGCCAATGTCATTACCTACTCCGAGACCTGGTCGATCGCGGGTCTCCCGACAAAGCCCGTCTTCACGCGCGACGACATTCTCGGTTCGGCGAGCGCGGAGCACATGGAAGGGCGCACGCAGTACGTGACGGAGTCCGTCGAAGAGGGCGGGAATCTCTTGCGCGGAACCTTTGAGCGCGACGGCACGCGGCACGGGAGCTTCACGATGCGCCGCTCCGGCGCGGCGAAGGTCACCGAGGGAAGCGGCAAGACCCAAACCCAGCGGGTGATCGAGTCGTACTACCAGAACTACGGCAGTGCGGATTTCTTCTCGACCGCCGAGCTTCAGGCCCTAAAGGACGGCGTAGCCACGGGGGGGGCGCCCAAAGACGGGGGCCAAGAGCTGCGGGAGAAGGTGCGCGCGGAAGTCGAGCGCAAGACGCGCGAGCAAGGGGTCGAGCCCAGCCTCGTCGAGCCGCAGATCGACAGGCTGACGGAGAAGGTCTCCTCGATGCTGCTCGAAGGAAAGAGCCCCGAGGAAATTCAGCGCGCGCTCGGCGCGAGCTCCCCTCGCCCGTGAGGCCAGAGAGGACGCTCTCCTTAGGCCCTGTGATTCGCCGAGCGGCGGGTGCGGACCTGACCGACGTGACGGCGCTCTGGACGGCTCTCCTGCACTACCACGCCGAGCTTGATCCCGCGTTCCGGCTGCGCCCGGGGACGGAGGGTGAGATCCGCCCCCTCGTGCGGGCGATGCTCGACGACGAAGACGTCGCAGTGTTTCTCGGATTTGGGGGCCGCCCGCAAAGCCCGAGCAGCGCCAGTGGACTGTGCGCCGTGCGGGTCGACCGCGCCCCTGCGATCTTGGAAGAGCCGCGACGCGCGCAAATCACCGAGCTCTACGTGCGCGAGGATGCGCGGCGCACGGGTCTTGGCAGCGCGCTCGCTCGGGCCGCGCTCGGCCACGCCCAGGAGCTTGCGGTGCCTCGCCTGGAAGTCCGGGTCTCGACGCGCAATCTCGAGGGCCAGGCCTTCTGGCGCGCGCTGGGCTTCCGTGACTTTATGGACGTTCTCGACCTGCGCCTGTAGCTTCTTTTCGCACCTAACTTTGTCCGGCCAAATCGTTTCGTGACACCGAGGAGCCCGAATGACTGCCGACGCTGCGGAGCCGCTCCACCCTCTGGCGCGCGAGCTCAACGCGACACTCGAGAAGAACGCGCCCGAGCTCTTTGCGATGCTCTCGCCCCTTGGGCGCCGGCTCTACTTTCCCAAAGGCATCCTCTCCCAAAGCGCCGAGGCGAAGCAGAAGGCCAAGCGCTTTAACGCCACAATCGGGATCGCGACCGAGGGCAAGGGGCCGATGTACCTGCCCTCCCTTCAGCAGCACCTCGTGGGCATCGCACCCGAGGATGCCTACAACTACGCGCCGCCCGCCGGGCGGCCGGAGCTCCGCGAGCGCTGGAGGGAGAAGCTCCTCGAAGAGAATCCGTCGATGCGCGGCAAGGCCTTCGGCCTGCCGATCGTGACGAGCGCCCTCACCCACGGCCTTTCCATCGTCGGGGATCTGTTCGTCGGCGCGGGCGATCGGATTGTGCTCCCGAATCAGTTGTGGGGGAACTATCGCCTCACCTACGAGGTGCGCCTTGGCGCGAAGATCGAGACCTTTCCGTTCTACGAAGGCAAAGGCTTCGCGACCCAGGCCTTCGCGAACGCCCTAGCCCAGCAGGCCTCGGGGCGCGAGAAGCTCCTCGTGCTGCTGAACTTTCCGAACAACCCGACGGGCTACATGCCGAGCGAAGCCGAGGGTGACGCCATCGGGCGTGCACTCGAGGCTCAAGCGGCGCGGGGCACAAAGCTCGTGGTCGTGCTCGACGACGCCTACTTCGGCCTCTTCTATCACCTCGGTGGACGCTCCATGACCGAGTCGCTTTTCGGTCGGCTCGCGAACCGCCATCCCAACCTTGTCACCGTGAAGCTCGACGGGGCGACCAAGGAGCTATTCGTGTGGGGGCTGCGCTGCGGCTTCATTACGATCGCGCCTGGCCGGGCCGAAGGAGCGGAGGCCACGACTGCCGCGCTTGACGCGAAAATCCGCGGAGCGATCCGCGGAGCGATCTCCAACAGCCCGCAGCTCTCGCAAACCCTCGTGGAGCAAGCCCTCGCATCGTCCTCGATCGCTGAGGAGCGCAAGCAGAAGACCGAGACGCTGCGAGCCCGTGCTGCCAAGGTCTACGAAGTCGTGCACCAGTCCCGCTTCGCCGGGAGCTGGGAGGTCTATCCCTTCAACAGTGGCTACTTCATGTGCCTCAAGATCAAGGGGGTGGATGCAGAGCGGCTGCGGGTGCACCTGCTCGATGCACACGGTGTGGGCCTCATCTCGACCAGCCCGACCGAGATCCGCGTGGCCTTCTCGTGCCTGGAGGTCGAGGAGATCGAGCCGATGTTTGCGCTCCTGCATCAGGCGATTGGCGAGCTCCGCGGCGCCTAGGGCCTCGGCTCCGCCGGGGCGCGCCCCAGCGTCTCCAGAATTCGCACGAGGGCGCGCACGCCCCGCTCCAGGTTTTGGATCGAGATCCGTTCGTTCGGCCCGTGGATGCCGTGGCTCTCCTGGGGCGGTAGCCAGCGCGGGATGAATCCATAGGACACGATCCCGAGGTCCCGGAAGTAGTGGGCATCCGTAAAGCCCGCGATCACACGCGGCACCACGATCGCCCCGGGATCGATTTCGGCGGCCACCTGCTCGATCGCGTGGAACAGCGGAGTGTCGACGGGTGAGCTGCGCGCATTGAAGGAGAGGATGGGCTCAACGGAGACTCCCGGATCCTCGATCGCTGCGCGGACTTCATCGGCGAAGTCTTCGCAGCGCTCCCCCGGCAAAAGGCGAGCATCGAGGTGGGCGGAGGCCTCTGCCGGGAGCACATTCGTCTTGGGTGCGCCTTGCAGCACGGTGATGCTGACCGTGTTGCGGACGAGCGCATTCTGGCCACGATCGGCCAGGAAACGGCTGCGGAATGCCGGGTCATTGTGCAAGGCGCTGGACAGGTCGGCCAATGCGCTGCGGTCCTCGGGCGCGGCATACGGCGCAAGCGCCGCAAACATGGTCGCTACTTCGGGCACCACCCGCACCTCGGTCTCGAGCTCCCGGATCCGGGAAAGCGCATCGAGCAGTCGCGGGACGGCTGCGTCCCGCGGCTCGGCCGAGCTGTGACCGGGAGTGCCGTGGGCCACCACGCGGATCCAGCAGGGCGTCTTCTCCACGACCGAGATTCCCCAGACGGGTGGTGTGCCCGAGTTCCCGACCAAAATGCCGCCGCCCTCCGTGAGCAGATACTCGGCATTGGACAGGAGCGCGGCATGCTCGCGCACGAAATAGCCGGCCCCGTCCTGGCCGCCGGTCTCCTCGTCGGGCGTCGCCAGCAAGATCGTGTCGCGATCCAGGGGAACGGGAGCGCGCGCAATCTGAAGCAGCGCAAGCAGCTGCACCACCGTCACGCCCTTGGCGTCGAGGGCGCCGCGCCCGATCACGTAACCGCCGCCCACCACTCCTTCGAACGGGGCGACCGCCCATTCGCTCGGGTCCGCTGGGACCACATCGAGGTGGGAGAGCAGGACGATCGGGCGACCGTGCCCAGTTCCCTTGACCCGGGCCCACAGGGCTGCCCGTCCCACCTTCGAGTCGCCAGAAGGTGTATCCACGACGCGGGTTTCGATGCCCTCCTTGCGCAATACGCCCGCCAAATACTTGGCCAAAGGAAGCTCGTCGCCGTTGGGATTTACCGTCTGAATGCGAATCGCTTGCGAGAGGATCTCCGCTGCCGCGCCCGGGAGGTCCGTTGCCGGGTCGGGGTAGCTCGGTCGATCGAAGGGCCAGATCGCGGAGGCCCGCCCGCCGAGCAAGAGTGTGAGGGCAAAGAGGAACATCCAGGCGTGTCGGGAGCGCAATAACGTCATTGCGATGGCGCATCCGTTCGCGCCGGACGAGGGGAAGATCCCTCGGCACTTCGCGGGGTTCGGGGCAACCCTGCAGGGCAGATTAGGAGTGTGACGACGCGCACAGTTTTTTTTCAGGAGAGACCGTATCTACAACCGCGCCTGCATGCTCCTTGGCGAGTATACCCGCCGCGAAAGGAGCGCAGGGAGCATGCAGGAGAGTTGAATCACGCATGCAGTACCGCGGCCTCTACCTTGCGCTCCTTGCCTCGGTCCTCACTGTTCCCGTGGTGGGCATCGCCGCCCGGACGCGGGCTCCCCTGCCCCCCGCTGCCAAACCTGAACTTGTGACCCCGCTGCTCCTTCCGAGCGAGTCCGTCCCGGGACTTCTTGGCTGGGCGGATTTCGCGAATCTCCCCCTCGCAGAGCAGCCGGCTGTGCCGGTCGCCGCACCTGCCGAGGGCCCTTCTGCTTCCGCTCCGGGGGCTGTGGCCGCGGTGCCGCGGATCGTCACGGGGACGATCGCGTCCGGGACCTCGGTGGCCGTCGCATTGCGCCGCGCGGGCCTCACTCCGGCTACGGTCGATCTGCTGACGCGGGAGATGGCGTCGGTCTTCGATTTCCGGCGCTCGCACCCCGGCGACCGCTACACGATCGTGCGCGGCCGCAGTGGGGGAGTGGCCGAGCTCGCCTACGAATCGGTGACCCACGAGAAGTACCGCGTGTTCCGCGAGGGCTCGCGCCTGGTCGCGGAGAAGAAGGGCGGAGACTTTGTTCGTCGCACGGCACGCCTCGGCGGCATCATCAGCTCCAACCTCTACGACGTGATCCAGGATCTCGGTGAAGCCCCGACGCTCGCGCACGACTTTGCGGACATCTTTGCCTACGACGTCGACTTCGCACGAGGGATGCAGCGCGGGGACGAGTTCCAGATTCTCTACGAGCGCCTCTACCGGACGGACGCGCGGGGGCACGAGCATTACGTGCGGCCGGGTCGCATCCTGGCCGCGCACTATGCGAGTGCGAGCGGGGACCATAACGCGATCTACTACCAGACCGATCCCGGTCACGGTGGCTACTACCGGCCTGATGGCACACCGGTGCGCCGGAGCTTCCTGGCCGCGCCGCTCCAATACACCCGGGTGAGCTCGGCGTTCTCAAGGGCGCGGTTTCACCCCATTTTGAAGTACACGCGGCCGCACCCCGGCATCGACTACGCGGCGCCGCTCGGGACACCCCTTTGGGCGGTGGGCGACGGCAAGGTGATGGAGATGGGCTGGGCCGGGGGCTATGGCCAGCTGATCAAGATCCAGCACGAAGGCGGCTACGCGTCCTATTACGGGCACCTCTCGCGCTTTGCGAAGGGACTGCACGTGGGGTCCATGGTGCGCCAGAAGCAGGTGATCGGGTACGTCGGTCAAACAGGTCTCGCAACCGGTCCCCACGTCTGCTTCCGCATCACCAAGGATGGCGAGTACGTAAACCCCGCACAAATGCCCGGGCGCACGGTCGCGCTGGGGTCGGTCGGCGGGGACAAGGACTTCCGCAGCGCACGCGAGACCTTGCTCGCGGGCCTGCGTTCGAGCCAGTTCGTCGCGGTGGACGACGCCCTGTAGGATCCCCCGCAGCGCCTGCGCTCCGTGTGAGACGGCTCCAAGTCGGCTGCCACAAACGGCCAACTGTGCGAGCATGAAGTGGATGACTGCCCCCTCCTCCAGGTCATCGCCGGCCCCGTCCTTGGGTGAGCTGCGCCAACGCCTCGAAGAGATCGGTCGCCGTGTGGGGGTTGAAGAAGCCGCGCACCGGACGGGCCTTGAAGAGGCGCATCGCCGCGCTGACGCGCTGCGGGGAGTCGTCGCCGACGCGCTCGACGGCTTCTCCGCGGCAGCCGCGGCGAGCGGAGCTCCCCACCTGCGCATCGAGCTTGGTGCGACACGGCTCGACGACAAACACATCCGCGCTGTCGAGTTCGAGCTCCGGCGGGGCCGACATCTCGGCATCGTCACGGTGAAAAGCCGCGGGGAGGTGACCCTCGTCGGGCCCTTCCGTGCGGGCAAGAACGAGGGCCCGTGCATGACGTTCCCGTTCGCGGCCGAGCGCGAACTCTTGCAGGGTCTTGGGGATTTTCTGGAGCGCTTCCTCGCCGAGGCGGTCACCCCATGAGTCCTGTCGCGGGGCCCCTCGCAGGGCTGCGTCGCGTGCGGGTCGGGTCGACCAACGGCCCGAAGATCGCTGCGGTGCGAGCCGCCTTGGCCGCCTACGCAGGCGGAGTTGAGGTGAGCGGCATGCGGGTGGCGAGCGGGGTTCCCGACCAGCCGCTCGGCTTCGACGAGATCGTGGGGGGCGCCCGCAATCGCGCCCTCGCTGCGCTGCGAGGCGCCGAGTGTGACCTCGCCGTTGGGATCGAGGATGGGCTCGTCGAGATCGCAGGGGCGCCCGGTGGCCCGCTCAACGTCGGCTGCGCCGCGCTCACCGATGGCACTCGGGTCTCCATCGGCCTTTCCTCGGGCTTTGCCTATCCCCCCGCGGTTTCGAGGACGGCCGCGGCCGAGCGTGAGCCGATTGGTCGCCTGTTCGACGAGCTCTGGGAGGCCCGGCGCGGCGAGGTGGCCGGCGTGCCCTCCGCCATGACCCTCGGCAACGTGGGACGCCTTTCCTTGGGCGTGCTCACGCGCGCCGAATACGCACGGCATGCCGTGCTGTGCGCCCTCGTCCCATTCCTTCACCCCGATCTCTATCCGGCGGAGGGCGTCACGCTGTGACGCTGGATCGCAGCGCGAAGAGCGAACTCGACCGGCCGATTCGGAGCATGGGTGACCTTGTCGCCTACTTCGAAAGCGGTGAGAAGGCGCCAGGCGCTTGGCGCATCGGCGTCGAGAACGAGAAGCTCTCGCTCGGTCCCACCTTCCGTCCCGTGGCGTATGAGGGGCCTTCGGGGATTGCTGCGGTCTTGCGGGAGCTCGTTTCGCACACCGGCTGGGCCGCGGTCGAGGAGGACGGAAAGTTGATCGCCCTCGAGGGCGAGGGCGCCAGCATCACCCTTGAGCCTGGCGGCCAGCTCGAGCTCTCGGGCGCGCCCCTTTCGACAGCCCACGACACGGCGCGCGAGTTTCGCGCCCATCTCGCGCTCGTCAAACGCGTGTCGGAGCCGTTTGGCATCGCTTGGCTCGCCCTCGGCGCGCAGCCCCTTCACGAGACCGCCGAGCTGCCGCGCATGCCGAAGAAGCGCTACGAGATTATGCGGGAGTATCTCCCGTCGCACGGGACGCTGGCGCTCGACATGATGCACGCCACGGCCAGCGTGCAAGTGAGCTTTGACTACGCAAACGAGACCGACATGGTCTCGAAGATGCGTACTGCGCTTGGGGTGACACCGATCGTTGGCGCGCTCTACGCGAATTCAAGTCTCGCGTTCGGCAAGGCCTCAGGCTTCATTTCGCGCCGGATGAACATCTGGCGCAATACAGATCCGGATCGCTGCGGGGGTCTCGCCTTCGTTTTCGATCCCGACTTCGGCTACGCGCGCTACGCGGAGTGGGCGCTCGACGTCCCCATGTTCTTCATCGTGCGAAATGGCCAGTACTTTCCACTGCGCGGAGTCACCTTCCGCAGCTTCATGCAAAAGGGACATGAGGGGCTGCATGCTACCCTCGCAGACTTCGACCGGCACCTGACGACGCTCTTCCCGGACGTGAGGCTAAAGCGCCTGATCGAGGTGCGGGTGGTCGACGCGGTACCGACCGATCTGCTGTGCTCAGTTCCCGCTCTCTGGAAAGGGCTGCTCTACGATTCTGAGGCACGCGGGGCCGCCTTCGACCTCGTGCGCGAGTGGGGACCGGCTGAGCGCGAGCAGGCCTTTGACGCGGTCTCGCGTCGCGGCCTTCGCGCACGCCTGGGTGGGCGCGCGATTGCTGAGCTTGCGCGAGAGCTCGTGGCGATCGCCGCCGAGGGTCTGCGCCGGATCGGGCATCGAGACACGACCGGACGGGACGAGCGCGTGCTCTTGGATGCGGTCCAAGCGCAGCTCGAACGGGGCAAGAGCCCCGGTGAAATCGTGGTGGAGCGCTGGGAGGGAGAATGGGAGCGCTCCCCCGAACGCTTGATCGAGAACATGCGCTACTGATAGAGTGACCGCTTGCGGCGGCGCTTCCGCCCGGAGGTTCGACCGATGTCGACCAAACCGATCAAGATCACGTTCACGCTCGATGAACAGGACGCGGCCTACTTCCGGGACCTCTATCACGAAGCGAAGAAGAACGCGGCGAATCTCGATCCGAGCAGCGTGATCGAGAGCGCTCGCGGGCTGATTGTGCGCGTTCGATCGGGCAAGAAGGTTCCGAACTTCGTGACCGAGGCCATCACCACGCTCGAGACGCTGATGGGGATGCTCGAGGACAAGGACTACGCCCTTCCGAAGGACGAAGCGTCGGCGGTTCTCGCCGCACTCGCCTACTTCGCCAACCCCGAGGACCTGATCCCCGACGATGTACCGGGCCTCGGCTTCCTCGACGATGCGATCATGATCAAGCTCCTCGACGAGGAGTTTGAGCACGAGCTGTGGGCGTATCGAAAGTTTCGCAAGCTCGTGGAGGGCATGGAACTGCGACCCTGGACGGAGGTCGCCCAGCAGCGGCGCGCGGGCCGCATCGCCGAGTTCCGCGAGCAGGTCCGTGCCGAGATCTTGAAGCGCAAGAGCCGGCGTCGGTTTCTGTGGTGACGCGCGCGGCGCACCCAAAAGACGCCGCCATGGCGCCGCCCCCGAAGAGCCGGATCCTAATCGTCGACGACGAGGAAGCCATCCTCGAGACGATGCGCTTCACCTTCGAGGATGAATACGAGGTCTTTACGTCGCCCGACGCGCGGCAGGCACTCGAGATCCTCGACGAGAACGCACCGATCGCCGCCGTCATCACCGACCAGCGTATGCCCAACATGACGGGCGTCGAGTTTCTGGCTGAGGTCTATGCGCACCATCCCACGACGACCCGCATCATCCTGACAGGTTTTGCGGACATGGAGGCGATCCTCAAGGCAATTAACGACGGCCATGTCTACGCCTACATCACAAAGCCGTGGGAGCCCGACCAGCTGAAGCAGATCGTGATGAGGGCCGTGGGCCACCACAAGCTGACGCTCGAGAACGCGCGCCTTTTGGCCGACTTGCGCCGCAGCAAGGTGTTGCTCGAGGCGGTGATGGATCGGCTGCCGACGGGCGCGCTGGCGGTGGATCCCAAGGGCGTCGTGCAAGCGGCGAACCAGCCCGCGCGGGGTTTTCTCGGCCTTCGGCTCGACCCGCGAGGGAGTACCCTCAAGGACGTGCTGCTGGGTGCGGGGCTCGCGAAGGTGGAAAACGCCATCGAGCAGCTGTGCGAGGGCGGCGAGGACCACTTCGAGGAAATCGAGATCGAGCAAGGCAAGCGCGCGCTGCGCTTGCGCATCACGGCGAGCACCCTCGTCGATCCCGTGGGCGAGCCGCTCGGTCGCGTGATCCTCTTGCGCGAGATCTCCCACGAACCCCTGCGTCACCAGTTCGAGGACGTCGTCGGCCAGATCGGGAGCTCCGGGGGGCTGCGGGCGCGGCTCGAACAGGCCGTGGGGGAGCTGCGCAAACTCGCGGAGCAGATTCGCCTGTCCCCCGTGGCCTCGGCCGACATGGCGACGCTTGCCGATCGGACCTCGCGTACCATCACTGCGCTTGAGAACTGGCTGGCCGTGGACGACGCGATCACGCAAGAGGCGTTCCCGGACGCCCAGCTCTTGATGGACCGGCTGCGTGTGGCGTTTGCGCGCTGGCCGCTGCCCGAAAAAGTCCCGGCCCGGGTGCGCGAACTCGCGCGCCTCGTGGAGGCCTACTACGAATCCGGCGACAACCCGAAGCAGCGGATTCTCTGAAGCGCTGCTGGCCGGCTCGGCAGCCCTCGAGCGGCTCGAACTCCGCGTTGAGCGCCTGCGCTGTGCCTACCGCTTTACCTATGCCTTCCACGCGCGGGAGGTGCGTTTCGAGATCAACGCGGGCGAGGGCTGGACGCGCCTTTTCCCGGAGACGTTTTCCTTCCATGCCAGGCGGCATGATCCCGCGGAGCTCTACCTGCAGCTCGAGGACCTGTGGACCAAACCGAGGCTGCTCTCGCCGATTGCGACGCGCCGCGAAGCCGAGGAGGTGGTCCGGCGGTTGTGCGCGAACGTGCCCCGCTATCTCGAACGCACGCTCGACCGGCTGGAAGCCGACGAGAGCGTCGATCCGCAGCTGCTGCTTCGCGTGTATGAGGACGTTGCCCTCCTGGTTCGCCTGTTCGGCCGTTTCCTGATCGACAAGCAGCTCGAGGGCTCGCCGCCGCTGCGGCTGGCCTCGCACCATCTGCGCAAGCTCTCCTTCCGGACCCTGCTGGCTCTGGTGAGACTGCGGGTCCGTCCGGAAAGCATCGCCGGCTACCAGCAAGGCACACTCGTGCTCGTCGATCCCACCTATGACGCGTCGGACACGGCATTTCTGGCCGTGCTCGCCGAGGCCGACCCCGAGCGCGTGGATCGCACGCTCTTGCGCCTGGCCGAAAGCGCCTTCTATCGCTGGCTCGAAGACGTGTGCCTCGATGAAGAGAACCAGTCCTTCGAACGCGCAGATTCACCGTTCGCGGACCGCGAAACCGAGGTGCTGCGGGCCGCCGCGGCGCGGGACGTGCGCCAGATCGTGCGCGGGCGGGATCTGTCGATCTTCTTGAAGCGCCCGCACAACCGCGACTGCACCCGCGTGCTCAAACGACTCGAGGCGTGGTTCCTACGCCAGTACGATATCCACCACGCCTCCGTCGTGCTGCATCACAGCGCGCTGCTTGAGCGCGGCGAGCCCGACGCCGATCGGGTGCTCTCGCGCCACTCTCCGCGCAACTACTCGCTGGCGCTCGGCCTGCTGCTCTTGCCTTTCGTCGGCGCGGCCGTCGCCTACGACCGCGCCCCGCTCCTGTTCGACTTCGCGGCCTCGGCGGAGGTGCTCGTCGTGGTGGCGGGTGCGTTCTGGTACCTGGCCTACCGCTTCGCCTGGAAGCGCGACCTCACCTTCTTTCATGCCTCCGTTCCCCGGATCGGCGCCGGCATCATCGTCGGCTATCTCCCCGTCTTCTTGATTGACGAAGTCTGGGATCTTTCGCTGCGAGCCCAATTTCCCCTCGCGGCGGTCTCGGTGCTGATTGGCTTCGCGACCCTCCTCTACCTGTATGTCGAGGTGCAGCGGCGCCTCGGCGATCCGAAGGAGGCGTTCTCGCGTGCCGGCGGGATCTTCTTGCTCGGCCTGCTCGAGGCGGCGGTGCTCGGCATCCTCGCGACCAGCATCCTCGGGCGCTTCATGGTCTACCGGAACTGGGCGACGCTCAACCAGCAGTCCCTCCCGTTCGAGATGATCCGGGACCTCTACCCGCGATTCGAAGGCGCGCTGCCGCGCATGCTCGGAATCGACCCCATTCTGGCATTCCCGACGGCGGTCTTCTCGATGACCTTCATGGCGTTCTTCATCGGGGTCTTTCTCCAACTCCTCTGGGAAGACTTACCGATCACCGAACCGCTGTGAGAGGGACCTTGGGCGGGAGCCATCCCGCCCAAGGGGCGACGAGCTAAGCTTGCTGGCCTCCAAGGGCTACTGCGGGAACGCTAGAAAGGCGAGACGAGAGCCATGGCGTCCATCCTCCTGTACAGCAGGCCGACCTGCCCGTTCTGCGATCGGGCAAAGGCGCTCCTTCGCTCGAAGGGCCAGATCTGGACCGAGATCGACATCGAGGCGGATCCGGCGCAGCGGGAGGAGATGATCGAGCGTACCCGCCGCAAGACCGTCCCGCAGATCTTTATTGGCGACCGCCACGTGGGCGGCTACGACGATCTGGCCGCGCTCGAGGCGGCGGGCGAGCTCGATTCGCTGCTCGGCCTCGGGCCGCGAGAGCAAGGCCCCGCACAGCATGCGCGCGTCGTGATCGTGGGGAGCGGCCCCGCGGGCTACACCGCGGCGATTTACGCCGCGCGGGCAGAGCTCCACCCCATTCTAATCGCGGGCTTCCAGACAGGCGGCCAGCTCATGCTCACCACCGAGGTCGAGAACTATCCGGGCTTTCCAGACGGCATCACCGGCCCGGAGATGATGGAGCACTTCCGAAAGCAGGCCGAGCGCTTCGGTACGCGGGTCGTGCCCGATGACGCAACCGGGATCGACCTTTCAGAGCGGCCGTTCCGGATTCGCACGAACGACGCACGCTTCACGGCGGACAGCGTGATCCTGGCCATGGGCGCATCGGCCAAGTGGCTGGGCATCGACTCGGAAAAGCGCCTCACAAACCGCGGTGTCTCCGCCTGCGCGACCTGCGACGGCGCGCTCTACCGTGGCAAGGCCATGGCGGTGGTGGGCGGCGGAGATACGGCTCTTGAGGAGGCGCTCTTCCTCACGCGCTACGCGACCAAAGTCTCCGTGATCCACCGGCGCGACAAGCTGCGCGCGAGCAAGATCATGCAGGAGCGCGCGAAGGCGAATTCCAAGATCGAGTTCGTCTTCAACAGCGTGATCGACGAGGTGCTCGGCACGGGCTTCGTGGAGGGAGTGCAGGTGCAGGATCTCGTGGCGCACACGACACGGGTCTTGCCGATCGAAGCGCTGTTTGTCGCGATTGGCCACCAGCCGAACACCCAGCTTGTCGAGGGCCAGCTCGCGCGGGACTCCGTGGGCTACATCAAGGTCGAGCCTGGAACAAGCCGCACGGGGGTGGAGGGCGTCTTCGCCTGCGGAGATGCGACCGATCCTGTCTACCGCCAAGCGGTGACCGCAGCGGGAACCGGCTGCATGGCCGCGATCGACGCTGAGCGGTGGTTGGCACACCAAGGACTCGCGTAAGCCCAAGAGCCCACGCGCGGCCTGTCGCGGTTGCCCGCCGAGAGGCAGGGGCTAGCCTCCGCCTCGCCATGGCCCTCACCAAGGAGCGGCTCGAGCAGCTGATCGCACGCTCGACCGACATCGTTGTCGCCACCGATGCCCGCGGCACCGTCATCTACTACAACGACGGAGCGCGGCGCACCCTCGGGTACACCGCGGACGAAATCCTCGGCAAGTACGTGGTACAGCTCTATCCCGACCGCAAGGAGGCCAAACGCGTGATGGCGGCGATGCGGGATCCCGCCCATGGCGGCGCCCAGATCGTCGAGACCTTCCGCACCACCTTCGTCTCGAAGCCGGGCGAGCACATTCCCGTCGCGATCTCCGGCACAATTTTGCACGACGAGAGCGGCAAAGAAGACGGCACGATCGGGTTTGCCAAAGACCTGCGTGAAATCCTCCACAAGGACAAACTGGCGACGCTCGGAGAGGTCGCGATCGGTCTTTCCCACGAGATCAACAACCCGCTGGCCGTGATCGTGAATCAAGCAGAGCTCTTGGAGCGTGATCTCTTGCGGCTCGCGGGTGAAGCCGACATCTCCGTCGAGAGCGAGCGCATTGACGCGGTGCGAAGGGAGGTGGCGCGCATTTCCGAGATTCTGGAGCGCGTGGGGGAGATGGCGCGCGAGGACACTTACCAAACCGTGGACTACATCGGCCCCGCCCGAATGCTGGACCTGCGGCGGCGCGCGCGGCGCCCGAAGGACGATTTGCGCATGGCGGGCCTGCGCGTGCTCGTGGCCGACGACGACCTCGGGATCCGGCTTAGCCTCTCGGAGATTCTGCGGGCCGAGGGCTGCGAGGTCGAGACGGCGGGCGACGGCGCAGAAGCCCTAAGCCGCCTCGAGTCCGGAAGGTTTGACCTCGTGCTGACCGATGTGGTGATGCCGAAGATGGACGGCTATGAGCTCTTGCGGGCCGTGCAGGAGCGCCGTCCCGGGCTCCCGGTGCTCATGATGACGGCTTTTCACTATGACAAGGACCACATCATTAAGCGCAGCCGCATGCTCGGGCTTGACGGCGTGATCTTCAAGAAGCCCGTCGACCCCCAGCGCCTGCGGCAGGTGATCCTGGAGACGGTGGTCGCCCCCGGCTCTAAACCTCGAGGAGGTCCTTCGGGGCTGTGAACATCTGTCCGGTCGATTTCTTGAAGAGGTAGTGGTCGGCGAATTCCTTCAGCACCGTGACCTCTTCGCCAGCGTCGAACGCAACCTCCTCCACCGGCTCGCCAAGATTGCCTTGATGCTTGAGCGTGGCGGCGCGTCTTAGCTTGGCCATGGAGGCTTCTCCCGCGTTTGCAAAGCGCGGCGCAGCGTACCGTTTGGCCCGCCGCGCGGCCACGCGCAAAGAGGCGCATGGTCTTTCCGGGTGAGGCAGCGCGCCGCCCTGTGCGCGCGCAAGCGCCTCCGCCGGGGAGCGACGGATTCGCAGCCCAAAGCGCGCCGCAAAGGGCGCGCTCTGCCGAGGGACGGCCGTGCGGGTTTTCCCCGCTCAGCCTTCCAGCAGGGAGCGGCCGGTCATCTCGGCGGGCTTTGGCAGACCCAAAAGCGCGAGCACCGTCGGCGCAAGATCGGCGAGCGTGCCGCTTCGCAGACGCCGCCCCAGAGGGTTCGCGGTCACCCAAAACAGCGGCACGGGGTTCGTGGTATGGGCGGTGTGCGGTTCGCCCGTCGTGGGCTCGATCATCTGCTCGCAGTTTCCGTGGTCTGCGGTCACGAGTGCGCAGCCTCCAAGGGCGAGCACGGTCTGCGCCACACGATCCAAGCAGGCATCGATGGTTTCGACGGCTTTAATGGCGGCGGGCAGGACGCCAGTATGGCCCACCATGTCGGGATTCGCGTAGTTCACGAGCACGAAGGCGTACTCGCGCTCCTTCAGGCGGCGCACCAGCTCCTCTGTGACCTCGATCGCGCTCATCTCGGGCTTGTGGTCGTAGGTCGGGACATCGCGCGGGGATGGGATCAGCACCCGATCCTCGCCCGGGAAGGGTGTTTCGAGACCGCAGTTGAAGAAGAAGGTGACATGAGCGTACTTCTCGGTTTCCGCGATGCGCAGCTGCGAGAGGCCGGCCTCGGCCACGAGCTCACCGAGAATGCGGCGCGGAATCTCGTCGCTGAACGCCACAGGAAGTTTGTACTCCACGTCGTACTCGGTGAAGCACACGAAGCTCGACACGCGAACGGGTTTGGACCGCACGAAGCTCGGCGGGATGCGTTTCGGTGCTGCGTTCGTGATCGCGTTCGTGAGCTCCCGGGCGCGGTCGGCGCGGAAGTTGAAGAAGATGACCGCGTCTCCGTCAGAGAGGGGCGCCCCGCCGGCCACGACCGTGGGCGCGACGAACTCATCGCCTTCGCCTCGAGCGTAGGCGGCCTCCACGGCTTCGAGCGCCCCGGCGGCCTCTCGGCCCTTGCCTGCCACGATCGCGTCGTAGGCGAGGGCGATGCGCTCCCATCGGTTGTCGCGGTCCATCGCGTAGTAGCGCCCGATCACCGTTGCGATCGCACCCTTTGCCGCAGCCACGGGGCCAAGCAGCGCCCGCAGGTAGCCAAGGCCCGAGCGCGGCGGCGTATCGCGACCGTCGAGGAAGGCGTGCACGACAGGCGGCACGCCGCGCCGACCACACAGCTCGAGCAGCGCCTTGAGGTGGGACACGTGGCTGTGAACCCCACCGTCTGAGACGAGACCCATGAGGTGCAGCCGGCCGCCGCTCTTGGCGACGGCGGCCAGCGCCCCCTGCACGGCAGGATTCGTTTCGAGGGCGCCTTCGGCGATCGCCTTCGAGATGCGGGTGATGTCCTGTTCGATCACCCGGCCGGCGCCCATCGTCATGTGGCCCACCTCGGAGTTGCCCATCTGGCCGGGGGGAAGGCCCACGGCCTCGCCCGAGGTCTCAAGCTGCGCCGTCGGGTAGAGCTGCTTGGCGCGTGCCAGGAAGGGAGCGTGCGCGCGTGCGGTGGCGTCGCCTTCGGACCCATCGCCGATGCCAAATCCGTCCAGCACCACGAGCAGCACAGGCGCGGTCATGACGCGCCGCTCCGCGCCACTCCCGGTCCGAGCGTCGCGATTTCGAGCTCCGGCGCGTCACCCCACAGGCGCTCTAGGCCATAGTGTTCACGCGCCTCGCGTTGGAAGACGTGCACGATCGCGTCGTTCAGGTCCATGAGCACCCAGCGTCCTTCTTCGCGCCCCTCGACGCCGATCGGACGCTCGCCGTGCTGGCCGAGGGCCGCTTCGATTCCGTCCACGATCGAGCGAACATGGCGGTCGGAGTTGCCGGTCGCGATCACGAACGTGTCGGTGAACGACGAAATCCCACGCACGTCGAGGGCGATCACGTCCTCGGCCTTCTTGTCCTGCGCGGCCTGCACAATGAGCTGTGCCTTCTGCTTGGAATCGAGGCCGCCGGTCACCGACTCTCCCTGTGCTTGCGGGATGCGCCGGGGGCACCGGATGCGCCCGGGCGGCGACGACCCGGTCTGGGGCCGTAGACGCGGCTTTGCACCACCGCGTCGTGAATCCCGTCGGGAAGGAGATAGCGCACAGAGCGCCCGGCGCGAAGCCGCGCCCGGATGTCGGACGACGAGATTTCGAGCGACGTGATCTCGATTGCGCGGATCCAGGTTTTGGCGCTGCGATGTCGGCCGGAGAGGCCGTCGGCTGCGAGCTCGACCTCGTTGGCAAGGGGCCGCGGCATCCAGGCCCGAAGGGACCCCTCCCGACAAGGCGGCCGTGTGGCGACGGCGAAGTGCGCGAGCTCCAAGAGGGCCGCCGGCTCCCGCCACGAGCCGAGTTCGACGAACGCGTCCTGGCCGATCACGAACACGCAGCGGGCCGGCTCGAGCCTCGTCGCGAAGGTGCGCAGCGTATCGACGGAGTACGACGGGCCCCCGCGCTCGAGCTCAAGGGCGTCGACGGCGAAGCGCGGATTGCTGGCGATGGCTGCCTTCACCCAAGCGAGGCGCAGGTTCGCCGGTGCGAGCGCGTCGCTTCGGTCTGGCAGCTTGTGAGGAGGCTGCGCACTCGGCACGAAGACGATGCGCTCAAGGCCGAGCGCTTCGCCCACCTCCTCGGCGGCACGCAGGTGCCCGACGTGGATGGGATTGAACGTTCCGCCGAAGAGCCCCACCTGCGCGGGCGCAAGAGCGGGCTTCATTCGCGCAGCTGGCCGTCGCCGTAGAGCACGAACTTCTGGGTCGTGAGCCCTTCGAGACCCATCGGGCCGTAGGCATGAAGCTTCGAGGTCGAGATCCCGATCTCCGCGCCGAGGCCAAGACGGTAGCCATCGGCAAAGGCCGTCGAGCAGTTGACGCCGACCGTCGACGAGTCCACGCGCCGCAGAAACTCTTGGGCGTGGGCGTAGTCACGGGTCACGATCACCTCGGTGTGGTTCGTTCCGAAGCTCTCAATGTGGTCGATCGCATCCTCGAGGGAGTCGACGATGCGCACGGCGAGAATCGGTCCGAGATATTCCTCCCGCCAATCCTTCTCACTGGCTGGCACTGCCTCGCCGAACACCTCTCGCGTGCGCTCGCAGCCTCGGATCTCGACACCCTGTTCGTGCAGGGTCTTGAGCACGCCGGGCATGAGCGAGCGCGCCACGTCCCGATGCACGAGCAGCGTCTCGAGCCCGTTGCATACCGACATCTGTCTGATCTTCGAGTCGACGACGATCGAGGTCGCCATCGTCGCGTCGGCGCTCGCATCGAGATAGACATGGCACACGCCCGCGTCGTGCTTGATCACCGGGATCCGGGAGTTCTCCAGCACCTTGCGAATCAGACCCTCCCCGCCGCGGGGGATGATGAGGTCGATGGACTCGGCCTGCTGGAGCAGGTGATCGATCGCGGCGCGATCGGTGCGAGGCACCAGCGAGATCGCGTTCTCCGGTACTCCGGTCTCGCGGGCGGCGGCCCGAAGCTCGTCGCCGAGCGCGAGGTTCGAACGGATCGCCTCGGAGCCCCCGCGCAAAACCACGGCGTTTCCCGCCTTCACGCACAGCGCTGCCGCGTCCACGGTGACGTTCGGCCTCGACTCGTAGATGATGCCGATCACACCGAGCGGGATGCGCATGCGCCCGACGCGCAGGCCGTTGGGCTGCACCCGAAGCTGTGAAATCTCGCCGATCGGATCGGGCAGAGCGGCCACCGCGCGCAGCCCCGCGATCATGTCGCGCCACTTTCCGGCTCCGAGCTCGAGGCGTCGTAGCATCGGCTCGGCCACGCCCTTGGCCGTAGCTTCATGCACGTCTGCGGCATTCTCCGCAAGGATGCGCTCGCGTGCGGTCTCGAGCCGCTCCGCGGCACGCAGCAGCCATGCGTTCTTTTCGCGCGTGCAAAGCGCTGCGGTGCGACGCGATGCGACGCGCGCATTTCTTGCAAGCTCGCGGATCTGCGCTTCGAGATTCATAGCGGACCGTCCAACGGGCTCAGCTCGCCCTCAAGACGTGAGCACGAGATCGTCGCGGTGGATGACCTCATCACCGTTGGAATATCCTAGCACCGGAGCAATCTCTCGCGTGGAAAGCCCCTTGATGCGAACCACATCCTTGGCGGCGTAGCAGGCAAGCCCGCGCGCGAGCTCGCGCCCCGCTCGGTCGACGCAGGCGACGACGTCGCCAATCCCAAACTCTCCCTGGACCGCAACGATGCCTGCGGGCAGCAGGCTGCGCCCGCGGTCGACGAGGGCGCGTGCGGCGCCGTCGTCGACCACCAGCGCACCGCGCAGGGTCGTCGTAAATGCGAGCCAGTGCTTGCGGCTGCGCAGTTTCTCACCGGCGCAAAAAAGCGTACCCACGCGCTCCCCGTGTGCGACCTGCAAGAGCGTCTCGCGGCCCCGCCCGCTGCACACGACGGTTGCAGCCCCCGAACGCGCGGCACTTTTCGCGGCCTCAAGCTTCGTCACCATCCCGCCACGGCCAAAGGCGTGCCCCGAGCCCTGTGCCGCGCGCTCGATCTCGGGGGTGATGGTCTCGACCACGTCGAAGAGCGGGGGGGGCGGCGTTTCGGCGGAGGGAGGCGAGGCGTAAAGGCCGGCCACGTCGGTGAGCAGGACGAGCAGATCGGCCGCCACGAGATTCACGATGGTGGCGGAAAGGTTGTCGTTGTCGCCGAAGCGGATTTCCTCGGTCGCGACGGTGTCGTTCTCGTTCACGATCGGCACCACACCGAGGCGCAGCAGCGTCATTAGCGTGTGCCGTGCGTTGAGGAAGCGCTCGCGATCCTCCAAGTCCGTCCGCGTGACCAGAATCTGCGCCACTTGCTTGCCGTGACGCGCGAAGCGGCGCTGGTAGAGCTCCACGAGCCCGATCTGTCCGAGTGCGGCCGCCGCTTGCTTCTCCGGCATGGAGCGCCCGGGCTGGGTCCAGCCGAGCGCGCGGCTGCCGATCGCAATCGCGCCCGAGGACACGACGACGATCTCGCGACCCTCGTCCATGAGCTCGGCCACCTGTCGCGCGAGGTGCGTGAAGACCCGCGCGCGCAGCGCCCCGGCGTCGGTCAAGATGCTGCTTCCGACCTTCACCACGATTCGACGGGCGCGGCGGGCCGCCTCCCGGTTGCGCGCACTCTCGCGACGCGTCATGCCGGGGCCGGAGCCTCGCTGGGAAGACCGAGACTTTCCACCGGTGCACGCTCGAGGGCGTGCACCACCGCGTGAAGCAGGGCCTCCACCCCTTCGCCGGTCGCGCTCGAGACGCGCACCACCTCACGGCCCTGCTCGCGCAGGGCACGCTCGAGGGGCTCGAGCTCAGTCCGGTCGGAGACGAGGTCCAGCTTGCTCAACGCGATGATCTCGATGCGCGAAAGCAGCTGCGGGTCGTACGCTTCGAGTTCGGCGCGGACCGCGGCGTAGTCGCTCAGCGGGTCACGGCCCTCAAGGCGAAAAGCGCCGACATCCACGAGATGAACGAGGACGCGCGTGCGCTCGACATGACGCAAGAAACGGTCGCCCAAACCCGCGCCTTCGCTGGCGCCTTCGATCAGCCCTGGAATGTCCGCCACCACGAAGCGGCGACCGAGTGCCTCGGCCACCCCCAGCACGGGAACGAGGGTGGTGAAGGGGTAGGGCGCGACCCGCGGGCGCGCGGCCGAGATGCGGCGCAGGAGCGTCGACTTGCCCGCGTTCGGGAGGCCGACCAGACCCACGTCCGCGAGGAGTTTGAGCGAGAGGCGCAACCGCCGGGCTTGGCCCAGACGGCCCGGCTCCGCGAAGTCCGGCGCTTGGCGGGTCGGGGTCGCGAACTGGGCATTGCCCCGACCGCCCCTTCCCCCGCGGGCCGCGACGAAGCGCTGGCCATCTGTGGCGAGGTCGACGAGGGCCCGGCCGCCCGCAGGTTCGTCGGCATCGTACGCAAGCGTGCCCACCGGCACGCGCACTTCAACGCTCGCGCCGTCGCGGCCTTGGCGTCGGCTCCCCTCGCCATGGGCACCGCGCTCTGCACGCAGCTCCGGTCGCAAGCGCAGATCGAGCAGTGTCGCGAGATTGCGATCCGCGACCAACGCGACGTCCCCGCCCCGACCGCCGTCGCCCCCGTCCGGACCTCCCCGGGGCACGTACTTTTCGCGGCGAAAGCTGACGCATCCGTTGCCGCCTGCGCCGGCGACCACGGAGACCTGCGTTTCATCGATGAATAGCTCTGTGGGCTTCATGGAGTGGGAGAGCCCGTCGCGATGAGAGACCGCTTCAGCTTGTGGGCTGCGGCTCCACCAGCGCCACGACGCGACCGCGGGACTGGCGGTACTGCACAACGCCGTCGCAGCGCGCGAAAAGCGTGTAGTCCCGGCCGAGACCGACATTGCGCCCGGCATGAACCTTCGTTCCGACCTGCCGCACCAAGATGGCGCCTGCGCTCACGTGTTGGCCGCCAAAGACCTTCATACCTCGGCGCTGCCCGTTGCTGTCGCGGCCGTTGCGCGAGCTGCCCTGTCCCTTCTTGTGCGCCATCGTCTAGGCCTCGATCCGATCGATCAGAATCTCGGTGTACTCCTGCCGGTGTCCTTGCTTGCGGCGGTAGCCCTTGCGGCGCTTCATCTTGAAGATCGTGATCTTGGGACCCCGCTTCTGGGCCAGGATCGTGCCGACAACGCTGGCGCCCGGTACGAGGGGAGTTCCGACGCGGTCCGCGCCTTCGCTCCCACCGAGCAAGAGCACCTCGCCAAGGGTCACGTGCTCGCCGACGGCGCCCGTAAGCTTCTCGACCCGGACTGCGTCTCCCGGGCGCACACGAACCTGCTTGCCTCCGGTGCGGACCACCGCGTACATGGACAGCCTCCTGGGAACCTGGGATCCGGCAGTATCCGCCATCCCCTCGCTGCGTCAACCGCGCGCAGGCGGTTCCTCGCTGGGGACCACGGCCTCGCCGGTCGTTGCGAGGGCCGGCGCCGCCTCGGGCGCGGCCGGCGCCGGGGGGAGGGGTTGCGCAGCTTCGGCCGGGGGCGACTCGGCCAAAGGCACCTGCGGGGCGACGCGCGGGGGCGAGAGCCAGGGGATCGCGAACTCGACCGGGGGTCCGTCGGAGAGCGCGTGCACCTCGAACTGCTCTTGGTGCATCCCGGGTTTGGCGCGCACTTCAATCTGGCGGCCAAGGTCCCGCTCGAACTGGGCGAGTGTCGCGCGCTCGGGGCCGAGCAGCTGTTCCGCTACCCGCGGATGCACGGCCACCGCGATATCGCGGCCTCGGAAGCGCGGCAGATCCTTGCGGATCTCGCGCAGGACCTTGTAGGCCACGCTTTGCTGCGAAAGCACATAGCCGCGCCCTTCGCAGTACGGGCACGGCTCGCACACGGTCTGGACCAGGTTCTCCCGCGTCCGCTTGCGTGTCATCTCCACCAAGCCGAGTTCCGAGATCTTGAGGATGTTCGTCTTGGCCTTGTCCTGACGCAGCGCCTCTTGGAGCGCCCGATACACCTTCTCGCGGTTCTCCGCCGTCTCCATGTCGATCAGGTCGAGGATGATGAGGCCCCCGATATTGCGGAACCGCAATTGGTAGACAATCTCGCGTACCGCCTCGAGATTCGTCCTGAGGACCGTGTCCTCGAGTTCGCGCTTGCCGACGTAGCGACCCGTGTTGACGTCGATCGCGGTCAGCGCCTCGCTCTGATCCACGATCAGGTAGCCGCCTGACTTGAGCCATACCTTACGACCCAGGTTGGCGTCGATCTGTGCCTCGATTCCGAAGTGGTCGAAGATGGGTTCCGGATCCTCGTAGTGATCAATGCGGGGCTTGGGATCGGCCACAAAGCGCTGTACGAAGCTCTTCATCTCCTCGTAGGTCGCCGCCGAGTCGACGACGATGCGTTTGGTGTCAGCGTTCGCAAAATCGCGGATCACGCGCAGGGGTAGCGAGAGCTCCGAGAACAGCACCGCCGGTGCACGCACTTCTTCCTGCTTGAGTTGGATCTCGTCCCACACCGTCGTCAGGTAACGCACGTCGGCCTCGAGGTCGGCGTCCCGCGCAGCCTCACCGGCGGTGCGAATGATGAACCCGAGATCGCGGGGGCGCACACGCTCCACCACTTCGCGCAGGCGGCGCCGTTCGCGGTCGGATTCGATGCGGCGCGAGACACCGACCCGCTGCGCCCAGGGGGTGAGCACCAGATGACGTCCGGCGATCGAGACGTGGGAGGTGATGCGCGCCCCTTTGGTGCCGATCGGCTCCTTGGCAACCTGGACCACGATCTCTTGCGCCTCGCGCAGGAGGGTCTCGATCTTGGGCGGCTGCCGGATGGCTCCATTGCGCCCGCGGCCGCCGCGCCGCGGCCGCGGCGCGTCGTCTTCGTCCACGAGATCGAGGTCGAGCTCTCCCGTCTCGCCGAGGTAGTCCCCGGCATACAGGAACGCGGCCTTCTCGAGACCGATGTCCACGAAGGCGGCTTGCATGCCCGGGAGCACGCGCGTCACCCGTCCTTTCACGACACTGCCGACGACGCTGCGCTCGCCCCGACGCTCGAGGTGGAGTTCGGAAAATACGCCGCGCTCGAGGATCGCGACCCGGGTCTCCCCGGGCTCTGCGTTGATCAGGATCTCGTTCTGCATGGCTCCCTCTGCCCGGGCGAAGCGGCCTTCCATGCGGGAAGCGCGCTCCGCCGGGGCGGGCACTCGGGGGCTTTGCGAGACGCACAAGACACACGCCGGGCCCGGCCGACCGGTCTCGGGCACGGCGCGTGTGGCGGCGGGGACGATGCGGAACCGGCGCGGCCTAGGGGGCCGGCCAGAAGGACTCCGAGCTCTCTAAATTCCCGAATTCAATATCAAATCCGTTGACTCGCTCGAGAACTCACTCTACGGTCCGACCGGCTTGCAGGGAGCGAGGCCTCCGATTCGAGGATCCTCTTGTTGGCAACCGCCAGCTTCCGGATGAAGGCTCCGCGCAGCACCCCGCCGCCCGTCCACCGTCACCCGACCTGCGCGGCTCCGTCTCCCGACACAGGGCGCGCGTCCGAAATCGAAGCCCGTCGGGCCGCACAAACCAAGTGAGACCATCATGGAAGAACGGGGAGAGGTCAAGCGGGATCCCAGGCGTCACCTCCCGGCCGCAGATCGGGTGATCCGCCAGGCGAGGTCTGAGGGGCCTTGGCTCCCAGCCTGGGCCGTGGGCGCCGGCGTCCGCCGAGCCCTCGAGCAGGCCCGGCTCCGCCTTTCCGAGCGCGGGGAGGCGACTTGTGACCTCGCGGGCCTCGTCGCGACCGCCCTGGCTCACGCGAAATGGCTTGCGCGGCCTCACCCCGCACGCGTCGTGAACGCGACCGGCGTCGTGCTGCACACGAATCTCGGCCGCGCCGTCCTCGCGCCCGGCGCGGCGCGGGCCGCGGCCGCTGCCGCCTCGAGCTACTCCGACCTCGAACTGGACCTTCGAGAAGGCGAGCGGGGGGATCGGCTCGCCCAGGTGAACGAGGAGCTCGCCCTCCTCTCCGGGGCCGAGGACGCCCACGTGGTCAACAACAACGCCGCCGCTTTGCTCCTCGCACTCAACAGCTTGGCGCACGGCAGGGAGGTCATCGTCTCGCGGGGCGAGCTCGTGGAAATCGGCGGCTCCTTCCGGATTCCGGAGATCTGCGCGCGCGCGGGTGTCACGCTCGTGGAGGTCGGCAGTACGAATCGCACCCATGCCGCAGACTACGAACGAGCTCTGGGAGCGCGCAGCGCCCTCTTGCTGAAGGTCCACCGCAGCAATTTTGAGCAGCGTGGATTTGTCTCCGAAGTCGGGCTCGCACAGTTGGCAGAGATAGGGCGCCGGCGCGGCGTTCCCGTACTCGAAGATCTTGGCAGCGGCCTGCTCGTCGAGCTCGGGCGGGAGGGGGCGCCTGCCTTCCCGCGGGAGTCGTACGCACCGGCTCGGCTTCGCCTCGGCGCCGACGTCGTGTGCTTTTCCGCGGACAAGCTGCTCGGCGGGCCGCAGGCCGGGATTCTGCTCGGCAGCGCCGCTCGGATTGAGGCGATGCGCGCCAACCCCCTTTCCCGTGCACTTCGCCTCGACAAGCTGTGCATCGCCGCACTCGACTGGACGCTGAAGGTGCTGCTGGAGGGTCGTGGCGAGCAGGAGCTCCCGGTGCTGCGCCAGCTGCTTGCGCCTGCGGCCGTGCTCGAGGAGCGGGCGCGGGCGCTTGCCGATCGGCTCGTGAAAGTGGGAGGCTCGGCGCTTGAGATCGAAGTCCGGCCGGAGGCAGCGCCGATCGGCGCCGGCTCGCTTCCCTCCGCACGGCTCGAGACCTGGGTCGTAGCTCTGCGCTCCCCGTGCGGTGCGCAAGCACTTGCCGCTGCGCTGCGCACAGCGCCGATTCCTGTGATTGCGCGCATCCGTGAGGGCGTGGTGCTGATCGACGTGCGCACCTTGCTCGATGACGATGTTTCAGCAATCGAAGCGGCGCTTGGACTCGCGTGTGGGCTCCGCGTTGATCCCGCGGGGTCCATTCGGTAGGTTCTCGGGGCATAGGCGATGCTCAATACAAGCGTCCTCGTCCTGAATCGTTCCTATCTGCCGATTCACGTGACATCGGTGCGGCGGGCGTTCGCCCTGATCTACCAGGGCATCGCGCGCGCTGTCGACGAGCAGTACCAGACCTTCGACTTTGAGGGCTGGAGTCAGCTTGCGGTGGCACGCGAAGCGGAGGCGATTGGAACCTCGAGCGGTCCGATCCGCGTGCCCAGGGTCATCGTGTTGATTGCGTTCGACCGGGTTCCCAAACGCCATGTGCGCTTCAGCCGGATCAACATCTATGCGCGTGACAAGTTCACGTGTCAGTATTGTGGAGTGCGCTATCCTCGTTCCGAGCTCAATCTCGACCACGTGATCCCGCGCTCGCTCGGGGGCCGCAGCACGTGGGACAACGTGGTGTGCAGCTGCCTCGAGTGCAACCGGCGCAAGGGCGGCAACACTCCCGCGCAGGCAGGCCTTGCGCTGCGCCGGCCGCCCGCCCGTCCGCGCTGGACACCGCTCATGAATCTCATGCTCTCGAGCGTGCGCTACAACGAGTGGCGACCGTTCCTGAACTTGGTGGATGCGTCGTACTGGAACACCGAGCTCGCCGAGTAGCCGCCCACGGCGAGGGGGAGAATCGATCATCACCAGCCTTGGTTCCACGACTCCCCCGCTCGCGTCTGCGCTGCGAGCAGCGCGCCCGCGGGTCCTGGCTTGCGGTGGCGGCAAGGGAGGAGTCGGCAAGACCTTCCTCGTGGCCAACCTTGCAGCCGCGCTTGCGCGCCGGGGCCGCGCGGTCCTCGCGATCGATGTGGACCTCGAGGGTGCGAACCTGCACACCTGCTTGGGTGTGCCCTCCCCGCGCGCCAGCCTCGCGGACTTTGTGGCGCATCGAGAGGAGGATCTTGCCAAGCTGGTCGTGGACACGCCGCTGCGCAACCTAAGGCTGATCGCGGCGACCCAGGGTCACCTCGGTGCGGCCCAGCCCAGCCACTTTCGGCGCGAGCGCCTGCTCCAGGCCGTCCACCGCTTCCCCGCGGACTTCGTGCTCCTCGACCTCGGGGCAGGGACACACCCCGCCGTGGTCGACTACTTCCTCGCCGCCGACGAGGGCCTCGTCGTGCTCTCTCCGGAACCCACCTCCGTCGAGAATGCCTATAGCTTCCTGCGCGCCGCGTTCTATCGCCGCATGCGCGAAGTCCTCGAGAGCCGGCCCGTGCGGCGTCTCATTGCGCAGGCGATGGACCAGCGCAACGAGCGCGGGATCCGCACTCCGCTGGACCTCTTGCGCGAGATCCAATCGCTCAACCCAGCCGAGGGAGCGCGCTTTGTGGCGGCCTTGCAGCAGTTCCGCCCGAGGCTCGTGGTGAACGAGGTGAGGACGAGCGAGGACATCAAGCTCGGCTTCGCGGTGCGCAGCGTATGCAAGAAATACTTCGGCATCGACGCGGAGTATCTTGGCTACGTCAATCATGATGAAGCGGCGCGGCGCTCGATGCTCGCTCGCCGCCCGCTCGTGGATTCGCATCCCGCCTCTGACGCCGCGGTCTATCTCGCGCGCATCGCGGCCAAGCTGGCGGATCCGCGCCGCGCATCGATGCAGTCCGAATGGCGCGAGAGCGGTGCATGAAGCCCCTCGGCGAGCAGAACCACTACGAGCTCCTCGAGGTCTCTTGCGAGGCGGATCCGGGGGAGATCGAACGCGCCTACCGCATGGCACAGGCTGCCTATGCCAGCGACTCGCTCGCGACCTACTCAGTCTTCGGGGAGGAGGATGCGATTAGTCTGCGGGAGCGGATTGAGCTCGCCTATGAAGTGCTGTCCGATCCCGAGCGGCGGCGCGCCTACGACGGGAGCCTCGCCGGGGAACCCTTGCCGCCTGCCTCCGCCGGTTCCGCCTTCGAACTCGAGCGAGAACGCCCGGCGCGAAACGAGCCGAAACCGCTCGCTCCTCTGGCCCTCGCGGCCTTCGACGATCTCGAGGCAGAAGCTGGATCGTCGGGGTACGACGGCGCACGGCTGCGCCGGGCTCGGATGCGCCGCGGACTCGAGCTCGAGCAGATCGCGCAAGTCACCAAGATCAACCCCACCTATCTGCGCTTTCTCGAAGAGGAGCGTTTCGACGACCTGCCCGCAGCCGTCTATGTGCGCGGATTCGTCGGAGCCTATGCGCGCTGCTGCGGGCTCGACCTGAGCGCTGTCGTGCCGAGCTACATGGAGCGCTTTGAGACGGGACGCATCGCTCGAAAGCGCAGCCGCCAGGGACAGCCCGTCTGAAGGGTGGGCCGCGGGCTCCCCGCGTCTGGATGTTCCGAGTCGAAGAAGCGGGAGCGGGAAGGCGCCTTGACCTCGTGCTGGCGACGGCGGCCGGGATTACCCGTGCGCAGGCGCGACGCTGGATCGATGAGGGACGCGTGCTCGTGAACGCGCGCCCCGGCCGGCCGGGCCAGCGCGTTCGGCCGGGCGACGCGCTCGAGGCCACGCCGCCTGAGCCCGAACCCGCCACCGCCACGGCCGAAGCGATTCCGCTGCAGGTGCTCTATGAGGACGCAGACATCATCGTCCTCGATAAGCCTGCGGGCCTCGTCGTGCATCCCGCACCCGGCCACTCCCGTGGCACGCTCGTGAATGCGCTGCTCCATTACTGCAGCGATCTCGCAGGTGTGGGCGGCGTGCTCCGACCTGGGATCGTGCATCGTCTCGACAAAGGCACCTCGGGAGTGATGGTCGTGGCCAAGCACGATCTCGCGCACCACGCACTGGCGGCCCAGTTTAAGCGTCACACCATCGAACGCGTGTACCGGGCCATCGTTCGCGCGAGCCCGGGTGCGGAGGAAGGGCGGGTGGATCGCGCGGTCGGGAGACATCCCCACGACCGCAAGCGCATGTCCGTGGCCACAGCGCGGGGGCGCGCGGCCCACACGGCGTGGCGCGTCCGCGCACGCTTTGCGCGCAGCGGATGCGCCGAGCTCGAGGTGCGGCCCGAGACGGGACGCACCCACCAGATCCGGGTGCACCTTGCGTCGGCGGGAATGCCGATCCTTGGCGACCCGGTGTATGGCGGCCGCTCGACCGGAATTGCCGGCGCCGCGCTGACGCGGCCCGCGCTCCACGCGGCGCTGCTCGGTTTCCTCCATCCCCGCAGCGCTGCGCCCGTACGTTTCGAGGCGCCCCTGCCGCTCGACATGGCCGCGTGCCTCGCCGCACTCGCGGAAGCAGAGCGATGAGCCCCGTCTCGCTCACCCACCCGCTGCTCCATACGTGGGGAATCGCGCACGGGTTTGGCGTGCGCGACGCGCCCGAGCCCGAAAGGGTCCTGCGGCCGCGCCAGGTGCACGGCATCGATGTGGTGCACGCGGATCCGAACGGCGACCTGCCCGGTGAGGCGGATGCCATCGTGAGTCACGTGCCCGGGCTGTGTGTTGCAGTGGTGACTGCGGACTGCGTGCCCATCCTTCTTGCAGACGAGAAGGGCCGCGCCGTGGCCGCGGTTCACGCCGGATGGCGGGGGCTTTCGCGGGGCGTCATCCCGAGGGCCGTGTCGGTACTCCGCAGGGAACTCGATGCTTCGGCGCAACTGCGTGCTGTGGTGGGCCCTTGCATTGGATCGTGCTGTTATGAGATCGACGAGCCGGTCATCACCGCCATGGAGCCGCGCTTTGGGGCCGAGCTCGGGGAGGCGCTCCGCACCCGAGGCCGGGGCCACGCGCTCCTCGACCTCGCGGCGCTCGCGCGCATGGACCTAGCGCGCTCGGGTCTATCGGCCGAGGCGATTGGGGGATTCCCCTCGGCTTGCACGCGCTGCGACTCGGAGCGGTTCCATTCCTACCGGCGTGACGGGGCCTGCGCCGGGCGGCTCCTGCACTGGATTGCGGCCCGCACCCTTCAGGCTTGACACCCACGGAGGAGCGATTTAGCTTGCCCCTGTCTTCCCAACGGCCTCCCAGGGAAACGAGCTGTCGCAAGCAGGTAAGAAGCGGGGCTTGACCACCAGTCAGGCAGCCACGGGCCGATCCGCAGGGAATCAAACTTCAAGTGTCCGGCACAGTCATGCCGGAGAAGTGGAACCAAGCCGGAAAACCGGGCGTGTAAAATCCAGTCAACTTTTTCGGCCGACGTTCCGAACGAAAGGCTAGAGCCAAAGCGCATATCCCCTTCCCCAATTCCCGCCCCGCGAGCCAGTGCGATGGCGAGGAATGAGCGCCCGGCTCCGGCGTACCCGATGGCCCTGTGTGGCCAGAAAAACGGTGTCCGTAGGCCACGCCGGCCGCTCAAATCACCCGGTCCCCGAGAGATCGAACACCCACCTAACCAATGAGAGACGAACACGTGAATCAGCGAGGCAACGACGGGAACCTTACCGGCAACCGCGGTCCGCGACGAGGCAAAGGGCGCCGCTCGCGCGGGGACCGCAACGGCAACGGCATGCGCGACCACCGCGGTCTGCCCGGGATGCGAGACTATCCCGGCATGGATGACGTGCCGCTCGAGGAGGAGCTCGTTGAGGACAGCGGGTCGGACCCGGGCTCGGGCGAACGCATGTACGTGAAGGAGCTCAAGGCCAAGAACATGTCGGAGCTCACGACCTTGGCCGAAGGGCTCAACGTCGAGAACGCCGCGGGCATGCGCAAGCAGGACCTCATCTTCGCGGTCCTCAAGGCCACGACAGAGAACCAGGGCAAGATCTACGCCGAGGGTGTGCTCGAGACACTGCCCGACGGTTTCGGCTTCCTGCGGGCGCCCGACCAGAACTACCTCGCCGGCCCCGACGATATCTACGTCTCCCCCTCACAGATTCGTCGCTTCAATCTGCGCACGGGCGACACGATCTCCGGGCAGATTCGTCCGCCGAAGGAAGGGGAGCGCTACTTCGCGCTGCTCAAGGTCGAGACCATCAACTTCGAGGAACCGGAGGCGGCGCGGCACAAGATCCTGTTTGACAACCTGACGCCCCTCTATCCCCAGGAGAAATTCAATCTCGAGGCCTCGTCCGGTGGGATCACGACGCGCATCATCGACCTGATTGCCCCGCTCGGCAAAGGCCAGCGCGCACTGATCACGTCGCCGCCCAAGGCGGGCAAGACCATGATCTTGAAGGACCTTGCCAACGCGATCGCCGAGAACCATCCCGAGGCGTTCCTGATCGTGCTGCTGATCGACGAGCGACCCGAAGAGGTCACCGACATGCAGCGCAACGTGAAGGCCGAGGTGATCTCTTCCACCTTTGACGAGCCCGCGACGCGGCACGTCCAGGTCGCCGAAATGGTGATCGAGAAGGCCAAGCGTCTCGTCGAGCACAAACGCGACGTGGTCATCCTGCTCGATTCCATCACGCGGCTGGCCCGCGCCCACAACACGGTGGTGCCGCATTCGGGCAAGATCCTCTCCGGTGGAGTCGACTCCAATGCGCTGCACAAGCCCAAGCGCTTCTTTGGTGCCGCGCGCAACGTCGAGGAAGGGGGCAGTCTCACCATCGTGGGCACGGCGCTCATCGATACGGGCTCGCGAATGGACGAGGTCATCTTCGAGGAGTTCAAGGGAACCGGCAACTGCGAGATCGTGCTTGATCGCAAGCTTGCCGAGCGCCGCACCTATCCGGCGATCGACATCACGAAATCCGCCACCCGTCGCGAGGAGCTCTTGCTCCCGGAAGCGACGCTGAACCGCATGTACATCCTGCGCAAGGTGCTCTCGCCGCTCAGCCCCGTGGACTCGATGGAGTTCCTGATGGAGAAGATCAAGGCCACCGACACCAATGCGGAGTTCCTGGCATCGATGAACTCCTAAGACCAGCGTGCGTTGGCGCGTGCGTTGCATGGACGCGCCCGTTTCGCTACACCAAGGCTCGTTATGAAGCCCGGGATTCACCCCGAATACGTCGTTTCGACGGTTCACTGCGCCTGCGGCGTCACCTGGCAGACCCGCTCCACGCTGCCCGAGATCCACACCGAGATCTGCTCGTCGTGCCACCCGTTCTTTACCGGGGGCGCGCAGAAGATCCTGGATACGGCGGGCCAGGTGGAGCGCTTCCGCCGCCGCTACGGCCATAAGTAGCGGCCGCAAAGGCCGCCTGGCCCCTTCGTTCGCGTTCGCGTTTTCGGCTGCAACTTCCTGTCCTAGCTTATATTCCCGAAGCCCGGGAGAGCCCTCGTGATACGGTGGGGGCGAGGCGCTTGAATGTCCGACATGCTCGACCGCATCGGCGAAATCGAGGCGCGCGCCCGCGCGCTCGAGGAGCGGCTTGCGGAGCCGCAGGTGGCCTCGGTTCCCGGCGAGTATGCCAAGGTCGCCAAGCAGCTGGGCGGTCTGCGGCCCGTTCTCGAGGCCGGGCGGCGCTATCGCCAGGTGGTGTCGGAGATCGAAGGCTCGCGGGACCTGCTCTCCGAGGCCGACCCCGAGCTGCGCGAGATGGCGCGGGCGGACGTGGAACGCCTGACGGGCGAGCGCGAGGCGCTCGAGGCGGAGATCCGAGCGCTTTTGCTGCCCAAGGATCCGAACGACGAGAAAGACGTCATCTTGGAAATCCGCGCCGGGGCCGGTGGCGAGGAGGCCGCACTTTTCGCCGCCGAGCTGTTCCGCATGTACGGCCGCTATGCCGAGGCGCAGGGCTGGAAGGTCGAGCCGCTCTCGCTTTCCGAGACCGGCCCGGGCGGGCTCAAGGAGGCGATCGCGAGCGTGAGCGGCGAGCGCGTCTTCAGCCGGCTCAAGCACGAGCGCGGCGTACACCGCGTCCAGCGCGTTCCCGCGACCGAATCGGCCGGGCGCATCCACACCTCGACCGTCACGGTGGCCGTGCTGCCTGAGGCGGAAGAAGTGGACGTGCAGATCGATCCGAAGGATCTGCGGGTCGACGTCTTTCGCTCCTCGGGGCCCGGGGGCCAGAGTGTCAACACCACTGACTCTGCGGTGCGCATTACCCACCTCCCCACCGGCCTTGTGGTGCAGTGCCAGGACGAGAAGTCGCAGCACAAGAACAAAGCCCGCGCCCTCAAGATCTTGCGCGCGCGCCTTTTGGAAGCCGAGCAGGAAAAAAAGGCCCTCGAGCGGGCGAGCGACCGGCGCGCACAGGTGGGAACGGGCGATCGCAGCGAACGCATCCGCACTTACAACTTTCCCCAGTCGCGCGTCACCGATCACCGCGCCGGGGTCACGCTGCACCGGCTCGAGAGCACTCTCGAGGGAGACCTCGACGAGCTGCTCGACGCGGTGCGAGCACACTTCGATGCCGAGGCATCCCGCGAGGAGACCCGGTGACTGCGCCCGCTGCGGCGGAAACGACCTGGACGGTGCTTGCGCTGCTACGCTGGACGACGCAGCACTTCGGAGCGCAGGGCATCGAAACTCCCCGCCTCGACGCAGAGTGCCTCTTGGCCCACGCCCTGGGCGCGGACCGGCTCCGTCTCTACCTCGACTTCGACAAGCCGGTCCAGCCCGCAGAGCGCGCGGTGTTTCGTGACCTGGTTCGGCGTCGCGCGAGCGAGAGGATCCCCGTCTCCCAGCTCACGGGGCACCGGGAGTTCTGGTCGCTGCCCTTGCGTGTCACCCGCGATGTCCTAACGCCACGACCGGAAAGCGAAACGCTCGTGAGCGTGGCCCTCGAGTTTCTCGCGGGACTCGATGGCGAGGTGCGCGTGCTCGATCTCGGGACAGGCTCGGGCGCGATCGCCCTTGCGCTTGCGCATGAGCGGGAGAAGGCGCGCCTGCTCGCCACCGACGTCTCGGAGGAGGCGCTTTCTGTGGCGCGGACGAACGCGCAGGTGCTTGGCCTCTCCGCGCGTGTCGAGTTTGCCCAGGGTTCCCTCTTTGAGCCGGTCCGCGGCGAGCGTTTCGACCTCCTCGTCTCGAACCCTCCCTACCTCGCCGAGCACGAGTCGAAGGCGCTCCCGCCGGAGCTCGCCCATGAGCCGCCGGGCGCGCTCTTCGCCGGGCCCGACGGCTACGCGATCCTGCGCCCCCTGGTGGCGCAGGCCCCGGAATATCTCCGGCCCGGCGGTGCCCTGGCAGTCGAGGTGGCGCCGGCGCAGGCCGAGACGGTGATGGCCTGGTGCATGAAGAGCGGACTGGAGCGCGTCGCGATCCACCGCGATCTCGCGGGGCGGCCGCGCGTCGTATCGGCGCACGCGCCGGAGGACGCATAGATGGATCGCATCGTGGTTCACGGCGGCGCGCGCCTCGAGGGGACGGTCACGGTCTCGGGCTCCAAGAACTCGACCCTCGCGCTCATGGCCTCGGCGCTCCTTGCCGAGGGCGAGACCGTGCTGCGCAACGTACCGCGCGTGCGCGACGTGGATACCATGCTTCAAATCCTCGCCGCACTTGGGGCGCGCGCACAATGGGACGAAAAGGATGCTCACACGCTGCGCATTGCCGGCCGCGTGACCAAGCCCGAGGCGCCCTACGACCTCGTGCGCAAGATGCGTGCATCGTTCCTCGTGCTCGGGCCGCTGGTGGCTCGCTTCGGCGCCGGTCGGGTTTCCGAACCCGGAGGCTGTGCGATCGGCGTGCGTCCCGTGGACCAGCACTTAAAGGGTCTCGAAGCGCTGGGTGCGCACGTGCGCCTCGATCACGGCTACGTCGAGGCTGCAAGCGACGGGCTCCAAGGCGCCCGGGTCGTGTTCGATCTCAACACCGTGAACGGAACCCAGAACGTGCTCATGGCGGCGACGCTGGCGAGAGGTGAGAGCGTCCTCGAAAACGCCGCACGCGAGCCCGAGGTGACTGAACTGGCACGTGCGCTCGTCGCGATGGGCGCACAGATCCAGGGGGCAGGCACCGACCGCATCGTGGTTCGCGGCGTCGCCAGGCTGCGCGGCATGACACACCGGGTCGCAGGCGACAGAATCGAGGCAGGAACGCTGCTGGCGGCGGGGGTCATCACGCGGGGCGATGTAACGGTCGAGGGTGTCGACCCCGAAACGCTCGAAACGACACTCGAGAAGCTGCGCGAGACGGGAGCGCTCGTGGAGGTCGGGAGCGAGCGCGTTCGGATTCGAGCAGACGGGGCTCCCCGTGCGATCCGCGTCGTCACGGCTCCCTATCCGGGCCTCGCTACGGACATGCAGGCGCAGCTCATGGCGGTCCTCACCCTCGCCCAGGGTTCGAGCGTCGTCACCGAAACGGTTTTCGAAAACCGCTTCATGCATGTGCCCGAGCTGCAGCGCATGGGCGCAGACATCGCGCTCGACGGACGCTCTGCCCACGTGCGCGGAGTGGCTTCGCTCTCGGCTGCACCGGTCATGGCGACGGACCTGCGCGCCTCGGCGGGGCTGATCGTGGCCGCACTGGCCGCCGAGGGCGATACGACCGTGAACCGGGTCTATCACATCGACCGTGGATACGAACGCATCGAGGAAAAGCTCCGCAGCCTAGGTGCGGAGATCCGCCGGGAGGCGTAGAGCAAACATGGCGAGCCGAGCCCACGACAAGCAGCCCATGCCGATCCTCTCGACCTCGGAGAGCGGTTTCGAGGCCGCGTTCCGGCGTTTCGTGCGCCGGCACGCGGAGCGCGATGAGGGGGTCGAAAAGACGGCGCGCAAGATCGTCGAGCGCGTGCGAGACGGGGGAGACCGCGAACTGCTGGCGCTGGTGCGCAAGCACGACAGCCCGAAGGTCGAGGCGCTTGAGGTCACGCGGGACGAGTGGGATGCAGGCGTCGAGCGCGTGAACCCCGCCGACCGTGCGGCACTCGGCAAAGCCGCGATGCGCGTGCGGGACTTTCACCGCCGGCGCATCCCCTCGAGCTGGGAGATCCGCGAAGAAGGCGGGGCGCTGCTCGGTCAGCGCGTGCGTCCGCTGGCGCGGGTGGGCATCTACGTGCCGGGGGGCAAGGCCGTTTACCCGTCGAGCGTGATTATGAACGCGGTGCCCGCTTCGGTCGTCGAGGTGCCCGAGATCATCATGGCGAGTCCGCCTGGCCCGGACGGCAAGCTCTTGCCCGCAGTGCTCATGGCCGCACGCGTGGCGGGCGTGCACCGCGTGTTCAAGATGGGCGGCGCCCAGGCAATTGCCGCGCTGGCCTACGGCACCGAGAGCGTGCCGCGTGTCGACAAGATCGTCGGCCCCGGGAATATGTATGTCGCTGCCGCCAAGCGCGCGGTGTTTGGGGAGGTAGACATCGACAGTGAGGCGGGCCCGAGCGAGGTGCTGATCCTCGCCGACCGCACGGCCACCCCGGCCTGGGTCGCGGCGGATCTCGTCTCCCAAGCCGAGCACGATGAACTCGCCTGCGCGCTGCTCGTGACCCCGACCAAAGCGCTGGCGGTGCGCGTGCAGGAGCAGGTCGCAAAACAGCTCCGCACACTGGACCGGGCGAAGGTCGCGGCCGAAGCACTCGCGGCCCACGGCGCGATCATCGTCACCCGCGACCTCGAGGAGGCAATCGCAATCGCCAACCGCTATGCGCCCGAGCACATGGTGCTTGCGCTGGACAGCGCAGACCTCGTGCTGAAACGGATCGTCAACGTCGGGGCGATCTTCCTCGGCCACTACACCCCGGTCGCGGTGGGTGACTACCTCGCGGGCCCAAACCACGTGCTCCCGACCGGCGGTACGGCCCGATTCTTCTCGCCGCTCGGAGTCGAAGACTTCATGAAACGGATGAGTTTTGTGCGCTTCGAGCCGCCGAAGCTGCGTGAGCTCGGCGCCGACGTGATCCGCCTTGCCGAGCTCGAGGGTCTCGCGGGTCATGGACGTGCGGTCGAGCTTCGCTTGCAGAAGATTCGGCGCGCGCGTCGTGAGCGCGAAGCCGCGCGTGAGGCGGAGGCCGAGCTGTGACCCGGTCGCGCACCGCGCGGCTCGAGCGCAAGACTCGGGAAACCCAAATCGAGCTCGAGCTTGAGCTCGACGGATCTGGCGCATACGAGGTGTCGACCGGCATCGCGTTCTTCGATCACATGCTCGAGTCGTTCGCAAAGCATGCGCTCCTCGACCTGCGGCTCACGGCGAAGGGGGATCTTGCGGTCGATGCGCACCACACCGTAGAGGACGTGGGGATCGCACTTGGCCAGGCGCTGCGCGAAGCGCTGGGCAGCGCCGAGGGGATCCGGCGCTACGGCTGGTTTGTTCTGCCCATGGCGGAGGCGAAGGTCGAGGTCGCCGTCGACGTGTCCAACCGGCCCTACCTCGTCTACCGCGTCGGACTCGCCAACGATCGGATCGGCGGCTTCGACATCTCCCTCGTCGAAGACTTCCTGTATGCGTTCTCCCAGCACGCGGGCCTCGATTTGCACGTGGAGCTGCGGTACGGGAAAAGCCCGCACCACGTGGTCGAGGCCATCTTCAAAGGGTTGGCCCGCGCCCTGCGCATCGCGCTCGAGATCGACCCCTGCGTGCGGGGGCTCCCAACGGTGAAGGGAGCGCTGTGAACACAGCTCCCACGATTGCCGTCATCGACTACGGCTTTGGCAATCTGCGGAGCGTCGCCAAGGCGCTGGCCCGCTCTGGGCTTTCTCCGGAGGTGACCGGCGACGCCTCCGTGGTGATGCGCGCCGATGGCGTGGTTCTGCCGGGGGTCGGTGCGTTCGCCGATGCCGCCGCCTGTCTTGCGGCGAAGGGGCTCGACGACGCCGTGCGTACTTCGATCGAGGCCGGTCGGCCCTACCTCGGGCTGTGTCTGGGTCTTCAGCTCCTGTTTGACGAGAGTGACGAGCATGGAACGACGCGGGGTCTTGGGCTTCTGCGCGGGCGGATTGAACGCTTCCCGGCTCGCGATCCTTCGGGCGCGCCCCTGCGCGTCCCGCACATCGGATGGAACTCGGTGCGCTTCGCAGGAGCCCATCCCATGCTGGCTCGCCTGCCGCGGGAAGATCAGTACTATTTCGTGCACTCCTACCGACCAGTTGCGGCGGATCCCCCGGTCGTCGTGGGTCTGACGAACTATGGCGGCGAGTTTGCCGCCGCCGTCGCCACGGAGAGGATCTTCGCCGTGCAGTTCCATCCCGAGAAGAGCCAGTGGGCGGGCAAGCGCTTGCTGGATGCGTATGCGGCGTGGGTCACTTCGTGCCGCTGACGCGCAGGGTTCTTGGGCTAGCCCTCTTGCTTGGCGAGTTCCTGTGGCAGGGCTGCGCGGCGCCGCTGCGCGAGGCGCGAGTCTACCCGGCGCTTCAGGAGCGGCACTTTGAGCTGCACAAGCTCGCGGTCGCACCGTTTCAGGCGGGCCGGTCGGTGGTTCGCGCGTCGGGCCGACAGGTGGATCCAAGCACAGCAGCCCTCGTCTCCAAGCAGGTGGCGGAGGCACTGCGCGCGCGCGGCATCGAGGTCGTGGCGCCCGAGGACGTCCGCACGGCAGCCGATCCCTCGGCCACGCCCACGGATACCCTGGATCCGGCCCGCTTGGTTTCCGTCGCGAGCCAGCAGTTCGGGGCGGACGCCGTGCTGGTCGGCACGGTGCTGCGCTGGCGCGATCGCGTCGGCGAGAAGCTCGGCGCCTCGCAGGCGGCCGGCGTGGGTTTCGAGGTGACGCTGCTGCGTACCCCGGACGGAGCAAAGCTCTGGACCGCCGTCTTTGACGAGACCCAGCTGCCGATCACGGACAACTTCTTCAACGTATTCCGTTATCCCGGCGGAGGGACGCGCTGGCTCACGGCAGAGGAGCTCTCCCAATGGGGCGCGACCGAGGTGGCGCAGGCGATGCCCACGAGCTCGTGAGCCCAGCTGGCCGTGGCGTCCCCCCTCACCTCCCCGTCCGGGTTCGAGCTGATCCCCGCGATCGACCTCTTGGAGGGGCGCTGCGTTCGCCTTTCCCAGGGCCGCTACGACGCTGCGACGGTCTACAGCGAGGATCCCGGCGCAGTGGCGGCGCGCTTCGCGTCCCACCCGATCCGCCGCCTCCACGTGGTGGATCTGGACGGCGCCCGTACCGGGCGCCCGGGCAATCGGGAGGCGATTGGCGCGATCCTCCGCGCGGCACGCGGCGTCCCGGTTCAGCTCGGCGGAGGCTTGCGATCGCTCGCCGCGGTCGAGGAGGCGCTCGGGCTTGGCGTGGACCGTGTGGTGATCGGTACCGTGGCCGTGCGCGAGCCGGGCCTGATTCGCGAGTGCGCCCGCCGCCATCCCGGCCGCGTGGTCGTGGGAATCGACGCACGGGAGGGGCGTGTTTCGGTCGAAGGTTGGACCGAGATGAGCGAGATTTCAGCCCTCGAACTCGCGCGGAAGGTCGAGGACGCTGGAGTGGCGGCGATCGTCTACACCGACATTGCACGGGACGGCATGCTGGTGGGCCCCAACCTCGAAGCCACGGCTGCCCTCGCCGAGGCGGTGGGGCTACCGGTGCTCGCGTCGGGCGGAGTGTCGTCGATGGACGATCTGCGCCGTGCGGCGGAGCTCAAGAAGCGCGGCGTGGCCGGGGTCATCGTCGGCCGCGCACTCTACACCGGCGCGCTCGAGCTGGGACGCGCCCTGGAGATCGTCGCGTGCTGCTAAAGCGCATCATTCCCTGCCTCGACGTCGACAAGGGGCGCGTGGTCAAAGGCGTTCGTTACGTCGATCACGTCGACGCCGGGGACCCCGTGGAGGTGGCGCAGCTCTACGACGCTGAAGAGGCCGATGAGATCACATTCCTCGACATCACTGCGGCCAGCGAAGGACGACGCATCTTGCTTGACGTGGTCGCGCGTACGGCAGAACACGTCTTCATGCCGCTCACGGTCGGAGGTGGCGTGCGCTCACTCCAGGATGTTCGCGACCTCCTCAACGCGGGCGCCGACAAGGTCTCGATCATGACCGCTGCGGTGGAGAATCCCGATCTCGTGGCGGATGCAGCCGCGAAGATTGGAAGCGCGAACCTCGTGGTGGCGATCGATGCGAGGGCCCGCGCCGATGGCACGGGCTGGGAGGTGTGCACGCACGGGGGCCGGCGCCCGACTGGGATCGACGCCGTGGCCTGGGCCCGGCGCATGGCCGAAGTGGGCGCGGGGGAGATCCTGCTGACCAGCATGGATCGGGACGGGACACGCAGCGGATATGACCTTGCCTTTGTGCGGAGCGTGGCCGACGCGGTGCCCATTCCTGTGATTGCGTCCGGGGGCGGAGGCACCAGCGAGGATCTCGCGGCCGCCCTCGACGACGGCCCGGCGGGCGGGCACGCGCAGGCCGCCCTCGCGGCATCGATCTTCCACTTTCGCGAGCTCACGGTGGGCCAGGTGAAGCGCCGTCTGCTGGAACTCGGAATCCCCGTGCGTCCGCCTTCGGTTGATGCCCCTAGGGCCGTACGCTAGGATGCAAACCTCTTGTGTCGGTGCCGGTTAACTGACTGAAGCGATTGATTTTTTTGTCCATCCGGGGCGCTCGGCCTGCGGTCGTGGTTGGATTGCGAGCGAGCGGCAACTAGGCGGCAGGGATCGACACGGAAGACCTTCTCGGGCCACTTATGAGTGGCCGGGTGCGCTTGGCCCATGGGGCAAGGCGTGCAAGAGATCGCGAGCCGGAGGAAGCTAGGTGCCCGTTGTCAAGGTCAAGGAGAACGAGTCCTTCGAGCAAGCAATGAAACGGTTCAAGAAGCAGTGCGAGAAGGCCGGCATCCTGACCGAGTTGAGGCGCCGCGAGTTCTACGACAAACCCAGCGTACGCAAGAAGAAAAAGGCAGCAGCAGCGCGCAAACGGGCCCTCAAGAAGCTGAAGCGGATGGCGCGCTAGTCGCGCGCGGGCCGGGGGGACGCAAGGTGGGCCGGATCCCCGATAGTGTCGTCGATGAAATCCGCGAACGCGTCGACATCGTCGACTTGATCTCCCGTTACATCGCCCTAAAGCCCGCTGGCCGCAATCACAAGGGCCTTTGCCCCTTCCACAGCGAAAAGACTCCCTCGTTCAACGTCAGCCGCGATCGCCAGATTTTCCACTGCTTCGGCTGCGGCGTCGGCGGCAACGCGTTCGGCTTCCTGATTCGCCATGACAACCTCACGTTCCCCGAGGCCGTTCGGATGCTCGCCCGCGAGTGCGGCGTGGAGATTGCCGAGGAGGAGACGGAAGAGCGCGACCGGACTGCGCGGCTTGCAAAGGCGAACGAGGCGGCGCAGCGCCTTTACCGGCGGGCGCTCGCTTCGCCCGAGGGTGCTGCGGCACGAGCCTACCTTGCGGGGCGCGGTCTCGACGCCGCGTGCATCGAGCGCTTCGGGGTGGGCTTTGCGGCGGACCGCTGGGATGCGGTCGCCCGCGCCCTCACCGCCGAGGGTTTTTCGCCGGAGATCGGGGAGCGCGCAGGGCTCCTCGCGGTGCGGGCCTCGGGCGGCTACTACGACCGCCTCCGCGCGCGCGTCACCTTTCCCATCCATGACGTGCACGGGCGCGTGCTCGGCTTCGGGGGGCGCGCGACCAAGCCGGGGCAAGAGCCCAAGTACCTGAATACGCCCGAGACCGCGCTGTTCCATAAGCGGGAAGCCCTCTACGGCTTGCCGCTCGCGCTGGAGGCGAGCCGTCGCGAGGATCGACTCGTCGTTGTCGAGGGTTACTTCGACCTGGTCGCGCTGCACCGCGCCGGTATCGAGACGGGGGTTGCGACGTGTGGCACGGCACTGACTCCCGACCACGGGAAGGCGCTCCGCCGCCGCGTGCGTGAAGTCGTTTTGCTCTTTGACGGCGACCCTGCGGGCGAGCGTGCGGTCGCCGCAGCCCTCGAGGTGCTCTTGCCCCACGGCCTGCGGGTGCGCGCCGCCTCGCTGCCCGCCGGCGACGATCCCGATACCTTCCTCGCGCGGGAGGGCGAGGCCGCGCTCCGGGCCCTCGTCGATGGGTCCTCGGCCGCGCTCGAAGTGATGATTGCGCGCGCAGTTTCGTCCGGCATTTCGACGCCGTGGGAAAAGGCAGATGCCGTGGCTCAGGTGGCGCCGCTCCTCGCCCTCGTCCAAGACCCCGTCGAGCGCGCCGAGCTTGTGCGACGTCTCGCCCTCGTCGTCGAGGTCGAAGCTCGACACGTTGAGCTTTCCGTGCGTTCGGCTGCGCGGGGTGGGAGCAGCGATGCGCTTCCGAATCCTGTGCCTTCGCTTCGGCGAGTCGCGCCCGAGGATCGAGCGGCGCGCACCGTGGCCGGTCTCCTGCTCGGGCGGCCTGAGCTTGCAGGACGCGTCTGCGAGGCGGAGCTTGCTGTGGCCATCCCAGAGGGCGCATGGCGAGAGCTTGTTCTGGCTTTGCACCGCAGCGCCGCGGCCGGACAGGAGGCTCTGGTGTCCGGCCTCGCGGATCGCCTTGCGGGCGAGGCCCGCGAGCTCTTGCTCGCCCTCGCGATCGCGGACGAGCCTGAGCTCGAGGCGCAGGCTGCGGAGCGCGCGCTCGACGAGACCCTCGCCCATCTTCGTCGGCGCGGGCTCGCACGCGAGGCCAAGGAGCTCACCCAGCGCCTTCGCCTCAGCCCCAAGATCGACGCGGAGCTTTTGGCCGCGAAGCAACGACAGCTCGAGCAAAAAAAGCTCGCGCTCGGATTTCGCCCGGGAACTGCAACCGGGAGGTAGTTGCGACAACGCAGAAGGCCGCTCGCTGCGTCGAGTGGGCCACGATGGACCGCAGCCGCGAAGGAGCCCCCCATGCCCTCGAACATGCCGAAGAGCCCGCGGACACGAAGATCATCCTCCAAGCACGCGTCTGTTGACCGCGCCGAGATCCCGGCGACGGGCGCCCCTGTCGCCTTAGCCTCCACCGCCGCGAGCCCCAATGGGTTCGATCCGCGCGCCGCCGCCAAATCCAACGGCGTTAACGGCGCCGCCCCCTCGCCGGCTCGCACCCCGCTCCGGGCGCTGCGGAGCGTCCAGAAGCTGTTAGACGATGGCCGTCGCAAGGGATTCTTGACGCTCGACGACATCAATCGCGGCCTGCCCGATGACGTGCTCTCCTCCGAGCAGCTCGACGATGTCCTGGCCCTCTTCGCGGCTCAGGAGATTCCGATTGTCGACTCCGAGAAGGCGCCGGCACCGAAGCGCGCCGCCGACGGCGCGGCACGTGCAGAAACCTCAAGCGATGACGAGGTCGGGCACACCAACGATCCCGTGCGTGTCTATCTGCGAGAGATGGGACAGGTTTCGCTCTTAACCCGTGAGGGCGAGGTCGAGATTGCAAAGCGCATCGAGGCTGGGGAGCAGGATCAGATCCTCGCCGTTCTCGGCACGCCGTACGGCATCCAAGAGGTGCTGCGTCTCGGCGACCTGCTGCGCAAGAACAAGGCACAGGTCCACGAGCTCGTCGACGGTCTCGACGACGAGGCGTGCACCACCACGCCGGAGGACGCACGCAAGGCGATGTTGCTCGCCATGGCGCGCGTGCGGCGGATCGAGGTCGACCTCGCGCGGCGTCAGAGCTCGCTCGCGAACCCGCGCACGGGAGAGGAAGCGCGCGAGCGACTGCATGCTGAGATCGAGGAGCGCGCCTGCCAGATCGTGATGATCCTTCACGGCGCGAAGTTCGCGCACCGGCGCGTACAGGACGTAACGAACGGACTGCGCCGCGTGGGCGAGGAGTTCGAGCGGATCGAAGCCGAAGCGAAAGCGATCGCGGCACCCTTCGGTGCGAGCCTTGCCAGCTTCCGTGAACTCGCGGTGCTCTCGACCCGGCGCAGTTACCGCGGCCGGGATGCGCTCGCCAAGCTCGGGGGTGATTCCTCGCGCATCGCGAAGGCCCAAGAGCAGCTCGCCGAGCTCGAGAAGAACTCCAAGCGCATCGAATCCGAGGCGCGGATGACCCGCGCCGAGGTCGGCGCTGCCCTCGACCGCTACGCCGAGGCGGTCATCCGGACCCACCAGGCGAAGTGCGAACTGATCGAAGCCAACCTGCGGCTCGTCGTATCGATCGCCAAGAAGTACACGAACCGCGGCCTTCAGTTCCTGGATCTCATCCAGGAAGGCAACATCGGCCTCATGAAAGCGGTCGACAAGTTCGAGTACCAGCGAGGCTACAAGTTCTCGACCTACGCCACCTGGTGGATTCGGCAGGCCATCACCCGCGCCATCGCCGACCAGGCCCGAACCATCCGGATCCCCGTCCACATGATCGAGACCATCAACAAGCTCGTGCGCGCGAGCCGGTTCCTCGTCCAGATGCTGGGTCGCGAGCCCATCCCCGAAGAGCTGGCCGAGAAGATGGAAATGCCGCTCGACAAGGTCCGGACGGTCCTTAAGATCGCGAAGGAGCCGATCAGTCTCGAGACGCCGGTGGGAGAGGAAGAGGACAGCCACCTTGGGGACTTCATCGAGGACAAGCGCGTCCCGAATCCGCAAGAAGCGGTCATCAACGCGAACCTCGCCGACCAGACGCGCTGCGTCTTGGCGACGCTTGCCCCGCGCGAGGAGCGCGTGCTGAAGATGAGGTTTGGAATCGGCGAGCGCGCGAACCACACCCTCGAAGAGGTGGGTCAGGATTTCGACGTGACGCGCGAGCGGATCCGGCAGATCGAAGCCAAAGCGCTGCGCAAGCTGCGCCACCCGAGCCGCAGCCGGCTGCTCAAGAGCTTCGTCGACAATTGAACTATTCGAGGTCCGGGGGCGTCACCTGCTCGATCCAACTCTCTAGGGCGCCGCTGTAGCTGACGCTTCGCTGCCGCTCGGCGACGCGCCCGAGGGTCTGTGCCAGCTCCTCCGGAGTGCGGGGTGGCCTCGTCGCGAGCTGGCGTGCCACACGATCGGCCTCGGCCCGCGCCGCGGCTAGGGCGGGCTCGAGCATCTCCTCTTCCCCGGCGTGGCCGCCCTCCGCGAGGCCCAAATACGGTTCCACGGCCTCCTCGACCACGTGAGCGGCGTGCTTGCGGGACGCGACGATATTCCCTTTCCCCGTCACGACGTTGCCTGCGGAGAAGACCGACGGGTACTCGGCCAATCGGCCGAACTCCCAATCCGTGAAGCGGAAAAGCTCGCCCTTGGTCGGAATCCCCGGCAGCGGCTCCGGAATGCTCCCGATCGAGCTGATGACGCATGAGCCCCGCCGTTCAAAGACCTCGTCCGAAGGCACAAGCCTTCCAGCCTCGTGGCGGTTGCGACGGAAGCGCAGGCCCACGAGGCGGTCCGCCTCTGTGATGAGCGCCTCCGGCGCTGCGAGCGGCTCGACTTTGAAGCCGTACTTCTCGATCGCCTTCTCAAGGACGCGCCGCCGCGCATTTTCGACCTTGGCGATGCGTGCGCTATCGGCGCCCTCCGGGGCCTCGACGAGGGGCATATCCTCGACGCGCCTGCGGTAAAAAAGGGTGCAGCCCGCGAGCCCGAGATCTGAAAAGGAAAGACCATGGGCCGCGAGCATTTTCGGGATGCCCTTCACTTCGAGCTCGATCAGGGGCAGCGTGATGCCACGCCTCGAAAGCGCGGCGCGCGTCGTCTCGAGCATCAGCACCTTCACCACGTCGATCGACGCAAGGCCGCCGCCCACGACCAGTGCAGCATCCTTCGCCTCGTAGCGCTCTCCTGCGTAGTG
>Ga0310037_10000095_pt1 | contig 79391 bp, 77 predicted proteins | sample Sb_taG_11_FD_200239 | JGI IMG/M metagenome (GOLD analysis project Ga0310037, IMG submission 200239) | Peat soil microbial communities from Weissenstadt, Germany - Sb_50d_3_AS metaG (v2) (version 2) | ecosystem: Environmental > Terrestrial > Soil > Wetlands > Peat | place: Germany: Weissenstadt... | reverse complement strand
CCGTCGGGTGATTAACCGCAACAACCGGCTCAAGCGGCTCCAGGAGCTGAATGCCCCGGAGGTCATCATCCGCAACGAGAAGCGGATGCTGCAGGAGGCGGTGGACGCGCTGTTTGACAATGGCCGCCGCGGCCGGGTGATCACCGGACCGAGCAAGCGACCGCTGAAATCGCTCTCGGACATGCTGAAAGGCAAGTCCGGCCGCTTCCGGCAAAACCTGCTCGGCAAGCGCGTGGACTACTCGGGCCGCTCGGTGATCGTGGTAGGCCCCGAGCTCCGGCTGCATCAGTGCGGCCTGCCGTCGCGCATGGCGATCGAGCTGTTTAAGCCCTTCATCTACTCGAAACTCGAGCAGCGGGGCTATGTGACCACCATCAAGGCCGCCAAGAAGATGGTGGAAAAAGAAAGGCCGGAGGTCTGGGACATCCTCGCGGAGGTGATCCAGGAGCACCCGGTGATGCTGAACCGGGCGCCGACGCTCCATCGCCTCGGGATTCAGGCCTTCGAGCCGATGCTGATCGACGGCAAAGCGATCCAGCTGCATCCCCTCGTGTGCGCGGCATTCAACGCTGACTTCGACGGTGACCAGATGGCCGTCCACGTTCCGCTCTCGGTGGAGGCGCAGATCGAGGCCCGCGTGCTCATGATGTCGACGAACAACATCCTGAGCCCCGCCACCGGTCGTCCGATCATCGGTCCCACCCAGGACATCGTGCTCGGCTGTTACTACATGACTCGCGAGCGCCCGGGCGCTCGGGGCGAGGGCCGCCGCTTCGCGAACCCGAGCGAAGTCCGGGTCGCGTACGACGCCGGTGAGATCGATCTGCATGCCGCGATCAAGGTGCGGATGAACGGCAGTGGTCTCGCAGAAACAACGACCGGCCGCGTCCTTTTGCGAGAGGTGGTACCCGACGAGATCCCGTTCGAGATCATCAACCACGTGATGGACAAGAAGGCGCTCGGCGAGCTGATCGACCAGGCGTACCGCCGGCTCGGCAACAAGGCGACGGTCATTCTGGCGGATCGCCTGCGTACGCTCGGCTATCAGCACGCGACGCAGGCAGGCGTTTCGATCTGTGTGGACGACATGCAGATCCCGAGCGACAAGGAGCGGTTCATCGAGGCGGCCAACGAACAGGTGCGACAGATTGAGGCCCAGTACCAAGAGGGCCTCATCACCGACGGCGAGCGATACAACAAGGTGATCGACATCTGGGCGCAGACCACCGAACAGGTGGCGGCCCAAATGCTCGACCGGCTCGGCACCGATGTGGTCCAGGATTCAGAGGGGCGGGAGGTGAAGGTCCCGAGCTTCAATCCGATCTACATCATGGCCGACTCCGGAGCGCGCGGCTCCGCCCAGCAGATTCGGCAGCTCGCGGGCATGCGCGGCCTCATGGCAAAGCCGTCGGGGGAGATCATCGAGACGCCGATCACCTCGAACTTCCGCGAGGGGCTGTCGGTGCTCCAGTACTTCATCTCCACGCACGGTGCCCGCAAGGGCCTCGCGGACACGGCGCTCAAGACGGCCAACTCAGGCTATCTGACGCGCCGGCTGGTGGACGTCGCGCAGGACATGATCATCCGAGAGGAGGACTGCGAGACGAACGAGGGGATCGAGATGGGGCCGCTCGTGGAGGGCGGCGAGATCATCGAACCGATCGGCGAGCGCATTCTCGGGCGCGTTGCGCTCGAGGACGTGCGCGATCCGATCACCGACGCCGTGCTCGTGCCCGCTGGGGTCGAAGTCGATGAAGAGAAAGTACGGATCATCGAAGATGCGGGAATCGAACGTGTCATGATCCGGTCCGTGCTGACCTGCGCCTCGCAGCGAGGCGTGTGCGTGAAATGCTATGGCCGAGACCTCGCGCGCGGCGAGATGGTGAACCTCGGCGAAGCCGTCGGCGTCATCGCGGCGCAGTCGATTGGCGAGCCGGGCACCCAGCTCACCATGCGGACCTTCCACATCGGCGGTGCGGCCACCCGACGGGCGGAGCAGTCGAGCGTCGAAATCCACAGCGCGGGCCAAGTTCGGTACAACAACCTGCGCGTGGTGGAGGATCGCCACGGCAAGAAGATCGCGATGAACCGCAACGGCGAGATCGGGATCTTCGACATGACAGGTCGGGAACGCGAGCGCTATCCCGTGGTGTACGGCGCGCAGGTGCTCGTTGCGGACGGCGCCCATGTGAGTCCCGGGACCGTGATTCTCGAGTGGGACCCCTTCGCGAACCCCATCCTCTCAGAGGTGGCGGGCCGCATCAAGTTCGGAGACATCATCGAAGGTGTCACCATGCAGGAGCAGGTGGACGAGTTCACCGGCTTGTCCTCGAAGGTGATCATCGAGTCGAAGGACCCGGACCTGCGGCCGCGCATCTCCATCAAGGACCAGGCGGGAGTCACCGTGCCGGGCGGCCGCTCGCTGCTTCCGGTGGGCGCGTATGTCGCGGGCACCGAGGGCGAGGAGGTCCACGCCGGCGACGTGATCGCCAAGATCCCGCGGGAGACCACGAAGACGAAGGACATCACGGGCGGTCTGCCGCGCGTCGCGGAGCTGTTCGAGGCCCGAAAGCCCAAGGAGTACGCGATCGTCACCGAGATTGACGGCATCGTGTCCTTCGGCAGCGACTCGCGGGGCAAGCGCCGCGTGATCGTGACGCCGGACCCGGAGACCGGGGGCGAGCCCAAGGAGTACTTGATTCCGAAAGGCAAGCACGTTTCCGTGCACGAGGGCGACCGGGTGCGTGCGGGCGAGCCGCTGATGGACGGTGCGTCCAATCCCCACGACATCCTGCGCATCAAAGGAGAAAAAGAGCTCGCGAAGTATCTCGTCGATGAAGTGCAGGAGGTCTACCGCCTGCAGGGTGTCAAGATCAACGACAAGCACATCGAGACCATCGTGCGACAGATGCTTCGGCGCGTGCGGGTGAAGGAAGTCGGCGACACCGACTTCCTGGTGGGCGAGCAGGTCGAGAAGGGAGTCTTCGAGGCGGCCAACGAACGGATGGCGGTGGAAGGCAAGCAGCCGGCGCTTTCCGAGCCGCTGCTCCTTGGCATCACCAAGGCGTCGCTCTCGACGGAGTCCTTCATCTCCGCGGCCTCGTTCCAGGAGACAACGAAGGTGCTCACCGAGGCGGCGATTTGGGGCAAGACCGACCACCTCCACGGACTGAAGGAGAACGTGATCATGGGTCGTCTGATCCCGGCTGGGACCGGACTCGCCCGCTACAAGAACATCGGGATCCAGATCGAGGCGCCCGAGGGTGTGGCCCAGGGTCCCGAGGAGGAGGAGCTCGTGCCCAGGGTCGTTCCTGCAGCGCCGGCACCTGCCACCGAGGGGTACTTGGCCGCGCCGCCTGCCTCGGGCTCGGAGGGGCTCGAGAACTAAAAAGCGCGAAAGGGCGCGAAGCGTTTGTCTGGGGCCGCTCGGGTCCGTCAGCGAGGCGTTGACAGGGACCCGAAGCCCACTAGAATGCAGCGGTTTTTCGGGTCAGAAGCCGCACCAAGTCGCTCCCATCGCCGATCCTCACCGCGCCGATGTCTCTCGGAGGGGTGGGTCAGGGTCGGTCGGGTGCGATCGCTGTCTTCCCCGTGGAGAGCCCATGCCGACCGTGCAGCAACTCGTGCGCCTCGGGCGCGAGCGGAAGCGAAAGAAGTCGAAAGCGCCCGACCTTGAGGCAGCGCCGCAGAAACGCGCGGTCTGCATGCGTGTGTTTACCCAGACGCCGAAGAAGCCAAACTCGGCGCTTCGCAAGGTGGCGCGCGTGCGGCTTACCAATGGACACGAAGTGAACGCGTACATTCCCGGCGTCGGCCACACTCTCCAAGAGCACTCCGTGGTGTTGGTGCGGGGTGGGCGCGTGAAGGATTTGCCGGGTGTGCGGTACCACATCGTGCGGGGCACCCTCGACTCGACCGGCGTGACCGACCGACACCAAAGCCGTTCGAAGTACGGGGCGAAGAGACCGAAGTAGGGCCTTCGATTTGGCGGCCGGGGAGGTGTCCGAGATGCCTCGACCGGCCGCCGGCATTTTCGAACCTGCGATCGTGCGGGGGGACAGGGCAGAGGCAGATGCCGCGACGTCGAGTGGTCGAGAAACGCAAGATCACCCCGGATCCGAGGTATGGCGACCGGATGGTCGGACGCTTTATGTGCATCATTATGCATGACGGGAAAAAGAGCACCGCGGAGCGGATTCTCTACGGCGCGCTCGGAGTGATCGAGAGCAAGACGCGCAATGATCCCCTGGCGATGTTCCGCCGCGCTCTCGACAACGTGCGTCCGCGGATCGAGGTCAAGTCACGCCGTGTCGGAGGCGCGACCTACCAGGTTCCGGTCGAGGTGCGCCCCGAGCGGGCCACGTCGCTCGCGATGCGCTGGCTGGTTCAGTATGCACGGCTGCGAGACGGCAAGAGCATGCAGGACAAGCTCGCGAACGAGATTATCGACGCCGCGAACGAGCGCGGTGAGAGCGTAAGGAAGCGCGAGGAGACGCATCGCATGGCGGACGCGAACAAAGCGTTCGCCCACTATCGCTGGTAGGCACGAACCAGCGGAGTGCCAAGACAGCAGGAGACGAGCGGGCCGCCCGGGCGGCCCGAAACGTGACGATCATGCCCCGAACTACACCGCTCGAAAGAACGCGGAATATCGGCATCATGGCCCACATCGATGCTGGGAAGACCACGACCACCGAGCGCATCCTCTATTACACCGGCGTGAACTACAAGATGGGTGAGGTCCATGAAGGCTCCGCGACCATGGACTGGATGGAGCAGGAGCAAGAACGGGGCATCACCATCACCTCCGCCGCCACCACCTGCTACTGGAAAGAGCACCGGATCAACATCATCGACACGCCGGGCCATGTCGACTTCACGATCGAGGTGGAGCGGTCGCTGCGTGTACTCGACGGCGCGGTGGCGGTGTTCGACGGGGTCGCGGGCGTCGAGCCGCAGTCGGAGACAGTCTGGCGTCAGGCCGACAAATACCGCGTTCCCCGCATTGCCTTCGTGAACAAGATGGATCGCGTCGGGGCCGACTTTCCTCGGGTCGTGAAGATGATCCGCGACCGGCTCGGTGCGAAGGCCGTTCCCATCCAGGTCCCGATCGGCAGCGAGGAGAGATTCCGCGGCGTGGTGGATGTGGTGGCCGGAACGGCGACCGTATGGGACGAGGAGAGCCTCGGGGCGCGATTCCGCGAAGAAGAGGTGCCGGCGGACCTGGCGGGTGTGGTGGAGGAGTATCGCGAGCAGGTGATCGAGGCCGCAGCCGACCACGACGAGGCGCTGATGGCGAAGTACCTGGAAGGCGAAAGCATCGCCCCCGACACCATCCGCAAAGCCCTTCGCCAAGCGACGTTGCGGCTCGAGGTCGTGCCGGTGCTGTGCGGCGCGGCCTTCAAGAACAAGGGAGTGCAGACGCTGCTCGATGCCATCGTCGATTACCTGCCCTCACCGCTCGACGTGCCGCCGATCGAAGGTACAAAGCCAGGGACCCACGAGGTCGTCACCCGCAAGGCGGATGACAACGCGCCGTTTGCGGCCCTCGCCTTCAAGCTGATGAGCGACAAGCATGTCGGTCACCTGACGTACATTCGTGTCTACTCCGGCCATGCGAAGACGGGCGACCAGGTGTTGAACTCCGCCCGGGGGAAGAAGGAGCGGATCGGGCGCTTGCTGCAGATGCATGCCAACAAGCGTCAGGAGATCGAGGAGGTGTTCGCGGGGGACATCGCGGCGGTGGTCGGACTCAAGGCCGTGGCCACGGGCGAGACCCTGTGCAGCATCGGGCATCCCGTGCTGCTCGAGCCCATGGAATTCCCCGAACCGGTGCTCTCGATCGCGATCGAACCCAAGACCAAGGCCGACATGGATCGGCTGGGTGAGTCGCTGCAGCGGCTTGCCCTTGAGGATCCGTCCTTCCGGGTGTCGACGGACCCGGACACGGGCCAAACGCTGATCGCGGGCATGGGTGAGCTGCACCTTGAGATCATCACGGATCGTCTCCTGCGCGAGTTCAAGGTCGATGCTCAGGTCGGACCGCCCCAGGTCGCCTACAAGGAGACGATCACACGTCGGGTGAAGGTCGAAGGCCGATACATCAAACAGACCGGCGGCAGCGGTGACTACGGTGTGGTGTGGATCGAGGCGGAGCCCGGTCCGTCGGGCTCGGGCTTTCAGTTCGAGCACGCCGTGAAGGGCGGAGCGGTGCCTCGCGAATACTTCTCCGCAGTCCGGCACGGTTGCGAGGAAGCTGCGCAGAGTGGGGCGCTCGCGGGCTATCCGGTGGTGGACGTGAAGGTGCGTCTTGTCGACGGGCAATACCACGAAGTCGACTCGTCGGAGCGCTCCTTCAAGATCGCGGGGTCGATTGCCATGAAGGAGGCCCTGCGCGAGGCCGATCCGGTCCTCCTCGAGCCGATCATGAAGGTCGAGGTGGTGACACCAGAGGAGTTCACCGGTGCCGTCCAGGGCGACCTGAATAGCCGGCGCGGGAAGCTCACCGGCCTCGACGTTCGGGGCAACGCGCAGGTGATCGGGGCCGAGGTTCCCCTCGCCACGATGTTCGGATACGTCAACAGCCTGCGATCGATGACGCAGGGTCGCGCGACCTACACCATGCAGTTCTCTCACTATGCACAGGTCCCGGCGGCTGTCGCCGAGGCCATGGGTTCTCGCTAGGACGCAAGAATATTCGGGCGCGCTGCGCCCGCGGTCGGAGGATCGGAACGAATGGCCAAGGCGAAGTTTGAGCGGACGAAGCCGCACGTGAACGTGGGGACGATTGGTCACGTGGACCATGGGAAGACGACGCTGACGGCTGCGATCACGGCGCGGCAGGCGACGAAGGGTTTGGCGCAGAAGGTGGCGTTCGACCAGATTGACAAGGCGCCGGAGGAGCGGGAGCGGGGGATCACGATTGCGACGGCGCACGTGGAGTACGAGTCGGGCAAGCGTCACTACGCGCACGTGGACTGTCCGGGTCACGCGGACTACGTAAAGAACATGATCACGGGGGCGGCGCAGATGGACGGCGCGATCCTCGTGGTGAGTGCGGCGGACGGTCCGATGCCGCAGACGCGGGAGCACGTGTTGCTGGCGCGGCAGGTGAACGTGCCGCACATCGTGGTGTTTCTGAACAAGTGCGACATGGTGGACGATCCGGAGTTGATGGAGCTGGTGGAGCTCGAGGTGCGGGAGCTGTTGAATCGCTACGAGTTTCCCGGGGACACGATTCCGATCATTCGGGGGAGCGCGCTCAAGGCGTTGGAGAGCCCGACGGACGCTGCCGCGGGCAAGTGTGTGGACGAGCTGATGGAGGCGCTCGACACGGCGATTCCGGAGCCGAAGCGGGCCCTGGACAAGCCGTTCCTGATGCCGATCGAGGACGTGTTCTCGATCACGGGGCGTGGGACGGTGGTGACGGGTCGGGTGGAGCAGGGGGTGATCAAGCCCGGGGACGAGGTGGAGATTGTGGGGATCAAGCCCACGCAGAAGACGGTGGTGACGGGGGTGGAGATGTTCCGCAAGCTGCTCGACCAGGGGCAGGCGGGAGACAACATCGGGTGCCTGTTGCGGGGGACGGGCAAGGACGACGTGGAGCGGGGCCAGGTTTTGGCGAAGCCGGGGTCGATCACGCCGCACACCAAGTTCAAGGCGCAGGCGTACGTGTTGACCAAGGACGAGGGGGGTCGTCACACGCCCTTTTTCAACGGCTACCGGCCGCAGTTCTACTTCCGGACCACGGACGTGACGGGGGTGGCGCAGCTGCCGGAGGGGACGGAGATGGTGATGCCCGGGGACAACGTGGAGATGGTGGTGGAGCTGATCACGCCGATCGCGATGGACAAGGAGCTGCGCTTCGCGATCCGCGAGGGCGGTCGCACCGTCGGCGCCGGCGTCGTCGCCGAGATCATCGAGTAGCGGACCGCGACCGCAGAGAAGGAATACGGCAATGGCGGACCTTAGCTCACAGAAGATCCGAATCCGGATGAAGGCGTACGACTTCAAGCTGCTCGATCAGAGCGCCGGCGAGATCGTCGACACGGCCGTCCGGACCGGAGCGCGCGTGGCGGGTCCGATTCCGCTGCCCACGACCATCAACAAGTTCACGGTGCTGCGCGGCCCGACGATCGACAAGAAGGCGCGTGAGCAGTTCGAGATGCGAACACACAAGCGCCTGATCGACATCCTCGATCCGACACCGCAGACGGTGGACGCGCTCATGAAGCTCGAATTGGCCGCGGGAGTCGATGTGGAGATCAAGCTGTGACAGGGCCGACCGTCGACGTGATGACGTTGAAGAACGCCAAGGCGGACACGCTGGCGCTCGATCCGTCGATCTTTGCGGCGCCCGTTAGGCCTCATCTCTTTCACGCGGAAGTGAGGCGCCAGCTGGCAAAACGGCGGGCGGGAACGCACAGCACAAAGAACCGCCACACCGTCTCTGGGGGTGGCGCAAAGCCGTGGCGGCAGAAGGGTACCGGGCGCGCACGGCAGGGATCGACTCGTTCGCCCCAGTGGGCGGGTGGAGGGATCGTGTTCGGTCCGGTGCCGCGCTCCCACGAGCACGTCCTTCCCAAGAAGGTGCGGCGCGCGGCCCTGCGCTCGGCGCTCTCGCTGCGTGCAGGGGAGGGAGCGGTGAGGGTGGTCGACGCCTTTGAGCTCGACACGATCAAGACAAAGCGCGTGGTCGAAATTCTGAAGGCGCTCGGTCTGGGGAGTGCAAGCGTGCTGGTGGTTCTCGCGGAACCCAACGCGACCGTGGAGCGCTCGGCGAGGAATCTACCCGGGGTGTCTGTGATCCGCGCCGAAGGTCTCAATGTCCACGACGTACTGCGCCACTCCTATCTGCTGTTCACGCGAGCGGCGCTCGAACGTGTGCAAGAGCGGCTCTCCGATGCGGTCGCCGAGGAGGCAAAGCCGTGAACCTCCACGACGTGATTCGAAAGCCGCTCGTGACGGAGAAGAGCACGATCGGACGCGAGACGCAGAACCTTGTGACCTTCGCCGTTAGCCCGCAGGCGAGCAAGCACGAGATCCGCCGTGCCGTGGAGACGCTGTTCGCGGTTCAAGTGGAGGATGTCCACACCATGCGGCAGCCGCGCAAGTCGCGCAGGGTGGGCAAGACGATGGGCCGCAAGCCGGAGTGGAAGAAGGCAATTGTCCGGCTCGCAGAGGGCCAGACGATCGAGTTCTTCGAGGGAGTGTAGGGGCGCTATGCCGATCCGGATCTACAAACCGACCTCGGCTGGGCGACGCCAGATGAGCGTCGTGGATCTGTCGGAGCTCGCGCGCAAACGGCCCGAGGCCTCGCTCGTGGTGGGGCGCACGCCGCAGCACGGCGGCCGGAACGTCCACGGTCACATCACGACGCGATTTCAGGGAGGAGGCCACAAGCGCCTCTTTCGGCGCATCGACTTCCGCCGTGACAAGGTTGGCATCCCGGCCAAGGTGGCTGCGATCGAGTACGACCCGAACCGCTCCGCGCACATTGCGCTTCTGCACTATGCGGACGGCGAGAAGCGCTACATCCTCGCGCCGATCGGGCTGCAAGTGGCCGATTCGGTGTCCGCCGGCCCGGCGGCCGACATTCGTCCGGGCAACGCCCTTCCGCTTGCAAATATCCCGCTCGGAACCGTGGTCCATGCGGTCGAGCTCAAGCCGGGAGGCGGGGCACAGCTCGTGCGCTCTGCCGGCGTCGGGGCGCAGCTCATGGCTCGCGAGGGCGGCATGGCGACACTGCGCCTGCCCTCGGGCGAGCAGCGCCTGGTCCGCACGACCTGCATGGCCACCGTGGGCCAGGTGGGCAATCTCGATCACGAAAACCAGGCGATCGGAAAGGCGGGACGTTCACGCTGGCTTGGCAAGCGGCCTCACAATCGGGGGGTCACGATGAACCCGGTAGACCACCCGATGGGCGGCGGCGAGGGCAAGACCTCTGGCGGGCGACATCCCTGCACTCCCTGGGGCGTGCCCACCAAGGGGCACAAGACGCGCAAGAACTCGAGCACGGACAAGTTCATCGTGAAGCGACGGGGTAAGAAATAATGGCACGCTCGCTCAAGAAGGGGCCGTACGTCGAGCCGAGTCTGCAGCGCAAAGTGGACAAAGTCTTGCGCTCGGGAACCAAACAGGTGATTCGCACTTGGTCACGCCGCTCCATGGTGACGCCGGAGTTCGTCGGGATGACCTTTCAGGTGCACAACGGAAAGCTCTTCATGCCGGTGTTCGTGACGGAGAACATGGTGGGGCATCGTCTTGGGGAGTTCGCGCCGACACGAAAGTTCACCGGTCATGCCTCGGACCGAAAGGTCAAGAAGGTCTGAGATGGCGGTGCGGGCCTACTTGAAGGGATACCGGGTGAGCGCGCAGAAGGCGAGACTTGTCGCGGACCAGATCCGCGGCAAGCAGGTCGAGGAGGCACTGACTCTGCTTTCGCTCTCCACCAAGCGGGTGGCAAGGCCGATCGCGAAGCTCGTGCGTTCGGCGGTCGCGAACGCCGAAGAGAAGAACAACCGCAACAAAGCGGGGATCGACATCGACAATCTCGTCGTGAGCAAGATTACGGTCGAGGAGGGGCCGAGCGCGTGGCGCGTGATGCCCAGGGCGCAGGGCCGAGCCGCGTGGATTCAACGTCGCTCCAGCCACATCGAAGTGATTTTGGCCGAGAAGTAAAAGAGAGGTTACACGTGGGACAAAAGGTCCATCCCTATGGCTTCCGGCTCGGCACCCTCTATGGGTGGCAGTCGAATTGGTTCGCGGAGCGCCGCTACGCCGAGCAGCTCCACGAGGACATCAAGATCCGGACCTACATCAAGAAGAAGCTCTACCACGCTGGCATTTCGAAGGTCGTGATCGATCGCACCGGCGACAAGCTGGTGGTGAACATCCACACGGCTCGGCCCGGCATCCTGATCGGCAAACGCGGGGCGGAGGTCGAGACCCTCCGCAAGGAGCTCGCAAAATTCTCCGCCAAGGAAATCTTCATCAACATCAAAGAGATCCGGAAGGCGGAGCTCGATGCGCAGCTGGTCGCGGAGAACGTGGCGCTTCAGCTCGAACGCCGCGTCGCCTTCCGCCGTGCGATGAAGAAGGCCGTGACCTCCACCATGAAGTTTGGAGCCGGTGGCGTCCGCATCGCGTGCGGCGGGCGGCTCGGTGGCGCGGAGATGGGACGGCGGGAGTGGTATCGCGAAGGACGGGTGCCCCTGCACACGCTGCGCGCAGACATCGACTATGGCTTCGCCGAAGCGAAGACCACCTACGGCGTGATCGGGGTGAAATGCTGGGTGTTCAAGGGCGATGTCGCGGACAAGGAAATGCGCAAGGGCGCCCTGTCGCAGCGCGTCCCCGAGCAGCCGCAGAGGTAACGCATGCTCGCGCCCAAGAAGGTCAAGTACCGCAAGCAGCAAAAAGGTCGTAACCGCGGCAAGGCGATGCGCGGCAATGTCCTCGCGTTTGGGGACTTCGGCCTTCAGGCGGTGGGCAACGCGCACCTCACGGCACGCCAGATCGAAGCGGCGCGGATCGCGATGACGCGCCATGTGAAGCGCGGTGGCAAGGTTTGGATTCGCGTATTTCCGGACAAGCCGATCACCAAAAAGCCGGCCGAGACCCGCATGGGCAAGGGCAAAGGCAACCCGGAGGAGTGGGTGGCGCCGGTCAAGGCGGGCCGGATGCTCTATGAGATGGAAGGTGTAACCAACAAGATCGCCCACGAGGCCCTGCGGCTCGCGGCCCACAAGCTGCCTGTGGCAACGCGCGTCGTCGTGCGAGAGGGACACGCGTGAAGCCCAAGGAACTGCGGGAGCTCTCCGAAGACGAGCTGCGAGCCAAATCGAAGCAGCTGCGAGATGAGCTCTTCGTTGCACAGGTGAAGCATTCGACGGGACAGCTCGAGGACACGGCCAAGATTTGCCGCCTGCGCCGGGATGTGGCTCGGGTCTCGACGGTGCTCGCGCAGAAGCTTGGGGGGATGCAGTGAGCAAGCGGGCGATGAGCCGGACTCTCGTGGGAACCGTCGTCAGCGACAAGATGAACAAGACCGTCGTGGTGCGGGTGGAGCGGCTTTATCTCGAGCCGACCTACGAGAAGTATGTGCGCCGCTACACGAAGTTCATGGCGCACGACGAGTCGAATGCCTGTCAGGTCGGCGACAAGGTGCGCATCGTCGAGCACCGCCCGCTGTCCAAGCACAAGCGCTGGAAGGTCCAGGCGAAGCTCGCGACGGCGGCGCCGCCGCGCGTGGAGATCGGGGAATGATCCAGCCCGAATCGACGCTCGAGGTCGCCGACAACTCAGGCGCCCGCAAGGTGGCTTGCATCCGGGTGCTGGGAGGCTCGCGGCGCAAGTACGCTTCGATTGGCGACGTGATCGTGGTGTCCGTGAAGGACGCGATTCCGAACGGACGCGTGAAAAAGGGTGAGGTCAAGAAGGCGGTGGTTGTGCGCACTCGCAAAGAGGTGGGGCGCCCGGATGGCTCGTACATTCGTTTCGATGACAACGCGGCGGTGCTGATTGACAACCAGCGCGAACCCATCGGGACCCGCATCTTCGGGCCGGTTGCGCGCGAGCTGCGTGCGCGCCGCTTCATGAAAATCATCTCGCTCGCGCCGGAGGTGATTTAGATGGCTGCGCGGCTCCACGAGCGCTACCGCAAGGAGATCGCACCGAAACTCTCGCAGGAGTTCGGTTACAAAAACAGCCACCAGGTGCCGCGCGTCGAGAAGGTGGTAGTGAACATCGGCCTCGGGCAGGCCACGCAGAATGCAAAGCTGCTGGAGAAGGCCGCCGAGGAGCTGGCGGCGATCGCGGGGCAGAAGCCGCTGGTGCGCAAGGCACGCAAGTCGATCGCGAACTTTAAGCTGCGCGAAGGGCAGGCGATCGGTTGCATGGTGACGCTGCGCGGCGACCGAATGTGGGAGTTTCTCGACCGGCTGGTGAACGTCGCACTCCCACGCGTCCGCGACTTTAAGGGCGTATCGCCGAAGGCGTTTGACGGGCGCGGGAACTATACGCTCGGCCTGCGCGAGCAGATCATCTTTCCCGAGATCGACTACGACAAGGTTGAGCGAACTACAGGGATGAATGTCACGGTATGTACGACGGCGGAGACGGACGCAGAGGGAAGGGCGCTCTTGACCCACCTTGGCATGCCGTTCCGATCCTAGGAGAACTCTCGGTGGCGAAGAAGTCACAGGTGGTCCGGGCCAATCGCAAGCCCAAGTTCAAGGTCCGGACCTATCACCGCTGCAAGGTGTGCGGTCGCTCGCGCGGCTATCACCGGCGGTTCGCACTTTGCCGGATCTGTGTACGCAAGTACGCGCTCGAAGGAAAGATTCCGGGCGTCGTGAAGTCAAGCTGGTAGGAGGGGCGATGCTCACCGATCCCATCGGGGACATGCTGACCCGAATCCGCAACGCCGGGCAGGCGCGGCACCGCGACGTGCGCTGTGCTTCGTCCAAGCTCCGCCTGGCGGTCGCAAAGGTGCTGCAGCAGGAAGGTTTCCTCGGCGAAGTTCGCGTCGAGCCGCACGAGGGCAAGGCCCTCCTTGTGATGGAGGTGCGCTACGGCCGGGAGGGTCAGGCCCTGATCGACGGCATCCGTCGCATCTCGCGGCCCGGTCGCCGCGTCTACGTGGGGGCCAAGGAGATCCCGAAGGTTCGCAACGGTCTCGGAGTCGCGGTGCTTTCCACGTCGAAAGGCGTCGTCTCAGGGCGCGCCGCGCAGGAGGCGTCGGTCGGCGGCGAACTCCTGTGTGAGGTCTGGTAGCCGTGTCTCGAATTGGACGCAGGGCGATCTCGATCCCGGCGGGTGTCTCCGTGGAGCATGCCGGGGGAGAGATCCGAGTAAAGGGCCCGAAGGGTGCCCTCGCGCAGGGCATTCCTCATGGGGTCTCGGTCGAAGTGGCAGGGGGACTCGTGCGCTTCGCGCGCGGGGACGATCGCAAGCCGACTCGCGCCTTGCACGGCCTCTCGCGCGCCCTCGTCGCGAACATGGTAAGGGGCGTGACCGAGGGCTTCTCCAAGGTGCTCGACATCGAGGGTGTCGGCTATCGCGCGGAGGTGGACGGCAGCCGGCTGCGGCTCGCCCTCGGCTTCTCCCACCCCGTGCTCTTTGAGATTCCCAAAGGTCTCAAGGTTTCGGTCGATCGCAACGTGCGGATCAAGATCGAGGGCATCGACCGCCAGCTGGTGGGCCAATTCTCTGCGGACGTGCGCGCGATCCGTCCCCCCGAGCCCTACAAGGGCAAGGGGATCCGCTACGCCGCCGAGCGAGTGCGCCGCAAGGTGGGCAAGGCAGGGGCCACCTAGTCACGAGATTCGGGCGCTGCACGCGCGGCGCCGCATGGGAACGAGGTCGAAGAGGGGAGATGGAACGAAAGAAACGGAACGCGAAAAAGGGCAACTGGCTCGCGCGCCGGGCACGCGTGCTGCGGACCCTTGGGGACACGAGCCGCGTGCGCCTTACCGTGTACCGCAGCGCCAAGCACATCTACGCGCAGCTCGACGATCCTGTGTCCGGCCGCACGCTGGCCAGCGTCTCGACCCTGAGCTCGGGGGTCCTGCCGGACTCGGGCGGCACGAGCAAGCTTGAGGCGGCCAAGCGCGTCGGTCAGGCCGTGGCGGCGCTGGCCCGAGAAAAGCAGATCGAGAAGGTGGTCTTCAACCGAAACGGATTTCTTTACCACGGGCGCATCAAGGCCCTCGCCGAGGCCGCGCGCGAAGCCGGCCTCCAGTTCTAAGGAAGGTGAATGGCGACCGAGCGTCTCAATCCGAATGATTTCGAGCTGACCGATCGGGTCGTCCACATCAACCGCGTGGCGAAGGTGGTGAAAGGTGGGCGCCGCTTCAGCTTCAGCGCGCTGGTGGTCGTCGGCGACGGCTCTGGCGTCGTGGGGGTAGGCCTTGGCAAGGCGGGGGAGGTGCCCGAAGCGATCCGCAAGGGCGTGGACCGGGCGCGCAAGAACCTCCGGCGCGTGCCGCTCGTCGACGGCACGTTGCCCCATGCGGTGATGGGCCGATTCGGCGCGGGGCGCGTTCTTCTACGGCCGGCTTCCCCCGGGACCGGCGTGATTGCCGGCGGCGGCGTGCGCGCGGTGGTGGAATCGGCCGGCGTGCGCGACGTCCTCACCAAGACGCTCGGTACGAACAACCCGCACAACGTGGTGCGCGCGACCCTGGCGGCCCTTGCGATGCTCGCGGAGCCGGTCGAACGCATGCGCGAGCTCGGACGAGCGACGGCATGACCCAGAACGCGAAAGGACGGGTTCGAGTGAAGCTCGTGCGAAGTGCGATCGGGTACGACCGCGGGCAGCGCGCGACCTTGAAAGGTCTTGGGCTCCGGCGGCTGCACCAGACCGTGGAACTTCCCGACACGCCGGCCGTGCAGGGCATGATTTACAAGGTGAAACACCTGGTGCGGGTGGAGGGCTAGACGATGCTCGATCGGCTGCAGCCGCGCCCGGGCGCCCGGCATCGTACCAAGCGTGTGGGGCGCGGGCCGGGCTCGGGACACCGCAAGACCTCAGGCCGGGGCATTAAGGGCCAGGGCAAGCGCTCGGCGGGACGCGAGACCCCGTTCTGGTTCGAAGGCGGCCAGATGCCCCTCACACGGCGCCTTCCCAAGCGTGGCTTCCACAGCCTTCATCCGAAGAGGGTCGAAATCGTGAACGTCGCCGCCCTTGCTGGATTCGCCGAAGGGGCCGAAGTGGACGCCGCGGCGCTCGCCGCCCGCGGGCTAATCCGCGGGTCGGGCGACTCCGTGAAGCTGCTCGGGCAAGGCGAGGCGCCGCGCGGCCTGCGCGTGCGGCTTCAAGGCGTGAGCGCCGGCGCGCGCCGGAAAATCGAACTCGCGGGCGGGACCGTGGAGATCGTCGTTTGACGGGCGGGATCCAAAATATCGGGCGGATCCCGGAGCTGCAGAAGCGGATCGTCTTCACACTCGCGATGCTCGGGGTCTATCGGATCGGCTCGCACATCGCGACACCAGGCATCAATCCTGACGTGATTCAGGAGTTCTTCCGGAACATGCAGGGCTCGGTCTTCGGGCTCTTCAATCTCTTCTCCGGAGGCGCGCTCGAGCAGCTCTCGATCTTCGCTCTCGGCATCATGCCGTATATCAGTGCGTCGATCATCTTCCAGCTGCTCGCCGTCGTCATTCCGCAGATCGAGGCGGTTCAGAAGGAAGGCGAATCGGGACGCAAGAAAATCGCCCAGTGGACGCGCTACGGCACGATCGTGCTCGCGGTCTTCCAGGGGCTCTTGATCTCGATCGCACTCGAGAACGGGCAGTTCGGCCCTGGGGCGGTGTTGAACCCGGGCTGGGCGTTCCGGCTGATGGCGGTCATCACCCTCGCCTCGGGCACTGCCTTCATCATGTGGCTTGGCGAGCAGATCACTGAGCGCGGCATCGGCAACGGAATCTCGCTCGTGATCTTCGCAGGCATCATCGTGCGCATCCCGTCGGCGCTCGGTCAGCTGGTCGAGCTCATCCGTACCGACCAGTTCTCGCTGATCGGAACGATTGTCCTGGCGGGCCTCATCGTGCTCGTGACGGGTGCGGTCGTGTTTTTCGAGAGGGGTCAGCGCCGGATCCCAATCCAGCACGCTCGTCGCGTGGTGGGACGCCGCGTCACCCAAGGCGGTATGAGCTACTTCCCGCTGCGGGTGAATACCGCGGGCGTGATTCCCCCGATCTTCGCCTCATCGATCCTGATGTTCCCGCTGACCATCGGGCAGTTCACCCACTCGCCAGCGATCCAGCAGTTCTTCCAGGATTACCTTCAGTACGGCGGCCTGGTTTATGAATCGGTCTACGTCGCCCTCATCATCTTCTTCGCCTACTTCTACACGGCGGTCGTGATCAATCCAATGGATGTGGCCGAGAACATCAAAAAATTCGGCGGCTACATCCCCGGGATACGGCCCGGCAAGAAGACCGCGGAGCACATCGATCGTGTGCTCTCGCGGATCACCTTGATCGGCGCGATCTACGTGGCCGTGGTGTGCGTACTGCCGACGATTGTCTCTCGGCGCTTCGGCGTTCCCTTCTACTTTGGCGGCACCGCCCTCCTCATCGTGGTTGGCGTGGCTCTCGACACGATCGGTCAGATCGAATCGCACCTCGTCTCGCGCCAGTACGAGGGCTTCGTGAAGGGGACCCGGCTGCGGGGGAGGCTCGGCCGATGAGCCCGCCGCGGCGCCTGTTGCTGCTCGGTCCTCCGGGGGCGGGCAAGGGGACGCAGGCCCAGCGCCTTAAGACGCGCCTAGGCGTGCCGCAGATCTCGACGGGCGAGATGCTGCGCGCGGCCCAGGCCGCCGGCACCGAGCTGGGAAGGCAGGTGAAGGCGATCATGGAGCGCGGGGAGCTTGTTCCCGACGATGTGGTGACCCGCGTAGTGGAAGAGCGCCTTGGCCAACCGGATGCGCAAAAGGGCTTCATCCTCGACGGCTTCCCGCGTACCCTGGAGCAGGCCAAGGCCCTCGATACCCTGCTCGCAAAGCTCGGCCTGCGTCTTGAGCGCTGCGTTGCGATCCAGCTCGACGAGGAGGAGCTGGTGGATCGCCTGCTCAAACGCAGTCAGCTCGAGCATCGAACGGACGACGACGAGCCCACGATCCGCAAGCGCATGGAGGTCTACCGCGAGCGCACCGCCCCCCTAATTGCCTATTATCGCAGCCGCGGAGCCCTGGCCGAGGTGGACGGTCTCGGCACGGTGGAGGAGGTTGGCCGGCGGATCGACGAGGCGCTGGCGGCGTGATGGGCTTCCTCGGAGACGCAGGGCCGATCCCGATCAAAAGCCGGCGCGAGCTCGAAGCGATGCGCGCGGCGGCTAGGCACGTTGCAGAGATTCTGATCGAGCTTCGGGAGATGGTGCGACCCGGTGTCACGACGCGCGAGATCGATGAGCGCGCGCGGCAGAGCATCCGGGAGCGGCGGGTAGAGTCCTCATTCCTCGGCTACGGACCGCACGGGTTGCCCAAGTACCCTGCGGTGATTTGTCTTTCGGTGAACGAAGAAATCGTACATGGAATCCCGGGTCCGCGGGAGCTCAAGGAAGGAGACATCCTCGGACTTGATTTTGGGGTCGCCTGGAACGGCTATCACGGTGACTCCGCGGTGACCCTCCCGGTCGGCAGCGTCGACGCCAAGGCGAAGGAGCTGATGGAGACGACGCGCGAATCTCTGTACGCGGGAATCGCGCAGATGGTGCCCGGGAAACGACTCTCCGACATCGGACACGCTGTGCAGCAGCGCGCCGAAGCAGCGGGTTTCTCCATCGTGCGTCAGTTCGTCGGGCATGGGATCGGGCGCAAACTGCACGAGACGCCGCAGATCCCGAACTTCGGAGAGCCTGGACGCGGGCCCCGCCTGCTGCCGGGAATGGTCTTTGCCATCGAACCCATGGTGAACGCAGGGCGACCCGACGTGCGGATGCTGGAGGACGAGTGGACGGCAGTGACTGCGGACGGGTCCCTTTCGGCGCATTTTGAGCACACGGTCTTGATCACCGATCACGAGCCGGAGATCCTGACACGGGTGCCTGGCTCGCACTGAGACGCTTGGCATAGGATGTACGCCGCGGGCAACGCGGCTGGGGGCAGTGATGAAGGTTCGGTCGTCCGTTCGGAAGATCTGCGACAAGTGTCGGGTGATCAAGCGCAAGAACGTGGTGCGCGTGATCTGCGAAAACCCGAAGCACAAGCAGCGCCAAGGATAAGGAGCAGGACATGGCACGCATTGCGGGCATCGACCTGCCGCGGAACAAGCGCATTGAGGTGGCGCTTACCTACATCTTCGGGATCGGACGCACCTCCGCACGCAAGATCTGCGAGAAGGCCAACGTCGATATGGATACAAGGACGGACCAACTGTCCGAGGGCGACGTCATTCGACTGCGCGAGACGATCGAGCGCGACCACAAGGTGGAGGGTGACCTGCGCCGCGAGGTCGCTCAGAACATCAAGCTGCTGATGGACATCGGCTGCTACCGGGGTCTGCGCCACCGCCGCGGCCTCCCGGTTCGTGGGCAGCGAACGCACACCAACGCGCGCACCCGAAAGGGTCCGCGCAAGACCGTGGCCGGCAAGAAGAAGGCGCCGACCAAGAAGTAGGATCATGCAAAAAAAAGGTGCCAAGCGGAAGGTCAAGAAGAACGTGCAGACTGGAATTGCACATATCCAGTCGACGTTCAACAACACGGTCGTCACGATCACCGACGTCGGCGGCAATACGCTCGCCTGGTCGAGTGCCGGTCAACAGGGTTTTAAGGGATCGCGCAAGTCCACACCCTTCGCGGCGCAGGTGGCCGCTGAGGACTGCGCCAAGAAGGCGATGGAACACGGTGTGCGTTCGCTTGGGGTCTATGTGAAAGGCCCCGGCGCCGGCCGAGAATCCGCCCTTCGTGCGCTCCAGGCCGCAGGTCTCAAGATTGCGATGATTCGCGACGTCACCCCGATCCCGCACAACGGCTGCAGGCCGCCGAAGCGGCGCCGCGTCTAGGAGAGCATCGTCCATGGCCCGATACATCGGACCCGTCTGTCGACTTTGCCGTCGTGAGGGCACGAAGCTCTTTTTGAAGGGCGATCGTTGCTTCAGCGAGAAATGCGCGATTGAGCGCCGCAACTACCCGCCGGGACAGCACGGGCAGACCCGCCCGCGCTTTTCCGACTACGGCATGCAGCTGCGAGAAAAGCAGAAGGTGAAGCGGATCTACGGGCTGCTCGAGAAGCAGTTCGAGAATACGATGAGCACGGCGAACCGCATGAAGGGGAGGACGGGCGAGAACCTGCTCTCGCTCCTTGAGCGGCGCCTCGACAACGTGGTGTTCCGGCTGGGTTTTGCGACGTCGCGCGCCGAAGCGCGGCAGCTCGTTCGCCATGGTCACTTCCTCGTGAATGGGCGCAGAGCCACGATCCCGTCGATGCTGATGCGGACGGGGACCAAGATCACCCTTGCCGAAGGCTCGCGTCAGATTACGAGGATCGCTGGTGCGCTCGAGGCACTCGAACGGCGCAGTGTCCCGAGCTGGCTTGAGATCGACAAGGACAATTTCGAGGGCACGGTGAAAGCCCTGCCGGTGCGCGACGAGATCACGCTTCCGATTCAGGAGCAGCTCATCGTCGAGCTCTACTCGCGCTAGTCGGCGCAGAGGGGAACACAACACATGCAGCAATCAGCCCTGCGCTCAGACCTCGTGGCCAAGAACTGGCGGGCGCTCATCCACCCGAGAAGGCTCGAGGTCGAAGAGGGGACGCTCTCACCGACCTATGGCCGCTTCTGGTGCGAGCCGCTCGAACGCGGCTTTGGCCAGACGCTGGGCAATTCGCTCCGCCGGGTGCTGTTGTCCTCGCTTCAAGGCGCAGCCATTACGACGGTGCGCATCAACGGCGTTCTCCACGAATTTTCGACCGTTCCGGGCGTTCTTGAGGACGTCTCGGACATTGTGCTGAACCTAAAGGAGGTTCGCCTGCGGCTGAATGCGGAGGGGCCGAAGGTGCTGCGCGTCCACAAGAAGGGCGAGGGCGTGCTGACCGCCGGAGAGCTCGCTGCGGAAGACGCGTCGGTCGAGGTCCTGAACCCTGATCACAAGATCGCAACGCTCGCACCTGAAGCCGACCTCGAGATGGAGGTCACGGTCGCCTCAGGCAAGGGTTACGTGCTCGCAGAGAAGAACAAGACCGAGGAGACACCGATCGGGACGGTTCCGATCGACTCGATCTTCTCGCCGATCCGACGGGTGAACTATACGGTCACACCGGCGCGCGTCGGGCGGGAGACCGATTTCGATCGCCTGAACCTCGAGGTCTGGACCGACGGCGCAATCGCGCCGGCGGACGCTGTGGCCTACGCGGCGAAGATCATGAAGGACCAGCTTTCCATCTTCATCAACTTCGAGGAGCCGAGCGAGGCCGCGCTGCCGACCCACGAGGAGCCGACCCCGGCCAACCCGAACCTATACAAGTCGGTCGACGAGCTTGAGCTCTCCGTCCGTTCGGCCAACTGCCTGCAGAACGCGAATATCCGGTACATCGGCGAGCTCGTGCAGCGCAGCGAGGCCGAGATGCTGAAGACGAAGAACTTCGGGCGAAAGTCGCTGAACGAGATCAAGGAGGTGCTCCAATCGATGGGCCTCTCCCTCGGCATGCGGCTCGAGAACTTCCCGTCGCGGAAGGAGCTCGAGTCGCGCCAACGCGAGGCCTAGCCAATGCGCCACAGGAACTACGGCGGAAAGCTCGGTCGCACGAGCGCCCACCGCAGCGCACTCTTCCGCAACATGGTGACCTCGCTGCTCGAACACGAGCGGATCGAGACCACCGATGCGAAGGCGAAGGAGGTCCGCCGGATTGCTGAGCGAATGATCACCCTCGGGAAAAGGGGCGATCTCCATGCACGCCGGCACGCACTGCGCGTGATCCGCAGTCGCGAGGTCGCCGCGAAGGTGTTTAGCGACTTGGCCGAGCGCTTCCGGCAACGTGCTGGGGGCTATACGCGCATCGTGAAACACCGCGTGCGCATCGGCGATGCTGCGCCGCTGTCGATCGTCGAACTCGTGGAAGGCCCGGCTCCGGAAAAGCCGCAGGGCAAGGGGGGCAAGCGCAGCGCGAAGGCGAAGCCGGGGAGCGAGAAGCCGAAGAGCGCCAAGGCAAAGACGGAAAAGAAGGCGGCCGCGGCGGAGAAGCCGGCCCGCAAGCGCGCCCCGAAAAAGAAGGCGAGCTAGTCCGGCGCCGTGGGCCGGGCGGACCGATGAAGGGCCGCAGCGCGTTCACGCTGATTGCCATCGCCGTCGCGGCGGGGGTTCTCTTCACGCTCTTTGCCGACCGCACCCCAGACCCGATTGGTCCCGGACGTCCGGCGCCCCTTTTCTCGCTCCCGTCTCTTACAGACAACGTGCCCGTCGCGCTCGAGACCCTGCGCGGGCGCGTCGTATTGCTCCACTTCTGGGCCACCTGGTGCAAGCCGTGCGAAGAAGAAATGCCGGCCCTCGAGCGTCTGCGCCATTCCCTCGACAGCCAAAGCTTCGCCCTGCTGACGGTTTCCGTAGACGAGGACCGCAGCCAGGTCGAGAGTTATCGCGATCGGCTCGGACTCTCGCTCCCGATCCTGCTCGATTCGTCCCACGAGGTCTCCCGCGCCTACCAAACCTACCGCTATCCGGAGTCGTTCCTGCTGGACCGCGAGGGGAAGGTGGTCGCCCGCTTCGTCGGCCCACGCGAATGGGATGCCCAGATCTACGTCGATCGAATCCGTGAACTCCTTGGCAGCGAGGCAAGGCCCAAGACGGATGGGCCTGCCTTGTCAGACGCCCGCGGTGCGCGTTAGGCTGCACACGACGGCACCACTCATGGGGGGGGGGTGGGTGAGGCGTCTCCTGCTCGTTCCGGCGATCATCGCCCTGGCCGTGGTCTACGCCATGCTCGACGAGGCGTCGGGCATCCGGGCATGGCTACGCCTGCGCTCACACCTGGCTGCGTCGGCTGGGCGCATCGACGAACTGCGACGCGAAGTCGATGCGCTGCGCAATGAGTCCAGCGCCTTGAAACACGACCCGTTCGCGACAGAGCGAGCGATTCGAGAGGACCTTGAGCTTGCGAAGCCAGGCGAGATCGTTGTCCGTCTGCCGCACCCCGAGGGTGGAACCCCCCGAATTCCTTGACGCTCCGAAGGGGGCAAGCGATTCTCCGGCGCGCATGAAGGACCGGCTCCAAAGGGCGATCGAGGCGGCAGTGAGCGCACTCCTTGCGGAGGCGGGCGATCCGTCGCCGCCGCCGGCGTTTGCGCTCGACGTCCCGCGCCAGGCGGAGCATGGGGATTTTGCGTGCAACGCGGCGCTCCTGCTCGCCAAGCGCCTCCACCAGCCGCCGCGCGAGGCGGCGGAGCGACTGCGCTCCGCAGTGGGCAACGCTGGGGGGCTCGTCGCACGCTCGGCCGTGGCCGGACCCGGCTTTGTGAATTTCTGGCTGGCCGGCGAACGCTGGCACGAGCTGATGCGCGAGATTCTGCGCGCCGGTCCGAGCTTCGGTCGTTCCGACGCCGGGCACGGTGCCCGCGTGCAGGTGGAGTTCGTCTCCGCCAATCCCACCGGCCCGCTGACGCTCGGACACGGGCGCCAAGCCGTGCTCGGGGACAGCATCGCGCGCGTGCTCGAGGCGACGGGCTGGCAGGTGACGCGGGAGTACTACTTCAACGACGGCGGACGCCAGATGCGCGTTCTCGGGGACTCGGTGAAGGCGCGCTATCTCGAACAGCTCGGCCGAGCAGCCCCCCCGCCGGCTCACCTCTTGGCCGACCCGGACGCGGACTGGCCGGCACAGATCGGCGGCATGCCCATCGCTTTTCCGAAGGGTGGCTACCAGGGCCATTACATTTCCGAAATCGCAGGGTCGCTGCGCGAGCAGTACGGCGACTCCCTCGTCGACGAGCCGGGCGATGGTCTTTTCCGAGGCGCTGCACAGGAGCGGATCTTCGAAGAGATCCACGCGACCTTGACCGCACTCGGGGTGCGGTTTGATGTCTACTACAACGAGACCTCGCTCTATGAGAGCGGAAAGATCGAGGAGACGCTCAAGGATCTGCGCGCGAACGGCCTCGTCTACGACGCGGACGGAGCCGTTTGGCTCAAAGCCACAGCGCTCGGCCTCGAGCGCGATCGGGTCGTGGTCAAGAGCACGGGCGAGCCGACCTATCTGCTCCCCGACATCGCCTACCACCGTGAGAAATTTCGCCGAGGCTTTTCGCGCGTGATTGATGTGCAGGGCGCGGATCACATCGAGCAGTTTCCGTTCGTGCGCGCCGCCATCGCCGCCTTGGGCTGCGATCCCAGGGCGGTCGAGCTCGTCATGAACCAGTTCGTCACGCTGACCCGGGGCGGTGAATCTGTGAAGCAGTCCACCCGGCGCGCGACCTATATCACGGTGGACGAGCTCCTCGAGGAAGTCGGTTGCGACGTCTTTCGCTTTTTCATGGTCGAGCGCAAGGCAGACGGCCACCTGGACTTCGACGTGGAGCTTGCCAAGGAGAAGGACTGGAAGAAGAACCCCGCGTACTACGTACAGTACGCGCACGCCCGCACCCACGGTATCGAGCGCAAAGCGCGGGAGGGAGGTGTCGCACTGCCGGAGCCTGACGCGATCGACGCCACACGCCTCGCACTCGAGGAGGAGCTCGCACTGCTGAAAAAACTGCGGGAGTACCCGGACGTCGTCTCGCGCGCCGCCGAATCCCGAGAGCCTCATCACGTGGCGTACTACCTGCGTGACCTGGCGCGCCTTTGGAACCCTTACGTCCAAGACGGCGTGAGGCACCGCGTGCTTTCGGACGATCCTAAGCTCACCGCAGCGCGGCTCGGCCTCGTGCTGGCCGTGCGCACCGTACTCGCGAACGGCCTCGGGGTTTTAGGTCTGTCCGCTCCGGAGCAGATGTGAGCGAGGAGCAGGATCGCACGGGGCCGGGATGGCTCGTGACGCTGCTTGGCGGCCTTGTGCTCGTCATCCTAGGGTTCGGCCTTGGGCTCGTGGTCGGAGCTGCACGCGAAGAGCCCGAACTCGTGTTGCGCCATTTCTCCGGCGAGTCGAAGGAGGTGCCGGCGCCCGCGGCGAGCCCCGCGCCGACTCCGCCGGCGGCTGCTTCGCCTTCCGGGGAGCCGGCGCGGCCCGCGGCTCCCCCGCCCGCTCATCCGATGAGTGAGCCCGCTCCCACGCCGCCGCCCTCCGACGCGGGGCGCGAGAGTGCGCGAGCTCCCAGCGCGGAATCGGTCAAAGCTGCCGCACCCCCCACACCGCCGCCGCCCGTTTCCTCGCCGCCGCCCGCACCGGGACAGCGCTTCTCCGTGCAGGTGGGTTCTTTCGCGGAGAGTGCCGAGGCCGAGAAGCTCGCGGATCATCTTCGGCGCAAGGGGATGCACGTATTCGTGGTCCCCGCCACCGGCCCACGGGATTCACGCTGGCGCGTGCGTGTCGGTCCGATCGAGTCACGCGCCGAGGCCAACCGCGTTGCGGAGCGGTTAAAGACATCCGACAAGCTCCCGACCTGGGTCCTCGCAGAAGGGCACTAGGGTGCGCTGGCTCCTCTCCGGAGCGAGCGGGCAGCTTGGCCGCTCGATGGTGTGCGCCCTGGCCGCTTCGCCTCGGCACACGCTCACCGCTGCCCTGGATCGAGGAGCCCTCGATCTTGGAGACCGCGCTTCGATCGCACGCACCGTTCGCGGTGCGCAAGGCCGCGCGGATGTCTTCCTGAATGCCGCCGCCTTCACCTTCGTTGATCGCTGCGAGAGCGAGCGAGAGCTCGCTCGCCGCGTGAATGGAGACGGTCCCCGAAACCTCGCCCGCGCCTGCAACGACGCAGGCTTGCTCCTCGTGCACATCTCGACCGACTACGTATTCGACGGCAAGGCCACACGTCCTTACACGGAGACGGATCAGCCTGCTCCCGCCTCCGTGTACGGACACACCAAGCTCGAAGGGGAGCAGGCGGTGCTCGCCGAATCGGCGGCCTTCCTCGTGGTACGGACGAGTTGGGTCTTCGGGCCTGGGCGCAACTTCGTGCGCACCATGATCGAGCAGGCAGGCGCTCGCCGCGCGCGTCGCGATCCTTCTTCGCTGCGTGTGGTCGACGACCAGTTCGGCTCGCCCACCTACGCCGGGGACCTTGCCGCAGGGATCATGAGCTTGGTGGAGGTCGGGGCCGGCGGCCTCTATCATCTTGCGAACCGGGGGGTCGCGACCTGGTGGGATGTCGCCCGCGAGTGCCTCGACCAAGGCGGTTTTCAAGACGTCGCGATCGAGCGTGTACGGACGAGTGAGTTCCCGCGGCCGGCCCCGCGGCCGGCCTATTCGGCCCTGGATTGCACGAAAGCAGAGCGCATTGGGGTGCGCCTGCCGGGATGGCGCGACGCAGTCGGTGCCTATCTCCGATCCGACGCATCCCCACTGGCTGCTGCTCCCGGAGGGTCCGCATGAGCGCCTCACGTCGCATCCGCCGCGTCCTGGTCACAGGTGGCGCGGGTTTTATCGGCTCCCATCTGTGCGACCGGCTGCTGCTCGCGGGCTGTGAAGTGCGAGTGTTTGACAATCTGCTGACCGGCCGGATGGACAACATCGAGCACCTGCTGGGCCACCCCCGCTTCTCCTTTGACCACTACGACGTCACCAACTTTCTCTACGTCTCGGGCGAGCTTGACGCGATCCTTCACTTTGCGTCCCCGGCAAGTCCCGCCGATTTCGAGCGCCTCCCGATCCAGATCATGAAGGTTGGTTCTCTCGGCACCCACAAAGTGCTCGGCCTCGCCAAGGCGAAGAAATCGCGCGTCCTGATGGCGAGCACGTCGGAGTGCTACGGCGACCCTGAAGTGAATCCGCAGCCCGAGACCTACTGGGGTCATGTGAATCCGATTGGGATCCGCGGTGTGTATGACGAAGCAAAGCGCTTTGCCGAGGCCATGACGATGGCCTACCACCGCCACCATGGCGTCGACGTCCGCATCGTGCGGATCTTCAACACGTTTGGACCCCGGATGCAGATCAATGATGGACGGGCGATTCCGAACTTCTTCTGCCAGGCCATCCGCAACCAGGCCATCACGGTATTTGGGGACGGCTCGCAAACACGGTCGTTCTGTTACGTCGATGACCTTGTGGAGGGCATCGTGCGATTGCTGCACAGCGATCATGTCGGGCCGGTGAACATCGGAAACCCAAACGAAATGAGCCTGCTTGACATGGCCAAGAAGATCATCCGCATTACGGGCAGCAAGAGCCAGATCATCCACAAACCGCTTCCCCCGGATGACCCGAAGGTGCGTCGCCCGGATATCACGCTCGCCCAGCGAGTGCTCGGCGGCTGGGAACCCAAAGTCTCCGTCGATGAAGGCCTCGAACGAACGCGCGACTACTTCGTCGAGGCGCTCTCCAAGGAGGCGAGGGTCAGCGCGTGACCGATCCCCGCCGCATCCGCAATTTCTGCATCATCGCTCACATCGATCATGGGAAGAGCACGCTCGCCGATCGCCTGCTCGAGGCCACCAAGTCTCTCTCCGCCCGGGAGATGCGCGCCCAGTTCCTCGACAAGATGGATCTGGAGCGTGAGCGGGGGATCACGATCAAGGCCCAGACCGCACGCATGCGCTGGACGGCGCGAGACGGCGAGGAATATGTCCTGAATCTGATCGACACGCCGGGTCACGTCGACTTCTCGTACGAGGTGTCGCGGGCCTTGCACGCCTGCGAGGGTGCAATCCTCGTCGTGGATGCCTCCCAGGGCATCGAGGCACAGACGCTCGCGAATGCCTACCTCGCGGTGGATGCGAATCTCGAGATCGTCCCCGTGCTCAACAAGATCGACCTTCCCGCGGCGGATCCCGACCGCGTCGCGCACGAGATCGAAGAAGTGATCGGGCTCCCTGCCGAAGGCATGCTGCGCATTTCGGCCAAGGAGGGAACCGGGATCCCCGAGCTGCTGGAGCGCATTGTGGAGAAAGTGCCCGCACCCGTCGGCGATGCGCAGGCGCCCGTACGCGCCCTCGTCTTCGACGCCTGGTTCGATCCTTACGTGGGCGTGGCGCTACTGGTTCGCGTGATCGACGGGACCCTGCACAAGGGGATGCGGATTCGCCTCATGGCGATGCGCAACGAGCACGATGTGACAGAGCTCGACGTGATCGATCCGCACCCGCACAAGGTCGACTCGCTCTCGGTCGGGGAGGTCGGGATCGTGATCGCCGGCGTGAAATCCCTCACGGACGTCCGAATCGGCGACACGATCACGGAGGCTGGCCGTCCCGCCTTGGAGCCGCTGCCGGGCTTCCGTGAGGTCAAGCCGATGGTCTTCACCGGACTGTATCCGGTGGACGCCGAGGACTACGAGGCGCTCAAGGGAGCCCTCGAGAAGCTCCGGCTTAACGACGCCTCGATCAGCTACGAGCCGGAGACGAGCGCGGCTCTCGGGTTCGGGTTCCGCTGTGGATTCTTGGGTTTCTTGCACGCGGAGATCATCCAGGAGCGTCTTGAGCGGGAGTACAGCCTCAACCTCATCACGACGGCACCCACCGTGCGCTACCGCGTGGTGAAGACCAATGGTGAGACCAAGGAAATCGAGAGCCCAGCGGCGCTCCCCGCCGTCACCGAGATCGAGCGGATCGAGGAGCCGGTGATCCAGGCGACTGTCCACGTGCCCTCTGAATACCTGGGAAGCGTTCTCGCGCTCTGCCAGGAGCGCCGGGGGGTGCAGCGCGATCTCGCCGTGCATGGAACCCGGGTGCAAGTTCGCTACGAGCTCCCGCTGAACGAGGTCGTCGTCGACTTCCACGATCGGCTGAAGAGCGTTTCGCGCGGCTATGGGTCCTTCGACTACGAGTTTGTCGGATACCACCCCTCGGATCTCGTGAAGCTCGACATTTTGGTGAACGGCGACCCGGTGGACGCGCTTTCGCTGATTGTGCACCGTGAAAAAGCACAGCAACGCGGCGCAGAGCTCGCCTCGAAGCTCAAAGAGTTCATTCCACGCCAGATGTTCGACGTGGCCATCCAAGCTGCGATTGGCTCTAAGATTATCGCGCGCACAAACGTAAAAGCCCTGCGCAAGAACGTGACCGCAAAGTGCTACGGCGGCGACATCACGCGAAAGCGCAAGCTTCTCGAGAAACAGAAGGAGGGCAAGCGCCGCATGAAGCGCGTCGGTTCGGTCGAGATCCCGCAGGAGGCATTCCTCGCCGCACTGCGGCTGGGGGATGAGTGACGCCCCCCCCCGCGGACCGCAGCAGTGCAGCGTCACAGGGCGAGGCCAAGCGCGAGGCGACGACCGGAGCTGGCGCGGCGACGCCGCCGAACACGCTGCGCGCGATTTGGGACCAGATCGGCACACTGGTCCTCGCGGTGGTCATCGCGCTCGGCGTGCGCGCGTGCGTGATTGAGCCCTTCCGGATCCCGTCGGGTTCGATGCTTCCGACCCTGCTCATCGGCGACCACCTCTTCGTCAACCGATTTCTCTACGGGATCAAGGTCCCCTTCACCGACTATCGGTTGCCGGGTCTGCGGGAGCCGCAACGAGGGGATGTCGTGGTCTTCACCGTGGCGCGGGATCCCGTCCGCGGTGAAGGGCCGGGCGGCGTCTACCCGGCGGATCTGCGCCCCGACCTCCCGACCGAGAGTTTCGTGAAGCGGATCGTGGGGATGCCGGGCGACGTGATCGAGGTGCACGAGGGCGTGGTGAGCGTGAACGGAAAGACGGTCGAGCAGCAGCCCACCGGCGAAACTTTTCTTGACCCGCGTGGATTCGGGTTTCAGGTGGAGCGCGAAAAAATCGACGGCCGCGAGCACCTGACTCTCCACGATCCTCGGGATTCTGGAAGAGACGGGGCATGGCGGGTCGAACCGGGCCGCTACCTCATGATGGGCGACAACCGGGATCAGTCGTATGACAGCCGCTACTGGGGCACCGTTCGCGAAGCGGAATTCAAGGGCCCCGCGTTCGTGATCTACTGGTCCTGGGATTTCCAAGGCAGCTGGCTCTCGATGCTCAATCCCTTCACCTGGTGGGATCTGCTGCTTCACCGGATGCGCTGGGAGCGGATCGGAAAGCCGGTGACGTAGTCCTTCCGCACACCCCGCGATTGACTGGCGACCGGCAAAAGCTATCCTAAGCCTCGATATCACAGCGGCCTCGTATCCTTTTAAGTCCGTCCTGCGAGTCGGACAAAGGTGGCCTGGTGCCCAACCCCCATACGCCCGCGAACTCGCCCACCCAAAGGCCGACGGCCCAGCGACCCGAGGTACCTCGCTCCGGCGATGAACGCGTGGTGCTGGACGACACGGCGATCCGCCGCGCCCTTGTCCGGATCGCCCACGAAGTTCTCGAGCGCAACGAAGGCCAAAGCCGCCTGTACCTGGTGGCGATCCCGAACGGGGGCGTACCGCTCGCTCGTCAGCTCGCCGAGAACGTGCGAAGCATCTCGGGCCTTGAGCTACCCGTGGGCATCCTCGACACCACGCTCTATCGCGACGATCTCACACTTCGCGGCGAGCGACCCCCGCTGCGGCGCACGGAGATGCCGTCGGCAGTCGACGGGCGCATCGTCATCTTGGTCGACGACGTGGCCAATACCGGCCGCACCATCCGGGCTGCCATGGACGCGCTCATGGACTTTGGCCGTCCCAGCGGCGTTCAGGTGGTGGCGCTGGTCGATCGAGGCCACCGGGAACTACCCATCCGAATCGACTACGTGGGCAAGAACATCCCCACGCACGCTCGCGAGCTTGTGATCCTGCGCGGGCGCGATGGCAGTCTCGAGCCTCCGCTCGAGGTGGTCGTCGTGCCAAAGGGGGGAGACGCATGATCGGGCGCGATCTGCTTGGTATCGAAGACCTCGACCGTGCTGACCTCGAGCGCATCCTCGAGACGGCGGAGCGGATGCAGGAGGTGGGTACGCGCGAGGTGAAAAAGGTCCCGACGCTGCGCGGCCGAACGATCGTGAATCTCTTTTTCGAACCTTCGACGCGCACGCGGACCAGCTTCGAGATCGCGGGCAAGCGCTTGTCTGCCGACGTCGTGAACTTCTCACCCACGAGCTCGAGTCTGACCAAGGACGAGAGCATCCTCGACACGGCGCGCACGCTCGACGCCATGGCGCCCGACGCGGTGGTGGTGCGGCACAAGGTGGCCGGCGTCCCCAAGCGGATCGCGGACGCGCTGGCAGCGCCGGTGATTAACGCCGGAGACGGAGCGCACGAGCACCCGACCCAAGCCCTTTTGGACCTGCTCACCGTTTACCAGGAGAAGGGTCGCATCGATGGCCTCTCGGTCACGATCGTTGGCGACGTGCTCCACTCCCGGGTCGCGCGCTCGAACATCTACGGCTTCCTCAAGCTCGGCGCGGAGGTCCGCATCGCTGCGCCGCCGACGCTGATTCCGCCTGCGATTGAGACCCTCGGAGTGAAGGCATTTACCTCCCTGCGCGAGGCGCTCGACGGAGCGGATGTCGTGATGGCCCTCCGGATCCAGCGTGAACGGCTCGACGGAGCCTACGTGCCAAGCATCCGCGAATACTCGGCCACCTTCGGGCTGGATCGCACGAAAATGCGCTTCGCCAAAGATGACGCCATCGTGATGCATCCGGGACCGGTGAATCGAGGCGTCGAGCTCTCCCATGACCTCGCGGACCACCGCCCGAGCGTGATTCTCGACCAGGTGCGCAACGGCGTCGCTCTGCGCATGGCCGTTCTCTACCTGTTCGCCGGTCGACCCCTTGACACCGCGCGGGAGGGCTGATCCGAGCATGGGCCGAATCCTGATCCGCGGAGGCCGGGTGCTCGACCCGAGCTCCAATCGCGACGAGACGGCGGACGTCTTGATCGAGGACGGGCGCGTCGCCGCCGTGGCAGCCTCGCTCGACGTGCCCGGGGCCGAGGTCATCGACGCGCATGGCTTGTGGGTGGCACCTGGCTTCGTGGACCTGCACGCGCATCTGCGCGAGCCCGGCCAAGAATACAAGGAAGACATTGCCTCCGGGGGGCGTGCCGCCGTCGCAGGCGGGTTTACGACGGTGGCCTGCATGGCCAACACGCACCCCGCCAATGATGATCCTGCGGTCACCGACTATATCCTCGACCGGGCGCGGCAGGATTCGCCTGCGCGGGTGCTGCCGATCGCGGCCGCCACCAAGGGCCTCGAGGGGTCCGTGATGACGGAAATGTCCGCCATCCTGCGCGCGGGCGCAGTCGCCTTCAGCGACGATGGCAAAACGATCATGGACAGTGGCGTCATGCGGCGCGTGCTCGAGTACTCGTGCATGGTGGACGCCCCGGTGATCGTTCACGCAGAAGACTGCACTCTGGTCGGTCACGGCGTGGTGAACGAAGGGCCGGTTTCGACACGCCTCGGTCTCCCCGGCAACCCGGCTGTGGCGGAAGCTGTGCACGTGGCACGCGATCTTCTGCTCGCGCAACTTACCGGCGCCCATCTGCACATTGCACATGTCTCGACCGCCACCGCGGTCGACCTGATCCGCCGGGCGAGAGAGCAGGGGATCCACGTCACCGCCGAGGTGACTCCTCATCACCTCACCCTCACCGATGAAGCGACACTCGGTTATGACACGAACGCGAAGGTCGCTCCGCCGCTGCGCTCCGCTGCCGATGTGCGCGCCTGCCGCAAGGGTCTGGCCGAGGGGGTCATTGACGCCATCGCCACAGACCACGCGCCGCACGCCGTGCATGAGAAGGACGTCGAGTTCACGGCCGCCCCGTCGGGCCTGATCGGATTCGAGACCGCGCTTGCGGTGGTGCTCGATCTTGTCCGCTCGGGCGAGCTCCAACCCTTGGAGCTCATGCGGCGGATGTCCGCCAACCCCGCGCGCATCCTGCGACGGCCGGGCGGAAGTCTCGCTGTGGGCGCGCCCGCGGACATCGTCGTGCTCGATCCGCAGAAGGAGTGGCTCTACGATCCGGCCAAAGGCTTCTCCAAGAGCCGCAACTCCCCATGGGCAGGGCAGACATTGACCGGCCAAGTGAAGGCCACGATCGTGGACGGGCGCCTCGTGTACGACGTGGCAAGAGGAGTGCTCGCGCCGTGAGCTCTCGCTCGGCTCTTAAGCCGTCCGCACTCCTCGCGCTCGCAGATGGAACGGTGTACCGCGGAACAGCCTTCGGTGCCGCGAGCATCGGGGTAGGCGAGGTTTGCTTCAATACGAGCATGACGGGATACCAGGAGATCCTCACGGATCCGTCCTACGCGGGTCAGATCGTCACGATGACCTACACGCAAATCGGAAACGTGGGCGTGAACTCCGAGGATGAGGAGTCCGCGCGGCCCGTTCTCTCAGGCTTCGTGGTGAAGGAGCTTTTCACGCATCCGTCGAACTGGCGCGCACGCGAGACGCTGGGCGCGTACCTCGAGCGTCACGGGATTCCCGGCATTGCAGGCCTCGACACGCGCGCCCTCGTGCGTCGCATCCGCGACACGGGTTTCCAGACCGGCGTACTCTCGACCGATCCCCGCTCCCTCAATGAGCGCGTCCTCGTGGAGCGCGCGCGCAGCGCGCCCACGCTCGATGGCCGCGACCTCGTGGACGAGGTGACGACCCTCGCTCCCTACACCTGGAGCGAAGGTGCCTGGACGGGTATCGCGGGACAAATTCCGCGCACCCCACGTCCCGCGCCGGCCTACAGGCTTGTGGCGTACGACTTCGGCATCAAGCGGAACATTCTTCGGCTGCTGGTCGACCAGGGCTTCGAGGTCACGGTCGTTCCCGCGAAGACGCCCGCCGCCGCAGCGCTTGCGCTAAGGCCCGATGCCATTTTCCTCTCCAATGGCCCTGGTGACCCCGCCGCGGTGCGGGAGGTTCCCGCCATTGTCCGTGAGCTCGCCGACCGGGCCCTGCCGATCTTCGGGATCTGCCTCGGTCACCAGATCCTGGGGCTCGCGCTCGGCGGGAGGACACGCAAGCTGAAGTTCGGACACCACGGCGGGAACCAACCGGGACAAGACCTCGCGACCGGGAAGGTGGCCATCTGCGCCGAGAACCATGGCTATGCCGTCGAGGCGGAGTCGCTCACCGCGGCCGGTGAGCCGGTGGAAATCACGCACAAAAACCTCAACGATGGCACGGTCGAGGGCCTTGCCCACGCCACACGTCCGATCTTTTCGGTTCAGTACCACCCTGAGGCCTCGCCAGGGCCGCACGACGCGGCGTATTTCTTCCGCCGATTTCGCGAGATGGTGGTCCGACACCACGCGGGCGAGAGCGTGACCGGCGCCTCGATCGCGGCCGCACGCTAGCCCTACGAGGAGCCGCCCCCCTTGCCCAAGAGAACCGACATCCACTCGATCCTCGTCATCGGTTCGGGTCCGATCGTGATCGGCCAAGCCTGTGAGTTCGACTACTCCGGCACGCAGGCGTGCAAAGCGCTGCGCGAGGAGGGCTATCGCGTCATTCTGCTGAACTCCAACCCGGCCACCATCATGACCGATCCGGAACTGGCAGACCGGACGTATGTCGAGCCCATGACCGTGGAAAGCATCGCGCGCATTCTTGAGCGCGAGCGGCCCGACGTACTGCTGCCCACGATCGGAGGGCAGACCGCCCTCAACCTGGCCGTCGAGCTGGCAGAGCAGGGTGTGCTCGCAAAGTATGGGGTCGAGCTGATCGGTGCGAAGCTCGAGGCCATCCTGAAGGCCGAGGACCGAAAGCTCTTCCGCGCAGCCATGCAGCGCCTCGGCCTGCGCGTGCCCGTTTCGGGGATTGCCCACTCGCTCGAGGATGCGCGCAAGATCGTTCAGGACACAGGCCTACCCGCGATCATTCGCCCGAGCTTCACGCTGGGCGGTACGGGAGGCAGCGTCGCCCACACGGCCGAAGAGTACGAACCTCTGGTCGCTTGGGCCCTGCAGCAGTCGCCGAAACATCAGTGCTTGATCGAGCAGAGCGTACTCGGCTGGAAGGAGTACGAGCTCGAAGTGATGCGAGACACGGCAGATAACGTCGTGATCATCTGCTCGATCGAAAACTTCGATCCCATGGGAGTCCATACGGGTGACTCGATCACCGTGGCGCCCGCTCAGACGCTCACCGACAAGGAATATCAGGAGATGCGCGACGCAGCGGTCGCCATCATCCGGGAGATCGGCGTGGATACGGGCGGCTCGAACATCCAGTTCGGAGTGGACCCGAACGACGGAACGCTCGTTGTGATCGAGATGAACCCTCGTGTCTCGAGGAGCTCTGCGCTCGCATCGAAAGCCACGGGCTTTCCCATCGCGAAGATCGCCGCGAAGCTCGCGGTGGGCTTTACGCTCGACGAGATCCGCAACGACATCACTCGGGAAACGCCGGCGAGCTTCGAGCCCACGATCGACTACGTGGTGACAAAGGTACCGCGCTTTACCTTCGAAAAGTTCCCCACTGCGGACAGTCGGCTCACCACACAGATGAAATCCGTGGGCGAGGTGATGGCGATCGGTCGCACCTTCAAGGAGAGCCTGCACAAGGCTTTGCGCTCCCTGGAGATCGGCCATGCAGGGCTCGAGTCGCCGGAGGTTCCCGCAGGAGAGAGCGGACTGGCTGCGCTTTGGGCGCAGATCGACGTCCCGCGTCCGGGGCGGCTGTGGGCCATCGCAGAGATCTTCCGTCGCGGCGCTGGCCTCGAGGAAGTCCACCGTCGCTCGGCGATCGACCGCTGGTTCCTCGGCAATCTCCAAGAGATCGTGGATCTTGAAAGCGCGCTTCGTGCCGCGGAACCCGAAGATCGCGAGGCATGGCTGCGCCAGGCAAAGCAGGCCGGCTTCTCGGACCGGAGACTGGCGGCGCTCTGGAACACCCGCGAGGACGAGGTGCGAGCGCTCCGCCACCGCCTTGGCCTGCGCCCGGTCTACAAGCGGGTGGATACGTGTGGGGCCGAGTTCGAAGCCTTCACGCCCTATCTCTACTCGACCTACGAGGACGAGTGCGAGGCGCGGCCGACCGAGCGCAGGAAAATCGTCATTCTAGGCGGGGGACCCAATCGCATCGGTCAGGGGATCGAGTTCGACTACTGCTGCGTCCACGCCGTCTTTGCACTGCGTGAGGCGGGCTTCGAGACGATCATGGTCAACTGCAACCCCGAGACCGTATCGACAGACTACGATACCAGCGATCGCCTTTACTTCGAACCCCTAACGCTTGAGGACGTCCTCGAAATTGTGGATCGGGAGCGACCCGAGGGCGTGATCGTTCAGTTCGGCGGTCAAACACCGCTGCGTCTCGCTGTCGCCCTCGAGAAAGCAGGGGTCCCCATCATTGGCACCTCGCCGGACGCCATCGACCGTGCGGAGGATCGCGAACGCTTCGACCAAGTGCTCGAAACGCTGCAGCTAAAGCGCCCGCCCGCGGGTCTCGCGCGCAGCCTTGCTGAAGCGGAGGCGGTGGCAGGCCGCCTCGGCTACCCGGTACTCGTCCGGCCGTCCTATGTGCTCGGCGGCCGCGCGATGCAGATCGTCCACGACGTCGAATCGCTCCGAAGCTACATGCGCTTCGCCGTGAAGGCGTCCCCAGAACACCCGGTGCTCGTCGACCGCTTCCTCTCCGATGCCACCGAGGTGGACGTCGACGCGATCTGCGATGGACAGCGGGTCGTGATTGGCGGGATCATGGAGCACATCGAGGAGGCCGGGGTACACTCCGGAGATAGCGCCTGCTCGATTCCTCCATACTCCCTAATGCCGGCCGTCATCCAGGAAATCGCAGAATCGACACGCCGCTTGGCGATCGAACTCCGTGTGCGAGGCCTCATGAACGTTCAGTACGCGGTCAAGGGCGGTGAGGTTTTCGTGCTCGAAGTGAATCCTCGCGCATCCCGAACGGTACCTTTCGTATCCAAGGCAATCGGCCGGCCCCTTGCGAAGCTTGCCGCGCTGGTGATGATCGGAAAGACGCTCGACGAGCTCGGGTTTACCGAACAGATCTGGCCAAAGCATTTCTGCGTAAAGGAGTCGGTCTTTCCCTTCGTGAAGTTCCCCGGCGTTGACGTTCTGCTCGGACCGGAGATGCGAAGTACGGGTGAGGTGATGGGAATCGATTCGGATTTTGGTCGCGCCTATGCCAAGGCGCAGATCGAAGCAGGCAACAGCCTTCCCACGCGCGGGCGAGTTCTTGTGTCCGTGCGCGGTGAAGACAGGCCACGCATCGCAGAAGCGGTGGCGGAGCTCGCGCGCTTGGGTTTCGAGGTCATGGCGACACCGGGCACAGCCGAGAGCCTTGCGGGATTCGGCGTGCGCGTGGAAAGCGTGCCGAAGGTCGGTCACGGGTCGCCCCACGTGCTCGATCGCATCGTGGCCGGTGATGTGGATCTTGTGGTCAACACGGTCGGCTCGGATCCCGATTCCGTGCGCGATGGATTCGAGATTCGCCGTGCAGCCCTTCAGCGGGGACTTCCGTACTTCACCACGGCCGCCGCGGCGCGAGCCGCAGCGGGCGCAATTAAAGCGCTCCGCCTCGAGTCGATCGGCGTGCGTTCGCTCCAAGAAATTCACTCCGCATAGTCGAGGTCCCCACACAGGGCGGTGAGCACCAGTCCCTTCGCGGCGGCGGTCGAGGCGGTCTACAAGCCAATTGCGTTCGCGGCCCAAGACGACTTTGCCCACGCAGACCGCGTGCACGGACTCGAGGCCGCTGTGCGACGGGCCGCTGAGCGTGCGCTCGCACTCCAGATTCCGCGGGACGCGCGGCGTGCGCTCGAGGCTGTTCGGGAGCTGTTCTCCGAGGCCCTGTCTCGGGAGGCGCTTCGCATCGAGGCGCCGAAGGCGCTAGGACTGCTCGCGCCTCTCCGGGCGACCGGATACGCCGAGAAAGCGCTCGCGCGCCCCCTGACGGCTCTGCCGGGAGTCGGCCCGAAACGCGCCGATGCGCTCGCTCGGCGCGGATTGCGCACGCTTTCCGATTTGCTCTTGCACCTTCCCGCGCGCTACGACGACCGCCGTTCGCTCCAATCCGTAGCGGACCTTCCCGTGGGCCAACGGGCAACCTTCGTCGCAACCGTTCTGCTGTGCGACTTCGTCCCATCGCGCCGACGGGGTGGGCGGCTTGCCCGCGTGTTCCAGGCGGTGGTTGGCGACGGGACGGGAACGGTAAATCTCAAGTGGTTCCACGGCGGCGACGCCATTCGCGGCAGGGTCCGCAAAGGCGCGACGCTCCAGGTCACGGGAGAAGTGAGGCGCTACCGCTTCTCGAAGCAGCTTGTGCATCCCGAGGTCGAGGTGCTCGAGGAGGGGGAGGGCGTCGCCTCGGGAGACCCGGCGGCGGCGGCTTCGCGCCGGGTGGTACCGGACTACGCCGCACCCGAGGGTCTCCATCCGCGGGCGCTGCGCAGACTCGTAGCCCTCGGAGTCCTGGAGTACGCGGATCTCACGGAGGGATACCTTCCCTTGCGAATGGTTCGCGAGCGCCAGCTGCCCGAGGTTGCGCAGGCGCTGCGCGCCATCCACACGCCGGGCGTCGAAGCGGACGTTGACGCGCTGGCCCTCCGTCGCACACCCGCACACGAGCGGCTCATCCTCGAGGAGCTCTACCTGCTCGAGATCGGCCTCGCCCTGCGCCGCGCCGCCCGTGCCGCGGAGCCGGGGATGGCGTTCAGCGTCGCCAGCGGTGAGGCTCCCCTCCTCGAGGAGGCGATCGCTGCGCTTCCTTTCCGCCTGACCAGCGCCCAGCATCGGGTGTGGCGGGAGATCCGCGGGGATCTCGGCCGCCCGCACCCCATGAACCGCCTCCTGCAGGGGGACGTCGGCAGCGGAAAGACGGCGGTTGCATTTCTCGCGGCGCTCGCTGCCGCGCGCAGCGGATTCCAGACGGCCCTCATGGCGCCGACCGAGCTTCTGGCCGAGCAGCACGAGCGTACGCTTCAACGCCTGCAGGGTCCGGATCCGGGACCCCTCGCTCTGCGCATGGCGCTGCTCACGGCCTCGCTCCCGCGCGCCGAAGCCAGCGCGCGGCGCCGCGCGCTTGCAGCGGGGCAGGTTGACCTCGTCATCGGTACTCATGCGTTGCTGCAGGAAGACCTGACTTTCGCGCGACTGGGCCTTGCGATCGTCGACGAACAACACCGATTTGGCGTGCTCCAGCGCGCCGCTCTTGCACGCCACGCTGTTACAGGCGCAAGTCCGCATGTCCTGGTGATGACGGCGACCCCGATCCCCCGTACGCTCGCCCTCACGCTTTACGGTGATCTTGACCTCTCCGTCCTCGACGAGCTCCCGCCCGGTCGTGCGCCAGTGCGTACGGAAATCCTGCGCGAAGGGGAGGGCACTCGCATCTCCGAAGCCATCCGGGCCGCAGCTGCACGTGGAGAGCAGGCCTATGTGGTGTATCCACTCGTCGAGGAGTCCGAGAAGAGCGATCTCAGAGCCGCCACCGAGTCCGCGCGCAAAATCGAGGCCGCCTTCCCCGAGCTGCGCATCGACCTCGTCCACGGACGGATGGACGCGGTGGCCCGTGCCGAAGTCATGGCACGCTTCGAGCGCGGTGCGACCCACGTGCTTGTGTCGACCACGGTGATCGAAGTGGGTGTGGATATCTCGAACGCGACACTCATGGTGGTCGAGCATGCGGAACGCTTCGGATTGGCCCAGCTCCATCAGCTGCGCGGGCGGGTGGGCCGAGGCGCCAGGCCGGGCCGCTGCATTCTCATGGCGCGAGGCGTGAGCGAGGAGAGCGAAGCCCGGCTGCGCGCAATGGTCGAGACCAGTGATGGGTTTGCGATCGCTGACGCAGACTTGCGCATTCGGGGCCCGGGAGAGTTTCTCGGCACGCGGCAGCACGGGCGCTTGCCAGACCTGCGGGTCGCGGACCTGTTGCGCGATGCGCGGCTGATCGCCGCGGCACGGGAGTCTGCCCTTGAGACCGTCCGCCAAGACCCAGGTTTGCGGCGCGCACCCGAGCTCGCACGGGCGGTGCGAGAGCGCTGGGGGGAACGTCTCGCCCTCGCGGGCGTGGGGTAGGCAGAGGCGAAATCGCAGGCGGGATGCACGAGGGAACGGCTGCGATCCCAGCGCCGGTTGCGACTCGGTGCGCTTCGGGGGTACCCCGCGCGCGTCGCTTCGGCATTGACGGACCTCACGCTATCGACTAGAAAGGGTTTAGTCATGGCCCATCGGCGAACGCTGCGTGGAAACCTCCTTGGCCTGCTCCTTACCGGGGCGGGAGAGGGGGCTCTCGGCCGCTAAGCCGACGACGCCGAAGCGAAAACCCTCTCCCGCCGAAACGGCCGGAGAGGGTTTCGTGTTTCAGGGCCCCGCCTACCTCACTGAACTCGCTCCTGCCCCTTCGGCACAAAGGAGCGACCAGTGCGCGAACGAGAACGGGTTACGATCTTCGACACGACGCTGCGTGACGGGGAGCAATCTGCAGGGGTCTCCTTCACGCTCCGTGACAAGCTCGATATCGCCTCTGGGCTCGCGGAGGCGGGTGTGGACGTGATCGAGGCAGGCTTCCCGAGCGCCTCACCCGCAGAGCTCGCATCCGTTCGCGCAGTGGCGGAGACCGTGCGTGGCGTCACTGTTTGCGGCCTTGCGCGAGCCGTGCCCGGCGACATCGAAGCAGCGGTCGAAGCCCTGCACGGCGCCGAGCATCCGCGCATGCACGTGTTTGTGAACGCGAGCGACATGCACCTCGCCCATCAGCTCCGCAAGAGTCGCGAACAGGTGATCGAAATGACGCGCATCGCTGTGCGCCAGGCGCGCTCTGGAGTCGCCGAGGTCGAGTTCAGCCCGATGGACGCGACTCGATCCGATCCTGAGTTCCTAGGCGAGCTCATTCACGCCTCGCTCGAAGCCGGTGCGATGACCGTGAACCTGCCGGATACGGTGGGATTCATTCTCCCGGAGGCCCTGCGCGCTCTCATCGAGAACCTCTACAAACGGGTTCCCGCCCTGCGCGACGCAGTCTTGTCATTTCACGGCCAAGATGACCTTGGCCTCGCAACGGCGAACGCGATTGCGGCGGTGGGAGCGGGTGCGCGCCAGCTGGAGGTCACGGTGAACGGCATCGGCGAACGCGCCGGCAATACCTGCTTCGAAGAGGTGGTGATGGCGCTGCGAGTCCACGGTGCGGCTCTCCACGTCGAAACGGGTGTGAACACCCGAGCGATTCATCAACTTTCGAAGCTCGTCGAGGAGCGCAGCGGTCTGCGCATCGCATCCAACAAGGCCATTGTCGGGAAAAATGCGTTCCGCCACGCCTCTGGCGTGCATCAGGACGGTGTGCTGAAGCAACGCGAGACCTATGAGGTGATCGACCCGGCCGAAATCGGACACCCCGTCGGGACGGAGATTGTGCTCGGGAAGCTCTCGGGACGCGCGGGCTTCGCGGCGCGCGCGAGGAAACTGGGCTTTGTGCTGAGCGCTGCGGCGCTTGAGCGTGCCTTCATCCGCTTCCAGGAGCTAGCGGATCAAAAGCGGGAGGTTGCGGACGATGACGTGCAGCAGATCTGCGGCGCCGTGGCCTCGGACGCGGCGTAAGTGTGCCGGCCCTAAGCGCTTTCCCCGTCGAACGCCTCGCGGACTCGCTTGCGCAGAGCCTCGTCGCACAGAAAATCGAGCGCAGTCATGGCGAGGGCCTTGGCGCCGTCGAGCGCAGCAGCATCGCCCATTTCCGAAGCAGCCCACGTCGCAAACTCGGCATTGTGGATCGTGCATTGCGGGGGCGCGGCGGCGATCATTGGATGGATGGAAGGGACGCGTTGGCTCACGTTGCCCATATCCGTGCTGCCCTGGATGCCCGGCGGGAGCTTGTCGAACGGGAAGAAGCGGCGGCCCAGCGACTCGGCGTTGCGCTGATAGGCATCGGCGAGCGGCCAGTTGGTGCGCAGCTCCAAATAGTCGGGTGCGTGCCAGGTGAGCTCAAGCTTCGCGCCCGTAGCGCTGGCGCCGGCTTGGAAACAGCCCTCCACGCGGCGCTTGAGCGGGAGGAGTTCCTCTGCGTTGCGCGCGCGCACATAGAAGCGGCCCTCCGCCTCCTCGGGAACGATGTTGGGGGCGGAGCCGCCCTTGGTGATGATGCCGTGGATCCGCTCGGTCGGGCGGATGTGCTGGCGCAGCGCGGCGATCGACTGATAGCCAAGGACAAGGGCGTCGAGCGCGTTCACCCCGCGGTCGGGCATGGCGGAGGCGTGAGCCGCGACGCCGCGATAGTGCACGGTAAGGTCCGCCACCGCGATGCACGGCATGGCGGCGAGATCCACGCCGGCGGGATGCACCATCAGGGCAGCGTCGACGCCGTCGAAGGCACCCCGTTGCGCCATCAGCTCCTTGCCGCCCCCGCGCTCTTCGGCCGGCGTGCCGAGCAGCCGCACATGGCCTGGGAGCCGTGAACCCAGAGCCGCCAGCGCGAGCCCAGCGCCGACGGCGGCGGTCGCGATCAGGTTGTGTCCGCATGCATGGCCGATCCCCGGGAGCGCGTCGTACTCGGCGAGCAGTGCCACACACGCCCCGCGAGCGGTAGCCCGTCCGAACTCGCTCTCGAATGCGGTTTCCAGCCCATAGGCGCCCCGCGCCACCGCAAGTCCCGCTCCCTCGAGCGTGCCGCACAAGAGCGCCGCTGCCTCACGTTCCTCGAATGCCAACTCAGGTCGCGCGTGGATCGCGTGTGAGATGCGAAGCAGATCGGAGCGAAGCGCGTCGACTGTCGAGCAGACCTCCCTTTTCAGCATCGCCGCATCCATGGATTGGCCTCCTCCGCTACTTCGCCTAACGCTCCTCGGGCAGGAACTGGCGGTAGATGGGAACCATATCAGGACCTTGGCGGATCGTATGACCGCCGTCGACACCCACGCATTGACCTGTGATCCAGCCCGACTCGTCGGAGAGCAGGAAGGCAGTGAGCGCAGCCACGTCTTCGACCGTGCCGAGCCGGCCGAGCGGGATGCGCCGTAGGTATTCGGCGTGGATCTCCGGGCTGGAGACCATGACCGACCAGATCTCCGTGGGGACGAAGCTCGGCATCACTGCGTTGACGCGGATGCCATGCTCACCGAGATCGTCGGCTGCGCAGCGCGTCAGCATGTTGAGACCCGCCTTGGATGCGCAATACGCGCTCATCCAGCGGTGCGTGAGCACACCGGCGATGGAGCTCACATTCACGATGCTGCCGCCGCCTGCGGCCTTCATCGCGCGGGCTTCGCCGCGCATGGCGCGGAACGTGCCGACGAGATTGGTATCGATGATCTTGGCGAAGTCCTCGGACATTCCATTGAGCACGCTCCCCACCGAACCGGCGCCCGCTGAGTTTACGGCGAGACGCAGCGGCCCAAACTGATCGACTGCCGCGGCAATGCCATCTTCGATCGCTGCGTCGGAGGTAACGTCACACACCACCCAGGCGGCGCGCGGGCCGAGCTTCTGCGCCGCGGCGCTCAACACATTGTCGCGACGGCCCGCAAGCATCACACATCCGCCATCGTTGATGATGGCCTGCGCGCACGCGAAGCCGATTCCGGTAGCGCCGCCCGTCACAAAAGCGACTTTTCCATCGAAGCGGCCTTGAGAACGCGCCATCGCTTCCACTCCAACCGCGAACGGCCTCGCGAGCCGGCGCAGATCGCTTGATTCTACCCTGCGGGAGACCGTGTACGCTGCCGCGAAAGCGCCGCCGGGGAGGGAGACCAGATGCGGGATCGGAGCGATGCGCGATGAGCGCGGCCGCTCTTTCCCATCTCGGAATTGCACGAGCGAAGCTCATCATTTTGGGGCATCCGTCCTCCGAGCGGCGGAGCTCTGCGCGCTCGTGCCGGTCCCGGGGCAAATCCCCTTTTCGTGGTCTCGGGAATCGGCGGACCCGAGGAACTCAGGACGGACGGCCGCTACCATAGGGCCATCGAGGTCGATCGCTCAGCCGGAGGTTGCGGGGTGGCAGAGGCAATCGTGATCGGTGGTGGCATCGCGGGGCTTGGGGCCGCTCTTGCCCTTTCCCGGGGCGGTCATCATGTGACCGTGCTCGAGAAGGATTCGACGCCGCTCCCGGAGTCCGCGGTCCTGGCCTTCGAGCGCTGGGATCGCCGCGGGGCGCCCCAGGTCCGACACTCCCACGCGTTCCTCGCGAGATTCCGGAACCTTCTGCGGGACCGCGCTCCCGACGTGCTTGACGCTCTCATGAGAAACGGTGCCTATGACCTGCGCATTACGGAGATGCTTCCCCCCACCATCGACGACCGCTCAGCGAAACCCGGGGATGAGGATCTCGTGCTCCTCGGGTGCCGCCGCCTCACCCTCGAGTGGGTCCTGCACAAGATCGTGGCGGAGAGTCCGGGCGTCGTCTGGCATGACGGTTCGGAGGTGCTCGGCCTTGAGACCCTTGCGCCGCGGCTGCCGGGGTCGCCGCCGCGGGTGAGGGGTGTGCGGGCGCGCCGGCCGGGCGCTCCAGCCGAGACGCTGCGGGCCGATCTCGTGGTCGACGCGAGTGGCCGACGATCGACCCTTTCCAAATGGCTGACCGAGATCGGTGCGCCGCCGATTCAGGCGGAGTCCGAGGACTGCGGCATCTTCTATTCCTCGCGCTTCTACCGACTGCGGCCTCGGGCGGAGGAGCCGCCGCGCGACGGACCGATCGGGGCAGATCTCGGCTACATGAAGTTCGCCGTGTTCAGTGGAGACTCGAGGATTTTCTCGGTCACGCTTGCGGCATCTCCCGAAGACACCCCGATGCGACGCGTACTGCGTCCGGGTCCGTTTGAAGCCGCAGCCAATGCCATCCCAGCGATTCGGACCTGGCTCGAGCCCGATCGTTCAGAGCCTGTGACAGGCGTCTATGGGATGGCTGGCCTCAGAAACCGCAGGCGCCTGTTCATGCGCGACGGCGCGCCCGTGGCTCTCGGCGTCCACGCCATCGGCGACGCGGCGATTCACACCAATCCGCTCTACGGTCGCGGCTGCTCCCTCGCCTTCGTGCATGCGTACCTGCTCGCGGATGCGCTTCGGGAGCACGGTGACGACGCCGAGGCCCTGGCGTTCGAGCTCGAGCGCGACACCCGGCGAGAGATCGAGCCGTGGTATCGCTCCGCCGTGACGCAGGACCGCGATGCGTGCGACGTTGCCGCCCAGCAGCGACGCGGCGAGGATCCTTTCGCCACGGAAGCGCCCTCTGGGGCGCGGGTGGTGGACCCGACGAGGTTCATGCGCTCGGTTTTGCGGGACGGCCTCCTGCCCGCCCTGCGTACAGATGCGGTGGTGATGCGCGCCTTTCTGCGCAACTTCAATCTGCTCGAAACCCCGGACTCGCTGCTTACAAACGGTGACGTCATGAGGCGGGTGCTTGCGGCCTGGCGGGAACGCGACCAGCGTGCGCCCGCGGAGCCGCTGGGCCCCGGGCGCGCGGAAATGGTGCGCGTTCTCGAGCAGGCGGCATAGCCCGTGCACGAGCGCGCAAAGTCCATCCTCCTCGCGCTGCTCCTCGTCTTCGCCTCTGGGATCGGCGGCTGCCTCACACTCCCGAGCGAGGGGACGCTCGTCTACGTCGATCACCGAACGGGAAACTGGTGGAGTGGGGAGGGAGTCATGACGGAGGTCTCAGCGGATCAGACCCAATGCAAGATTGCCGCACGCAATACTGCCCTCATCGTCGAGACGAAGTGGGTGCCTTGCAAGTACGTGCACCCGCGAACGCCGCAGACGAACTAGTCCTCGGAGAGGCTCTCGGGAAAGGACGTATTCGAGGGGCCCTCATCCCCGAGGGCGGGCCTCCAGCGCGCTTTGCACAACCTGCAGCGCAGGCGCGGACCCAAGGCTTTCGGCGTACCTCGAATCAGCAGCGAGAGGAACACGAAAAAAGGCCCGTGACTGCGTTCCGCCTCGAGCGCAAGGCCTCCGCAGCGAGGGCAGCGAGGCGCCTCCAGGTCGCCCGTCACAAAGTAAGCGGAGCGCGGGTCGGTTTTCGGGGCCGGGGGGGCTAGGGATTCGCAGGCGCGCGCTCGATCGATCTCCCGAACCCAGAGCTTTACGCAGTCGACGCCAGAAAGGAGACCGGCGGCGTGCTCCCCGGAGAGGGCGACGGGGACGCCGTCTGTCCGGAGGCGCGCGGCGGCGAGGTGGGCCTCGAGGGGATGGGGAAACGAGGCGATCTCAACCAGACGATCTGGGTCGTCTGCCGCAGCTGTGTGGGGGGTCGGCGGGCGCTCCATGCAACCTCGAGTCTAGCCCGAAACCCCAATCGGGACTGGACGATCCGCGTCTAGCCGTCTAGTGTGTGCCGCCGCCTGGGGGTGCCTCGCGGGGCCGAGATCCTCGCTTCTTCCCCCGTCCACGGGAGCGATCGAACGGGCCCAAACCTGGATCGGGCCGGGTCTGGTCACCCCCTTGTGCGATAGGCCTTGAAGACCCGCGCCAATCGGGAGACGCCAATGTCCATCACTCTCTTCGCCCTGATTGCGGCCGGGCTGGCGATTGGCGTCGGCTTCTGGCTGTTCCGCAGGGTGCTTGCCTCTCCGGCCACCTCCCCCCGCGCCCTCGAGATCGCGGGGGCCATCCGCACGGGGGCCCAGGCCTTCCTTTCGCGCCAGTACCGGACCGTGGCGTTCGTGGGCATTCCCCTTGCGGCAATCATTGCGTTCCTGCCTTCTCTTGGGCTGTGGACGGCCGCCGGGTTTGTTCTCGGAGCCGTTGCCAGCGCGTCGGCCGGGATCATCGGCATGAACGTGTCCGTGCGGGCCAATGTCCGGGTCGCGGAGGCGGCGAAGGACGGGTTCCAACGCGCCTTCGCCCTGGCCTTCCAAGGTGGGGCGGTAACGGGCCTGATGGTCGTGGGCCTAGGCCTGTTCGCCCTCGTCGCCCTTGCGACGGCCATGGAGGCCTCGGGCGTCACCAAGCCCGATGCCCTGATCGGGCTCGCCTTTGGCGGCTCCCTCATCTCGGTCTTCGCGCGCCTTGGCGGCGGCATTTTCACCAAGGGCGCGGACGTCGGTGCCGACCTCGTCGGCAAGCTGGAGGCGAATATCCCCGAGGACGATCCGCGCAACCCAGCGGTGATCGCCGACAACGTGGGCGACAACGTCGGCGACTGCGCGGGCATGGCCGCGGACCTGTTCGAGACCTACGGGGTGACCGCGGCTGCCGCAATGCTCTTGGCGCACATCCTGTATCCCACAAGCACACAGATGTTCCTCTACCCGCTGCTCGTCGGGGGCGTGGGAATCCTGGGTTCTGTGGTGGCGATCCCGTTTGTGCGGGTGGGTCCCGCGAAAGGCACGAAGGCGCCGAATGTCATGGCGGCCATGTATACGGGCCTTGGCATCGCGACGGTCCTCTCCCTCGGATTCTTGGCGCTTGCCACGGGCGCGTGGATCACGATCCCGGCAGAGGCGAGCTTCAGCGCCACAAGTCTGGTTCTGTGCGCGGCGATCGGGGGCGTGGTGACGGGCGCGATGATGTGGATCACAGACATCTACACCGGCAGCAACGCAAGGCCCGTCATCAAGATCGCCAACGACTCGGTCGGGGGCCACGCGACCAACATCATCAGCGGGCTTGCAGTGGGGATGCAGTCCACGGTCCTTCCGGTCTTTGTGATCGTCGCTGCCATGCTGGTATGCCAGGCACTCGCCGGGCTCTTCGGGGTAGCCATCGCCGCGATGAGCATGCTCTCGCTGGCGGGCATCGTGGTCGCGATCGACGCCTACGGGCCGATCACCGACAACGCGGGTGGCATCGCGCAAATGGCAGACATGGGGAAGGAGATCCGATCGGTGACCGACCCCCTCGATGCCGTGGGGAACACGACCAAAGCCGTGACCAAGGGCTACGCGATCGCCTCGGCCGGCCTCGCTGCTGTCGTGTTGTTTGCGACGTTCATCGAGGATCTGAAGAGACTCGGCGGCAGTGGCGTTCAGAATCTCAGCTTCGACATCAGCAATCCCAACGTTCTGGCTGGGCTCTTCCTCGGCGCGGTCATCCCCTTCATTTTTGCTTCGCTTGCGATGAATGCCGTGGGCGTGGCCGGCGGTCAGGTGGTCCAGGAGGTGCGTCGGCAGTTCCGCGAAATCAAGGGTCTCATGGAAGGCAAAGCCGCGCCGGACTATCGCACCTGCGTCGACCTCGTGACCGCCACGGCGCTCAAGCAAATGGTGGCCCCCGCGCTCATTCCCGCGTTGATTCCGGTGATCGTGGGTCTCATCCTGGGTGCGCAGGCCCTTGGCGGGCTCCTCATCGGCTCCATTGTGTCTGGAGTTTGTGTCGCCATCTCCATGACGACCGGTGGCGCGGCGTGGGACAACGCCAAGAAATACATCGAGAGCGGGGCACTCGGCGGCAAGGGAAGTGACGCCCACAAAGCCGCGGTGACCGGAGATACCGTCGGCGACCCCTACAAAGACACCGCGGGTCCGGCCATTAACCCGATGCTCAAGTTGGTCAACATCGTCGCTCTGCTCATCATTCCCTTCCTCGCGCACTAGGGAAGGGCCTTGTCCGCGCCGGAGCCGGACCGCCATCCCCGCGATCGGCTCCGGCGAGAGCTTTCCCTCACGGACTCGACGCTCATCTGCGTCGCATCCGTCATCGGCTCGGGCATCTTTCTCACGCCAGGAGACATCGCGGACAAGCTTCCGCACCCCGGCCTCGTGCTCGCCGTCTGGATCGCGGGGGGGCTGCTATCCCTCGCGGGTGCCCTCGCCAACGCTGAGCTCGGCGCGATGTTCCCTCATGCGGGCGGTGACTACGTCTACTTGCGGGAGGCGTATCATCCAGTCGCCGGCTTCTTGGTCGGGTGGCTCACGTTCTTCGTGATTTATGTCGGCACGATCGCGACCCTCGCGGCGGGATTCGCCGCCGCTCTCGGGCACTTCTTTCCGCTGGGAAGCGGCGGCGAGCTTGCAGTCGCCTTGGCCGTCACAGTGGCGTCGTCGATTCTGAACTACCTGGGTGTGCGCGCCGGCGCGCGCTTTAACAACCTCACGACGGGTTTTAAGGTCGTGGCGCTTCTTGCGTTCGTGTTCTTTGGCCCGCTCACGGGCCACGGGGCGATCGCGAATTTCTCGCCGCTCGTGGAGGGTGCGAACGCGGTTCCGATCTCTCACTTCGGGCGCGCACTCTCACCGGTTCTGTTCAGCTATCTCGGCTGGAACGCCGCCGTCTATGTGGCCAGTGAAATTCACGACCCCGCCCGCAACGTGCCGCGCTCCCTCTTTCTCGGCCTTGTCCTGTGTACGGTGGTCTATCTGCTCGTGAATCTCGTTTACCTGTACGCGCTCCCGGTAGGCGCGCAGCGGGGAGTCGCCAACGTGGGGGAGGCCGCGGCGCGTCATTTGTTTGGCCCGCTCGGCGGGACTCTCGTTGCCCTCTTCGTGTTGGGATCAATCCTTGGCACGCTGAACGCGACGATTCTCGTCGGTCCGCGGATCGCCTATGCCATGGCGATCGACGGGCGCTTCTTCGGCGGGGTGGATCGAGTGCACGATGCACACGCGACCCCGTACGTTGCGCTCGCGGTTCAGGCTGCTGCCGCAGTCGCGATCCTGCTCGTGCTGCGCAGCTTTCCCAACGTACTGGACTTCACGACCTTCGCGATCGTGGTCGCTACCATGGCCGATACAGCGGCGCTCTATACGCTTCGGAGAAGAAAACCGAATCTTCCCCGACCCTATCGCGCGTGGGGCTACCCATGGGTACCTGCGCTCTATCTCGTCGCAAACGCCGCGATCGCAGTCGCGATGATCGAGGGAAGCACGCGGGAATGCATGATCGCCCTCGCCGTGGCGGCAACTGGGGTCCCGTTCTACGCGCTCTTTGCATGGCTCGAAGCCGATCGCTGAGGCGACCCCATCCCCTAATGCCTGCCGGTCACGACCGCACCGAGGATCGCCATGAGAGCGATGCCCAGGACGAACGGTACGGTGTAGATCCACTGATTGCGGTGTTCGTGGGTATGGAGCTCGGGGATAAGATCCGAGGCGGCGATATAGATGAACATGCCCGCGGTCGCGGTCAGAAACCAGCCAAGGTGAGCCTGTACGAGGCTCTTGAGTCCAAAGCACGCAAAGACGCCTGCGAGCGCCGTTAGACCCGAGAGGAAATTCACGATCAGGGCGTTCCGGGGGGAGAGCTTGCTGCGGATCAGAATCGCGTAGTCCGCGATCTCGTGAGGGATCTCGTGGGCGACCACCGCGAGGGTGGTCGCGATCCCAAGGGCAGGACTCGCGATGAAGCTCGCGGCAACAACAACCCCATCGATAAAATTGTGGACACCGTTCCCGATGAGAACCAAGTAACGCGACGCCATCGCACGGCCTTCCTCGTGAGCATGGAACCCTTGCAAGAACCGCTCGAGGAAGAAGAATCCAATCATCGCCGCGAGCGTGGCAACGAATATGTTGCCGTCTCCGCGCGCCTGCTCGACCGCCTCCGGAAAAAGCTCGAGGAACACCGTCGATAGCAGCACGCCGGCGGCAAAGCTTAAGAGCAGCATTTGGCGGCGCTCGGTCCAGAGGTCGGAGAATGCGAAGACGATGGCGACGAATGAGGTGAGGCTCACGAGCAGCGTGGCGATCAGCGACTGGGCGAGCGGGGACAATGATGGAAGTCCTTGGTTGCGAGCAATGAAGCGATGGGGTTCCCGGCCGGTTCCTTGGGAGCCGAGCAGTCTAGATCGGCCCCCTTCCGGAGCGCCACTGTGAACGCTGCCTCGGCTCGCGGTGTCTCGCGACGCCTCGTCGTGCCGCGGCGATCGATCCCGCCGCCGGACGCGGAGAGAAGGGGAAGCGCTCTCGCCGCAGTGCACCTGGCATAAGAGACGAAACGCAGCGATGAGGCTGTGCGCTCCAGTACGGACCAGGCGAGACGGGGTTTCAAGGGTTTGCTTCGCGGTCGGCCCGAGATCTGTAAGCGCGCAGCCGAATCGACGACCTTAGCGGAGGATCCCTACCGACGGGCCGGGCGAGGAGAGGCCCCGAAGCCCTTGAGCCGATCGATTTCCCAAAGGAGAGCCGCTTGAGGGGAGGGCATAGGGACCGGCTTCGCCCTCCGGATGCGCTCGACGTGACGGGAGTTCACGCTCGAGCCAAGCGCCAATCAGAGGAACTCCTCGAAGCCCCGGCAGGCGCCGGATCGTGTCGTCGATCTTTTGCGCTGCGGCGCGTCCTTCCGGGCTTGAGAAAAGATACCCGGCGACAAAGCGAGTCTCATGGCGAGGCTGGACGCCACTTCCGACCGGCGCCCAGAAGTTTTCGATCAAAAAGCGTGTCACCTGCGCCGCCCCGGGTGTGCCAAGCCGGCGCTCGGCCTGCTTGAAATAGAAGGAGAAGTGGCGGCTCTCGTCACACACGATTCGCGCGAGGAGCTCGGAGAGCACGGGGTGGTTCGCGAGCGCCGCAAGTCGGCGGTATCCGGTCAGGGTGGTGAGCTCGTTGAGCGCACCCCAGGTCATGTGGACCGCGACGAAGTTCCTCCACGCGCGTGAAAGCAGGGCGGTTGTGCGCTCCTCGAGCCAGCCGCCGAGCCCTGTCTTTGAACGTGGCTTTGGGCGTGAAACTCGATGGCCAGCGGCAGCGAGAAAGCGATCCAGGGCGCGACCGTGGAAAGTCTCCTCGTAGATCCAGCAGGAAAGAAAGGTTGCCACTTCAGGCTCATCAATCACGCGCGTTGCGAGGAGCTGACGCAGGTAGACGATGGTGTGACTCTCGATGTCCTGCATATAGCTAAGCGTTCGAAGCGCTTCCGGAGCCAGCGGCGTTTCTGGCACGCGATCAAAATCGATGCCGGAGAGGTCGAGGGCGCGCGAGCGCGCCGTGTATGCGTCGAGGTCAAACTCTTCCATGCACGGATTGTACGCACGACCGGGGCCGCTGGATGTGTGGGGAGCGCACCGCCTCCTGGCCCCATCGCTTCCGGCGCATTCCCAAGAGCCGTGGCCTCGCGGAGAGGCTCGTTGGACGCGGGCGAGGCTGCACACGCGATCCCAGGCCGCCCTTCGCGGCACAGCGGCTCTCCACCCCGGCTGCGGGGTTTCATCACGGACCCGGGCGGCCTCGGCCCCCTCACGCAAGCGAGTGCGCCCGGCGATCGCAGCGGCCGAGAACTCAGCCACCCTGCTTGCCCAAGCCCAATTTCTCCAATAATCTTGAGCATCTAGCGAGGTCGGGTCGTCTTGTCCAGCGAGCTTCGGGCAGGCCAGATCGTGCATGTGGGGCACGGGGTGGGCGCGTTCGTGCACCGTCGTCTTCCGCCCCATTGCCTCCGTACGCCTACGCGCTCGCCGGCAGTGCCGGCGCTTGAGCGCCTGCTCCGCGGTCTCGACCTCCACACGGTCTGTGAAGAGGCGCGCTGCCCGAACCGGGGCGACTGCTGGGCCCGTGGCCATGTCACCTTCATGCTGCTCGGTGCCGTGTGCACCCGCGCCTGTCGGTTTTGCGCGGTGGAAACGGGGCGGCCCACAGGGGGGCCGAATCCGGCGGAACCGACCCGCGTGGCGAGCGCTGTGGCCGCACTAGGTCTACACCACGTCGTGCTGACTTCGGTCAATCGAGACGATCTCGCAGATGGCGGAGCGGGCCATTTCGCGGCCGTGATTCGAGCGATCCGCCTGCAACGCAAGACCGTGACGGTGGAGGTGCTGACTCCCGATTTCCAAGGCAGTCTTATCGCGGTGGAGGCGGTGTGCGCGGCCGAGCCGGACGTCTACAACCACAACGTCGAGACCGTACCGCGCCTGTACCGGCGAGTGCGGCCCGGGGCGCGCTTCGAGCGCTCCGTCGCGGTACTCGCCCATGCGAAGCGGCAGCGTACCCAGGCGATCGTGAAATCTGGTCTTATGGTTGGGCTTGGAGAGACCCACGAAGAAGTCTTGGAAGTGTTGCGGGCGCTGCGTGACGCAGGTGTCGACACGGTGACCATCGGACAATACTTGCGCCCGTCGCGCCTGCACCTGGCCGTGGAGCGATATTGGGACCCCGAGGAATTCGACCTGCTCGCCGAGGAGGGTCGCGCGCTCGGTTTCTTGCACGTCGCGAGCGGCCCGCTCATCCGTTCCTCTTACAATGCCGAAGAGACGCTGCAGGCGGCTCGGAGCCGCTCGATGGTTCACCCTTCCCCTGTCGATTGAGAGGAGAACATGTCCCGCGTCCGTCACGACTTCCATAAGCTCAACCGGCTCCCGCCTTACGTCTTCGCCGAGGTGATCGCGCTGATGACGGCGGCGCGCCGCGCGGGCGAGGACGTGATCGACCTCGGCATGGGGAATCCAGACCTCCCGACGCCGCCTCACGTGATTGAGAAGATCTGCGAGGCTGCCCACAATCCTCGCAATCATCGCTATTCCTCGTCGCGAGGTTTGCCGAATCTTCGGGCAGCGATTTCGGAATGGTACAAGCGTCGGCACGACGTAGACCTCGATCCGGACCGTGAGGCCATCGCGGTGATCGGTGCGAAGGAGGGCCTCTCCCACTTCGTTCTGATGACCGTCGGGCCGGGCGACGTGGTCTTGTGTCCTGACCCCGCCTACCCGATTCATCAGTACTCGGTCATCATCGCGGGCGGTGATCTGCGGACCGTTCCGCTCGCCCCTGACTCCGATTTCATCGCAAACCTGGAAACGGCGATGCGCCGGACTTGGCCAAAGCCCAAGCTCCTCATGCTCTCATTTCCGGCGAATCCCACCACGCAGGTCGTGGACCGAGGATTCTTTGAGAAGGTGATCGCCTTCGCGAAGGAGAACGACCTCATGGTCGTGCACGACTTCGCCTACGCGGAGATCACCTTTGATGGCTACAAGGCGCCCTCCATCCTGGAGGTGCCTGGCGCGCGAGACGTAGCGATCGAGTTCGGCTCGCTCTCCAAGAGCCACTCGATGGCCGGCTGGCGCGTGGGATTCGCCGCCGGCAATTCCGACATGATTTACGCTCTCGGCCGGATCAAGAGCTATCTCGACTACGGCATGCCGCAACCCATCCAAATTGGCGCGATCGTGGCACTGCGTGGGCCCCAGGACTGCGTGCAGGAGGCGGTCGACACCTACCGCGAGCGTCGCGACACGCTGATCGATGGTCTCGGCCATCCGGGCGAAGGGGCGTGGAAGATCGAGAAACCCCTTGGCACGATGTTTGTTTGGGCCCAGCTCCCGGAGCCGGTACGCGCTATGGGCTCGCTCGAGTTCTCGAAGCGTTTGCTGGAAGAGGCGAAGGTCGCCGTCTCGCCCGGCGTGGGCTTCGGAGAGACGGGCGAGGGTTACATTCGATTTGCGCTCGTGGAGAACAAACAACGCATCCGACAGGCGGTGCGCGGCATCCGACGCTTCCTCCGGGACCAGGTCTGACGACAGTGGGCAAGGAGACCAGAGTCGGGGTGGGGCTGATCGGTCTTGGCACTATCGGCGCTGGGGTCGCAAAGCTTTTGCGTCGGAACTCCGCGGTGCTCGAGGAACGGCTGGGCTTTCCGCTGCGTCTCGTGCGGGTCGCCGACCTGGATTTGAGCCGCGCCTGCAACCTCGATCTTGGCGGCGCCCGTTTCGACGCCGATGCAGAGGCCTTAATCGACGATCCCGAAGTCGCGATCGTGATCGAGCTGATCGGTGGCTACGAAGTCGCGCGGCGGCTCATCCTGCGAGCGGTCGAACGCGGAAAACACGTGGTCACGGCAAACAAGGCACTGCTGGCTGTGCATGGCAAGGAGATCTTCGATGCCGCACGGCGCCGCGGCATCGACGTCGCATTCGAAGCGAGCGTCGGAGGCGGGATCCCGATCCTGCGCTCTCTGCGTGAGGGCCTTGCTGCCAACCGCATTCAGTCCGTGCATGGAATCATCAACGGCACGACCAACTATGTGCTGACCGAGATGGAGAAAACAGGCGAGACGTTCGAGACGGTGCTCGCGCGGGCCCAGCGGCTCGGCTACGCCGAGGCCGATCCTACTCTTGACGTGGACGGCATCGATGCCGCACACAAGCTGACGCTGCTTGCCGGTATGGCGTTCGGTGCCGACATCGCGTTCAAGCAGATTCCGACCGAGGGGATCCGAGGTCTCGCTCCCGTGGAGTTCGAAGCCGCGCGCGAGTTTGGCTACCGGATCAAACTCCTCGGAATCGCCAAGCTGCGAGAGGGTGAGCCCGAGCGGATCGAGGTGCGGGTCCACCCGACGCTGATCCCGGCGGCGAGTTTGCTGGCCAAGGTGGATGGAGCGATGAATGCGATCGCCGTGCAGGGTGACGCTGTCGGCCCCACTCTCTTCTACGGTGCGGGTGCCGGAGAGATGCCCACGGCGAGCGCCGTGGTGGCAGACGTCATGGAGATCGCCCGCGAGATTCACCGGGGTACGGCGGGCCGGGTGGCGCCCCTTTCCTACCTGCCCGAGGCATTGCGACCAAAGCCGCTGGTCCCGCTTGGGGAGCTGTTCGGGCGGACGTACCTGCGCTTCACCGCGCTCGACCGCCCGGGCGTGCTCTCTCGGATCGCCGGCGTTCTCGGGGAGGAGGGCATCGGCATCGAGTCCGTGATCCAGAAGGGTCGCGGCCACGCCGAGACCTCTGTACCCGTCGTCGTGATGACGCACCCCGCCCGCGAAGCCGCAGTTCGGCGCGCGCTCGAGCGCATCGATCGAATGGCGGATGTGACCGCCCCAACCCGGCTGCTGCGCATTGAGGAGGAGATCTGATGCCCGCCAAGCCCGTCTACCGCGCTTGGTTCGCGAGCGTCCGAGATCCGTCCGAGACGTACCCGCTCGACACGGTTGTCTACACCGATCGCGAGGGCGGACTGCTCCAGGTCATGCACGACATGGATGAGCTTCGCAAGACGTCCGCCGACGAGTGGAAGCGCCGTTTCGAGGAGCGTGCCCACAAGAACGATTGGCCCTACGGCTCCGGTGTGTGGGGCAAGAAAGAGTGGGTCTGCCCCGAAGTCGACAACGAAAACGTGGTTTCGATGTACGAGGGCCATTCGAACCTTTTCTGGGCTGAGCGCTACGGCCGCGAGATCGGCGTCGAAGACCTGTGGATCAAGCAATGCGGCAACTCGCATACCGGATCGTTCAAGGATCTCGGGATGACCGTCCTCGTGTCGATGGTCAAGGAAATGATCGCGCGAGGGAAGACCATTCCGGCGGTTGCTTGCGCTTCCACTGGAGACACTTCCGCCGCACTCTCGGCATACGCCGCGGCCGCCGGTATTCCAGCCATCGTGTTCCTTCCGCGCGGCAAGATCTCTGTGGCCCAGCTGATTCAGCCGGTTGCGAACGGCGCGATCGTGTTTGCGCTGGATACGGACTTCGACGGCTGTATGGGAATTGTGAAAAAGGTGGCCGAGCGCGACGGTATCTACCTTGCGAACTCGATGAACAGCCTGCGCATCGAGGGACAAAAGACGGTCGGCGTCGAAATCGTGCAGCAGTTCGACTGGGAGGTGCCGGACTGGATCGTAATTCCGGGCGGAAACCTCGGCAACGTTTCGGCTCTTGCAAAGGGTCTGGACATGATGTTCGACCTGGGTCTCGTGTCGCGACGCCCGCGGATCGTGTGTGCCCAGGCCGAGGCGGCGAACCCCCTCTACCTCGCGTACCAACGAGGGTTTCGCGTGTTCGAGCCGATCGCGGCCCGGCCTACGCTGGCCTCGGCCATTCAGATCGGAAATCCCGTCTCCATCGAGAAGGCGATTGACGCCATCCGGCGCTACAACGGGATCGTCGAACAGGCCAGCGAGGCCGAGCTTGCGGAGGCGTGCGCGCATGCCGACCGAACGGGTCTGTTCAACTGCCCCCACACCGGAGTCGCGCTGGCCGCCATGCGCAAACTGGTGAGCCGCGGTGTCATCCCGAAGGGCGATCGCGTGGTCGTGATCTCCACCGCGCACGGCCTCAAGTTCACGGACTTTAAGGTTCGCTACCACTCCATGAACCTCGAGGGGATTGTTCCTGAGCTGCCGAATCCGCCGATTGAGCTTCCCGCACGTTACGAAACCGTGCGGGACGAGATGATGAGGCAGATCGAATCCCGCTTTGGGCGAGGCGTCGGAACGCAGAGCCGTTCCTCATGAATCGCACGCCGGAACTTGCGCCAGGCTCCGGAAGACAAAGCGAAGACGCGTAGAGCGGAGCCATGTTCACGGGAATCGTCGAAAGCGTCGGCAAGATTGTGCGCTTCGAGCGGGGCGGGGACCTCGCAAGCATTGTGGTCGATGCGCCCACCCTGTGCGCGGGAGTTAAGCGCGGCGACAGCATCGCGGTAAACGGGGCGTGCCTCACGGTGACGGCCCTCGCTGGTGGAAGGTTGAGCTTCGAAGCCGTTGCGGAGACGCTTGCACGGACCAACCTCGGAGAGCTCACGATCGGCTCGGGGGTCAACCTCGAACGTGCGATGCGTGCGGATCAGCGTCTTGACGGGCACATCGTCCAAGGGCACGTGGATGCGGTGGGCCGCGTTCGCGCTCTCGAACGCGAGGGCGCGGATGTGCGTTTGTTTATCGATTGTGATCCCAGCTTCTCCGTTTTGCTTGTCGACAAGGGCTCCGTGGCCGTCGACGGAGTGTCTCTCACGGTCGTGCGCGCGGAGACTGGCGGATTCGATGTGGCGCTCATACCACACACTCTCGAATCGACAACGCTCGGCCAGCGCTCCGCCGGCGATCGGGTGAACCTCGAAGCCGATGTGCTCGGGAAATACGTGAAACACTATGTGGAGCGCGTGCTTGGTGGCCCGCCCGCGGGACGCTCGTGACTCTCGCGGGCGGACCCTCCGAGCCCGCGGAGGTCGCGCGAGCCGTCGCGCCATGCCTTGGGTGCCAGCCCATCGCCGCCGCGTGGCTCTACGGATCGTTGGCCCGCGGCGACGCCCGGAAGGAGTCCGACGCGGACCTCGGCGTACTGTTTGCCGCTCACCTGCGCAGCGATCGTCGGCGGGTGCTGCGCGACATCGAGCGCGCGGCACGAGGGGCTCTCGCAGGAAAAGAGCTTTCGGTCGTAGATTTGGAGAAGGCCCCCCTGCTGCTGCGGCATCGGGTGCTGCGCGATGGCGTGCTCCTCGTTGAGCCTGACCCGGGTGCACGCTCCAGGTTCGCGGCACGTGTTCTCGAAAAGTTCTGTGCGACGCGTGCAGTCCGCTGCACCTTCGACAACGCGACGCGGTACCGCTTGGCGCATAGCGTGCCGGTGGTGGGTGCGATGTAGGAGTGGTGATCGTCAGCGGCGCGATCGATCGGGAAGTCGCCACGGCGCGGATGCGACGCATCGAGGATCTGGTGGCGAGGGTTGAGAAGAGATTACCGCTCGTCGCCCGCTCGAGGCCCGACACGGATGCTTGGCTCGCGGCCGAGCATCTTGTGGAACAGGCAGTGCGGACCGCGTCTCGATTGGCGGCACAGCTTGTCGCGGCCGGCGCTCTTGGAGCCCCGGAGTCGGCGGCGGGGATGTTCACGTGTCTTGGGGAGAAGGGCTGGCTGCCGGAGTCTGAGGCGGGTGGGCTTGCGCGCCTTTCGGACGCGGCCGAGAGACTGGCCGACGGCAGCGGCGCCGCGGAGCCTGCCGCATTGCGAGAGCTTCTCGCCGGAGCGCCGAAGCTCCTGCGAGCTTTTCTTCGGACCGCGGCGATTCGGCTTGGAAGTACGTCTGAGTAAAAATCGGCACCTCGCCGCATGGTAGTCTGCGACAGGAGGATCCCCATGAATCGCACTCTCGACGTCGCTAGTTCCCTCGGCGCCAGCCTTGTCCGAGGTGGTTTCGCCGCTCGTGTGGGAACCCTCGGCGCGCGGCCCGAGCAGCCCCTCGAGCTCTGGGATTTCGAGGGCTGCCCGTACTGCCGCAAAGTCCGTGAGGCCCTTTCGGTTCTTGACCTCGATGCGCAGGTGTGGCCCTGCCCGAAGGGCGGCCCCCGCTTCAGAGTGGAGCTCGCGAAAAAGGCGGGGAAGGCGCAATTCCCTTATCTCGCGGATCCGAACACCGGCAAGGCGATGTATGAGTCCGACGATATCGTCCGCTACCTCTTCGAGACCTACGGAGATGGTTCTGTGCCGTTGCTGCTGGCCGCGGGCATGTTCGGCGACTTGTCGTCGACGCTGGCGTCTGCATTGCGCCCGAGCGTCGGCATCCGCTATCGCCCGGCGGATGTTCCAGCGCAGCCGCTCGAACTGTGGAGTTTCGAGGCGTCGCCCTTCTGTCGGATCGTCCGGGAAGCACTGTGTACGCTTGAGCTGCCCTACCTCCTGCACAACGTCGCAAAGGGAAGCCCACGGCGTGAGACATTCATCGCACGCTCAGGCAAGATGATGGTGCCATGGCTCTCCGATCCCAACACGGGAACGGAGCTCTTCGAATCTGCGGACATCGTGACCTATCTGGAGCAGACCTATGCCAGGCGCTAACGCTGCCCGCTGCATCGATCGCGCAGAGCTCGAACGCGGGCTGAACCGAGTTCGCCTCATCTCCGGAGACGCGCAGGCGGGTGTGTTCGGGCCGGACACCAAGATCTGGCAAGTGAACAAGGAAACGGCGATTTTCCTGGGTGCGGGCCGAGCCGCGCTGCTCCAGCTTGCCCATCCGTTTGTGGCTTATGCCATCGATCGACACTCGAAGACCCGCGATGATCCTCTCGGTCGCTTCCGGCGTACCTTCTACCAGGTCTTCTCCATGGTGTTCGGCACCCAAGAGTGCGCCTTCCGCGCATCCCAGTCAGTGTGGGCAACGCACCGTCGCGTTTCGGGCACGCTGCCGGCAGGCGAGGGCGCGTGGCGCGCCGGCACCCGATACCACGCGAACCATCCGCAGGCGTTGCTCTGGGTTCATGCGACGCTCTGGGACACTTCTGTGGCCTGCTACGAAGCGCTCGTGCGTCCCTTGCGCCTCGAAGAAAAGCACGACTACTACGAAGAAACCAAACGATTTGCATACCTGTTCGGAATTCCAGAAGATGTTCTTCCTCCAGATTGGAATGCTTTCCGCTCCTACGTCGAAGGCATGCTGGCGAGCGACTTCCTCGTCGTGACTCCGGTTGCCGCGGAGATGGCACGCTTCCTGTTCCGACCGCCCTTGCCCGGCCTTGGACCCCTCGTGCGGCGCTATGCGGAGGTCACGTCCTGGCTTCTGCCAGAACGGCTGGCCGTCGGCTTCGGTCTGGATCGCGGAGGGAAGGCCGGACGCGCTCGGTACCAGCAAACGCTGCGCCAGCTGGCAGCGCTGTATCGACGACTCCCGCGCCGTCTCCGCTACTTGCCCGCCTATGTCGAGGCCCGCCGACGACTCGCAGGCCGAGAGGGACGTGATTGGATTGGCGAACTCATGACCCGCGCCCTCGTGGGAGCACCGCGGCTCGGCTAGGGCAGGGCGTGGGGTTCCGATCGCCTGAAAGTCGCGAAAAGCTCGCGCTCGTAGGGCTGCTCCTCATCCTCTGGGGGACCGGCTACTACGCAATCGCTCTCACGACCGATCCCCGGGCGGCGCGATCGCTTGGCACGGCACTGGACGCATCCATTCCATTTGTTCCCGTGACCGTCTACCTCTATTCATGGGTCTATACGGCGATGCTCTACCCGCTGTTCACCGTGCGCTGCATCCGCCTCTTCCGCCGTGTCGCGATGGCATATTGCCTCGTCATTGCAATTTCGCTTGTGGCTTTCCGTCTCTTTCCGGTGACGTCTATCGGGTTCCGGCCTGACCCCCGGCTGCTCCAAGACCACAATTTTCACGAGTGGGGCGTTCGGCTCAACTTTTTCCTCGACCCGCCTTTCAATCTCTTCCCCTCGCTCCATCTGTCGATCGCGACTCTCGTGGCTCTTACGGCCTGGAAGGTTCGCCCCGCTTATGGAGCCATGGCGACCCTCATGGCAAGCGGCATCGCACTCGCCGTCCTCACCCTAAAGCAGCACTACCTCGTCGATGGTGTCGCCGGGATCACCCTCGGAGCTGCCTCCTACGGAGTATTGTTGCATCCCCTGCGCGTCAGCAATGCGCGAACGGATCGGGTGGCCTACGGCTGGGGAGGACCCACGGGCTATTTCGGCTTCCACATTCTTGTGATTTTGGGTCTGTACATTCTCTACCGATCGGGCGTGCGGCCTTGGGAGTTCTGAGGGGACGAGTCGAGGCGACAAAACCGGTCCAAGATCCACGACCCTCCGTAGGTTTTCCAGCGACCCTCGCTCGACATCTGATAGGATCGAAACGAGGAGGCTGCTCTTGGATCGCCATCTTGTGGTCGTCCCGCATACCCACTGGGACCGTGAGTGGTACCAAACGCACGAGCAATTCCGCGTGCGCCTCGTGCGCTTGCTCGATCGGTTGTTGAACCTCCTCGAAGGCGATCCCACGTTCCGACATTTCATGCTCGACGGACAAACCATCGTGCTCGACGACTACCTGGAGGTTCGACCGGAGGCGCGCGAACGAGTCGAAAAGCTCGTTCGCGACGGACGGCTCATGATCGGGCCGTGGTACGTGCTGCCGGACGAATGGCTCGTCTCGGGCGAGGCGCTGATCCGCAATCTGCGGCTCGGCCTTCGCAAGGCTGCAACCTTCGGCGGTGGGATGCGCATAGGCTACGTCCCAGACCAGTTCGGGCACGTGGGTCAACTGCCGCAAATCTTTCGCGGCTTCGGCTTCGATGGCGCGGCCCTTTGGCGTGGCGTCCCCGCGGAGATCGCGCAAACGTGTTTTCGTTGGGAAGCCGCCGACGGGAGTAGCGTTTTTACCGCCTATCTTCCGCGCGGCTACGGGAATGCCGCACTGCTGCCCTTAGATCCAGACGCGCTCGCCGACCGGTTGATGCGGGAAATCAAACATCTCGAGCCGTTCGCACGTATTTCCAGCCTCCTCCTCATGAACGGAAGTGACCACCTCGAGCCGCAGCCCGGACTTCCCGCCGCGCTCGAAGCCGCTGCGGCACGACTCCCTGGAGTGACGGTCGAAATTGGCACCCTGGCCGACTACTTGGTTCGCGCAAAGCGCGAATCTGCGCCAGACCTTCCCGTGCACCGGGGTGAGCTCCGCTCCGGCCTGCGTGCGCCGCTGCTTCCGGGGTGCGCCTCCGCTCGTGCGCCGCAGAAACAGGCTGATTTCCGCAACGACAGGCTCCTCACGCGCTATCTCGAGCCTCTGGCCTCCTGGCTCTCGGCCCAGGGTGGCGAATTTGACTGTGGACTCCTCGACCTCGCATGGCGGATTGCCCTCGAGAACCACCCGCACGATTCGATCTGCGGCTGCTCTGTGGACCGGGTGCATGCGCAGATGGAGTCGCGCTTTCAGCGGGTGGAGGAAATTGCGACGGCTCAGCTCGAGAGCGTCGGGCGCCAGCTCGCCGCGCATGTCGCTGCTCCCACCCCACCGACCGGCCGTCTTCAGGGCGAGGTCTTGGTGGTCTGGAACCCGAACGCGGCGGGAAGGGCGCAAGTGGACACTGCCCTTGAGCTGGACATCCCGAGGGAGATCTCGGCCCGGCAGACCGTGCCCCTCCATTTGCGCGCTGCAAATGGAAGGCGCATCGCCGCCCGAGCGATGGTGGAGAGTGAAGGAAGCGTGTGGGGCGGCACGTTCCCGACCAGCCTCGCGCTGTCGGTCTTGCCGGGTTTCGGTCGTGAGGTGCTCGGCTACTTCGTGAATGATCTCGCGACCCGTGTCGAAGGCAATCGCCTCATCGTTTCGGTTCGTCTCGGGAGCACACCCCAGGGTGAGCTGGACGTGTTGAGCCGCAAGCGTGAACTGGTGGCGGCGCTCTCCGCGCCGGGGATTGAGGAGGTGGCAATTGAAGCTCGGCGACCCCCGAGGGTGCGCCTGCGCTTCGTCGACGACTTTCCAGGCCATGGTCTGCGCGTGTACTCCGTGGCAAGGGGAAGGAGCCGCGCGGAGGAGCGGGTTCTCGCCGAGCGCACCGCCCTGGGAGGGGCATGCATCAAGAACACATTCTGGCAGGTGGAGGCGAGCGCCCATGGGGATGTGACACTTACCCGCCTGACGGACGGAACGGTAGTCCGCGATGCGCTTCGCCTCGTCTCTGAAGGTGATCGTGGAGACGAGTACAACTTTGATCCAATTCGAGGCGTTGCGGCGGTAGAGCGGCCCCACCGCGCGCGCGTCCGCGTTCTCGGGGGGGCAGTGCCGGAAGCGGCACTTGCGATCGAGCTCTGGTATCGCGTGCCCGAGTGCCTCACGCCAGACCGCAAGACGCGCACTGGAAAGCATGTGGAGTTGCCCGCGCGGCTCCTCGTGCGGCTGGCTTCGGGATTCGATCGCGTAGACGTCGAGGTCACACTCCACAACACCGCGAAGGATCACCGAATGCGGCTCCACGTGCGTGCCCCCTTTGTGGCGCAGCGCTTCGAAGTCGAATCCGCATTCGAAGTCGCAAAAAGGCCGATCGCTCCCCAGCCCTCCGATTTCGGAAGTCCGCACCCTGCGGAGTTTCCGATCGGCGCGTGCCCCGAGCGGGCCTTTGCCACGATCAGCGATGGAACGCGCGCACTCACCGTGGCCAATCGGGGCACGTCCGAGGTCGAAGCGGTATGCGAAGCAGACGGCACGACCTCTCTGGCGCTCACGCTGCTACGCGCTGTCGGTTGGCTCTCCCAGGGGAGCTTAGGCCTGCGCCCGGGACCGGCGGGCCCCCTGTTTCCAACACCGGAAGCCCAGGTGCTCGGTCCGCATCGTGCCGAGTTCGCGCTCTTCTCGCACTCCGATGGCGATCCCATGCGCGTCGCCCGGGCACACGCCTTCGCCTACCCACCGATTGCATTCGTTCGGAGCGGCGGGCGGCCTGTAACGCTTGCCGACGAAGCTCGCTTGGTCGAGATCGATGATCCTGAAGTCGTGGTTTCGGCGATCGAACCTGATCCTGGCGGCGGTCCGAAGGTGCGCATCTACGAAGCGACAGGGCGCGCGCGCATGGTCACTGTGCGGTGGCACGGCTCCGCCGCCCGCACGCTCGTCCCCGTCGATCTCACCGGACGACCGGACACCACCCAGTGCACGCCCACACCCGATGGCGCGGGAGCGGTCGTTCAGCTCCGGCCCTGGCAGATCCTGACTCTCGCGGTCCGCTAGGCCTAAGAAGCGAGACGCGCAGCGCGCCGGCCTGCATCTCTCTCGCACACGGACTGCCTCTTGGGTGCGCTCGAGTTGCAGGCATTCTGCAGCTGCCCTGCACCCGTGTGCTCCTTCTCCTGCCTCTTACCGAGGCCCTCCTGAATGTGCAGGCGCGAGCCTAACCTTTTGCTGCGCATCGGGATTTCGCGGACGCGGTGGCTGCACGGGCACGCGCCGAGACCGCCTATCCCCTTGAACCGATAAAGGAAAGGCCGTCTATAGCCGATTCGCACGCCGGGCAATCAGGTGCGGGGTGTGCCCTGAAACGCGTGCGAGAAGGGGAATTCGGCGCGCTCCTGCTCGGCTTTGGCCGGGCGGCACTGCTCTCGCTTGCCTGCGCGCTGGCGGCGGCATCCCCCATCGCAGCCGATCAGTCGCTGGCGCCGCTGGCCACGCCATCGCCCATTGCCACCGATCCATCGCTGTCGCCGCGCGTAGTGACCGAGACCGTCCCGCGCGGTCCGTGGGTTTCCGAAGAGGACTGGGCGGACCGGCTCGTGGGTGCGCTCGGCTTGGGGTCTGCCGCGGGCCGAGATGCGCCTCCTGCGGCGCTGTTTGCGCTCCTTTGCCCCCCGCCCGCCCAGGGCGGCGAGGTCTCCGTATCGGTGCCGATTCGGCCCGCACCCGGTGCCACCTCATTGACGGTCGATTTAAGCGTTCCCGAGGCGGGCCTCTACGCACTCGCGGTGGAGGGTCATGGCGTGCAGCAGTGGCGCGCCGGCAACCGCAATGCGGGGGAGACCGATCCTCAACTCGAGAGGCCTGGACTCTCGCCCCAGCTGCTCCCCCTCCCGGCCGGCGTTCAGACGCTCTCGGCCTCGTTCGATCCGGGATCGACTGCCACACAGGTCACACTGGAGCGGTACAGACAACTGTGCATCGAGCCACGCGACGGTTGGAGCGCTGGGCAACCTCTTCGTTTCGGCGATAAGGCGCGCACGCTGGTCCGGGCGCTGGGTCTCGAATCGCGGCTCCCGATCGAAGGCCCGCCTCAGACCATCGAGGGGGAGACCTTCCACGCACTTCCCGGTCAAGCGTCCGTGACCGATCAGTCCCTTTCTGCGCCTACCTCCGGCGGCGCCTGGGCGAGAGCCGATCGTGACGGAGCCGAGCTTCGCTGGGACGTGCGCATCGACAATCCCGGTACAGTGACTCTTCTTGCCCGTATACACGGAAGTGCGCCTCAAATCTGGTCGATCGGAAACGCGAGTGCCCGCGTGATCCACCCTGCAACCGGCGCCGCAGGCTGGGTATGGACCGAGATCGCGACTGTGCCTCTTGGAGAGGGGGTGCAGAGCCTGCGTGCGCAACTTCGGCAGGGTGCCGGTGTGGACGTCATTCGGGTTCTGCGACGACGGGATGGGGATCAGGACTACCTCGCGGTCCTTGACGCGATCGGTGTGGAAGAGGGAGCTGCGGACGAACTCGTGGACGCCAGCGCCGCGTCTGCGAATCTCGCAAACCCCCTCGTGCACACCTTGGTGGCTGGATTCCTCCAGCGACTTGCGATGCCAGGCCCCGGCGACCTCATCCTGATTCAAAACCAGCAGGAGCGACTGTATACGCGGCCCCTCTCGCCACTCTTGCCGGCAGAGATGTGACGATGCAGGGTCTTACACAAAAGGGATTGGCAGCCGCCAGGCGCGGCTTGCGGGTCGCGGCGCTCGTGGCGATCGGGTTGTTTGCGCCCGCGTTCGCGCGCGCAGATCCGGGGGAACCCGGGGCCAGCGGGCCGCGCGAGGGCTTTGCCTGGCATCCGTACGCGAGCCTGACCGCGGTCTATGACGACAATGTTCTGCTTGCGCCGGGCGGCGGTCCGGGGGAGCCGGGCCTGTGGTTTGGGCCGGGAATTGAAACGTCCTACAGGGAAGGCGCGTGGCGCACCGGGGCAGACGTGGGTGCGGACCTGCGTCAATACTACGGTTCTCCGCAAATCTCCCAGTACTTCTGGCGCATCAGTGGCTTCGCAGAGGTGGACGCGATGCGCGGCCTCACGCTGCGCGTGTCCGATGCCTATGCCCCGCAGCCCCTCAACTACGGACTGCCCCAGGACGACCTCGAGAACCTCGTCCAATCGAATCGCCTCGAAGCCCAGGCACGGTACCGCAGAGAGCTGCCGGAAGAGTTTATCCTCGACTTGACACTTCGCGGAACGCGATTTGACTCGGACCCCTACCAGGTGCGGCAAGATCCGGTGCCCGCCGGATTGCCACCGGGCACCGAATCCTTCAACGCCAGCTACGACGATGTGACCGCGGAAGTGGAGCTTCAGCGCGGCATGGGGCGGGAGGTGATCGGCTACGCACGCCTCACCACTCGCGAGCGCTGGTTTGACGACCTTCCGCAAGACGATCTCACCGAGGTCTCGGGCCTCGCGGGCATCCGTTGGCGAGCTTTGAGGAATGTGGAGGTCGAGCTTGGAGGTGGCTACGGGCAAATCGACTTTCACTCTGGACCGACCACGCCCGGGGCAATCGGTCTTCTCCAGCTCAAAGGCGACCTCGAAGGCGGCTGGCGCTGGAACGCCGGCGTGACCCGCATGCTGACCTCGGACATTTCTGGCTTCAACTACGCAGAGACCGTCGGTCATGCCGGTCTCGAAAAGCAGCTGGGGCCGCGAATGCGCGCGACGATCGATGCATTCGGCGGTCAATTCGACAACCAAGCTCCGGGCGTTGGCAACCAGAAGTACTACGCGGTGGAGGCGGCGCTCCGTCGTCAACTGACGCGTACGCTCCAGGCCGGACTCGTGGTCCGCCACTGGCAAACGTATGGACAAGGTGACCTCAGCAATGTCACGCAGAATCGGGTGCTGCTTGAGTTCAAATACCGACGCTAATCGACGATTGTCTCGGCTGATGCGCGGGGCTGGGCTCGGCATTGGGCTGAGCCTCTTGCTGGTGGCCGCGACGATGGCGCGCGCCGACGCCGGGCCCGAGCGCATTGCGCCCGGCGACACCATCGAAGTACAGGTGTGGCAAGAGAGCGACCTCTCGGGCCCGCTCCACGTGGACGAAGATGGCACGGTCTCCCACGTCCTGCTGGGTCGCGTCACCGCGGCCGGGAAGACCTGCGACGAGCTGGCGGAGGAGCTGCGTTCGCGCCTCGAACGCAGCTACCTGCGTGCGCCGCGTGTCGTGGTCACACTCCGGGAATCGGCGCGCCGGACGGCTTCCGTCCTGGGTCCTGTCGAGCGACCCGGTGCGCATCCCGTGCACGAGCACATGCGAGTGCTGGATCTGCTGATCGCCGCAGGCGGACTGACACCCGGAGCTGGATCTACCGCCGTCCTTCTTCATCCCACCGCGGCCAATCCAGCGGCTCCAACGGCACCGGATGGAAATTCACCGGCCGCTCCGGCAGAACTGGACCTACAGGCGCTCCTGCGCGGTGGCGACGCCGCTTCGAATCCGCCGATCGGGCCGGGGGACGTTCTCATCGTTTCGCGCGCGGCGACGGGAGCGGCGGCCATGGCGGAAGGTCCAATGCCACGCGTGCGTGTGGTGGGCGAGGTGGCTCGACCGGGCACCTACTCGCTCTCGCAGGCTCCGACGGTTCTCGACGCCGTTCTCCTCGCGGGCGGTCTTACGGAATATGCCGCCGGCAATCGTGCGCGCATTGTGCGCGGATCCGGGGAGCGGCGCACGGAGACCCGCGTGCGCATCGGCGATCTCATGTCTGGGAGCAGCGACGCGCAGAATCTCGAGCTCAAGGACGGCGACCTCGTCGTGGTTCCGCAGTCCTACTTCTAGCGATGCCGGCAGTGGAGGGAAGCGAGATGCAGGCGCATAGGTCCACCATCGACGAGGGGCACTGGACCGACCAGCTGGCCATGCTGCGCCAGCGTTGGCGAACGCTGGTCGCGACCTTCGTGGGCTTTCTTAGCCTGGCCTTGGTCTGGAACTACCGAATCCCGGCGGTCTATCGCGCGACCGCTCGACTTGTGATCGGAGCGACGGCGCCCGCGAATGCTTTGGCAGATCGTTCCAGTCCGATCGAAGGCTACCTGCTCGAACGACGCTCGTTTGAAACTGAACTCGAGGTCATGCGAAGCGAGCCGGTGGCACGACGTGCGGCGGAGACATTGGGCTGGATCGACGCAAGTACCCCAGCGGAGCGCATCCAGGCGGTTGTCCAGGAGGTGAAAGGGGCCCTCGACGTCGAGCATCTGCGCGATACCCGGATCGTGCTTCTGCATGCGGACGCGGGCGCGCCCGAGCGCGCGCGGGATCTGTGCAATGCGGTCGCAGATGCCTATATCTCGTACTCCCAAGAGCAACGCGATGAGGGCCGCCGCCGATCGATCACCTGGCTCACCGGAGAGCTCGAAAATCAGCGCGACAAGCTGCGTCGGTCTGAGGAACGTCTTGTCGACTATCTCTCGACCGAGCGTCTTGACTTCTCGGGTGCCGAGGAAGCAGCGCCCCTGTCATCGGAGGCCGCGGACGGGACGCTGCGCCAGGAAGTCACCGCGGCGGAAGTCGAGCTCGCCCAGCTCCGACGCCGCTACCTCGACCAACACCCGAAGGTCATCGAAGCTCGCACACGCCTAGAAAGCCTACGCGCGAGATTCGCACAGAGTCAGGCGACCCGTGAAGTCGACCAACGAAAATTGATCCAGTACCGGATCCTCAAGCGTGACGCCGATCTCGATCAGCAGATGTACGAGGTGCTGCTCAAGAAGCTGAAGCAGGCAGATCTCTCTGCCGGCATCGCAGACTTTGACCTCCGGGTCCTCGAACCCGCCAAGCGGCCGACCCTAGCGATCGAGCCGCGAACGGGGCGAAACCTGACCGTGGCTCTTGTGCTGGGGCTGTGCGCCGCAATCGCGGCGGCCTATCTGGTGGACACGCTAGACCGGAGTGTCGGGAGCGCCGAAGAGGTGGCACGCGTCCTCGGCCTTTCCACCCTCGGCACGATCTCGCGGTTCGATGCGCGTCCGCGCGCGACCTCGCTCGTGGCGGAGGCCCCTGGTGCGCTCGAAGGGGAGATGTTCCGAGCGCTGCGGACGAACCTGCGTTTCAGCCATGTGGACCTGCAGCGGCGCGCTGTACTCGTCACGAGCACGGGTCCCGAGGAGGGGAAGAGCACGGTGCTCGCGAACCTGGCGGTGTCACTCGCGCAGTCAGGCCGCCGGACCGTCGTGATCGACACGGATCTGCGGCGACCGACGCTACACCGGATGTTTGCGCTCGCCAAAGCCCGGGGGCTCGCCGACTATCTCGCCGGCGACGCAGATCTGGACCAAGCACTCCGACCGACGCACGTGGAGGGTCTCGACGCACTGCCGTGCGGAACACTGCCGGCAAATCCCGCGGAGCTCATTGAGTCCCATCGGCTCGGAGAGCTCGTTCGGTTGCTGCGTGAACGGTACGAGTACGTGCTGCTTGACTCGCCGCCCGCGGGTGGGCTGGTAGACGCGTCTCTGCTCGCAGGGCTGGTCGATGGCGTGCTGCTCGTCGTCGAGCCACGGCGATTCGACTGGCGTGTCCTGCGGTCGACCGTGCGCCAGCTCGAGCGCTCTGGAGCTCGACTCTACGGCGTCGTTCTGAACAAGTCGCCGATCGACGATCCAACCGCGGCATATCGCTACTACAGCTACGGGCGAGAGACTGCCGGCGACGCGGGGCCTGCCAGCACCGGGAGTAGACCGGCGTGATTCGCAGTGGCTGGCTCGCTTGCGCATTGCTGGCACTCCTCGCAGGAGCGGTGGCGTTCCATGGCGGAGTGACAGCGGAGGTAAGCGCCGGCCTTTACCTGGCGGTGGCGGCGGTTGCCGGGCTTGCTGCCGCGACGCGGCAGTTCGCGGCGATTGCTGGCGGGGGGTTGGAGCTCGCGCTCGCAGGGTGCGGGCTGGGCCTTGCGTCCGTTCTGTGGAGCATCGCACCCGACGCGACGCTGGACGCGAGCGCGCCGCTGCTTGCCTCGGTGCTTGTTTTTTTGTTGTGTGCGGGAACGCTCTCAAGGCTTCAGGCGCGCCGCCTGCTCGGAGGGTTTGCCGTTCTCGGCGCCGTCGTCGCGTGTGTCGCCCTCGCGATGACCCCTTTAGGGGCGCGTGCCCGGGAGCCGTTCGGAAACCCGAATCACCTCGCCGCGTGGCTGCTTTTGCCCGCTTCCTACGCGTTCGCCAGGCTTGTCGGCTCCGAACTCGCGAGGCGTGGGCACCGTGAAGATGCCCTGCTCTGGTTCGGCATCTTTGGGCTGCTGGGCGCTGGCGTAGCGGCGACAGAATCACTCGGCGCACTCCTTGCGGCACTTGGAATTTGTGCGGCCACACTTGTGGTCCAGCGCCTCCCCGCAAGGCGGGGCACATGGCTTGTGATCGGAGTGCTAAGCGGCGTCGCCGTGCTGCTTGCGTGTGTGCCAGCGATTGTGCCGGGGCTTCTTCCGCCGTCGGGTCGGGAAGGTGAGCTTTCGGCGGGCTTGCGCTGGCAGGTCTACGCAAGCGCCGGCCGTGCCGCCTGGTCATACCTTCCACTGGGCGCCGGACTCGGTGCGTTTGCTCCGGCTTTCACCCGTTGGCGACCGATGGGCTTGCCCTACGCCGTCCTCCACGCCCACAGCGAACCGCTGCACGCTTGGGTAGAGCTTGGGCTGCCGGGTCTTCTGCTCGCAATCGCCGCGGTGAGGGTGGTGGGGGAGCGCCTCGTGAGATTGCGCAGGCAGAGCCCACTGGCATTTGCGCCCGCGGCGGGTCTGATTGCCGTGGCCTGTCATTCCCTGGTCGACTTTCCGCTCCATGTCCCGGCTGTGGCGCTTGCCACGGCGGCACTCGCGGGAATTGCATGGAGCGGAAATCTGGGTGAAGCACGGGAGAGCGGCACATCGCGATCGATGGCAGCCCATGAGAGGACTCGTTGGAGTGTTGCGACGATTGCACTTCTCTTGGCGCTCGTCGCGGGAACACAGAGCCTTGCGCTCGTCGCCGAGGCGCGGGCAGAACGGCGCATCGCGCAAGGGGAGTTCGCGGCGGGCGAGAACGACGCCCTGCGCGGGCTGTGGGTCCGACCTGGAAGGCCCGCCCTGCTGGCACTCGCAGCCGACGCTGCAGAGGCAGAGTTCTTGTTGGGAGGCGGCGGCGCACGGGTTCTCGAGCGAGCACTCAGGCTGCGCGAGGAAAGTCATTGGGCGAGTCCGCTGGACGTAGCCCCCGTGGCGGCACTCTCGCGGACGCGTGCCGCGGTCGGTGACCCGATCGGTGCGCTCGCTGCGGCCTCGGAAGCCGCCCGGCTTGACCCGGCATCCCCAGCGCCTTGGCTCGCCCTGGCACAGCTGTGGCTCGACGGAGGGCGGGGCGGCGAGGCGGCCGAGGCAGTTCGAGAAGCATTGGAGCGCTTCCCACGCACCGCAGACGAGACTTTGACGGCGCTCTTGCGCGCCACCCGCGACCCGGCGCTTGTGAGCGTCGCCGCCCCCGAGTCCGCGTATACGAGGCGCAGCGCGGGTCTCGTGCTTGCACGGGCCGGATTTTTCCGGGCGGCGGCCGACGAGCTCGTTCGGGCGGCGGAACTCGCGCCGAGCGATGCAGAAACCGCTCTTGCCGCCGCGCACAGCCTTGAAGAGGCGGGCCAAGCGCGTGCGGCGAGTGATCTTTTGGCACACGCCCTCGAACGCATCCCCGGCGAAGCTCGGCTCACTTCGGAGCTGGCGCGATTGCGCGGACATGGCGGTAGCGCAAGCGCGGGAACGGCATCCCACGGCGAGACCTCATGAGCCGCCTGACGAAAGAGGGGGTTGGGGGACTGCTGGTTGGGGCGGTACTGGCTTCCGCATTTGCCTTCCTTCCCGACGATCTCGGAATCGCCTTGGCGGTGGCCTCTCCCCCGGTTGCATTGATTGCATTGTGGTTGCGCTTCCGGGGAGACGAGCACGCGCGGCAGACGCTGGTGCCCATCTTTCTTGCAGCCTTCGCCGTGCGTGCGGGCGTGGCGATTGCCATTGCCTACGCCGCTCCAGACGGCTACTTCGCGCTCGATGACCAACGCTATTCGGCGTTGGGCCAAGAGCTCGCGCGTCACTGGGCAGGTCAGGGCTCGTACCCCGACGATATCCATGGCGCGGTTGGGTACTACGTCTGGAACGCGGCGATCTTTACGGTCGTAGGTGCCGTTCCCCTCGCAGCGACCCTCCTGAACGGAGCGCTCGGTGCGGGATGCACTGTGCTCGCCTGGAGCCTTGCGCGACCGATCGGGGGCGAAACTGCAGCGCGCTACGCCGCGCTCCTGACCGCATTCTTTCCGTCGCTTGTTCTCTGGTCGAGCCTCAATCTGAAGGATGCCCTCGCCGTTGCCGCAATCCTTGTGTGTGTGCGGGGGGCGCAACGCCTCCACGCCCGGTTCCGCATCGGCCCTGTCGCTGCGGTCACTCTCGGCATTGCCGTACTCGGCGAGCTGCGCGGGTATCTCGCTCTGGTGGCGGCGGCGGCGCTCACGGTGGCGATCGTGGTGCCGCGCCTCGGTGGGCGACGCGCCCCGGTCTCGATCGCGGCCGTGCTTGCCCTTGGGGCTCTCGTCATGGTGTGGGTCGGGCCGATCGAGGGGCTCGGTGACGAGGCGAGTCTTGAGTCCCTCGACCGTGCGCGACGGGAGTTGGCGTTCGGCGCGTCGGCCTACCAGGGCGACGCCGACATCTCGACGCCGGCGACCGCGCTGAGTTTCCTGCCCATCGGACTCGGATACTTTCTGCTGGCCCCGGCTCCCTGGCAGGTTTGGAACACGCGCCAACTCCTCACCCTCCCCGAGATGCTGGCGTGGTATGCCGTGCTTCCACAGGTGGTTGCCGGCTTCCTCGTCGCCATCCGGCGGCGCTTTGGCGCAGCATTGCCGCTCGCTAGCTTCGCGCTGTTTGGCACCCTCTCGTACGCGCTTGTCGAATCCAACCTCGGCACGGCGTACCGGCATCGCGCCCAGGTGCTCGTGCTTTTCCTGGTCTTCGGCGCGATCGGTCTCGCCGAGCGAAAGGCCGCCGCAAACCTGCGGGCTCTGCCAAAAGGTGTCGCCACCGGTCCACCGGACGCCTTGGAACGGAGCCCGGCATGAGAGTCGGGCTCATCGTCGAATGCGCCGTGCCGTTCGTGTGCGATGAGGTCGCCGCGCTCCGCAGCGCGGGAGTTGAAGTGGCGCTCGCCTCGGCCTTCCGGCCAGGCCCAAGCTGGCGCGCGGCCTTCGGAGAGGAGGTCGGCTACCCGCAGCCCGGGCGCCGGGCCTGGGCCGCGCGCGCTCTCCGCGACGGCCTTACGAGCGGACCGCGACTGGCGGATCTGATCCGCTTCGCCCTCGCAGAACGGGTGTCGTTCCGTCTCGTGGCTCTCGCTGCCGACCTTGCCCGCCGTGCACGGCGCGAGCGCTGGCGACACGTGCACGCGAGCTTCGCCACCTATCCGGCTTGGCTCGCGTGGGCCACCGGGCACTTGGCGCGGCTGCCGTTCAGCTTTACCGCACACGCCTACGACGTGCAGGAACCGCGGCCCTGGCTCGCCCGCGTCGCCAGGGAGGCGGCATTCGTGCGCGCGATCTCCGGCGAAACAGCGACGCGCGTCCACGCCGCCGCCGGGTCGGCCGCTCAGGTGAGAGTCGGACACCTCGGCGTAGACGTTGAGCGCTTCTGTCCCGGCGATGGTACGGCGGCGGATCCGCCGGAAATTCTGAGCGTCGCACGGATCGGGCCCACCAAGGGCATCGACGTGCTGATCGAAGCCGCACGCTTGCTGGCGACCTGCGATTGGGGCCGCGGCACAGCAGCCGCAGGCTTCCGCGTGCGCATCCTTGGAGATGGCCCGTTGCGCGCGGCATGCGCGGCACGTGCTCGCGCGCTCGGCCTGCGCGAGATCGTGTGCTTCGATGGCGCGGCGACCTCCGTCGAGGTCGCTCGCGCTTTGCGACGCGCCATGGTCTTTGCACTTCCCTGCGTGCCGGTGCGCGGTGGTGCGCGGCATGATGGCCTGCCTGTCGCGTTGCTCGAAGCGATGGCAAGCGCGCTCCCCGTTGTGAGTACGCCGGTGGGAGGGATCCCCGAGGCGGTCACCGATGGCGACAATGGCATTCTCGTTCCACCCGGCGATGCATATCGTCTCGCTGCCGCACTCGCGATGCTCCTGAACGACGCCGGATTGCGTCGTCGACTGGGGCTCGCAGCGCGCGAGAGGGTGCTCCGCCAGTTCCGTGGGGATGCTGCGGCGGCTCGGCTCGCGGCGTGGATGGCCGACGCGAAGCCAAACCCTCGAAAAAAGTCCGTCCGCTTCCCGCAGGGGCAAGCCGAGGTGCGGGCATGAGCGCGCTGGGAAGGTCCGCCAGACCCCGCGCGCTCGTGGTTGCCTACTACTTCCCCCCGATTGGCGGGGGCGGTGTGGCCCGTACGCTGCAGCTCGTACGCGCGCTGGCCGCCACCGGCTGGCAGCCGATTGTCCTCACGGTGGATCGTGCGGCGTGGGTGCAGGATCCGGCTCTTGTGAGGAAAGTGCCCCCGAGCGTAGCCGTCCTGCGCATCCCCAACCCAGACTGGGGGAGGGTCGCGGTGCGCAGCGGCCGCCAGCCTGCTCCCGGACGCGGCCGCGGGCGGCTCGAGCGTTGGCTCATTCCCGACTTGCACCTCGGCTGGAGCGCGCTTGCGTCGGCGGCTGCATCGATCCTCGCGCTGGTCCGCGCCGTCGACGTGGTCTACACGACAGCGCCTCCATACTCTGCCCAGGCCGTGGGGTTCGCCGCGCGCGCCCTGGGCGTTCCGTGGGTCGCGGACTTCCGTGACGCATGGACGCAGAACCATGCGCGTACGCATCTCCCACCCTGGCGGCGCCGACTCGAAGAGCGACTCGAGGAGGCGGTGCTGCGCCGCGCTGACCGCGTCGTGTTCGCGTCCGACGGCGCCCGCCATCACGCTCTGCGGCGTGTTCCAGGGCTGGCCGAGCGCAGTGAAACCGTGCTCACCGGCTTCGCTCCCGAGGAGCTGGAGCTGGGCGCGGATCCCATCGCTCCGCCGTCTGCGCGTCTTGAGCTTGTGCACGCGGGCAGCGCTCTGCTCGACCGCAAAGCTGCGACGTTTGAGCATTGCCTCGGGGCGCTCGCCGCATGGGCAAAGAGCGATCCGAGCGTTCGCTCCACCGTGTCCGTGCGCTTCGTCGGGATCGAAGCGGAGGCGGGGGAGCGGATCCGGCGACTCGGGCTCGGGGGATGGGTGCGTGCGGAGCCAGCTGTTTCGCGGGAGGCACTTTGGCGACTGCTGCGAGGAGCCCACGCATCGCTCTATCTCGCTCCGGAAGGCGAGCGGGGCGGAGACCCGATTCCCGGAAAGCTCTTCGACGCGGTGGGCGCGGCAAAGCCCCTCCTCGCGCTCGCGCCACCGGGACCCCTCGCCACACTCGTACGCGATCACGGTCTCGGCTGGGTGGTCGATCCCAAGAGTTCGGAGGCCCAGATCGCTTGCTTCGAGGATCTTCGAAGGCGAGCGCTTTGTGGTCCACCGCTTCCCGGCCCCGACCCCGAGGTCCGCGCGTCACTCTGCGCAGCGGCGACCATGCCACGCCTCGTCGCCACGCTGGAGCGTGTCGCTGAGATGCGAGCCGGCGGATGAGCGTCTCCATTTCCATCGTTACGTACCACAGCCTTTCGTGGATTGATCTTTGCCTCGCTGGCGTCTTCGCGCAGGGCGACCGGGTGGGGGAGGTGCTGCTCGTCGATAGCGGTTCGGCGGACGGCACGGTTCAGCATGTGCGTCGCTGCCATCCGCAGGTGCGCGTGTGCAGCCTCGACCACAACGCTGGGTATGCCGCCGGCCACAACGTGAACTTCGCATTGGCAAAAGGGAAGTTCTTCCTCGCATTGAATCCCGACGTACGCCTGGCTCCCGATTACCTCAAGCAGCTTCTGGCGGCATTGTCCCGCGACGCTGGCCTCGGTGCCGCCGTGGGACGCCTGCTGGCTCCGGGGCCCGAGCGGCTTCTCGACTCCGCAGGCATTGTGCCGACGGTGGGTCGAACCCGCTTTGTGGATCGCGGAAGGCTGGAACCCGCCGCCGCGCATTTCAGGAAGGAAGAGGATGTATTCGGTGCGTGCGGCGCTGCAGCGCTCTATCGCAGCGCCGCCCTGCGCGAAGTCAGCGCCGCCGGCGAAGCGCCGTTCGCTGAGCGGTTTTTCATGTACTACGAAGACGTCGACCTGGCGTGGCGCCTGCGCCATGCGAACTGGAGGACACGCTACGTCCCCCTGGCGGAAGCTGTGCATCAGCGCGGCGGTTCAGGCGCAGGATCGCAATTCGTCGAGTACCACCTTGTGCGCAATCGCCTCTGGCTCACGCTGCGCAACGCACGCGGCCGTGAGCTGCTGCGGGAGGTCCCGGGTCTGGCTGTGTTTCAAGCTGCGAAACTGATCCAATCGGTCCGGCGGCCGCACCTGCGTGCGGCTCTTCGCGACCAGCTTCGCGGCGTGCCTGATTCCCTGCGTGAGCGCGCTGCGCGCTCACGGCAGGGAAGCGTCGCCAAGCCCTGCGGCCGGAGATCTTGAGATGTGCGGCATCGCCGGAATCGTTGCATGGGGGACGGTGGAGGAAGCCGACCTGTCTGCAATGGCCACAGCCCTCGCGCACCGCGGCCCCGACGGGGAGGGCCTCGCGCGCTGCGCCCCATTCCAAGCCGCTGGCGAAACATGGCAGGTGGGCCTCGCGCACCGACGCCTCGCCGTTTTCGACCCGACGCCGGCGGGGGCACAGCCCATGCGCAGCCGTTCTGGCCGAACCTGGATTGTGCTGAACGGGGAGATCTACAATCATCACGAGCTTCGCCGTTACCTCGGCGATTTCACCTTCCGAACAGGCACAGACACCGAAGTGCTGCTCGAGCTGATCGAGGCGCTTGGGATCGAGGGCGCGCTCCAGCGGACGAACGGCATTTTCGCGCTGGCGGTTTGGGACGATATGGAACGACGCCTCTGCCTTGCGCGGGATCGCCTCGGCATCAAGCCACTTTTCTATTCCGTGTCGCCGAGCGGCGTACGCTTCGCCTCGGAACTGCGAGCCCTCCTTGTCGGCCGAGGGGCCTCGCGCACGGTGGATCCGCACGCGCTGTCTGAATACCTCGACTTCGGCTTCGTTCCAGCGCCGCGAACGATCGTGCAGGATGTGTCGAAGCTCCCGCCGGCGTCCCTGTTCATCTGGTCGGAGGGGCGCCACCGCGTTTCCGAGTGGTGGTCGCTGCCTGCAGCTCCCGAGAGCGCCGGGCAGCCGGGCTGGCGCGAGGGTCTGTACACGAGACTCTCCGACGCGGTGCGGCTTCAGTTGCGGAGCGACGTGCCGGTGGGCTGCTTCCTTTCCGGGGGTGTGGACTCGACGATCGTGACGGCGCTTGCCGTGCGCGAGGGCGGCCCTCTCGACACGTTTTCTGTGCGCTTTCCCGAGTCGCCGCTTCTCGACGAGGGGGAGTATGCGCGCGCCGTCGCGCGGAGCCTCGGAACTCGCCATCACGAGGTGCCCCTCGTTGCGCAGGACGTGCTTCGCGCGGCCCCGGAGCTGCTCGATGGCATCGACGAGCCATTTGCCGATTCCTCGCTTTTGGCCGTGAGCCTGCTGTCGCGGTTTGCACGTCGCATTGTCACGGTGGCTCTTTCCGGCGACGGCGCGGACGAGTTATTCGCTGGTTATCGCCGCTACCAAGCGACGCGGTGGCTGGCCCGCTGGCAACGCGTTCCGACGCCACTGCGCGTCTACGTTGCGGAGCCGATGCTGCGCCGCATGAGCGAGGATCGCGGCACGCGGCGCGGGGAACTCGTCCGCCGCGCTCGGAAGGTGATGGCGTGCGCGGAGCTCAGCCCCGAAGCGCAGGCGCTCGCACTCGCACGCATCTTCGGAGCGGAACAGAAACGGCTTCTCGTTCCGTGGCTGGGGGAGGCGACGGAAGCGGGGCTCCACCGAATGCGCGATTTGCGCGCGACGGCCCGGGGGCGGGATGAGCTCGATACGCGCCTGCGCGTGGATCTCCTGCTCGGCCTGCCCGACGACATGCTGGCGAAGGTCGACCGCGCCAGCATGGCGCACGGTCTTGAGGTGCGCGTCCCGTTCCTTGATCACCGAGTCGTGGAATACGCTTCTGCACTGCCCTCCGGGCTCAAACTCCGCGGTGGCCGGTCGAAGATCGCACTGCTCGAGGTCTTTGGCTCGGAGCTGCCCGCGAGGGTGCGGCGCCGAGCGAAGGCCGGCTTTGACGCTCCCATCGGGGCGTGGCTGCGCGGTCCGCTGCGCGGTCTCGTGCGCGACACGCTCGCGCCCGGGCCCGTTTCGCGCGCGGGCTGGCTTTCGACCGACGCTGTTCAGGAGCTTGTCGACGATCACGAGGGCGGGCGGGCGGATCACGCCTGGCGGGTGTGGAGCTTGCTCGTGCTGCAGCGCTGGCTCGAGCGCTGGGCGGGGCCGCGCGTGGCCCCCTGTCCGGCGGACGTTCAACCGTCGGTAGCCGCCTGATTCAAGCGGGTGCGCGCACAGCGCGACGCGTCGGAGATGGTATGCGGATCGCACACGTCGCAAACACCGACTACTTCTGCGCATTTCTTCTGCGCGGACAGCTTCGCGCCACTCGATCCGAGGGCCACTGCGTCGACGTGGTTTGCGGCAGCGGCCCGCTCCTGCAGGAGCTTCGGAGCGAAGGCTTCGGCATCCACGTCGTCGAGAACTCAAGGCTCGTGGACCCACTCGCTGATCTCCGCACGCTCCGCGACTACGTGGGTCTTTTCCGACGCGAGCGCTTCGATGTGGTGCATACCCACAATCCGAAGGTGAACGCGCTGGCGGCGCTGGCCGCGCGACTTGCCAAGGTGCCGCGCATCGTCTCCACCGTGCATGGTCTCTACTCCCACGAGCGTCAGCGGCCAAGCGTACGCAGTGTGTGGCGTGCATTCGAGGCTGTGTCGGCGCGTCTTGCGGACCTCGTGCTTTGCCAGAGTGCCGAGGATGTACGGACTGCGCGCTGGCGCCGCATCGTGCCCGACGGGCGGCTCCGACGCCTCGGAAACGGAGTCGACCTGACGCGCTTTTCGCCCGAACGGTTCGGCGCCGAGGACCGCGCCGCGCTCCGGCGGCGGCTTGGCGTTCGACCCGGCGAACGGGTCGTCGGCTTTGTGGGCAGACTCGTGCGAGAGAAGGGTGTGCTTGAACTGCTGAGCGCGGTCGGGGCTCGGCAGGGCCTTAGGCTGTGGTTAATTGGTCCCGACGAGCGCGGCGTCAAGCGCGACGCGCTCGAACCGGGGGCTCTTACGGCGGTGGGAAACGTGAGCTGGCTCGGCCTGCAGCGGAATATGCCGCCGCTCTACGCGGCGATGGACGTGTTGGCTTTGCCGTCCTACCGGGAAGGCTTTCCACGGACGCTGCTCGAAGCGTCGGCGATGGAGCGCCCAGTGGTCGCGACCGCGATCCGCGGCTGTCGCGAGGCCGTGTCGCCAGGCGAGACGGGGTTGCTGGTACCGCCCGCAAATCCCCGAGATCTGCGGAGTGCGCTGGATGCGCTGCTCGGCGATGCGGCACGCTGCCGCACCCTCGGCCGCGCAGCGCGCATCCGCGCCCGGGCTTTGTTTGACGAGCGCGCGGTCTTTGACCGCATCGCATTGGCCTACCGCGAGCTCGCCGTGCCCGAAGGGGCCGCCCCCGCCTTTCCCAGCTAGGAGAGTGACTCAGGAGTTGCCCGCCGATCAGAGGTGAGGGGCCTGGATCCGGCTTCGTTCGAAGGCGAGAAGTATCCCGCGTTGCAGACCCTCGGAGGGCCGAGGCGCTTGCGAGGCGCGGCCGCAGCCGGCGCAAGCACGTCGCGGCGCCGTTTCACGCCTCCGCGGACCTCCAGATCGTCACCAGGTTGAGCGCAGCGCATACGAGGTCCCATTCGCCGCGTACCTTCGCCAGGCCTCGCAGCGAGAAGCGACGAAATCGCATCCGTT
>Ga0310037_10000092_pt1 | contig 81775 bp, 72 predicted proteins | sample Sb_taG_11_FD_200239 | JGI IMG/M metagenome (GOLD analysis project Ga0310037, IMG submission 200239) | Peat soil microbial communities from Weissenstadt, Germany - Sb_50d_3_AS metaG (v2) (version 2) | ecosystem: Environmental > Terrestrial > Soil > Wetlands > Peat | place: Germany: Weissenstadt... | reverse complement strand
ATTCGGCCTTTAGAACTTGTAGAGAATCTCCGCTCCCGCGACCAGCTGGTGGTTGTAGTTGAATAGGCCATTCGGCTGGTTGTTGATGTATCCGATCGGGAAACTCCCATGAGTACTCACGCCATCGATGTTCGAGAGGGCGTCCCAGCGGATTTCGACCTTGGTGATGAGTTGCTGCGTGATGGAGTAATCGATCGTCCCGGTGAACTCATACACCTTGGCGTTGTCGTTCGGGAAGCCAAGCGGCGCGGCACCACTGACCTGCGCAAATCCACCGCCTGTCATCGGCACGGTGGTGCAGAAGAACCCGGTCTGTACGCAGAAGAAGCTGTTGTGGTCTTGCACGTACTCGCCACGAACGCTGACGCCGAGCTTGTCGGTGATGGCCTGGCGGGCGTAGAGCGAAGCACCCCAGGCGTCTGGGCTGTACTGCCCGCCCGGCCGCTGGCCCGTCGAATTGAAGCCTGCCGGCAGGTTGTTCGCCGTGCCCGGCAGGTTCCCATTCAGGATCGCGTAGTCCGCATTCAGCGCGACCTCCGGTCCCCAGTCGAACGGCTTCATGTGAGCGATGAAGTCGATCGTAGTGCGCGTCTGGTGATCGTTTCCGGTCGACTCCGGACCCCACAGGGCCTGGATGGAGACGCCGCCAATGTCACCGGTGAGGCCCACGTGTGCGAGGATGCTCTTGCTCTCGTTGTTATCCGGCGAGTTCTGGCTATTGAGGCCGATCGGACCTCCAAAGCCATTTACCCCGCCGATGCCCCAGTCGATGCCGTTGTCGTAGGTCTTCGACAGCAGGACGCCGACGTGATTGATGGGCTGGAACAGAGAGAAGAGGAGACCTCGCGAGAGCTGCCAGTTGTACGGGGCCTGCGGAACCTCGTAGCCAATCAGTGTCCCGAACTGACCCGCCTTGAAGGTGATGTCACCCCACGGAATCAGATACTGCACATAGGCCTGGTCGATGTACACCGACGTACTTTGATTGCACGTATTGCGTGCGGGATTCTGAGAGGGGCTCGTGACCGCGACGACTTGGTGGCCCGACAGCGTCGTACCCGCCACCGTGGTGGCAGTCGGGGCACAGGTGGTTCCTGCGTTGACCTGGTTCAAGATGCTCGCGATCTGGCCGAACGCGATATCGGCCCGGAAGCCCGCGCGGGCTTCGGGGCTGATCGGCCGCTCCAGCTCAAACCACAGCTGCTCGAAGTTGAAGCTGTTGGCATCGGGATTGAGCGGATTCGACCCTCCGCCGGTGTTGGCGTTCTTGAGATTGCCCGAAGCCGGATTGTTGGCGTTGTACCAGTAGCTGGCACTCGCCCAGCCCCCGATCGTGAGGGTGTCCAGGAACGCCGCGATCTTCGACGAGCCCTTGGTGTTGGTCAGACCCGCGCGGTCGATCGTCTGCTGCTGCTCTTCCGACTTCTTCTCCGTGGCTTGGAGCTGATCGGTGGTCGCTTGCAAGCGATCTTCGAGCTGATTCATCCGCTGCTGCATCTGCTGGAGCTGATCTTGGACTTGGACATCATCGGCGGCGGACAGCTGCGGTGCGCTAAGCGCCCCGAGCGCCGCCAAGGTCAAAAGTTTGCGATGCCATCGCATGTGAGTACCCCCCTCCACGGGTTGTTAACGCACTTCTGCCATCACGGACAAGGGTCGTGGGGTCGCCAATGTGCAATCGGCTTGCCACCGCCAGCTTTAAGTACATGATTGCGGAGCCGTTTGCAGCGGGAAAGATGCCAGAATCCGCGCCAACGCCTGCCCATTTCGTCGACAATTCAGCCTACACCGGTCCGGTCGGGAGCGTGGCACGGCGCCACAGCGCGTGCTCGTCGAGAAAGCTGAGGGTTCTTGGACACGGGGGAGCGCCACTGCGCCGTGCCTCGGCAAGCCAGCGAAGATCCGCTGCGGTGTCGAGGTCAAAGCCGCCGGGCAAAACTCGTGCCCGCAGGCCGAGGCGCGAGGCGCTGGCGAGGGTGTCAGCGACCACAGAGCCCGTGCTCATTGGATGGTCAAAGAGCGCAGGCGCGGGCGTGCGAAGCCCGATGAGGTTGTACCCTCCATCGAGATCTGGTGAAATCACCACATCTGCCCTCTCGAGACTCGCGAGGGCTTCTTCGATCGTGCCTAAACCAAGAGCAGGGCTATCGCTTCCCCTCAGTAGGACCGGGCTGAATCCGCCGGCTGCGGCCTCGGAGACGGCCCAGCGCATGCGCTGAGCAAGATCTTGCCCACACTGGGCGACGACGCGAAAACTGGGCGGAGCGCGGCGCGCGATCTCTCGACACGCCTCGGGGGGATAGACCGCGACCGCCGCGTCGAGCCCGAGCCTTTGCGCAATCTCGGCCGTCGCCTCGAGCACATCGTCGAGAAGGCAGGCATAGAGTTCTGCGGCCTCGGAGGGAGAAAAGGGAGGCGTCATGCGCGTCTTTACGAGCCCCGGCCGGGGTGCCTTGGCAAAGACGAGGATGGCGCCCTTCACGACGCAGCCGCGGGGGCAGAGGAAACGAAAGGCAGCGCCACCACCCGGCCCCGGCCGGCGCCGACCGTCACCAGGGTGCCCGGCTCCGCGTGGGGACGGCGGACGAAGGCGAGGGCGATCGGCCCGACGGTCGGCGAGAGCGCGGCGCTCGTAATCTCGCCCACCGCCTCCCCGGAGACCTTCACCGCGTCGCCGCGCTCGGGCGCGCTGCCCGCGTCCCCTGCGATCCCGACGAGAAGGTGCGCGACCTGCCCGCGGGAGCGAAGCCGCGCGATGATCTCTTGTCCTGTGTAACATCCCTTGGTGTAGGATATGGCGCGCTCAAGGCGCGCCTCGGGCGGCAGGACCTCCTCCGAGAGCTCCGCGTGAAGTCTCGGGATCCCGGCTTCGACCCGCAGAATCTCAAGCACCTCGTTGTCCCCTGCGATGAGCCCGTGGCGCGCACCTGCGGCAACAAGCGCATCCCGCACCGGGCCGAGCGCTCTCGCAGGTTCGGGAACAAAGAGCTGAAGCGCGCGCTCCCCCGTCCAGCCGAAGGCGCAGAGCACGACGTCCATGCCCGCGATCCGCGCCGGCACGCACGCGTCGAGGGAAAGCGCGACCACCAAGGCCTCGTCTGCGGGCGAGAGCAGGTCGCATACGAGCGAGAGGGCCTTCGGCCCCTCAACGCCAAGACGTCCGATCTCGCGGCTTCGGTCCACAAGCTCCACGCTATCGGCGATGATCAGTTTTGCGAGGCGCTCAGTCACCCCGGCGATCGCGGCTTGCGGGAGCTCGAGCCACAGCTCCTCAGGTCGCAGCAGCACGTGGAGGTCGGCAACGATTCGGCCCTTCGGGGTCAAGAGCGTCGCGTAGCAGCCCGAGGCTTGGGTACCGGGCTCGAGGCGCGCGACGTCGTTGCTGATCATCCCGTTCAGCCAGCGCGTGCGGTCGCTCCCCCGAACGGCAAGCACTCCCCGCGCGGGAAACGTGAACAGACCCGCGCCCCTGCGCACCTGCGTCGCGGCGTCTTGCGCCCGCACTAGGGCTCCTCGCTCCCGGGCAAGCTCGGAAGCTGCGAGCCGGGCGCCCCTCCCGAAGGCAGGAGCAGCGGGCCATAGAGTGCTTCGGCCCGCGCTTCCTGTTGCTTGCGCCACTCGGAAAAGCGCGCGCGCGCTGCGTCGCAGTCGTGCTCGTTGTCGATGTCAACGGCGCAGCCGCCGACGTCGGTCACGACAAACCGCAGCGAGGCGCGAATCAGCGAGCCGAGCGTGGCCTCGACCCGCGCAATCGAGATCCAGCGGCGCAGCCAGTCCGCGAGCCTGCGCAGGCCCAAGCGGTCCGTCATTCCTGCAAGATGCATGAGGGCGTAATAGAAGAGGATGCGCAGCCCGCCCTGCTCCACGCGCAGCAAGCGGACCGCGAGGCCCAGGATCTGGCCCCACTGCCGCTGGAAGCGGTGCTCGTACATGTCCTCGATGTAGTGACGGTTCACAAGGCGCGCTGGCTTTGCAAGGTGAAGGTTGCTCTGCCGGAAGCGGCCCTCTCGGAGATTGAAATACGCCATGCGGATTCCAGGCTCGCCCGGGGTGGGGTAGAAGGGCGCCATCGACTCCTCCGTCACGAGCCCGACGGAGTAGTCGCAGCCGAGCTCCAGCCCGCGGCGGATGAACTCCGAGATCTCTTGCGCCGTCGCGAACGGGAGATCCGCGGAGAGGTAGAGGACGCGCTGATCGAGGTCGCTCCCCGCCGGATCGCGGCCCTCGGGCGGAGCCCCAGGCAACGCGCGCCGGAAACTCTGCCAGGCGTTCTCGTAGAGGTTCCGGAACTGCGGGACAATGTGGAGAGGCTTGCGGATCTCGGCGGCGATCTCCTCCCGGCCGAGGGCGGCGGTGAGGCGGTCGGCGTCGCCCACCACCCATACCTCGGAGACTTCAGGAACACGTTGCAGCGTCGCCACCACATGGGCGACCAGCGGCCGGCCCCCGATCTCGAGGTAGACCTTGCTCTCTCCGTGGACGGCCTTCGCCGCCCGGCGGTCGCCGGCTGTGACGATCGCCGGGACAGCTCGCGGCTCTACGCGCACGCCTGCCTCCGATCCTTCCGGCTTCTTTCTAGCGGGGGTTCTCGTCGAGGATGAAGATCACACGCAGGGTGACCAGGAACTCGGTGATCTTGCCATCCTCCACGCGGGCTTTCTCCTCGACGACCTGAAGCCCGGTGATGTTGCGCAGCGTCTTGCGCGCACGCTCGAAGCCGCGCTGGATGGCGTCCTGCCAGCCGATGGGCGAGGCAGCGGTGATGGTCGAGACCGAAGCGATGGCCATAGGGTCGTGGACTCCCTACCAGTGAAGGACCGTCTCAGGGGCCATGTCGAAGACGAGCCGCAGTCGCACGCGGTACTCGGCGACCTCGCCTTCCTGAATCTTGACGCGCTTCTCGATCACCTCGATACCGGTGATCCCGCGTAGCGTGCGATTCGCCCGCGCGATCACCTCCTTCGCCGCCTGCTCGAAGCCCTCCGGTGAGGACCCGATCAGCTCGTTGACTTTGCTCACCCACATGGGCGCACAAGGCGGGCGTACTCGACGCCCGCCTTTTCCTCCATTCGCACCGAGCCCTCGTCGACGAGGATGTCGAGGTGCCCGATCACCTCCGATAGCACGAGGAACAGCTGCGTCGCATAGTGGCGCGGGAACATCTGGGTTGCGAGATCGAAGGGCGTGCGCGGCCCCGCGGCCAGCATGCGCGCCAGCTGGAGCGCCCTTCGCTCGTGGTGCAGGCGGTAGCCGGCAATCAGCTTGCGATGGTCGAGGATCACGTCCCCGTGCGAGGGGAAGGTGATCTCGCACTCCAGCGCCTCGACCTTGACGAGCGACTGCATGAACCGAACCAGGCTCTTCCCGCGCGCCTCGCCCTCGCGCTTGGGAAATGAAAGCAGAGGAACGGGCGAGATGTCCGTGAGCAGATGATCCCCGGAGAAGAGCACGCGGGTGTCGCGCTCGTAGAAGACGATATGGCCTTCGCAGTGACCGGGCGTCTCCATGACCTCGAGGGTCCAGTCGCCGATCTCCACGCGGTCGCCCTCGGCGAGAACGACATCCACATCCATCGGATCCTGGAGCTGTTTGGACATGTCGCTCATGCCGCCGTCGCTTCGCGCGACCTGCGGGGGCACTCCCCAGCGATGGAAGGCGGCGAGAATCCGCTCGTCGCGCTGTGCGGAGGGCGACCAGTGCGTCTTCATGCGCTCGGCCTCGGCCTCCGAGGCGTAGACCGTTGCGCCCGAGATTTCGCGCAGACGAAGGGCCTGGCCGTAGTGGTCCATGTGAGCGTGGGTCACGAGGATGCGCCGCACTTGCTCAAGGGAGTAGCCGTATTCCTTAAAGCCCTTGCGGAGCGCATCAAAGGCAGCCGGCGATTTCACCCCGGTGTCGATGAGGGTGAGCTCCGTGCGGCGGGTTGGATCTTCGATCAGGTAGGAGTTGATGTCCCCCACCGGGAAGGGGGTGGGAGTCGGAATGCGCATCACCCGGCCGAAGCGGTGCTGGTCGGCGTAGCCGATGGAGCCACCAGGCGCTCTCGTCTCCGTCATCGCGTTCCTCGCCCGCGATCCTACTCCTCCCCCGACGACCGATCCACCGGCACGGCGGGCTGGAGGCTTGGCTCAAGCGCGGCGGAAAGAACACCGATCGCAGGAGAAGCCGCGCCAAACGGCGCTTTCGAGGAGCGATGCGCGTTCTCTGTCTCACGGTGGGCCCCGACTCCGAGCCGAGTAGCCGCTTTCGCATCCATCAGTGGGTGGAGCCCCTTCGGGCAAGTGGGATCGAGCTCGAGATCCGGCCGCGGGCGAGTCGCCGCTACCTCGAGCTTGGCTATGGGGTCCGGACGCTTCCCGGTCCCGCTCGGGCCGGCTGGGCGGCGCTTCAGTTCGCCCGGGTATGTCTTCGCCGGCTGCGGGATCTGTGGGACGCTCGGCACTACGACCTCCTCTTGCTGCAGAAGGAAACCTTCCCGTTCGGGATGGAGCGCCTCCTCTCCCTCTTTGGTCTGCGCCCCGTGTTCGACTTCGACGATGCGATCTATCTAAGACCCGACCTGGCCTACGGCATGGGGCGCTGGCTTCGGAAGCTGGCGGATGCCCTGGCGCGCCGAGACCGCGCGCTCCCCGCGCTTCTCGCGCGCTGCCACAGCGTGCTTGCGGGAAGCCCGAACCTCGCGGCCTATGCTCGCGCTCACTGCGAACGTGTTCGCCTGCTTCCGACGGTGGTGGAGACCCGCGCCTACCCGGTCCGCCCGGTGCGTCGGGCGGGGTCCCTCACCATCGGCTGGATCGGCGCTCCGCCGAATGTCGTCTATCTCGAGCCCTTGCGACCGGTGCTCGCAAAGCTCGCCGATCGCTTTCCTCTGCGGCTTTTGCTCCTCGGCCCTACGCACTTCGAGTGCCCTGGGGTGGAGGTCGGCTGTCGGCCCTGGATGCACTACGCGAGCGTCGAAGACGAGGCGAACGACCTCCATCAGTTCGATATCGGGCTCATGCCCCTGCGCAACGACGCCTTCGCGGCCGGGAAATGCGCGCTCAAGGCCATTCAATATATGGCATGCGGGATTCCCGTCGTCGCAAGCCCGGTGGGCGTAAATGCCGAAGTTGTTCGCGATGGCGTGTGCGGCTACCTCGCGAACTCGCCAGACGAGTGGTATGAGCGCCTTTGTGCGCTGCTTACAGACCCCGACCTGCGTCAGCGCTTGGGAGAGGCCGGGCGCGCCCGCGCCGAGGCCCGCTATTCCGTCCGCGCTGCGCTTCCCGTACTCGTGGAAGCGCTCCGCGAGGCTGCTGCCGCACAACCGGGGAAGCGGCGCACGAGAGCTTCGACGATCAGTTCCACCGCCTGCGCCCGCGAGAAGTTGCCCGTATTGATCGAGAGGTCGTAGAACACAGGATCGTTCGGGTCGATCCCGAAGTGATGACGCAGAAAGGCGAGCCGATCGGCGTCCTCGGCCTCGAGCTGTCGAAGCGCTTCATCCTCCGGCTTCCCGCGCACCCGCGCGAGCTGCGCCGCGCGCACCTGGCGCGGCGCCAGCAGGAAGACCCGGAGCGCCTGCGCGGGCGGCAAGATGAAGCTCGCTCCCCGGCCCAGGATGACAGCGCCGCCCCGCTCGCCGAGGGTTGCAATGACGCGCACCAGCGAGCCCAGGTAGTCGGCCTCGGTCACCGTGCGGCCCCGCAAAGCGTCGACGGCATAGCGCTCAATCACGTTCCGCACGTGCTCGTCCAAGCCCTCGACCAGTCGTCGGGCGACACCCTGCTCCCGGGCGATCTGGTCCACGATCTCAATCCCGAAATAGCCGTAGCCAAGGCGCTCGGCGAGCTGGTGCCCGATCTCTGCGGCACCGGAATGAGGAAGTCGGGAGAGGGCAACACAGGGATTGGGCGGCACGGTTTGGGCCGACGCGCCCTGCGCTCGCCAGAATCGCGCCTGGCGCTCGACGAGCTCGTGGATGCCATGAGGCATAAGTCTTCGACCTCCTCCCTCTTCTTCGCTTCCGCTCTGGCCACCCGCCGCGAAGCGTACCCTTGACCTCGCACTCGCGCGTGGCGAAGGACGCGACGGGCCGCCCCAAGGGGCAGCCCGTCGTCGGAAATCCAAGTGGTGGAGCCGAGCGGGATCGAACCGCCAACCTCTGCGTTGCGAACGCAGCGCTCTCCCAGTTGAGCTACGGCCCCAAAACGTGTGGGCCGCGACGGTAGGCCCGGGCCTGGGGTCCGTCAACGAAGCGCGGAACCTAGAGAATTGGCAGCTTGCGCGCTGGACGGCGGGCGAAGACCGGGGCAGGCTTTGGCAATGATCGAGATCGGCCGCATTCTCGTTCCCATCGACTTCTCGCCCAGTGCAGCGGCCGTCCTGGAATGGGCGGCACACCTCGCCAAGGCGCACAGGAGTCGGCTGACTCTCCTTCACGCCTATCATCTCCCGGTCGAGTTCCAGCAGCTCGAGGCCGCGTACCTTCCGCCGGACTTCTGGGCCAACGTGAAAAGCGAGGCCGCGGCGGCGCTTGAGCGCCACGCCGAGTCCCTCCGAGCGCAGGGGATTGAGGCCGAATGCGTGGTGCGCGAGGGCTATCCCGCAACCGTGATCGAAGAGGAAGCCGTGCGCATAGAGGCCGACCTCATCGTCATCGGAACGCGCGGCCTCTCCGGTCTAAAGCACCTTCTGCTCGGCAGCATCGCCGAACGGGTCGTGCAGCGCGCGCCCTGTCCTGTGCTTAGCGTGAAGCAGAGAAGCTAGGGGGCGGCGCTCTCCTCGCGCTCAGGCGATGCCGAGCTGGCGATCGACCGCCTCGGCGTCGAAGTTCTCGAACTGCAGGATTCCGAGCGACTCGAAGGCCTCACGCACCCGGGGGGTTAGGAGCCCGAGGCGCCGAATGTTGGGCACGACCCGCATGAACAGCAGCTGGCGGAAGAGCTGCATGACCGGCGATGCGAGGATCACCTCGCGGCCGGCTTTCGCGTCGAAGCCGAAATAGCGCAGCACATCCTCGCCGATCAGTCGATCTCGCATCAGCTCGCAGGCCTCGATCGTGAACTCCTCGCGATCGCGCCGCTCGCGATCCGGCATGTCGACGTAGAAGTCGCGGAGCGAAAGCACACCGAAGGCCACATGCCGCGATTCGTCGCGCATCACGTAGCGGATGAGCTCCTTGATGAGCGGCTCACGGGCCATCTGGTACATGTTCGCGAAGGCCGCCATGGCGAGGCCTTCGACCAGGATTTGCATCCCGAGGTACTTAAAGTCCCAGCGCGAGTCCGTGAGAATCATGTCGAGGAGCTTTTTCAGGTTCTCGTTGATCGGCCATTCCCATTCGAGCTTTTCCCGGAGGTAGCGGCTAAACACCTCAACGTGTCGCGCCTCGTCCATGGTCTGGCTCGCGGCGTAGTACTTGGCGTCGATCCAGGGCACGGCGCCCACGAGCTGAGAGGCGGTGATGAGTGCGCCCTGTTCCCCATGCATGAACTGGGAGAGCGACCAGGAGAGCTGCGCGTGCTGGAAGCGCGGGACCTCCTTCGGGCCGAGCTTGCGGAAGGGCGCCCAGTCGGCGAGAGGATTAAACGACTGGGGAATGATCTCGCTCTCGGGATCGACGGGGGTTTCCCAGGCGAGCTGCTGGGTCCCGTTCCACTGTTCGCGCTTGGCCTTCTCGTAGAGGTCCCGCAGACCCTCTTTCACGCAGCCGTAGTTCCAGGCGTAACTCGTGTCGAAGGAGGTGAGGATCGTCTCGAGCTCGGAGTCGGTGGATCCGTCCTGCGAAGCCGTGGGAGCAAGCGTCCGGGGCATGGTCCCTCCTGCCGTTTCTTCGGGGGGCGCGATTCGCGCGAAAATCACTGTGGAAGCGCGGGTTGTGATTTAATCAGAATCTGACGTCAGATTCAATTTATTTCCTGGGAGCCTCTCCTATAGAATGGAAAAGATGCCCCTCGCCAAGCCCAGGCCCGGCCGCGTACCCCGCACGCCCCAGCAGGCGAGGAGCCGCCGCACACGGGAGCGCATCCTCGAGGCTGCCGTCGCCTGTTTCGAAGAGACAGGCTTCGACGAGACCACGACAACCCAGATTGCCCGACGGGCAAATCTCGCGGTGGGGAGCCTCTACGGCTACTTCCACGACAAGCGCACCCTTCTGCTCGAACTCCTCCACGGAACGGTGGAGGAGATTGCCGACCTCGTGGTCCGGGAACTCGATCCAGAAAACTGGCGCGGGCCGGATCTGCGCCGCTCTGTAACCGGCCTCGTCCGCCGCATCGTCCACGCCCAGACCATCCGTCCCGGCGTGCAGCGCATTCTTTGGGAGCGCTTTTTCAAGGACCCGGACTTTCGGGCTGTGCTCCTGCGGATCGAGACCCGCGTCCGGGGTGCGCTCGAGACCCTCCTTGGAAGGCTCATTGCGGAAGGTCGGGTCCGGATTGCCGACCCCGCGACCGCCGCCTTCTTGATCCATGCTGCGGTCCAGTGGACCACCGTTCGGCTCACGCTCGGGGATGCGGAGGTCGACGCCGATGCGGCGATGGACGGCGCCGCGGACCTCGTCTCGCGTTTCCTGTTTGAGAACGAATCCAAGTCGTGACGCAAACGCCGTGGGGACCTCATGGGTTCGCCATGGGGGCGGCCGACTCTTCCGCCATGCACAGGCGACGCACCGAAGCGGTCCCCAGGCCGCGCGGCTTTCGTGCCAACGGCCCGGGCTTTCTCGTGTGGGACCAAGACGAACGAGCGGTCCGCACGTGGGCTTCTGAGCTGCGCCGTGCTGCTCCCCTTCCCGCCGCGCTCAAGATCCGATGCCGATTGCCTCGGCTCTCCAATGCCACCGGGCTACGCCACAAGAGGGAAGGCAGCGCCCTGAATCGTTCTGGCAAATGCACCGATCGGAGCCTTGCGGAGCCATCGCATCCGCAGAGCGCGCAAGAGCCGTCCCACTGCGATTCCCGAACTAGGCGGGTTTGCCTCTGGTCCCCGATCTCTGTGTCCGGAGAGGCTCGGCCAAACAGACGCCACGCGGTTGGAGGCTGACCGCCGAGGGATCCCAATTTCTTGAGCGCCACACGAGCGTTCCGTCCATAATGAATGTCGGGATAAGGCACGACCGGCAGATGGGCGGGGGGTCGAGCGTGGTACACCCGATCTACTCAAAGCGAGGGGAGGGGCTGAACTCGGGGGCTGCCGAGTGAGCAGAGTTCCCGGGCTCGCGCTCAAGGCTGCATCGCGTTGCACTTCTGACCGAAGATTGCGAGCAGGATTGTGCGCGCTCTTCGTTCTTTTGGCTGTGGCGCCCGCACAAGGCCAGGCGGTCGATCCACAGGACGGGAAACCGAGCGCGGGCGCAGCGGCCAATCGCGGAGACGACCCCCTCACGGCGATCGATCGCGAGCTCACGAACCCGGCGAGCACCACCACGAACTTCAACCTCCGGACCACGACGTACTGGCTCTCGGCGGTGGAGTTCCGCACGCAGCGCGTCGAGCAAACCATTGAGGTCGAGCCACTTTTCCCCTTCCAGCTGACCGATTCCCTGTGGCTCTTGACGAAGCCGAAGATCTCCCTTCTCGACTCGAAGCCCTACGACAACAATGGGGAGATCGATCGCTCGATCGGAGTCGGCGATCTCCAGGTCCCCCTCATCCTCGTGCCCTCGGCCGAGCACTGGCTCTTTGGGACCGGCCCCACCTTCGTTCTCCCCACGGCGACGAGCGATCAGCTCGGTGACGGGAAGTGGCAGGTCGGACCGGCGGCCGTGGTGGGCTATCGCTCGTCGCGCTGGCTCGCCGCGGTATTCGCGCAGCAGTGGTGGTCCTTTGCAGGCTCGATGTTCCGGAAGGACGTAAGCAAGTTCAACGCCCAGTACTTCCTCTCGTATTTCTTGGACGATGGTTGGAGCATCGGCATGTCCCCGACCATCCAAGTGAACTGGAAGGATGCGAAGAGCCAGCAGCTGACACTCCCGGTCGGGCTCGGCGTGGGCAAAGTCCTGAAGTTCGGAGACCGCATCGCGCTCAAGCTCGGGGTCGAAATGGACTACATGGTGATCCGACCCGACAACTTTGGTCAGCGCATGAGTCTCCAGTTCAAACTGACGCCCGTCCTGCCAGAGCTCCATCACGGCCCCATCTTCGGCGGCTCGTAAAAAGGGCGAGCTCACCTGGACCTTTGCTCGAAGAGAAGACCCGGGCCTCATCTCCCTTCCCACCGAAATGCCTTGTCGCGCCATACCCGCGGACCCGTAGTGCCTGCGACCTCGTCCCTCGCCGCAAGTGCGAGGGGAGAGGCGCGCGGGACGCAAACCTGTGCTCCCTCACAGTCTTTCCGGTAGGCGCCCGAAAATACGCCCCGACAAGGCTCGTGCGCAGAGCTTGTGCGCTTTTCTCCCCAGCCAACCCAACGCGAACCGGTGGAGGAGCCGGAGCGGGCAACCTCCGGCGCAGAGCGGGATCCACTGGGATTCCGAAATCAGGAATCTCGGGATCGTGCCATGCGGCTTGACCAAATGGGGCGCCCATACTATCGGTTTCCGACAATGGCTTCCGACATCGAAATCGATAGGCAACTCTATTCGGGGCTGCTTAGGCTCCACGTTCTCTATCACGCGGTGCAGGAGCCGGTCTTCGGCTTCTCGATGATCGAGGAGCTGTCCCGGCACGGTTACAAGGTAAGCCCGGGCGTGATGTATCCCCTCCTCCGCTCGATGGAGCGCAAGGGGTATCTCTGCTCGACCCGCGAGCGCTCCGGGAGCTCGGCGCGCCGCCTGTTTCGCGCCACGCCGCTCGGTCGCAACGCGTTGAGCGCTGCCATGGTGAAGGTCCAGGAGCTGTTTTCGGAGCTGTTCGAGCACGAAACCGTTGCGGGTCGGGTTCGGCGCTCCCGCGCAAAGGTGGGGAGGAGGAAGCTACCCCGCGGGCTCGGGGGCTCTCCCGTCGGCCGACGCGCTAGGAAGCCATGAGCCTCGTTCGATTCGCTTTGCGCCGCCCGGTCACGATCCTCGTGCTGATCGCGGCGCTGACGCTTGGCGCGGCGATCGCCCTCCTCAAAATGGCGCGTGACATCTTCCCGACGCTCGGCATCCCGACGATCTACGTGGCGCAACCGTACGGCGGGATGGACCCCGCACAGATGGAGGGATTTCTCACCTACTACTACGAGTACCACTTCCTGTACATCACAGGGATCGAGCACGTCGAATCCAAGTCCATCCAGGGCGCTGCGATCATCAAGCTGCAGTTCTATCCAGGCACGGACATGTCGCAGGCCATGTCGGAAACCGTCAGTTACGTGAATCGCGCGCGGGCATTCATGCCGCCCGGAACGGTACCGCCTTTCGTCATGCGCTTTGACGCCGGCAGCGTGCCCGTAGGGGACCTCGTATTTTCGAGCCGAACGCGGTCCGTGGCCGAGATGCAGGATCTTGCCTTGAACCGCGTCCGCCCCCTCTTTGCAACCCTCGCAGGGGTGTCAGCACCGCCGCCCTTCGGCGGCAGCGCCCGTACGATCCTCATCAGTCTCAAGCCAGAGCGCCTGCGCGGGTACAACATGTCTCCGGACGAGGTTGTCGCTGCCATCAGCGCAGCGAACCTCATCAGCCCCTCCGGCAATATGCCCATCGAGGGAAAGTACCCGATGGTGCCGCTCAACTCCGTGGTGAAGAACACTCGGGACTTCGAGAACGTGCCCATCAGAAGCGGCGTGTATCCAACCGTCTTCGTGCGCGATGTCGCTACCGTGGCGGACGGGTCGGACATCGTGACCAGCTACGCCCTGGTGGACGGTCGGCGCACTGTTTACGTGCCGGTGACCAAACGTGCGGACGCTTCGACGCTGTCTGTGGTCAATCTTGTGAAGGAGAACATCCCCAGGTTCCAGAGCTTGCTGCCGCCCGACGTAAGGGTCAGCTATGAATTCGATCAATCGCCGTACGTAACGCGCGCGATCCGCGGCGTTAGCCTTGAAGGGGCGCTGGGCGCCTTACTCACGGGCCTGACAATCCTCTTCTTCCTGCGCGATTGGCGAAGCGCGCTGATCGTCGTCATCAACATTCCACTCTCGTTGCTCATTGCGGTGCTGGCGCTATGGATCGCTAGACAGACGATCAACATCATGACACTGGGTGGCCTGGCCTTGGCGGTGGGCATCCTGGTGGACGAGTCCACTCTCTCGATCGAGAACATCCATGTCCATCTGGCGCGGGGCAAGTCGTTGCGCCGTGCCGCGCTGGACGCCACGGCAGAGACCGCCGGCCCCCGGCTGCTGGCCATGCTCTGTGTCCTTGCGATGTTCACGCCGACACTTTTGATGGTGGGCGCCGCCAAGGCGATGTTTCTCCCATTGTCATTTGCGGTCGGCTTCGCCATGGTGCCCTCCTACCTCTTGTCGAGCACCCTGGTTCCGATCCTTTCGGTGTGGCTGCTGCGCCGTGGCGAGGAAGAAGCCCCGCGCGAGAAGACTGGTCGCGGGGGCTTCAATGACTTTCAACGCACCTATGCCGCCTGCGTACACCGTATCGCGAGACATCGCGGGCTGGCTGTCACTGGTTATCTAGGCGCGGTGGCGGTGGTCCTCGGCGTCCTCGGTATGCGCCTGGGCACGGACATCTTCCCTGCCGCAGAGGCTCACCAGCTGCAGGTTCGCCTCCGTGCGCCAGCCGGCACCCAGATTGATGGGACCGAGGCGCTTGCGCTTCAGGCGCTCGACGTCATTAAGAGAGAAGCAGGTCCTGAGAACGTCGCAATGACTCTCGCCTTTGTGGGGATCCACGGATCCGCGTATCCCATCAATTTCATCTATCTCTGGAATGGTGGCCCAGAAGAGGGCGTCGTCCAGGTCGCGCTAAAGCCGGGCACGCCTCTCGAGAGCGAGGCCCTGAAGGAGCGGCTGCGGCAGGTCTTCAGGACGGAGATGCCGACGGTCAGCTTCTCGTTTGAGCCGAGCGACATCATCAGCCGCGTCATGAGCCTCGGCGCGGCGACGCCGATCGAGGTTGCAGTCAGCGGACCCAGCCTGCAGGCCGATCGCGCCTTCGCCGAACGCGTGAAAGAGCGGCTGCAACGCATTCCCGCACTGCGCGACGTGCGCTTCGGTCAGGCGCTGGACTACCCGACGGTCGAGGTCGAGATGGATCGGGAGAAGGCCGGGCTCATGGGAATCCGCATGGTCGATGTGTCGCGCTCCCTCGTCACCGCGACCTCATCCAGCCGGTTCGTGGTTCCAAACTATTGGGCGGACCCGAACAGCGGCGTCGCCTATCAGATCCAAGTCCAGATTCCCCAGCCGCGGATGAACTCGGTGGAAGAAGCGAGGAACGTGCCGGTTGGAGATCGCAATGGACACGGCGTTCTCCTCCGCGATGTTGCCAGGGTTACTGAAGGTACGACGGTTGGGCAATATGAGCGGTACAACATGCAGCGGCTCTTGACGGTGACCGCAAATATTGCAGGTGACCTAGGAAGCGCGTCCACCCAGGTCGCACAGGCGCTCAAGGAACTCGGTGAGCCCCCGACAAGAGTCAGCGTCGCCGTGCGCGGGCAGGTCGTCCCACTGCAGGAGATGATGGATGGCCTTCGCACGGGATTGTTGCTCGCCATCGTGGTCATCTTTCTCCTGCTTGCAGCGAATTTCGAGTCGCTCCGGCTCTCGTTCGTAATCGTCTCCACCGCGCCGGCAGTGATTGCGGGCGTTGTGCTGATGCTGTGGCTGACGGGGACGACGCTCAACATTCAGTCGTTCACGGGCGCGATTATGGCGGTGGGTGTAGCGGTCTCGAACTCCATTCTGCTGGTGACGTTTGCCGAGCGCAGCCGACAGGCCGGGGCGTCGGCGCACGAGGCGGCGGTCGAGGGAGCGCGCTCGCGTCTGCGTCCGATCCTGATGACGAGCATCGCGATGATCGCGGGCATGGTGCCGATGACACTGGGGCTCGGTGAAGGCGGGCAGCAGACGGCAGCGCTCGGCCGCGCGGTGGTGGGAGGGCTTGCCGCCGCCACGCTGGCGACGCTGCTCATTCTTCCAGCGGTGTTCGCCCTCGTCCAGGGCCGCGCGCGCAGGGGCTCGGCGTCACTCGATCCCGATGAGGCCTCGGCCTCCGAGGGCGAGGGAAGATGAGAGGATCCATGCAGGTGGGCTTTCATCGTGTGGCGGTCTTGCTCATGTTGTTCGAGGGAATCGGCGGGTGCGGGCCCAGACGAGAAGCGCCGTCGCAGGTGGCGTCGCCCGTCACCGTCCAGACCGCGCTTCCGAGACGCGGCGAGATCGCCCGCACGGTCACGCTGCCCACCTTCCGGATCCTGGCGTACCAGGAGGCCACGCTCTACTCCAAGGTTTCTGGATATCTGAAGACGATCAGCGTGGACAAAGGGAGTGCGGTGAACCAAGGACAGCTCCTCGCCGAGATCGAGGTACCCGAGCTGCTGGCCGATGAGGCTCAGTTCAAGGCCGAGACGGAGGTGACGCGAAAAAACTACGAGCGGATGGCTCAGGCGCGCGAAACGGCACCGGACCTGGTCGTACCGCAGACCGTGGACGATCTGCGCGGGCAGTGGGAAGTCGCGCGGGCCAAGCTGCAGCGAACGCAGAGTCTGCTTCAGTACACGCGCATTACCGCTTCGTTCGCCGGTGTGATCACGGCGCGCTTCGTCGATCCGGGGGCCTTCATTCCTGCGGCGACGTCGGGTACACCGGCGCAGAGCGCCGCGCTAGTGACACTCATGGACTTTAGCCGGCTCCGGGTCCAGGTCTTCGTCCCGGAGGCTGAGGTGCCCTTCATCAAGGAAGGCTTGCCGGTCCAAGTGACGCTGGAGGAGCTTCCGGGGCGGAACTTCTCCGGTGCGGTGACGCGGTTCGCCTACGCCCTGGACGAGGGGACGAAGACCATGCTGACCGAGATCGAGCTGCCCAACCCGACCCGCGAACTGCGGCCGGGAATGTACGCCAGCGTGAAGCTCGAGGTCGAAAGGAAGCAGGATGCCCTACTGCTTCCCGTGTCGGCCGTGCTGATGGAAAAGGGGGGAGCGTTCGTCTTCCGAGTGGCAGACGGCAAAGCAGAAAAGACGTCGGTTCAGATCGGATTCAACGACGGTGTCAACGTTGAGATCGCTGCCGGTGTGGCGGCCGACGCGCCGGTGATCGTCGCAGGAACCCAGGCGCTCAATGACGGCCAGGCCGTCACGTCCGCAGGTGCAAAGTGAAGTCGGGGGCGTCTTCGGTCCGACGGTCGATCTCCACAACCCTTGCCATCGCGCTCGGAGCCTGTGTCGCCCAGGCTGAGACCGCTCAGACGTACCCGATTGATCTGCCTTCGGCATTGCGCCTGGCTGGCGCACAGAACGTAGACATCGAGATGGCGCGCCAGGCGCTTCGGCAAGCCGAAGCGGATCGAGTGATCGCTCTCGAGCGATTCTTTCCGTCGATGGAGGCGGGGGTTTCCTATCATCGGCGCGACGGGTTGGCGCAAGCCGTTCCCCCCGGGACGATCAGCGACGCGCACTTCCAGTCCTATACTCCCGGGGCTGCTGTCACGGCAGAAATTGCGCTGGGAGAGGCGATCTACAATGCGCTCGCTGCCAGGCAGCTGGTCCGCGCGTCGGATGAGGCGCTCGAAGCTCAGCGGCAAGACTCGATGCTCGCGGCGGCGCTGGGGTACTTCGATCTCGCGAAGGCGAAAGCCCTCGTGGCAGTGGCCCGACAGGCGGTCGAGACTTCGGGGGATTACCAGCAACAGCTCCATCGGGCTGTGGCGCTGGGGATTGCGTTCAAGGGGGACGAGCTCCGCGTGCAGACACAGACGGAGGGCTACCAGATCGGCGTTCGCCGGGCGGTCGAAGGGCAGCGGGTCGCCGCGGCGAGCCTTGCCGAGACGCTCCATTTGGACCCAGCGGTGGAGCTGGTCCCGCAGGACGTCGATCTCGCACCTCTCACGCTTGTGGATGCTTACGAATCATCGGATGCGCTCGTGAAACGAGCCCTGACCTCTCGGCCCGAGTTAAAGCAGAGCCGAGCGCTCATCGCTGCTGCGCGTCAGAGCAACGATGGTGCGCGCTACGGCCCCCTCGTCCCGTCGGTCGGCGCGGCCGCGTTTACAGGCGGGCTTGGCGGCGGGCCCGAGGGCGGGCCGAGCAACTTCGGCGCGATGCGCGATTACGTGGTCGGCCTGAGCTGGCGTGTGGGCCCAGGGGGATTGTTCGATTTTGGGCGCATCGATGCCAGCGAAGCGAAGGCGGCCACGGCCGAATTGGCCGAGGTCAAGCTCATCGATGCGATCACAGCCCAAGTGGTCGAGAGGCTGACGCGGGTCCAGTCGTTGTCCGATCAGATCGAGTTGGCCAAGCGCAACCTGGCAGCGGCCAGCGAGACTCTGCGTCTTACCCGTGAACGGAAGCGCTTCGGGGTGGGCATCGCGCTGGAAGACATACAGGCCGTGCAGGCGCTGAATCAGGCGCAGGCGGACTTCGTCAGCATCAGCGCCGAATTCAACAAGGCCCAATACGGATTGGAGAGAGCTGTAGGGGCGCTTTGAGCCTCTGCAGCTCGAGACGTTCGGCCGAGCTCAAGACCAGCTGTGGACGACCTGCGGTGGACCCCTAAGCCAATTTCGGAAGGATGATGGACTGGTACTCAACGTACGGATCGATGCCCTCGGGGCCAAGCTCTCGCCCGATCCCGGACTGCTTAAAGCCCCCGAACGGAGCTCGGAAGTCGAGGATCATGGAGGAGTTCACGGTCATGCAGCCCGTTCGCACCCGGCGAGCCAGTTGGGCCGCGCGCTCCACATCCTTCGTCCAGACCGAGCCGCACAAGCCATAGGGTGAGTCGTTTGCGATCGCGACCGCCTGGTCCTCGCTTTCGTAGGGGATGACGACGAGGACGGGGCCAAAGATCTCTTCGCGCGCGATCTTCATTCGGTTGTCGGCTTGCGCGAAGACGGTGGGTTCGATGAACCACCCCTTTTCGAGGTGCGCAGGGCGACCGCCGCCGCACACGGGCTTTGCGCCGGCTTGCTTGCCCGCTTCGAGGTAGCCCTCGACACGATCTCGCTGCCGCCGGCTCACCACAGGTCCCACGTTGGTCTGCGGGTCGAGGGGATCGCCGACCTTCATCGCGCCCACGGCCGCACCCAAAGCGTCCACAATCTCGCGGTAGCGGGATCTCGGTGCGAGGATGCGTGTTTGCGCGCCGCAGGCCTGACCGTTGTTCAAAAGGGCGGACATCAAGAGCTGCTGCATCGACGCAGCAAGGTCCACGTCTTCGAGCAAGATGGCGGCCGACTTCCCGCCGAGCTCAAGGGTGCAGCGTTTGATCTGCTCGCCGCACAGGGCACCGACACGCCCGCCTGTAACGGTACTTCCCGTGAAACTCACCTTGTCGATGCCGGGGTGCCGGACAAGATATTCGCTCGTCTCTCGGCCCGCCGTCACGATGTTCACGACCCCGGGCGGAATCTGTGCTTCTTCGATCGCCTCGGCCAGCAGATACGGGTCAAGCGCAGTCTCAGGCGACGGCTTGAGTACGATGGTGCAGCCCGCGGCGAGTGCCGGCCCCAGTTTCATGGCCATGATGAAGAGCGGCACGTTCCACGGGATGATGCCCGCGCACACGCCGACAGGGGCCCTTCTCACCCGCACTCGGCCGCCGATCGCCCCAGCCCGCTCGTCCTCCCACAGGTACTTTTGCGCGAGGTCCACGTAGGTATCGAGCACCATGGTCGAAGCGAAGACCTGCGCGAGGAGCGACTGCTGGGCGGGGCAACCATTCTCCCGCGAGATCAGCTCGGCGATCTTTGGTCCCCGCGCCTGTAGCGCCTTCGAGAGACGGCCGATGGCACTGGCGCGCTCTTCCGGCGTCCAGCTTGGGAAGGGGCCGTGCTCGAAGGCGTGGCGTGCCGCGGCGACCGCGCGGTCCACGTCGGCGGGTGAGGCTTCGGGAACGCGGCCGATGGGCTCCTCGGATGCCGCACCGATGACCTCGATTCTGGCGTGGCCCTCGGGGCGAACCCACTCGCCTCCAATAAAGAGATCCGATCGCTCGAAGAAGCTCCCCTGCTCGGGCATGGTTCGGCCACCTCATCTCGCTTTTGGTCGGGGGATATAACCAGCTGGGGTCACCGAGCGTCAAGGCCTCCGCTCACCCGGAGGACAGCTCCCCAGGAGGATCCTTGGGACCGGACGGAGCGAATCCTGCGTCGGCGCTGCCCGATGCGTGAGTGGAGCCGAAGTTGCTCTCGACATTTGGGGCGAGGGTCGCCAAGGTCATCCTTTTACAACCGAGGGCGGGGATGGCACGAGTACTGGCCCATCCTGGATGGTCTTGAAAATCGTACGGATTTGTTGGCGCGGCCTCCCCTTGCTCTCCGGTCGAGCCTTGCCCTTGCTTCGCCCTAAGGAAGCACGCAGGGTCCGGCGACAAGGATTCGGGATCCTGACCACGAGCTTCCTGGCGCTCGCCTTCACACCCCTAGCAGTCTTCGCGGACGAGACCCCGACCCCATCGTCGTCAAGCACGCAGGAGACCGATTCCCAGAGCCCCCGACGCATCTACTGGGACGACGGGCTCCGCTTTCGCTTTGGACGCAAGGCGCCTTCGACCGAAGACGGGCTCGCCAACCCTGCGGGCGAGGAACCTTACTGGATCACCGGCAAGGTCAATGCCGGCCTCCAGGTCGACTCCGACAACTACATCACGAGCAACGGCCTCGAAAACATCTCGAGTGGGTGGGAGGTCCGCCGTTTCAAGCTCGGTGTAGGAGGAGAGATCCTTGCGATCGGCAGGCCTTTGTATGCCATGAACTTCGAACTCGCAGGAACGAAGCCCCAGTGGGCCGACACGTACTTGTTATGGCAGGGGCTCCCCTGGATCGGCAGCCTCAAGGTCGGCAACTTCGACCCGCCCTTCTCCCTCGAAGCGCTGATCAGCAGCCGCGATGTGACCTTCATGGAGCAGGCATCTCCTGTCGCGGCCTTTGCTCCGGGTCGCCGCATCGGAGTTGCGATCGGAAGTCCGGTGTGGGACGAGAGCGTCACTTGGTCGGTAGGACTCTTCACCGCAGTTCAGACCCAGGACGTGGGCGACACCACCCGTGACGCGGGCCGGATTGCGGCCCGCGTCACGTGGCTCGTGTCCCGCGATGCGGCTGCGCGCCGCTGGGTGCACCTTGGTCTCGGCGTGACCGCCGTCGCGAGTCAGGACAGTCTCGAATACCGCTCTCGTCCCGAGAGCCATCTAGCGCCCTATCTGGTCGACACCGGCACCCTCCGCGCGGGCGAGGCAGAGCTCGTCGACCTCGAAGCCGCCTGGGTGGAAGGCCCATTCTCGCTGCAGTCCGAGGTCCTTCACTCGTTCGTCGATCAACCCGGAGCGAGCATGCTGAACTTTGGGGGTGCCTACGTGCACGCGAGCTGGTTTCTCACCGGCGAGTCTCGTCCTTACGACACAACACGAGGCATCTTCGGTCCGGTGACGCCCCGGCAGGATTTCTCTCTTCGTGGATCCGGCTGGGGGGCGTTCGAGGTCGGGACCCGTCTCTCGTACTTGGATCTCACGAGCCAATCGGTTCGAGGAGGCGTGATCCACGGCCTAACGGGCGACCTCACTTGGTACCTGACCCGCCACTGGAAGACGAAATTCGAATACGGTTTTGAAGCGATCCGCAGCGGATCTTCCAACGGGAACCTGCAATTTTTTCAGCTGAGATTTCAAGTCGACTATTAGCCGGGCGGAAATCCGATCAGAAGACGCGCGTGGTCGCAAAGATGCTCGAGCCAGCGCTCGGAGCGCGATCGCGACTCCTGTCGTGTGCCCAGGAGGGATCGGACAGAGAGTGGAGAGTCTCGTGAAAGGAGCCGCTCCAGGGGGGTCGAGAAGACTCCCCTGGAGCGGCTCCGTCGAACTACGGCAAATAGTATCGGAGGGAACTCATGATGATGTGCTCATGGCCGGCGGGAGAAAGCCCGTTGAGGCCCGCCCAGGCATCTCGGTGCACGAAGGAATAAGACATGCCAGCGGCCAGGGTTCCAGCGGGCCCTCTGTAGAAGCGGTACCAGAATCCGGGCTGGATCTGCCAGACGAGACGATTCTGCGCCTGACACGTCCCGGTGACATCCGTCTCGCAGCCCGAGTTGTTGGCCCCCGGCGTTCCATAGCCGACGCCTTGCTTGCCGTTTTGGAACGCTTTCTGCCCGTAGTATTCAATGCCAGCGTAGGTATAGAGGTCCCAATTTTCGTTCGGATGCCCCTCGAAGCCTCCGAACAAATCGAGTGTCGGAATCGGAACGATTTGTCCGTTGGGTCGGAGCGTCACGTCCGCCCCTTGACCCGATGCATACCGGCCGATTCCCCAACCGTCCAAGGTCTGTACGGTGAAGTTGAGCTCGTCGGTCACGGGCAAGATCGCGGCCGCGCCGATCCCCTCGCCGGTGGCGTAGTCATTGTTGCCGTTGAAACGATCGCGGAAGAATCGGCCAAGGGCCTTGAACTCATAGTGCCCAAAGCCTGGCTCGAACACGACCTTCCCCGTTAAATCGGGCAGAAAGTCGGTCGAGATGCCGTTCGCGCCCGGCGTGTTGCTGAGCGTGAACTGGGAGCCCGGCGACTGCGCATTCTGACTGGTGTTGAATCCGAGCACGTTGTTTGGCGGATTCACGACGTTGAGAGTCGTCTCGGGGTTCTCTGCGGCCACGGCGACCCACAGATTGTCCGTCAATTTGTCTGTGAGCCGCGCCTGCCATTGTCGCGCCCAGTTGTAACCGACGTTGTACTGTGCATCGATCGTCCACGGCACAAACTCGCGGCGCGGCGTAATCCCCTGCCGGCTGGTGGTCATGAGACTCCAGGCCTGGCCAGCGAGCAGCGAGATCCCATTGTCGAAATCGACATCTGTAAAGAGCTGGCGGATTCGGGGGCTGAAGCTGTTGCTTTCCACCTGATTGCCCGTGGGCGCGTCGGCGAGAAAGTCCATCTCGTAGTAGCCAGTGACCTTGGTGTCATCGAGAAAGCCCTCGGCAAGGAGCGACAACCTGGACTGGCGCGCCGTTCCGCGGAACTCACTCAGGTGAGAGTTGGCCGTTCCGTCGAAGGGAATATTCCCGAACGTGCTGCCCACGTCTGCATTCTGGTTCGCAGTGCGATAGATGGCCGTGGCCTCGAGGAATCCGCCGGGAGTGAGGGTAAAGGCCTTCTTCGCTTCCTTTTTCTCCTCCCGCTGCTCGGCGCTGATCTTTGCCGTCTCCGTTGCGGTGAGCTCGGTCTTGTCGATCTGCTGCTGCATTTGTTCGATGCTTTGATCTCGAGATTGGACCTCTTTGCGCAGCTGCTGAATCTGCTGCTGCTGAGATTCGAGGGCTTTCTTCATTTCCTCGAGCTGGCCCGCGACGTTCGCAGGCGTCTCCGGCGCGGTGGCTTCGTCTGCGCGTGCGGGACTGGCCTGCATCCAAAGGCCCGTCCCAAGAGCCAAAGCGAGCCCAAACGTGGTTCTTCTCATGATGGCCCCTCCTTTTCGTTTGCGTCTTGCTTCTTGGGCAATGGCGGACACTGCAGCGGAACGCGCAGTTGCGGCCCTCTCAGATGCGATCCCCCGCAGCGACGGGCACTCGCAAGAGAGGAAAGAGAGGGCAGCGGACGTTCGACGCTCATCGACGGATGGCTTTGGTTGCGCGGGCGACACCACCGCGCGCAGCAGCCCCGGACGCGCGGCGAAGGACGAGCGAGCGCTCAATTCTCATCAACCCCCCAGCGGGAGCGCGCGCGCGGACCCGCCCGCGGCGACGGGGCCACCCTATGGCGATCTCATGTCGGGCGTGTAACGCGAATATGGCGAAACGGTGAAGTTGAATCGTTCAGCCGCGGGCGTTGGGATGCGTTGGAAGTCCTCTCGCGGATCCCCGGATGCTTGTCCGGTACGGCTTCAGTACGACGGCGACGCGGCGCAGTGACGGATGGCGTACCGGTCCGCGCTCAGATCCAATGCAGGACTGCAACCACGCGGGGTCGCCCTCGCTGGGAGCGCAAGAGGAGCCCCGCTGCGCATGCCGTCTCTTCGGACGGCATGACCATACGAGCCGGCAACGCCCGGCCAGCACGAGACGAGGCACAAGGCAGGCCACCCGCGCCCGAGCCCAGGAACCATCCGACACCGATCGGTTCGAACGCGGCTTCGAGCGGTGCCGGCGAGCTGCCGAGTCGCTCCAAGAGAGGAAGGAGGAAAAGATGCAGCTTGATTCGACGCCGACTTGGACCCCCAACTCCCGGTCTCTTTGAAGGCCCCGGGGTCTCCTAGAGAGGGTCCGCAGGTCTTCGAAGGAGCGACCGAACGCCGAGACCACGGCCTGCAATCGGCTTCGTTTTACGCGTGCGTCCGGATCGCCCCCTTTCTTCCTCGAGCCCGAAGGGCCGACGGAAGGGCGGTTCCGGCCGTCCCGTGGCAAGAGAGTCGGTAAAGTGCCGCCCCTGGGGAGGGTGGCTGGCTTGGCCGGCCTCGCGGGGAGGCAGATCATGCGAATCGATTCCAGGGAGGGCGAGACCTAAAGCCTCGGTGAAGCGACGGGTCGGGTCTCATTGCCTGCCCGGTTTGGGGCGTGCTACCTCGGCCTGGGATGACCTCCTGCGCCAGTGGGTCACATGTGCGCGGCGCGACGCCGCGCACGCGCGCAAAGCGACCTCCTGTCGGCTCTCCACCCCGAGATCTAGGGGCCCTTCGATTTCGCCGAGGGGGCGGTGGGGAGAGCCAATGCAAATGCTGATGATCGTTTCGCGCAGCTCCCTGCTCGACGATCTCCTTGCGCTCCTTGCTTCCCTTGGGGTCGAGGCCTCCACCCAGCTCCCGCATGTCCACGGGGTGGGTGAGGCTGGCGCAGCGTTTGGCACTTTCGATTCTCCGGCCTCGAACTCGGTCATCCTTGCCGCACTCGAAGAAGAGAAGGCGAGCCACGTGGTCGCCGAGCTCGAGGCGTTCCGGGACCGATCCACAAAACGGCGACCCGGGGGAAAGATCCCGCTTCGCGTCTTTGTTCTGCCCTGTACGCAGGCGGTATAGGAAACCACGACTCGATGCCGAGCTTTTCGCTCCGCAACCCCCACTTCATCATCGTCGGCGCCCTCATCACAGCGCTCCTTGGACTCACCGCTTTTGTGCGCATGCCTGTGGACGTGTTCCCGAATCTCAAGATTCCCGCGGTCGTTGTCGGCACCTTTTATCCCGGGATGCCGCCCCATGAGATCGAGCGCGACATCACGACGCGCTTCGAGCGTTTTTTCACTCTGGGGAACGACATCGAGCACATCGAGTCGCGTTCCTTGCCCGGAGTGAGCATCATCAAGGTCTTCTTCCAGCCAAGCGCCAACGTCGATGCCGCCGCCTCGCAGCTTGCCAACCTCGCAATGGCCGATCTGCGGCACCTCCCGCCGGGGACACTCCCGCCGATCGTGCTCAAATCAGACGCGTCCTCCCTGCCCGTCACGCTGGTCACGGTTTCGGGCACGGGATTTTCGGAGGCGCAGCTGCGGGACCAGGCGCAGTACAACATTCGCAACCAGCTTGCGACGGTGCCCGGCGCCTCGGTTCCCCCGCCCTTTGGCGGGAAGTATCGGCAAATCATGGTCTACGTGAACCGGGAGGCCCTCGAGGCGCGGGGGCTTACGCTCATGGACGTCGTTCACTCCCTCAACGACTCGAATCTCATCATCCCGGCCGGTGACGCCAAGATCGGGGACACCGACTACTTCGTGAACACGAACAGCCTGATCGAAGATCCGGAAGCAATCAACGATGTTCCGATCAAGGTGGGGATGGGACAGGCGCCTGTTCTCGTCCGGGACATCGGCCGAGCCGAGGATGCGGCGCAGATCCAGCAGAACGTCGTCCGCATCGACGGTCAGCGCTCTGTCTACATGCCGGTGTTGAAGCAGGGCAACGCCAATACGATTGCAGTGGTCGACGGGGTGCGGTCGCTGCTGCCGAAGATCGTGGGCGTTCCGTCTGGGGTGAAGCTCACGTCCATCTTCGATCAATCCAGCTACATCCGGCAGGCGGTCGAGAGCCTCCAGCACGAGGCGGGGTTGGCGGCGATTCTTGCGTCCCTCGTCATTCTGCTCTTCCTCGGAAGCTTCAAGTCGACACTTGGGATCTTTCTCTCGATCCCCCTTTCGCTCCTCGCCGCAGCGTTCGGCCTCTACATGAACGGGTCGACCATTAACGTGATGACGCTCGGGGGGTTCGCGCTCGCGATTGGTCGCCTGGTCGACGATTCGGTGGTGGTGCTGGAGAACGTGAACCGCCACCTGGCTCAGGGCAAGAGTCCTCGCCAGGCGGCGCGGGATGGCGCAGAGGAAGTCTCCCTCGCGGTCCTGGCATCGACCCTTACGACGATGATCGTGTTCTTGCCGGTCATGTTCCTCTTCGGTGTGGCGAAGTATCTCTTCAGTGCGCTCTCACTCGCCGTCGTTCTCTCGATGGCAGGCTCCTATATCGTCGCAATGACCGTCATTCCAATCTTCTGTGCGCGCTTCCTCACCACGGAGGGAGCTCAGGCCGAGGAAGCAGGCGAGCATCGAGGCTTTGCGGGCGCATTCAACCGGCTCTACGCCCGCTTTGTGGCCCGCTATGAGCGCGCCCTCGGGATGGCCCTCGCGCACAAGTGGACCGTCATTGGCACGGTGGGCATCTTGTTCGCGGTCACCATGGGCGCCTATCGCTTCATCGGGACCGAACTCTTCCCGCGTACGGACGCGGGGCAGTTCATCATCAATCTTCGTACGCCGCGCGGCTCCCGCATCGAGGTGACCGAAGCGCTCACCGAACGGATCGAGGGCATCATCCGAGAAGTCATTCCGGGGGAAGACCTCTCCATGGTGGTCTCGAACCTCGGTCTTGCTGCGGGCTTCTCGGCCCTCTACTCCCCAAATGCCGCGAGTGACTCGGGCTTTGTCATGGTGAGTCTCAAGGACGGTCACCGCCGCTCCACCTGGCACTATGTCGCGCGCCTGCGCGAAGCGCTTTCCGAGCGCGTACCGGAGGTTCAGACCTTCTTTCAGTCCGGCAGCATCATCGATGCGGTACTAAACTTTGGCCTTGCCGCGCCGATCGACGTGCAGCTCTCCGGGCCCGATTACACCGTGCTGCACGACGCGGCGCAGCAGGTGGAGCGCGTCGTACGCGGCCTCCCCGAGGTCGCCGAAAGTTTCATCCCGCAGGAGTCCGGCTATCCCACCCTCGACGTCAAGGTGGACCGCGTGAAGGCCGCTCGCCTCGGACTTAGCCAAAAAGACGTTGTCAGCAACACCATCACGGCTCTCACCTCCAACCAGATGATCGCACCCTCGATCTGGATCGATCCGAAGACCGGTAATGACTATTTCCTGACGGTCCAATACCCGGAACAGGACATCACTTCCCTCGAGACGCTTCTCGACATCCCGGTGCGGAGCGCCGGGAAAGAGGGCGGCCACGAGGATGCTCTCCTCCTGCGCAACGTGGCGTCGATCTCCCGCCGAACCCAGCCGGCAGAGGTCACCCACTACAACATTCAGCGCGTGGTCGACGTTCTCGTCTCGCCGCGCGGAGACGATATGGGAGGAGCCCAGGCCGCGATCAAGCGCGCCCTCGCAAAGCTTGAGCTACCGAAAGACGTTCAGATCACCTACCGCGGTTCTGTGTCCGCGATGGAGGCCTCGTTCTCGAGCTTCGGCTTCGGCCTCGGGATGGCCATTGTGCTGCTCTACCTCGTGATGGTGGCGCAGTTCCGATCCTTCCTCGATCCATTCATCATCATGTTCGCGGTGCCCATGGGACTGATTGGGGTCATCTGGACACTGCTCGCGACGGGCACCACGCTCAATATCGAGTCCTTCATGGGAACCATCGTGATGGTCGGGATCGTGGTCTCGAACTCGATTTTGCTCGTCGACTTTGCGAACCAGCGCCGCCGAGAAGGCGCGCCGGTACGACTTGCGATCGTGGATGCGGCGCGCATCCGGATGCGGCCAATTCTCATGACCGCCCTCGCGACCGTGGTGGGCCTCCTGCCGATCGCGCTCAAGCTCGGCGCTGGCTCCGAGGCCTCGGCTCCCCTCGCAAGGGCGGCGGTGGGCGGGCTCACCGTCTCGACGGCACTCACGCTGCTGCTCGTGCCTGCAGTCTACGAGCTTTTCTACGCACGGCGGGAGGTAGCGAGGTGAACCGCGCGCTTCAGACCTTCGCGTGCCTTTGCGCTGCGCTCTCGGTGGTCGCGGCCGGCTGCGGGAGGGGGGACGACGGGTCAGCGGCTTCGAGTCCTTTGTCGGTCAGCGTGGTGCGGCCGGAGCGCGGCGCGATGACCCGCTCCATCACGCTGCCGGGGGACTTAGTCGGCCTGTACGAGTCCGCCCTCCACGCCAAGGTGACCGGCTATCTGAAGACGATCCGCGTCGACAAGGGCGATTGGGTAAAAAAGGGAGAGGTGCTGGCCGAGATTGAAGTCCCTGAGCTCGAGCAAAAGCTCCAGCGCGCGCGTGCCAGTCTCGCCGTGCGGCGCGGAACCTACGAGCGCCTGCGCCGCGTGTGGGAGACGGATCGGCGGCTCGTGGCTCGCGAAGATGTCGACATCGCACAGGGTCAGTTTGAGGAGTCCAAAGCGGAGATGGAGGAGCTCGAGGCACTCGTCGGGTACACCCACATCGTGGCCCCCTTCGACGGCGTCGTGACTGCCCGCTTCGTGGATCCTGGCGCCCTCATCCAAGCCAGCGGCCACGGGGGATCCTCAGAGATGGAGGGATCCTCTCCCGGCAAGGGCAACAACGTTCCCATCGTGACCGTATCGGATATCGACACCCTCCGCGTCTACGTGTATGTCCCGGAGGAAGAGACGAGCCTCATCAAAGCCGGGATGCCCGTCACCCTCCGGCTCCGTGAGTTCCCAGGGCGTGAGTTCAAGGCTTCGGTGACCCGTTTTGCGACCGCGCTTGATCTCTCGACGCGCACGATGCTCGTCGAGGCCGATATCGAGAACCAGAAGCACGAACTCTATCCCGGCATGTACGCCGATGTCGTGATCGAGCTCGCACGACATGACAGTGCACTCAAGCTCCCGGCGTCTGCCGTCGGAGGTTCCGGCGACGCGTCCTTCGTCTATGTGGTTCGCGAGGGTCGCCTCGCCAAGATTCCCGTCAAAATTGGCTTTACGAACGAGGGCAAGGTCGAGATCGCCTCGGGCCTTGACGGCGATGAAAGCGTGGTCGGAACCGTGACCCCTGCTCTCACCGAAGGCGAGGCAGTGCGCGCGGTCTTAACGGAGCCCGCCGCCGCAAAGCTGGCGACCGCGAAGTGAGGTCGCGCAGCGGGCTGTCCGAAGCGGCGCAACGCCTTGGTGCGATGCTCGCTTGTGCGCTCGCGTTCCAGGCAGCGCTCAGCCGGGCAGACGAGCCGCCCATCCCTCCGGGCAGTGAGCTCACCCTCGAGCACGCAGTCGAGCTCGCCCTCCACTATCACCCAGCGCGTCAGGCCGCGGAGTCCGAATCTTTCGCGGCGGTCGAGCGCGTCGGCGAGGCGCGATCGGCGTTCCTCCCCCAGGTCTATGGCGTCGGCCAGTACTTGCGAGCCACAGACAACGGAATCGGCGACACCGCGTACCTGCCCGGGCTCGGGATTTCCCGGGCGCCGAGCAATGGGCGCAATACGAACGTGCTGAGCGAGACCTTCGACAACTACACGGCCGGCCTTTCCGTCTTCCAATATCTCTTCGACTTCGGCAGAACGCGCGGCCTCGTCGAGGAACGCAACGCGCAGGCCGACGCCGAACGGGCACGTCTTCAGCTCGTCGAGCTCGATCTTATCTATCAAGTCTCGGCAAGCTACTTCGACCTCGTGGCTGCGAAGGAAATCGTGAAGGTGTACGAACAGGCGGTGACCCAGCGGGAGGAGCATCTGAAAGCGGTCAAGGTCAAAGCTCAAGCCGGGCTCAAGCCGGAGATCGATACGTTTACGGCCCAGGCCGAGCTTTCGCGGGCCGAGCTTCATCTCGTGGATGCGCGAAACGCCGCGGCGACCGCGAAGGTCGCCCTCGACAATGCCATGGGACTTGGCGAAACCGCCCCCGACTACACGCAGCCCGATACCCTCACCCCCAGACCCGTCACCGAGCCCATGGAGGCGTATCTGCGTCGGGCATTCGACCAAAGGCCCGATCTTAAGATGCTCGAAGAGGAGGCGCGGGCCGCAGGCGCTCGGATTCAAGAATTTCGCAGCGACTATCTGCCGACCGTAGGTGCCGCAGCGGGCTACAACTTAAGAGGTCAAGAGCTTGCACCCGCGAACAACTTTTATGCGGGTGTTGTCATCACCTGGCCTCTCTTCAACGGGTTTCTGACCGAGCATCAAGTGGCCGAGAGTCGGCTCCACGAGGACGCCGTTCACCACATGATTGAGGATCTTCGCCAAAGGGTCATCTATCAGGTGAAGCGCAGCTACCTCGACTGGCAGGCATCGATCAACCGCATCCAGCAGGCGGAGCAAACGCTCGAGGCCTCCCGAGTAGAGCTCGATCTCGCGGGCAAGCGCTACGAAAGCGGCCTCGGCAGCATCTTGGAGCTCACGGATGCGCAGCGTCGGTTCACCGAGGATGGCGCTGCACATGTGAAGGCGCAGGCCGACTCCGCCGTCGCCAAAGCCGCGCTTGATCGAGATAGCGGGAGCCTCCTGCCGCGACCCTAAGCCACCTCCTGCTTCGATCGACACGGCCCGTGAGTACCGCGACCTAGAATTGGGAGCGGTGAAGGTGCGGCAGAAGTCGGTTGAGCCGAAGCGGCCCCCTCCGTTTCGAAAGAGAGCCACCCCGAATCGACCGCGGAGCGGAACTCGATGGCGTGATCGAGGCCCCCCCTATTGGTAATGCAGGATTCTGACCGCAACTTTCCACGGCACCGAAGGCGGCTGTGCGACCGTGGTCCCCGGAAGGGACTCGCGCAGGCACGTGGCCGCCGGCGAATCGGGCAGCGCGGTGACACGACGGATCGTACCGCCTTCTCCGATCACAAGGCTAAGGTCGACGGACGTGATGCCCGGTGTCGCTCTTCCCTCGAGGCACGCACACACGGCGCGAGCGGCCGAGGATCCCGCCGCCTCGGAAGATTGGTGTTTGGAGACAGTCTCGTCCCCGCTTCCGTGCACGCAGATCATGAGGTCATCGGCCACCACCTTGCTGTATTCCTGAGCGGATGGTCCCTTGTCCAGCGCTCTGCCGTCCGGGTCGAGCTTCCAGCCGCGGCTGCGCATGCAAAGCGCGTATCCAGACGTGTCTTGTGGGGCGGGAGGGACACGGGCCCCCACGGTCTCGTCCACTGCCTCCGGAAGCCGAAAATCAGCGCCGGCCGAGCGCGGGCTCCCGGTCGCCTGGCTCCGGCATCGATTCGCGTCCGCATCGAAGTTGCTCGTCGGTGCACAGCCACCGAGAAGCTGGATGCCCAAAAGGCTAAGACCGTGAAGCAGAGATCTTTGCATTTGCGCTAACCAGAGGATTCGGGTTACAGGCTGAAGCGTTGCTGAGCCCTTCGCGAAAAATGCTCCCCTGCAGCGCGCTTCGGCCAAGCCAGCGTGGATCTTCCCGACTTCCATTTCGTCGTCGAGTTGGCATCTCCTACCAGAGACAGCTCCGCACGGGGCGGAGCGTCGGATTCGCGCGCCTTATTTTGACGATGGAGCACCCGCAGCCACATCCGGGCTATCTAGGTCGTACACCCTCGTGAAGCGGTCCCGCAGCCGCGCAGCCTTCTGGGCAGCTATGGCCCCAGCTTCCACGGGATCGTTGACGGACTCATCGCCAGAGAGAGCGAGGTCGGCCACCACCGGGTCGTCGGGGTAGTCGCGAGCGACTTTCGCGATGAACTCCGTCACGGATTTGACGCGACGCTCCGTCGCCCAAGCGGGATCCCCAGGCCGGATCTCTCGCGCTAAAACCGCGGCCTGCTGCCGGACCCCCATTGCGCGTGCCCGCGCCTGCGCGATCTCGCCATCCTTCTTCTCCGCTTCCGCTCGCTCTGCCGCCGTCGCCTGCTGGGTGGCTGCAGTGTCTGCCCGTGCGTGCTCCGCGAGCTCGCCCTCATGTACGACGGCGGCCTCGAGCTGCGCCTTTCGACTCGCGAGTTGCTTCGCTTCGACCCGCAGCGGCTCGAGCGCTGCCCGCGTCTCGGCGAGTCGCTGCTCGGCGGCGTCCGCCTCGCTCCGGGCCGCGCTCACAACCGAGGCCTCCACGCGCTCGGCCGAAAGCTTCTGGATCTCTGCGTTGATCTCCGCGACACGGTCCGACCCGCAGCCACCCACGAAGGCAACGACGAGCATGAGTTCCGCGCCTTTCAGGAAGCACCTCGAGCCCGCCGGCGCGATGCGAAGCCGGCGAGCGTCTCCTCACGGCGCGCGCGCTCGGCGCGGGCGCGCTCGAGCTCGGCTTTGGCTTGCGCAAGGGCGGTATCGGCCGCAGCGCGCTGGGTCCGTGCATCGCTCACGCGCTGCTCTGCAACCGCGACCTCCGCAGCCAGCGCCTCGCTTTGTGTCTTCTGCTTCGCGAGCTCCGAGGTCGCCGCCTGCTCTGCCTTGACCGCCGCACCCTTGCGCTCGACCTCCGGCCAAAACTCACTCTTCGGCCGCGTGCTTGCCAGCACCGCGTCGCGCTTCGCCTCGGCCGCGCGCAGCTCCTCCGGACTCGTGCAGGGACCAAAGCCCGTCCCCCCGAGCAGGACCAAGAGCGCAGCGGCGCCCACGAACTTCGACGCGAAAGGTAGGGTCATCAGAAGTCCGCGATCAGGTCGATCTGCCAACGCGTGCGGTCGCGCTGCGTGAGGCGGAAGTCCTGCAACAGAGTCGGGGAGAAGCCAAAAGCCGTATCGCACATCTGCGGGAGGCCCGCCGCCGCGGCGGTGCAGGTTCCGGTCGACGGCCGCATCTTCGAGTATCCCACGCGCAGACGAAGGAAGGAGGTGAGAGCCCGCTCGCCAAAGATGTACCAGCCCTTCATGTTCGTGAGTCCGTCGAAGATGTCGTCGTCGATGAAGGGCCCGACGGTACCGTTGCGCCCTACGTCCGCATACATCACGACGAGGCGGACAAACTCCGCGCTTCCAAGGTCAAGGCCGCCCGCATAGGCCTTGTCATCAAACAATGCGTTCAGGATCTGGCTGAACGAAAAAAAGGGCCTGATTTTGTAGCGCTCGCCGAAGGGTGTAAAGCTTAGGTAGGCGTCCGCCACGATCTCCTCCACTCGACCGCGCGAAGCGCCGTCGTTGAAGAGCGAGTCGGTCGGTGGCAGCAAGTTATAGATCGGGTTGTGCGAGACCGCGTCGCCGCCGTTACCGGATTCCTCCATGTACGCCGCGAAGCTCGCGTTCACCTGCTCGAACTGGTAGAAGGAGACTCGGACATTCGTCTTCAGCCACTCGGTGGGCACCGTCGTTAGGCCCAGCTGGAAGCCGTACATGTCGGGATCGCGCTCGTCCAGGTTCGGCAGGGCAGTCGTCCCGGGCGTGACATTCGAGTTGACGACGTTGACCGATGCATTTGGCACATTGTTGATCAGCAGGTACGCAGAGGCGAAATCGAGCGATACGGTCTCCGGGATGACTTCGAAATGGAACTTTGCCGAGATGCCCTCGGGTGAGATATCCGGATCCCAGATCACTCGCTCGGCCATGTTCTGGCCATCGGTAAACGGGTTCGCGAACTTGCCAGCCGTCAGCGTCAGCCCCTTGGCAAACCACGGGTTCCAGGTGAGATACGCGCGATCGACGAAGATCCCGTGGTAGGCATTGTAGTTGCCGAGCGTCGTATTTCCGCTCCGGGGGTTCGCTGCGAGCGTGGTCGCGAAAGGGGTCGTGGTCCCGAAAAAGGTGTCGTTGCCGAATCCGATCGAGTCCGCCGTTGTCAAACGGAATCCTACAGTGAAGTCTTCCCCGAGGCGCTTCTCGGCCCCAAGGCGCAGGCGCATGAGGTAACGCTCTCGGAGACCTGATCCCGAGCCCAGTGTCGGAGAGTTCAGATTGATGTTGTTCTCCCCAGGGACGTAGACATTTCCAGGCTTGAGCTGGGAGCTGTAGTCCTGGCGGTCGAAGCGCAGCCGGAAGTCTCCGCCGAAGGTCCAATCCTTCGCCCAGCCCGGGAGCGAGTTCTCCGCCTTTTGGTCTGCCTCATATTTCGCCTGTCGTCGATAGATCGCCTCATATTCCTCGTCGGAGAGAATGCCCTTCTCACGCATGGACTTCAGCATTTCGGCCGCGGCCGGCGAGGGTTCCGGGGGAGGAGTTGTGTCGTCGGCCCAGCTCCCGCCGGGCCACAGGGCGACAAGCCCCGCGAGGAGCAGTCCCGGCATGCGTAGACGAGAGCGCATTTTTCGGAGATTGAATCGCAAATGCATGAGGCAGAAGCTCCTTCTTCTTGGCCGAATCTCAAAAGCCGGCGCTAAATTGGAGGTGGTAGCGAGGGCTATCTGCCTGTGTGGAGGGAGTACTCTCCCGTGGCACCCCGACGAAAATCTGCGCGTTGATGTGATCGAAGAGACCTGCGCGAAGCCCGACCCCGTATCCCTGGATGTCCTGCTTTGGCAGCTGGCCCTCTCCCGTACTTAGGGTGTAGAGCACCGCTGCATCGTAGAAGACGACAAACTGCACGGTCTCCTTCGCGTAGCCGCCGAAGAAATTGTGCAGCGTCGGTGCCCGGATCTCGAACTGTGCACCAATCCCGTTGTCTCCGAACAGCTCGCTTTGCAGGTAGCCGCGCACGCTATCGACGCCCCCAACCGCAAGCTGCTCGGTTGGAATGAGGGGTTGGGTCGCGACCTGCCCTCGTGTCCGAACATTGAAGGTCCAGTCGTCTGCGAAACTTTTCTCGGGCTTCGCAAGGGCGATCGGGTGACCGGCGGCCAGGGTTTGCAAGAGCGAAGGAATGCGAAGCGCATAGTCGAGCGAGAAGCTCCCAATCCCGTAGTTCCCCGTCACGGGATTGTCTGGGTTTACGCCTCCTCGATTCGCTTGGAAGTTCTCCTTTGAATCTCCCGGGATGAGTCCCGTCCGATTGAAGCTCACTCCGAGGCGCAGAGACGCGAGGACCTCGTCTCCGATCCACGTCCCGGTGTAGTCGATGCTAAATGGGAGATAGGTAATCGGCGTCACGATCGACGCGGTCGGCGAGGCGACCGTATTTCGTACGTCTTTGCGGTCCACGCCGATGCTCAGCTGGTGGGTAAAGCCCTCGAGCTCCGCAAAGGTAGGAAGCCCAATCTGGTAGCGCAGACCCATATTGACGCCGTTGCCAAGAGCGGCGAGGCCTGGCGCCGTCACGAGCCCATTCTTGGTGTTCGAGTAGACGACATAGTAGAAGAGGGACTGCTGCGGGCTCCACGGCATCGGCGCACGATACGTTCCGCCTACGATCTGGACGTCGCTGAAGTTCTCGATCGGGGAGAACTGATAGAAGACACTCGCCTCATGCTCGAGGCCCCAGAGGTTCCCGTAGCGGATCTCATTGTTGAGGCGATAGTCGGGCGAGCCAGGGGTATGCTCGTTGTTAAATGTGACGGTTCCGTGGAGCGGAATGCGATCGTCCACCACGAGGTCGAGATCCACCGTTCCCGGCTCGGAGCCGCTCTTGAGAACGGGGCGCACCTTGCGATCGGGATTGGAGTTTGCCGCGGTCATGTCCGCTTCAAGGTCCTGGCGGCGGACCATCGCGCCGGGAGTGAGGCTCGGTGTGAGCTCGCGGACGGACTTGTCGCTAAACCAGCGGACTCCCTCGTTCTGGATGTTCACCGCACCAAGGCGAGCTTCGATCACCTGGAGCCGCACCTGTCCGGCCTCGATCGTCTGCTGGGGAATCGTGACAGCGACAGTGAGGAATCCGTCGGTATCGTAGGCTTTCTGAAGTGCGTCTCGCGCGGCTTGGACATCGCTAATCTTCTTTCCCTCGCCCACATACGGTGCCAGGACTTCATCGACACGGGAGGGTGACAGGAGCGTGTTCCCGACGACCAAAAACTCGCTGATTTTGAATGCGAGCTGCGCGCCGCCGGGTCCGGTATCGGGAACCATGGGAGCGGGCTTTTCGGCGGGTGCCACCCTCACGGGAGGAACCGGAATATCTTCTTCGTGTATAGGTGTCCGGGAATAGCGCCGTGCCGCGGATTCGAAGGTCGACGCTCCCGCGTCGTCAAGCGCGCAGCAAGGCCACGCGGCGTGGATGAACGCCGTCGCGATGAGAAGGGGGGCAAGGACCCTCATCGCCGCGCAGCCTATCGGGAAGCGGTGGGGAAACGATGCGTTTTGGGTGAGGAAGCCGTTACGGATGCTTTGCAGATGCGTGTCGCGACGGTGTTGCTTGGTCCCTTTTCGCGAATCGGTGCGCGGCCTCGAGGGGAAGGCCCGCAACCCAGCCCACGGTGCGTTTCATGCCGTCGCGGGTCGGGTTAAGGACTTGACGGCGGAACCGCCGTACCGCGCTCCGCCATCAATGCGCCTCGAGCCCTCTCGAGGAGTTCGCGGGTGCTGGGATAGTCCGGATCGAGCTGAAGAACCTTCTCGAGCCACGGCACAGCTTCCCCCACCCGCCCCGCCCGCAGATAGAGGAGGGCAAGGCCGTAATAGGCGGCCGGCCGGGCGGGGTCGAGGGCGATCGCTTCCTGATACTCCTGCTCTGCGTCTGCGATCCTGCCCTCAAGGCCGGCCAGAAGGCCCGCGTTTAGCGGGGCTTGGTAGATCTCGGGGAAGTACTGCTTTGCCGCGCGAAAGTCCCTTTCGGCGGCATCGAAGTTGCCCGCGTGCGCCTCGAATACTCCGAGGCCGTTGTAAGCAGTCGAACTACCCCCTGCGACCGCGATGGCATGCTCAAAGAGCGTGCGCTCGTCCTTCCAGACGAGCACCTGGGCTCGCGCCTGCACACTGAGCGCCACGAGCGTCGCAGCTCCAAACGCGGCGAGCGCTGCCGACGGGATCCGCAGCCAACCGCCCAGCTCGCTCACGCCCCAGACCGCGGCAAAGAAGATCCCGACGAGTGGAACGTAGGTGTACCTGTCCGCCATCGCTTGCGTACCCACCTGAAGGAGACCAATCACCGGTAGGAGCGCAATCAAATACCAGAGCCAGCCCGCAAGCACAGAGGGACTTCGCTGCCTGAGCAGCCAGGCGGCAACCGTCAAAACGATGAGCGCCGCCGCGCAAAGGACGACCGGCCCCGTGCCGATCGGGAGGTGGTAGGGGTAGTAGACGGCAAGGTTCACCGGAAACGCCGCCTTCTCGAGATACTGCACCAGTGAGACGAGAGCATTGGCCGCTCTCGTTTTTACGTCGAGCTTGCTGCTCACGGCGCCCCCGAACGACTGGGCGCGGTAGGTGATCAGGCTCGAGGCGAGGGAGAGGCCCAGGAGTGGGAGCTTCTCCACAAGCCGCGGCCTCGCACGCCGGAGCCACATCCTGGGCTTCGTCCTGCTCTTACCCTGCGAAGGAAATGGCCAAGCAAGGCGCCCGAGAGGCCAGACATCCAGCCAGAGGAGGAGCACGGGGAGCGTCACCCACATCGGTTTCGCGAGGAGGCTCAACGCAAAAGAGGCGCACAAGAGTCCATAACGAAGAAAGCTCGGACGGCGCGCATAGGCAACGTAGACTCCGATTGCCGCAAGGCCGAAGAAGGCGCTGAGGACGTCCTTGCGCTCCGCTACCCAGACCACCGACTCCACATGAAGAGGATGGATCGCGAAGAGCTCCGCGGTGAAAAAGCTCCGCGTCCAAGCCCGTGTCGCCCATCCCAAAATCGCAAAGAGCAGCAGTGCGTTTGCCACATGGAGGGCGATGTTCGTGCGATGCAGATACTTTGGGTCTTGCCCGAAAACGCTTGTATCCGCCATGAGGGAAAGCCAGGTGAGCGGGTGCCAGTTCCCCGCTTGAAAGGTGGTGAAGGCCCAGCGCACGCCCTCCTCCGTGAGGCCGCGCTGCACGAGGGGGACCTCTGTCACATAAAGGCTGTCGTCATAGTCGACGAGTCCGAAATCGCGGGCGGGCGCGAAGATCGCGAGGGTAGAGACGAGCAGCATGAGTGCAGCCAGTGCGCGTGCCCACGGCAGCTCGCCCCGTCGTGCTGTGGGTGAGGCGACAGAGGCAACTCCGGAGCTCTTTCTCGAATCGGCTCGTTTCCGCGGCAATGCGGCTCCCAGCCTTCTTTCTTCTCGTTCTTCTTTCTTCTCGTTCGAAGAGCGAGTGGGATGGACGACGGTTACGCAGGATCCTACGGCAGGGAAAAGCATCTTCTATCCGGGTTCCGAGGCCAATGGAATCGAGCAGACAAGACGGACACTCACGCGCAGGGCGGAACGGACTCGGTCCCCGCGTTAGCCGCGAGGACCGAGCACGGACAGACCCCTCTTGAATGCGACGTGTACAAGCTCGCGCTGCGAGCCGGGCTAGGATTCGCGGCGCCGCTTCCCTATGCCGACAAGGCCTGCAAGACCCGCAGCGACGAGCAGCAGGGTCCCGGGCTCCGGCACGGCACTGAACGTGATCTGGACTTGGCTGCCGTCGCCCGCGGAGTTCCCATCCACCTTGAGCATCCCGATCTGCACGGTTGACGAGGTTTGGACCCCCGTCCGTGTGCCCGTCCAAAGGTCCAAAGTCTGGCCATTGCCCGAGAGCGTAGACGCCGTCGAGAAGGGAAGCAGGTTGTTGATCTTATTCGTCCCAAGCCCGATGACGTTCGTGTACGACGAGGGAACCGATGTCGGGATCGCAAGCTCCGTCGCGTTGTTGATGATCACGCCACCGGTTCCGGCGGCCGGGAAACCGTTCAGATTGCGCAGCCAGCCGGTCGAAGATCCATCGTCGAGGGCAGCCTGTGACGGCGGGATCTTCGTCACGTAGGCGGACAACTGGTTATCGAAAATGAGCGGATTCACTGTGGGATCCGTGGTGAAGGTAACCTGCCTTCCTGCAGTGCCGGTGAAGGGGGCATTCGCTTCAAAGGCCGTAAAGGTCCCGCCAAGGGCACCTGTCGCGCCGAAGTTTGCAGGCGTCCCGAACGTGGCCGCATGGCCAGTCGTCAGACTCGAAAGGGCGCCCAGGTCCACGACAAGCTCGGTTCCGCTGTTCACAAAGACTCCGACCAAGTCCCCGGAGCTATAGGTGAGGGCGCTTGCTCCGCCCGCAATCAAAAGGGAGAGGGCGCCGCCCACGGCGAACTCTGCGACTCGGCGAGTTCGGCATCGCTTCAGATTCATCGGTTCGCTTCCTCCAGTTTTTTAGGTCGTTCGCGGAAACTTCCTGCGATCGGGGCACGAGGCGTCTGCCCTCGCTTGGCTCGTCAGCTTCCGCAGCCTGGTATGCCCCGCAGCGGTCCCGAGCGACTCGAAGGGAAGGCATCGAGCCTGCCTTGCGTGTCGTTCTACGAAGAGGTGGTTGTGAGATGGGCTTCGTCGCGCGCCTCACAGAAACGCCATGCAAATTGTCGGAGCTTGTCCCGAGGCTGCTGGGTCCGGGCCCCGATGGGCCGGTCCCTGCCTGTTGAACTCGGGCGAAGCGGGGCTCGAGACGCCGACCTTCGGGAAGATCTCCACGAGGGACGCTCGGGGTGAGCCGACCCTGGCACGCTTTCTTGCGTAGTTTGGACTCGATGCGGCGGGCAAAAAAGAAAGGGCCCGGCCTTCGTATTGCGCGAAGGCCGGGCCATTCTCCTCAGCGAAAAATTTGTCCTACGGTGCCAGAGGTGCCTTGGGCACGTTGGAGTCACAGTTTGCAGACTGGAACTGAGTGAAGTACTCACCGGAAGTCCGGCTCTTGATGAACGCGAGGCCCGTCGTGCCGTCGCCGGCGGGAATGAAGTCCGGAGAGTTCGAGGTATTAAAGACTGTGACGTTCGAAAGTGCGTGCTGCTGCGCGTTGACGAAGCTCCCCGGGTCGACCGCCGCGCCCACACCGGCCGTCGACGGTCCCCAGTAGGGGTAGTTTCCGCACTTCACCAGATTCTGCAGCTGATCCGCCGTATACGCGTCTGGATCGATGCCGAAAACCGGTACGCTGTAGAACGCGTTCGTCGCGCTCTTCGTGCTGGCATTGATGTAGCCGATCTGCCCAGTAAGGCCTGAGCCAATCCCGGTGCCTGCTACGCAGTTCGTCTCATTCCCAGAACCATTTGAGAGGACGAAGTTCTTGTTGGTAACGACGTCCGATGCCCCGCCTTCGACGATCTGGTCACAGGCTTGCGTTCCGTTGGTGGCACCCATCGCGTGCTCACCGTTCTTCTGCAACATGAAGGTGTTGCGGAAGGTCTCACGGGTGCCCGAGCCGTCTTCCCGGAAGCAAACCGTGATCTTGGCAGCCGTATCGCCGATCACTTGCCCGCCCACGTCCTTCCAGGAGCAGGCGTCCGTGCCGCCATTCGCCTGACCGAAGAGGCCTTGGATTTGCGCGATGTTAAGAGAGACCTTGTTCGTGCTGTCCGACCCGAAGAACGAACCTGAGGGACGAACGTTGGTGCTCACAATGAGCTTGAAGATCTGCGCGCCAATCGCCGTCTGGTGATCCATCGTGAGTGAATTGAGCGAGGCATCCGCGTAGTCCTGCGGCGGGACGTCCGTGAGGCCGTAGGTGCAATTCTCAGCGCGGTTCGATGTCTCCGTCGCGCCGATCGTTGCCCAGCCCCCCGCGCGGCCGTCCAGGAGGGGAGATGGGGTCGTCGGAAAGCCGATCTGTCCGTCGTCGTTTGCATCGATGTCCACGACGCAAAGCTCAACCGCGCCGGTTGTCGTCGGCTGACTGGCGGCCGGCAGAAGTCCCACGAACGTCGAGAGGCCCGTGCTGCACGACTCAAGCGCAGCGCGGGGCAGGGTCGTAAGGTCATAGGTCGGGCCGGCGCCGGACGGACCCCCGGACTGACCGGGCCACTGGGTCGGGATGCCGACGCCATTGCCTGGTCCGTTCACTCCCAGCGCATTCCCGTTTCCCGGGTCGTCCGAGTCGCCGAGGATTCCGTCGGAACCGGAAATTCCGAGGAAGCCAGTCGCTTGCTTCGGAGTCGAGGTGCAGAGCACGCCCTGATCCGACCCGTTCGCCGAGATGTAGTAGCGGGCAAACCCGCCGCTCGGCGTCCCGAGGTTCGACACGCTGCAGCTCGCTCCGCAGTTTCGCATCGTGCCCTCGATCACCATGAAGTTTTGCAGCTGGCTGATGGGCGCGGACACCGGCAGGCCTGCCGCACCGGCGCAGGCGTTCGTGGTCCCCATCTTGTTACCCGTCGCGCAAGAGCGATAAACCTTCGATACGCTCGTCATCGAAGCGAGGGCTGCAAGCACCTGGGTTTGAAAGGAAGCCGTAGAGCCGCCCGAGCGAAACTCCTGGGCGGTCGCCAGCGAGGGTGCGAACGCGAGACCAGAAAGGCCCAGCGCGCACGCTGCCGAAAGAGCAAGCATCTTCCGGATGAACATCATTTGGAGGGTCTCCAGTCGTAAGGGTGGTTGGACTTCACGAGTTGCGTTTGCGATCCGATGCACGAGCGCCCCGGCTACGCCGTACGACGCCCCCGACCGGCCCACACAAGGCCGGCTAGACCAGAAGCAACGAGCAAGATCGTGCCCGGCTCCGGCACGGCATTGAACGTGATCTGGACCTGGCTGCCATTGCCCGCCGAGTTCCCGGAGACAAGGAGCGTCCCGATCAGCGCGGTCGACGAGGTGGTGACCGCCGTTCGGGTGCCCGTCCAAAGGTCCACGGTCTGGCCGTTGCCCGAGAGCGTTGCCGCGGTCGAGAAGGGAAGCAGGTTGTTGATCTGGTTCGTCCCAAGCCCGATGACGTTTGTGTACGACGAGGTAAGTGACGTGGGGATCGCAAGTTCCGTCGCGTTGTTGATGATCACCCCACCCACTCCCGCGGCCGGGAAGCCGTTCAGATTCCGCAGCCAGCCGGTCGCGGACCCGTCGTCGAGGGCAGACTGTGCCGCCGGGATCTTCGTCACGTAGGGGGACAACTGGTTATCGAAAGAGGGCGGATTCACGGTCGGATCGGTGGCGAAGGTAACGCTCCGTCCTGCCGTACCGGTGAAGGGGGAATTCGCCTCGAAGGCCGTAAAGATCCCGCCAAGGGCACCCGCCGCGCCGAAGTTTGCAGGCGTCCCGAACGTGATCGGACTGCCACTCGTCAGACTCGCAAGGTGGCCGAGGTCCACGACGAGCTCAGTTCCGCTGTTTACGAAAACGGCGATGAGGTCCCCGGAGGCATAGGTCAAAGCGTGCGCGGTGCCGGCGCTCGCAGCCGCGAGAATCACGCCCAAAGCAGCAGCAGCGGCCCGCCGAACGCCACGGGTCCGATTGCGATTCAGGTTCATGCTTCCACTCCTTCCCATGAGAGATACGAACCGTCCAGCTCTTGGACGGCGCGATCCTATGGGAAGGCCGCTCGAGCCACTTCCGTTCTTCTGCCACGACGCAGCGTTCTGCGGACACCAGATGAAGACTTTCCTGTGTCGAGGCAAGAACGCACACCCCATGCATGTGGTAGGTCGACACTTCGCCATCGGCCCCCGAGCGCAATCCACTCTTTTTTCTGAATGAGAGGTGGCCGCTACGAGCCCCTCGTCGCGAGGCTCACGCAAACGGCATGGGAAGGCCATGCAATTCGGTGTGAGGGGAAGCGGGGCGGACGACCGTGCAGCGCTAGGAGCTGCAGTCCTTGTCGTTGGGGGCACAGGGCTGCGAGGAGACGTCAATCAAGACGACCCGCCGACCGGAGGCGCCGTTCCCGCTGGCGTTCCCGACCCCGCCGGTAAACGAAGCTCGATCAAGGCTACTCGATGCGAGGTTGTTCTCCGCGCTGGCCCGGCCAGATCCTGTGTTGGAGGCGACGGAGGCTGCGCCCGCCCCTGTCACGAGGCCGCCCGCGGAGCTCGCGCTTGCGCTGCTCGAGAGCGTACCGCCCGCGATGCTGATGGACCCTTGGGCCTGGATATTGCCACTGATGGTCTGCCCCGCGCTGATGGAAATCCCTCCAGTGGAGCTGAGCGCACCGCTTCCTGCAAGAACACTTCCACCCGCACTGATCGTGAGGCCAGCCCCTGTGATGCCCGCGCCGATCACGATGTCCTTCTTCGCGACGATGATGACCGCGCCTCCTTCGGCGAAGACCCCACTTCCCGAGTATGTGACCGAAACTCCGCCCGTGTTTTCATCGAAGAAGACGCTGGGCGACGAGAACTCGGCACCGAGCCCTGCGTTCACCGACCCGCCACGGCTATTGATCGTAATTGAACTCCCGGATAGGGCCGCGAGCGCAAGGCCGCCGATATTGAAGTCGCCGAAGGAGTCCACCGAGATGGAACCGCCGCCCGACGTATCTGCGAGACGCTGAGTGATGCCCGGAGGCGTGAAGAGGGTGACAATGCCCCGCTTCGAGGCGACGCCTGTCGACGGGAAGCCGCCGAGGATCGCGCCACCAATACTCGAGACGCTGAGCGGGCCTCCTTGGAGCGTGCCGATGAAGCCCCGATCTTGGAGCAAGATGTCCCCGGCGGCGACGACGCTGAGACTTGCTCCTCCGGCGGGAACTGGAATCCCGGCCAGGTTGCCAATCGTTTGAATTCCAAGCAGAAGCCCCTGGCTCTGCGAACTCGCGAGCACGAGCTCTCCTCCTTTCCCCGTCGGAATAAACGGCGCGTCCGACGGAGTCAGCTGCCCATGCTTGATGCCCAATGCGTCGGGCTGGTCCAGGGAATCGAAGACCGCGCGGCTCCCAGGGAACTCGTCGAAGGTGATGACACCGTCGTGTTTCTTGTCGGCTGTCGCGAAGGGAACCACTCCGACGAGAATCTCTGCCGTTCCTGGACCGTTCACCTCAAGTCCGCTCCCAGCGTCGGTGGGGACTGGAATCGCGACCGGCTTGACCTGCCCCGTCTGTGGGTCGACCTGCTGTGTATCGATCAGCGTTTGGGTACCCGCTCCAAAGCTGGCGTTGCCGGTCGGGACATCAATCAGTGTCCGGTCCAGCGACGAGCTGTGCTCGGTGATGAGACCAAGATCCACCACGCTCCCGTTCGTGGTGAGCGTCGCCGGCTGCGCAAGGTTAAGGCCCACTCGGGCAAATCCCGCGTCGGCGAAGAGCGAGGCGGGCGTTCGGTCGTTTGCATGGGTGGGCCCGTTTCCGAGGAGAATTGGTTGTGCCGCGCCGGGGGGACTACACAATGCACCAGAGCGGCATGTGTTGTAGTAGCCGAAATAGTCGGCAGTATTGGCCGAGATCCGCGAACGGGAGTCGAAGGAAGGATCTGCGTCCGACTGCTGAATCGAAGCGGTCGTCCCGGAGTTGCGCACCCAGATTCGGTCCCCTTGCGGGAAAGCGATTTGTGTCGGACTCGGATCGACGCGGGTCGAGGTGATGACGCCAGCGCTATTTCGTTCGACGTCCAAGGTCTTAAGCACAGCGGGAACGAGTGTCGCGGAGGCATCGAGCAGCGGGTTGACAATGAATTGCACGTCTGGCGCAGGAGTGCCCTTCGGCAAGATGGAGGGATTCTGGAGCACGAGGGTGTGACCTGCGGCGAGCGTACCGATCGGGCCCTGGAGAAAAGCTCGGGCATGGGCCGAACCGTTGGGATCCGTTCCGAAGGTGAAGGCGTCCGCACCGCCGGTAATCCCAGTGGGATTGTAGACGCCTTCCACACCGGGGACGGGGTCGAGAAGGAGCGCCACGACGTTCGGGAGGAGCTGGTTCGTCGCAGCGCCCACCCCAACGGACTCCACGGGGACGAGTTCCTGCGCAGGTCGAGTGGTCGGAAGTCGATTGGTGGCAATGGCCACCCCTGGAATCGGTATTTGCAAGCGGAGGTCGCCGGCCCCGGCATCGATTCCTGGGTATTGTTGCAATGCCATCACGTTCACGGTCACGGAGGCCTGTCCCGGGAGGAACTGGGCCGCCGCAGTGGTCGCGAACTGAGTGCCATCGGGTGTCACGAAAAGGGTGCCCGCTGGAATTCCCGCTTCCGTGGCATTGCCCCCCAAGGGCGCATAGAGGGTCACGTTTCCCTGGGAGAGGCGACCTTTCGGCGCGGGAATGAAAGTATCGCTTATGACGGCGTAGACGTGACCATAGCGGTCGGCAATTCGCGTCCCCTTCGGAACGAGGACGGGTCCATTGGACGCGCTTGGGGTCGCGCGAAAGAGGACCTCTTGCTGGGCCGGCGTCGCCGGCTGCCGGACCTGAAAGCTGACGTTGTCCTCAAGTGTAAATTGGAGTCCAGTCGCGGGATCGACCAACACAGTCCCGGACGGGATTGGAAACGCCTGGAGCGAGGCGGCGCCTACTGTCTGTGGGAATAGGGTCAGGTCCACCTGGCCGTTCGCCGCGAAGTTGGCCGTCCGCACCTGGCCCGCGACATCGAGGGTGAGCCCCCCTGTCGGCGAGGGGAAGAGCAGGAGGTCATTTAGCAGGACAAGGTCTCCGCCCCGGGACTCAAGTCCCCGCTGGAAGGAGTGCGTGGTGACCCGCAGGCTCGGCGGTAGAATGCGAACGTTCGCATTCTCGATCGCATTCGTCCCGCGCGGCGGCACGATGGCGCTGTCATTGCCGAGGAGCACCACGTCCCCGGTTTCGGCCTCAAGAAACGCAGCATCGAGCGGCGAGTAGCCCGGAGCTTGAAGGTTTGGGAGCCCCGTAATCCCCACCGGGGGGTAGACGAGACTCGGGGACTCGATCGTCCGGACGGCGACGCCGTTTGCGCCGAGCACGTCGATCGTGGCGGTATTGGCGAGAGGCGTGCCGAAGAGGAGATCGAAGGTGATGGGGCGTGCGAGCGTACCCACCCATCCTCGCGACGGATCGCTCGTCGCGAGCGTGCTGCGTGCGAGCCCGCTTCCGCTTGCGCTGGGGGCAACACCAGCGACCCCGTCTGCGCTGAGCGAGCCAGGATCCACATTCGCAGCCAAGGCATATCCAGCGCGGAAGACGCCCGCGCCGTGGCGCACGATATAGTCGCCGGTGATATCGCCACCGGCCACGATGAGGAGGCGGCTATCGGGCGCGTTGGGCAGGAGCACATTGCTTTGCGTCCGACTGCGCGCAACGAGCGCGACCGGCTGCCCAAACACCCCAATGTGTCCGCCGGTATAATCCCCGATCCCGGCTTCGTTTCCTGCCGATCCGCCGGTTCTTGGAAGAAGCGAGTTGCCCGTCATGACGTTCCCGCCGGCAACCACGGTGACGTCGCCTCCCACCTCGCTCCCGATCCCGAGGATGCCGTCCGCCACCACCGGGAGAATGTCGAAGGTGGCGTTCTTGACGTCAGGCCCAGGCTGCAGCCAGCGGTTGGCGTTGCCCGCATCGACGTCTCCAGTTTGCGCCCAGACCAGGATGCTGCCGCCATCGGTGCGGGTCACCTGGCCCGGATTGTTTGGATCCTGGATGCCACGGGTGCGAATTGCAGCATTGCCATCGCCCTCGGCGTTCAAGATCACGGAACCGCCGGCCACCACGCGAATCGAACCTGAGCCGTTTTCGATCACCGAGTCCTGCGTTTTGCCCGCGGCAAAGCGCACGTCGCGTCCGGCTTGAACATCGATCTTGCCGGTTTGGTCCCTCAAGCCCCCGCCGCTACCGATCCAGACATCTCCGGCCGCTCGAACCGTGAGATCCCCCGCGGTGAGCGAGACCTGACCGTTGTTGGAGAGCGGCTGCAAGGCCCCTGTGGTGCCGACTCCTCCAGAGAGATAGACCCCTCCCGAGTTCAGATCGGTCTTGGTCACGGGGTTGAGCCCCGTGGGTGTAAGATCGGTCGCACCTGCGACGAGCTGCACGTTCCAATGATTCTGGGCGGTGACAGGGTTCCCGGTGGAGTTTGCGTCGGTGATCTGAGAGTTTGCGCCGAAGACGATGTCGCCGCCGGAATAGAGCCCGTAGGTCGGCATTCCCGTTGGGTTTGAGAGGGAGACCGTGGCGCCCGGATCGAGGGTGATGGCCTGGTTCGCGGTCACCTTGACCGAGTCCGCTCCTTCGATGGTCTGAACGCCGCTGATATCCACTTGATCGGGATCCACGAGGACCCGGCCCCCTTTGGATCCGTGGTGCCCAGCAACCCGGAAGGTGCCGGAGAGGTCGACTTTGCCCTTCGCGCTGACATCGATGGAGCCCCCGGCGCCCCCTTGCGCGCCGCCCGAGGCATCGACGACCGCACCGCTTTCCACCGCCGCGTTACCCGCTGAATAGGCTTGAACGGAGCCTCCCGGGGAGTTGCCGTCGTTCCCGCCGTGCACCTCGGTGAGACTTCCGCTCGCGAGTTCCAGCGAGCTATCGGCGGTGAGCTCGATCTTTCCGTCCTTCTCGCGCACCGCATTGGCCTCGACCACCCCGTTCTGGCGGACAATGGCCGCGCGCATCTTTACAAATCCCGCATCGGACACGAGCTGACCAAGATTCACCGCGGCACCGCCCGGTTGACCCGATGCGGTGTAGGCGATGGCGAGGCCCGTTCCGTCGGCGCGATCAGTCAAATAAACGGTCGCGCCGGCGGCAAGCTGGATCTCGCCCCCCGGCGCGACGATGACGCCGTCTTTCCCGTTTGTGACCTCCGGTGCCACGAGGTAGACGAAACCGCCGGGTCCCGAGCTGATCCGGCCCTCGTTTTCGATTTTGGCTCCCGGAGCGGACACGGCCGAGGGGTCAAAACCGTGGCCGAGCGCGGCAAGCTCCCCCGCCTTCACCGAGGTTGCGGCGGTGAGCGCATAGACGTTCACCGAGGAGCCGCGCCCGAAGAGAACCCCATTGGGATTGATCAAGTAGACGTGGCCGTTCGCGTTCAGGCTTCCGAGGATCGTCGAGGCCTGACCGTCGAGAATGCGATTGATGGCGATGGAGTTCGCCCCCGGCTGCTGGAAGTTCGTGGTCTCCCCGTGCTGGATGTTGAACGTCTGCCAGGAGAGGACGGCGTTGTTGCTGAGCTGGCGGACGGTGACGACCGGGGTTCCCTGCCCGGTGATCACAGCGCTTCCGCCATGCACGACTCCGCTCTGGGGGTTGGCTAGCGCGCTCGGGGCGAGAAACAACCACTCGGCAAAGGCGAGGGCGAGTGTTCGGCGGAAGAGGGAGGGGGGGATCATCGCCGTCAATTTGCCAGACCAAAGGCCGAGCGGGCATTCCCGGAGATGGTTTCTCCGAAACGTCACACGGACAGATTTCGTGGATCTTATGAAGATCCTGTGACGCCCTCGCGCTCTCATGGGAATGAGCGACACCAAGAGTTCTTCAGTCCCACATACCGGCGGGACAATTTTGTCACTTGGTCCGGAATACCATCGACCGCGGGTGAGGGTCTCTTCGTGACATTCTTCTCGTCCTTCAGCGACAGCGACTTGGGCTCGCTTCCCGAAGTGGAGTGCCTCAAGCTCGAACGGGCCGCCCATCGGATTGAGGGCTTCGCTCTGGCTTCGATCGCCCGTGGGGAGCTGACGCTCCGGCTCGCCGACGGAGACGGAGCGCGGCTGCTCGAGGCCGACTTGCTGATCGTGCCCGAAGGCGTCCAAGTGGAAGCCGGGGGGCGGGGATCCGAAGCGGAAGTTGTCTTGTTACGGATCCCTAAGCAGTGGATCGAAGCCGCCTTCTCGCTGGCGGGCGCCTCCCCCATCGGCCGACTTCCCCAGCTGGTCGCTGTTCAGCGCGCGGCGACCGATCTCGCGCGGCGCGGCGTACGCCTGCTAAGGGGGATTTCCGCCGAACCTGAGCTCTCGCGGGGCCTCTCGCCCCTGCGTTTTGTGGCGACCGTGCTTGAACTTATCACCCTCGGCAGCGAGGCCGACCCAGGGGTGGCAAAGCCGGTATTCCTAAGGCGCACCCGGACCGACCGCCTCCTCGAAGCGCTTGCAGCCGTACGGAGCGAGTCCTTGGAGGAGCTCTCGCTCTCGGCGCTTGCCCTGCGGCTCGCCGTCTCGCAGCGGCAGCTCTCCCGCCTCTTCCAAGAGAACCTCGGGATGAGCTTTCGCGCGTGGTCGACCGAGCTGCGTCTTGAGCGTGCGCGCAGTCTCCTCGTGGAAACGAATCTCCCCATTATTGACGTGGCGGCCGAAACCGGATGGAGCTCCCTTGCGCATTTCAACTCCGTCTTCCGCAGGCACGCCGGGGCCACTCCGACCCAGTACAGGCTGGCGCATCGCGTCCCGCGAAGTGACGCTCGTGAGTCGCTCGTTCCTTCGGTGGGGGGACTCCGACGCTGCGCCCAACTCGAAGCGATTAAGACGACGGAATAAAGCGCACCGTCACAATGCGGCCCCGATTCTCGGGCGGCGGCATCCCCACACCTTCCGCCTGAACGCGGGAGGCTGCTTCGAGGATCGCCTGGTCATTCTTCGGAAGACCGGAAGACTTCGTCAGCCGATACGAGCGAACGGCGCCCGATCCCGTCACGGTGAGCTCGAGCTCTGCCGGACCGAACGCCTCGGGGGGCTCGCTGTAGTACTTGCGGAAGCGTCCCGTCAGCGCCGCATGGAAGGCACCCTCAGGACCCTTGCCGAGGGAGTCGCCTGAAAATTTCCCGCCGTTCCAATTGAGGCCACCGCCTCCGACGGTGGGCGCGGGCGCGCTCGACGGCATTTTCGCGACGGACATCGTCGGCGTCGGCGGAGCCTCGAGGGGCTTCTGCGCGACAGGAGGCGGAGGGGGCGGGGGCGGCGGCGCCTCCGGCTTTGTTTCGGGCTTCGGGGGCTCGAAGAGCTTAATGTGGTAGACGCGGGCGAACTCGCGGCCGCTCTGGGTTTTGGCAATCCAAAGGGCCCCTCCGCCAACCACAATATGGAGCGCCACCACGATCGCGAGGACGCGCGCGATCGGGATTCCGCCCCCGCGATGGCGATGGGCAGGCACTACTGCACCTCGGTAGCGAGGGCCAGGTTCTCCACAGGGACTCGCTTGATCGAGTCCAGCACCTTCACCACCTGGTCATATGCCAAGGCTCGATCGGCCCGCAGAATCACGGGGAGCGCCGGGTTTGCAAGCTTGAAGACGCGGAGCTTCTCCTCCAGCGCCTCGAGCCCGATGCGCTCGTCGTTCAGGTAGATGATCCCCGCCCGGTCGATCGCCACGGTCGCAACCTCAGTCGGCACTTCCTCCTTGTGGTCCGCAGTCTCCGGGAGCTTCACCTCGATCCCCTGGACGAGCGCGGTTGTCGTCAAGATGAAGATCACGAGCAAAACCCACGCGAGGTCGAGCAGCGGCGTGATGTTGATATCCGCGATCGGGCCGCCTCTTTTGCCCGGAGCTTGCATCAGTGTGTGGTCGCGGCTTCAGCCAAGGCTACGTCGCGCCGGCCGCTGCCTTCGACCGTACTGCTTGTCTGGTCGACGTAGTCAATCACGAAGGTGGCTTCGAGCTCAGAGGCGAAGTTCGTCATGTCGAGCTGGAGGGAGTCGATGCGCGTGTTCAGCATGTTGTAGGCGAAGAGTGCGGGGATCGCGACGATGAGACCAAAGACCGTATTCACGAGTGCACCGGCGACCCCGGGGGCCATCGCGGAGAGATTCGCCTGGCCGGCCTGGGCGACGCCGCCGAACACTTCCATCACACCGAACACGGTTCCTGTGAGTCCGACGAAGGGCCCGCCCGAGATGCAGAGCGCAAGAATTACCATTCCCGTGTGAAGCCGGATGTTCTCATCCCCAATGCCTCGCTCCATCGCGGCTCGGATGGCCGAGAGCACCCGGCCCGGCGCCCGGCGCGAGCCGTTCGTTCCACTCTTAGGCGCGAATCGCTCGAGCTGCTTTTGCATCTCGCGGCAGGCGTAGTCGTAAACCGAGTACGGAGGAGCCCCCTCGAACTCCTTGTCCTTTCCCACGAGTTCGAAGGGATCCGAGGTCTCGGCGAAGCCCTCATAGAAGCGGTCGGAAAGGCGCTTGGCCTTCCGGAGGGCGAGCATCTTGCCGACGATCACCGTCCACGAGGCGAGGGACATGAGGACGAGGATGGTCATCGTGACCATCCCTTCGTGGGTCATGTGCTTCAGCGCGAACGTGATTGCCGATTCATGACCTTCCAACGGGAGCTCCTCTGCCGGCGATGGGGGCACCTTTGCGTCGGCTCATGCTAGCCATGGCATTAGGGGATTCGATGGCGGGAATGCGACGATCCTGTGTGGCCACCGTGGCGTTCTGCCACGAACCAGTGCGCGAGAGCCGGGTGCGGCGAGGCTCCCCGCTAGGATCGCACGGGAGCGGCCGAGCGCTGCTCCATCGATACCGCAGCGGCTTCGGGATGCTGCGGTGACTGGACACCCCAATTCTTCATCGCCCGAACTCTGGCGAAGATCCAATGGTGAAGGGGCGCTCGCGACCTGCCGTCCGCGACGGCGTCGAAGATCGCGGTGAGCGCAGACTCGGTTGCCCTTTCGGCGTCCGCAATGGTCTCGAGACGCCGGCGGAAGTAACGGTAGATCCGAAAAAAGTACGCCTCATAGAGCGCATCGAAGACGTCGCGATCGGCGCGCCGAAGCTTTGCCAGGAGCTCACGGTCCGATCCGCTCTCGAAGAAGGAACGGGGGGGGCGGGCTTGCGTCACAGGCTCTTCATTGCCACCGCGCGGCTCGAAGCTCGCTCAAGGGCTTCGGCGCCGAAGGAGGTTTCACCGGCGAAGGGCGACGGTCGTGGCGTTGCCCGCGGGCCGTTGTGTTTCGCCTTCATAGCGCCCTCGGCCTGCCAGGGGGTGACGCAGCATTGAGGATCAAATGTCGATTGCGTGAGCACACTTCATGGATTATTCGCTTGGACGACACCTTGGCCCCACGCAATTGTCGCCGGACGGTGGTGGAATCCGGATCCTTCCGTGGAGGTGATCCATTCTGCGCGTCCTCGTCGTGGATCCCGAGCCGTCTTCGGTCGAGGCGACCCGGCGGGCCCTCGAGGCCGCGGGCCTCGAGGTGCAGACCGCGGCCTCCAGCCGCGATGCCCTCGCTCTCTTGCAGCGAGAGGTTCCGGATCTCCTCGTGCTGGAAATGCTGCTTCCGGACCTCTCGGGACTCGGCCTTTGCCGCACGATCCGCGAAGAGCCGCGTCTTGCGCGCCTTCCCATCGTGATGCTGACGTCCGCCAATGCAGAGATGGATCGGGTGGTCGCGTTCGAGGTGGGAGTCGATGATTTCGTCTCGAAGCCCTTCCATCCGCGGGAGCTTGCCCTGAGGGTCCAGGCGATCTTACGCAGGACACTGCGCTCGGTGCTTCACGGCGATCCACCGAGTCTGCTTCGCTTCCGCGGGCTTTCGCTCGACCCGCAGCAGCGCAGCGCCTATGTCGAAAGCAAGCCCGTCGCGCTCACGGCCAAGGAGTTTGATGTGCTGGCGACGCTGATGCGCCACGCCGGACGGGTGCTTGGCCGCGAGCAAATTCTAGAAGAGGTCTGGGGCGAGCAGTCCGGGAAGACCGTGCGTGTCGTGGATACGCACGTCAAATGGATTCGTCGCAAGCTCGGAGCAGCAAGCGACTCCATTGAGACGCTACGCGGTGTCGGCTATCGTTTCTCCGACCGAACGGTCGAAAACCCGGAAGCGCGGGTGCCTCAGCCCAGCCCGGGTAGCATCGCAGGCGAAAACCCTTCGGCAGACGCTTCTGGAACGAGGCCGCTTCCTGCAACCAGCCAAAACTCTCTCTCGCCTTCTCGATCACGTCCACCGGTGTAACCAGTATTCAGGTGGGCGCCGCCAAGCTGGGCGGCGATGTATCCCGGAGTCTCTCACCGAGACAGATCTCCGCGAGCCACAGCCCCAAGAGTTACCGCAGGGTTGAAGTGCGTGCCGCAGACACCGCCGCAGCTCACGATCGGGCGACGAGCGCCGCACCCGCCGCCGGTCAGCGCGGTCCAACTCAAACCGCCGGCGCTAGGAACCAGTGACGAGTCCGGTTGCAGAAGGTGCACACCGAGAGCATCACCGGCACCTCGACCAGCACGCCGACGACTGTCGCGAGGGCAGCTCCAGACCCGGCTCCATAGAGAGCGATTGCGGTCGCCACGGCGAGCTCGAAGAAGTTGCTCGCCCCAATCAGTGCCCCGGGTGCTGCCACGTTGTGCGGGACCCGAAGCAGCTTCATGAGCGTGTACGCCAGACCCGCATTGAGGTAGACCTGAACCAGGATCGGGACGGCGATGAGGATCACGTCCAAGAAACGGCTCGTCAGGTTCTCCGCCTGGAATGCGAAGATCAGAATCAGCGTGCCGAGCAGTGCCGCGGTCGTCACTGGTTGAAATGCCGGAAGGAGCCGCCGTTCGAACCACGCGCGCCCCCGAGCCTTCACTCCCAGCATCCGAAGGAGACTCCCCACGGACAGAGGGATCACGATGAAGATGCCCACCGACCACACGAGCACCTGGAAGGGGACGGTGAGCCCACTGGTTCCACTCACGAGCAATGTCACGAGCGGTGCAAAGAGAAGGAGCATGATGAGGTCGTTCAGGGATACCTGGACCAACGTGTAAGCCGCGTCACCGTCCGTGAGATAGGACCAGACAAAAACCATTGCGGTGCAGGGGGCAGCCCCGAGAATGATCACACCCGCGAGATATTGACTGGCAAGGTCAGGCCCGATCCAGGGCCGAAACAGATGCCGGAAGAAGAGCCAGCCGAGGAAGGCCATCGAGAACGGCTTCACGAGCCAATTCACGAAGAGTGTTACCAGAATGCCCGTGGGGCGACGTCGTACCTCGAGCACGCTGGCAAGATCGATCCGCATCATCATCGGCGTGATCATGAGCCAAATCAGTACCGCGATTGGGATATTGATCTGGCTGCTGCGCCCGAACTCGAGTCGACGAAGTGCATCCGTGAGGCTCGGAAGACTCTTCCCGAACGCGATGCCGATGGCCATGCACGCGACCACCCAGACCGAGAGCCATCGAGCGAAGAAGTCGAGCCGTCGAGGAGCGGAGCTCTCGATAGCACCCGGTACGACCTCGATCACCGATTCTTCTCCACGCTGGGAGGCTCCTTGCCAATCGCCTCCACCGCATGCGTGAGGCTAAATCGGTCGAGCTTCTGGATCGGAATCTCCACGAAGAGTTGAATCCGCCGCGCAAGCGTCAGATAGACCTGCCTGAAGTACCTGAGCTCTTCTTCCTTCGGCCCGACGAAAGCCGCAGGATCTAGAACGCCCCAGTGCGCCGTCACGGGCTGGCCCGGCCATACTGGGCAAGACTCGCCCGCGGCCGCGTCGCAAACCGTGAAGACGAAGTCGAGCGGCTCGGCGCCTGGCCGCGCGAAGACGTCCCAGGACTTACTGGAGAGCGTGGTTGTGTCGTAGCCCATGGAGCCCAGCAACGCGAGCGTGGTGGGATGGACTGCACCCTTCGGGTGGCTCCCCGCGCTATGGGCTTGGAACCGGCCGCCGCCAAGACGATTGAGCAGGCATTCCGCCATGACGCTCCGCGCGGAGTTCCCTGTGCAGAGAAACAAGACTTGGTAGAGCCGACTTGACACGGCGAGTCTCCCTTAGCGAACGGCCGGACCGGAGCAGGCCGTGCGTTGGCTTCCCGCCTCGGCTCCGAACAAGCCGCACTCGGGGCGCGTCCGCTCGCAACGGACGACATGAATGTGCAAGCGAGTCACACCATACCCCGACTATCAGGTGGTCGATCTTCTTGGGGTCTGCACTCCGGCTAGCGCCGAGCTCTCTCCGCGCGCCTCACGTCAGATTTCACGTCGGTACCGGGAAGAGCGAGAGCGTCGCGGAGTTCCGCCATTCGCTCCGGGACAATGCGGTAGTAGACCCAGCTCGCCCGACGTTGCCGCGCCAAGAGCCCCGCCTCGTGCAAGAGCTTCAAGTGGTGACTCACGGTCGGCTGCGAGAGTCCTAGAGGCTTCGTGAAGTGGCAGACGCAAGCTTCGCCGGAAGGCTGTGCCGCGATCAGGCTCAGAAGGCGGAGGCGCGCCGGGTCGGCGATCGCCTTGAAGATGCCGGCCAACTCTTCGGCGTCCACCCTTCCCAAACGGCTCTGAAGCACTGGAGCACAGCGCCAAGCGCGCGGGGTCGGAATCGACATCAGTCAATATTGACAAACTTCGAAATCACCTGCAAACCGCGCCAGACGATGCTCGAGTGCGCAGCTCTCATCGCTTGCGGCGTTCCGCGTCTCAGCACTCTACGCGTGGGCAGCCTCCACCGCGAGTCTCCGCTCGATCCGCTCAAGCACGGCGCGTTGCTGCTGATTGAGCTCATCCACTCTCGCGTGCAGGGCCATGATTTCCATCTCAGCCTTCAGATTGACCTCGTAGTCGCTGCGAGCAGCAAAACGATCGCGTGCGGCGAGGCGATTCTGACTCATCATAATGATGGGCCCCTGCAGGGCAGCGACGCAGTTCAGCAGGAGATTGAGCAGCAAGAACGGATATGGGTCGAATGGACCCGGCGTCGCAGAGTTGTAGAAGAGCCAAGTGAGGAGCAATGTCGCGGAGAGGCCGATGAAGGACCAACTCCCCCCGAACCGGGCGACGCGGTCGGCCAGCCGATCGGCCACGCTGAGCTGCCGGTCGAAGTCTGCATCGTAGTCTCGAGCGATAGGCTCGTGCTCCAAAAGCTTCGAGAGGACGCAGCACTCGGCCTCCCCGAGCTGCGACACCTGAGCATCGAGCGTTCTTACGCTGGAATCATGGCTGCGCGCAGGCGTGAGGACCGCTCCCCGCTCGGAGAGCCGAAGGAGAAGGCGCGTGACTCCGATTGCCACCATGGCGCCGCCGGCGGCAGCGGCCGCGTGCATGAGCATGGGACTCGCAGGCGTCAGGCCAACTCGCAAAGAGAGGCACCCGCTCAGCGCGCCCCCCAGAGTCCCGAGGCTCACACTTCCCAGCAGGCCGTAGCGGCGTCCCTTACCCACGGAGTGCGAGATCCCTCCGACCACGATGCCCGTGAGCCACCAGATGACGATGTGCATGGGTTCCTCCTGTGCAGAGGCGCCATGTCAGCGCCTTCCCCGAGCGCGCAGGACCTAACCCCGAACACCCGCGACTCGTTTCCGAGGGCCTGCGTCATCTGCACCCGGCTTGCGCGCGGAAATGGTGAGCGAGCGAACGGTGGCGCCGACCTCCTTCACGTCGATCCCGAGCTTGGCCGCCTGCTCCCGCAGCTCGTCGGGGATCATCGTCGCCGCGAGCTCGCCGAAGTTCTTGTCGCTCACGACTTTCACATCCACCAAGCCGCTGCTCCTCACGGTGCGCAGATAGTCCTCACGCAGTGCGGCCCCTGCGACGCAGCCGGTGTAGGCGGCGACGCTGGCAGCGATGAAATCTGGGAGCGGGCGCTCAAGCACGATGTCGCTGATGATGACACGACCTTCAGGACGCAGAACTCGGGCGACCTCGCGATAGACCGCCGCTTTGTCGGGAACGAGATTGATCACGCAGTTAGAGATCACGACCTCGACGCTGTTGTCTTCCACTGGGAGGGCTTCAATGCGCCCCTCGCGAAATTCCACGTTCTGGTAGCCGCCCGCTGCCGCGTTGCGCCGCGCCCGCTCGAGCATCTCCGGCGTCATGTCGACGCCGATCACGCGGCCCGTCGGGCCGACCTCTCGGGCGGCAAGGAACGCGTCGAATCCCGCTCCAGAGCCGAGGTCGAGCACGGTCTCGCCCGGCTGGAGCGCGGCAATCGTGAGCGGGGCGCCGCAACCGAGTCCCAGGTTGGCGCCGTCGGGCACCGCTTCGATCGCCGTGCGCTCGTAGCCGAGTCGGGCAGCGATGTCCGCCGGCTGCGGTCCACAGCACCCCGCCTCAGGAAGCGGCGCACCCGCCCGCGCGATCGTGCCGTATCGATCCTGCACGACGGCGTGTACGTCGGGCTGGGCGAAAGTGGTCGCACCGGAGTCTCCCGCAACCTCCTCCCGGGAGGCGAACCCGGATGCCACGCTCTTGGGCTCGGTGGCCGCGCCGCAGCAGGCCGCTGGCTGGGCTTCGGTCTTGGCTGCCGACGAGCCTGTCCGAGTCTCACCCGAGGAGGCACAGCGCGCAGCGCTCCCGCGCGGCGTCGGATCCTCTCCGAACGTCGTCAGCGCTCCGAAGGTGCGGAACGTTTCCCATCGAACGCCCTGCGGATCCGCGACCCATGCCTTGTCAGAGCGCGCGTAGCAACAAGCTGCATCCTTCTGCTCCAAGACCTCCTGGCCCGCCGAGTGAAGTCGTTCTGCAACCTCCCGGAGCTCACCTTCGCTCTCCACCTGGAGGCCAAGATGATCGAGTCCCGGTGCTTGCCCTCGCCTGGAAATCGCGAAGTTGACGCGCGGATCGTCCAGCATCCACTTGGCGTAGTCTCCCTCGAGCACGCTCGGACGGACGCCGAAGAGCGTCGAATAGAAGCGGACCGAATCGGCCAGGTCTTCAACGGCGACGTGAACGTGCAGACGCTTCATGGTGGTCTCCTTCTGTGAGATGGCGGACGGAGGCTCCGCGCGGCTTGCGTTTCGCGGGAGCCGACTGACCAGAGGGCGCGACGCAGCGTGGATCGCCGGCGCAGCAGTTCTCCAGGAGATAGGCGACAAGCCTGCTCATCGCCTCGTAGTCGGCGAAATAGATGAGTGAACGCCCCTCACGCCGGCAGCGCACGAGCTCGGCGCCCTTCAACTGGGCCAGGTGGAAGGACAGGGTCGGGCCGGGGAGCCCGAGCTCCTCGGCAATCTCGCCGGCCGCCCGACCGTTGGGACCCGCTTGCACCAGCACGCGAAAGACCTGGAGGCGGGATTCCTGCGCCAAAGCGCCAAGGGCCGCGAGTGCTGCGATCATTTCCATATTTCCAAATATATAGATATTTGAGGCGGTGTCAAGAATTCCCCTGCGGGCGGCTGCCTTTCGGGAGCCATGAGCGAAACCGGTTCCCGTGGACACGTCACGGAGACCTTTGGGGCGGACCCGCATCGAAGCGAGTGAAGTAGGTATTTGCTTGCGGAACTTTCTGGGATCACACGGATTATCGCTCAAGCCTCGACTCGAGCGCCGCAGAGTCGCATGCAAAGGATCTGTGCTGAAAAAGGACTCCAGCCAAACGCTATGAGAGCTCCTTCTGGAACCACCCCACATCCCACCAGCGGTCAAACTTCCGCCCGACCTCCCGGATCACGCCCACCGGGGTAAAGCCGAGCTTCCGGTGGAGCGCGACCGATGCGTCGTTCGGGAGGGTAATGCCGCCGATGGCGCGATGAATATCTTCGCCCTGCAGGAGATCGAACAACGCCCCGTAGAGTTGGGTCCCGATGCGCTTGCCCTTCGATGCTGGGTCGAGATAGATCGAGGTCTCGATCGTTGGATCGTAGGCGGCGCGCTCGTGAAAGCGGCGGCTGTTCGCCCAGCCGACTGCGCTGCCGTCGCACTCCGCCACAAGGATTCGGTAGCGGCCCGTCGTCGCGAATTGGGCGAGCCACGGCCTCCGCCCTTCCACGGTGTACGGCTCGACTTCGAAGGTGATGGCGGTCTCACGGATATAGTAGTTATAGATCTCCGTAAGCCGCGGGAGATCCTTCTCCTGCGCGGGCCGGATGACAAGCTCACCCAGCTTCTTCTCCTCCCTTCGCACTGCTTGGCACTGCAGGCACGCCCACAAGGCTCTCCAACTTCACTTCCACCTTCACGATACAAAGAGGCGTTGGCCTTGGGGAGCCCTGTGCGGAGAGAGACACAGCCCGCGTGTTACGGCGTCGTCCCTCGCGATTTCTTTCCGAGCGCCCCTCCCGGATGCCGGGCGTGAAAGTCCTCACGCGTAAAGCCACGGCCCCGCTCGAGCAGGGCGGCGAGCGCAGCGAGCACCATTGCCTGGGCCGCCACGCTTGCCCGGGGGGCGAGGCCCAAGCTCCCACCCTCACGGGCGACTCCCGCGTCGAGAACCGCCTCCGCCTGGCGCGTCAGGTAGGAGCTCAGGTTCCCCGTGACAGCGATGATCCGAGCGCCGAGGGCGCGGGCGACATCGATCGCGGCGTGAAGCTCCTCTGTCTCGCCGCTCGCACTCACCGCGATCACGATGTCACCTTGCACGATCTGACCCGAGGAGCCGTGCACGGACTCGTTCGCGTCGTAAAAGTTGGCCGGGGTTCCCGTCGACGCGAGAAGTGCCGCGCCATAGCGCGCCACGTGCCCGGCTTTGCCGACACCCGTCACGTGCACACGTCCCCCGCGCGCCTCGGACTCCCGCACGATGCGCGCCGCCTGCTGATAGGCCGCACCCTTGCTGCGCTGGCTCAGCGCAGCAAGCTCTTCGGCTGCGGCTTCGAGGATCTCGAGCGCCTCTCGGCCAACCTCGGATTCTTTGGGAGATCGTCGGGCAGAGCTCGAGTCCGACACTCTTCTAGGTCGCGGAAGGGGAGCCAGCGCGAGCGGCGGTCCGTCCCAGAACTCGAGGACGTGCGCGCGCGCCGCCGCGGGATCGTCGGGGAAGGCTCCGAGCTTCTCCACGCATGCCGCTCCGCAGGCATTGGCGAGTCGACCCGCCTCGGCCAGCGCGAGCCCGTAGCGCAACCCGGCGAGCAGGCCCCCGAGGAAGGCGTCGCCTGCGCCGGTCGTGTCGACGGCCTTGACCCGCCGCCCAGCGACCCAGCCTTCATAGCTGTCGGAAGCGATGGCACAGCCTTTTTCGCCGTCGGTCACGACGACGATCCCCGGGCCAAAGCGCTGCCGGAGAGTGCGCGCGAGCTTTAGCGCATCGTCGCCAGCCTCCGGAGCGAGCTCGCGCGCCGCGACCTTCGAGGGCTTGAGGAGCGCTGCGCCGCGCAAAAGCGCGTGGAGCTGCGACTCGTCTCCCAAACCGGGCACGGCGTCCGCAGGCGGGACGTCGAGGTCGAGAGCCACCGAGACGCCTGCCTTTTGGGCGATGGACACGGCCTCAAGGGCCGCCGCGAGGGGGAGCTGGGAGACTTCGGTGCTGAGCCAGCGCGCGCGCTGGATGAACCCGGCGTGATGCTCGCGCACGTGCTCCGCGGTCGTCTCCGACGTGGCGCCTGGCGCCATGTAGATCGCGCGCCCGCCAGAGTCGTCGACGAAGATCTCCGCCGCGCTGCTCGCCGATCCATCGAGCACGAGCTGGTGCTCGATGCCTGTGCGATCCATGGCCGCGCGCAAGAAACGTCCGTGGGGATCGTCGGCCTGCTTGCCAAAGATCCCGACGCGCAGGCCGAGAGCGGCAGCCCAGCCGAGGTGGTTTAGGACAACGCCGCCGACGAAGGCATGAGAGCGCGCGCCGTCTTCGAAGGGCCGCAGGATGGCTTTCTCATCCGGGCCGAGAATGCGCGGACTCCGGTAGAGCTCGTCCACGACCATGCTCCCGATCCCCGCGATATCGAGCCGGGCGCCGCGACTCACGCGAAGCTCCCCCCGCTCTCGTCGACCGGTGCGCGCGTCACCCAAGGCGGGCCAATGCGCTCGCGCGAGAGGGCACGCACATGCAGAAACGCCTCGTCGAAGCGCTCGGCGTCGGGCCGCGCAAGGCTCGGTGTCCCGGGTGCTACCGCATCCGAGGTGATGACACCGAGCGTTTGGAGCGCCCGCTTAAGGCACGCGATGCTGCGCCGTCCGCCGGCAGCGCGCGTTCCCACCCGAAACGCCTCGAGCACCTCGCGCACGGCCTCCATGCGCTCGCGGTCGCCGGCACGGCAGACCTGCCACGCGCGGGCCCACTCGCGGGGCAGCGCGTTCGCGGGACCCGCCACGACGCCGCTCGGCACGCCGCCGCGCATGCGCCAGCGATTCCAGCGCTCGACGAGCCCGCCCACAGCGCCTGTGGCCGGGCGGAAGAGCTCAAAGATCAGCATCGCATCGCCGACGTAGATCGCGAACTCTCCGCGTTCGCGAAAATGCGCCGCGGCCTTGGTGTAGTTGCCGAGCACTTTGCGCGGCGCCGAGACCTTGATGCCGCGCACAAAGTCGAGGCGCGAGAGCGCCTTGACCTGCCGTGTGCGGATGTGGGGGACCTTCGGGTTTACGGCAATGTCCGCATTGTCGTAGAGGTAGATGGGAATGCGGCGCGAGCGCGCGTCGAGAAGGTCCGCCACCTCCCGTGCCACGAAACGCACCGGATCGGCGAGGCCACGGATGGAAAGCGGCGCGAGCACAGCCGCCTCGACCCCGGGATTTGCGACTGCGAAGTCCAGATTCTCGAGGGTCTCTTCGGGCGATGAGGCGGTGACCCCCGCCCAGACCTCGACCGCATGGCTCACCCCGTGCCCGAGGGCGGCGTTTGCCTTCGCAACCTCCTCCGCGCAGACCTGGACGACGCGGCGACAAAGGGCCGCGGGCAGGTGGTCCCATTCGCCTGTTGTCCCGGCCGCGAAGATGACGTCTGCTCCGTAGCCGTCCTGGATCACGTGGCGCACGAGGGCGCGCTGGTCCGCCTCGACGAGCTCGCCGCCGGGATCGAGCACTGTGACGAGCGGAACCGAGAGCCCCTGGCGGGGCCGAGTGTCCTCCACGCTGCGCAGGGCGCGAACTCCTTCCGGGGGCTGCCGGGAGAGTGTAGGCAAGGATCCGGCAGAGCGGTTCCTGTGCCCCGCAGGCGCAGCTGCCTTCCGGAAAGAACTGAGGGGGGTGCGGCCGCAAGGAGCGGGAGATAGAAATCGGCGGGGAGGCGGCCCTCCTAGCGCCGGGTGGCTCCGGCAAGCGTCCCAGCTCCTGCATAGCGGGCTCGCCCGCCAAGCTCTTCTTCGATTCGGAGCAGGCGGTTGTACTTACACACGCGGTCGGTGCGGCAGAGAGATCCCGTCTTGATCTGACCGGCTCCGGTGGCGACCGCAAGATCGGCGATGGTCGTGTCTTCGGTCTCCCCCGAGCGGTGCGACACAACCTGTGCGTAGCCTGCCTCACGCGCGAGGCGCATCGTTTCGAGCGTCTCGGAGAGTGTCCCGATCTGGTTCAGCTTCACGAGGATCGCGTTCGCAACGCCAAGCTCGATCCCCCGGCGCAAGATCACGGGGTTCGTGACGAAGATGTCGTCGCCCACAAGCTGCACCTTCTTCCCGAGCGCGCGGCTCATCCCTCCCCATCCCTCCCAGTCGTCCTCCGCAAGGCCGTCCTCGATGGAGACGATGGGGTAGCGACCTACCCAGTCCTCCCAAAAGGCGATCATCTCCTCCGGGCTTTTGCGCGCGCCTTCGCCCTCGAGGACGTAGACGCCCCCTTCGAAGAATTCGCTTGCAGCGGGGTCGAGGGCGATAAAGAAGTCCTCCCCAGGCCGATAGCCCGCTCGCTCGATCGCGCGCAAGATGAGCTCGATCGCTTCACGGTTGCTCTTCAAGTCCGGTGCGAAGCCGCCCTCGTCCCCCACCGCGGTCCCGAGGCCCTTTTCATGGAGGACGGTGCGGAGTACCGCAAAGACCTCTGCACCCCAGCGGAGCGCCTCCGTGAAGGTCGGCGCGCCCAGCGGAAAGAGCATGAACTCCTGGAAGTCCACGTTGTTGTCCGCATGGGCGCCGCCGTTCAAGACGTTCATCATCGGGGTGGGGAGGAGGTGGGCGCCGCCGCCGCCAATAAAGCGGTAGAGGGGCTGGCCGCCCGCGACCGCCGCCGCGTGGGCGGCCGCAAGCGAAACCCCGAGCAGGGCGTTCGCGCCGAGGCGGGATTTGGTCTCGGTGCCGTCGAGGGCAACCAGCGCGCGGTCGAGCTCTCGCTGATGTTCCATCGTTCCAAGAGCAAACCCTGCGATCGCGTTCGCAATCTCTCCATTCACGTGGCCGACAGCACGCAGCACACCTTTGCCCCCGAAGCGCTTCGGGTCGCGATCGCGAAGCTCGAGGGCCTCCCGTGAGCCCGTCGACGCACCGGAGGGAACGGCCGCACGGCCCGCGGCTCCCAGCGAGGTCACGACATCCACCTCAAGCGTCGGATTGCCACGCGAGTCCAGGATCTCCCGTGCGTGGATCTTTGAGATGGTGACTTCGCTCATGGCGGATCCTGCGCCTCCTCCTCGGAAGAAGCGAGGCTAGCAGGGCCGCAGCCCGCGTGGGGTTTTACGAAAGGGCCGAGGCAGCTCCGCTGCGCGCGAGCTCGCGGCGCAGCTCCCGGGCGGTGCGGGTCGAACCGTCCGGGCTCCAGCCCGGCGGCTGAAGGAGATAGCTTGCTGCCTCGCGCAAGGACCGGGCGCGAAGCGCCGCGCGCAGCATGGCGGCCCACTCATGGAAGGCGATCCGGATGGGATCGAAGCTGTGGATGTTCTTCGTGAGCCCGTAGCGGACCGGGGCTCTTTCCGGCTCGAACGTTCCGAAGATTCGATCCCATACGATGAGAATGCCGCCGTGGTTTCGATCGAGGTACTCGACATTCGCGCCGTGGTGTACCCGGTGGTGCGAGGGCGTGTTGAAGATCCACTCCAAAGGACCCATCCGATCGATGAGCTCGGTGTGGATCCAGAACTGATAGAGGAGGCTGATCGAGCTCATCGTGAGCACCATCCACGGACGAAATCCGGCGAGCGGCAAGAGGAGCCAGAAAGGCAGCATGGTGAACGGCGTCGTCCACGATTGGCGGAGTGCGGTGCTTAAGTTGAAGTGCTGGCTCGAGTGGTGGTTCTCGTGCGCCGCCCAGAGGATGCGCACCTCGTGCGAGGCGCGGTGCCAGCCGTAGTAGACAAGGTCTTCCGCGACGAAGAGCAGGAGCCAGGCCCAAGGGCCGGTTCCAAGCTCTAAGAATCGGTACTCGTAGGCGAGGAAGAAAGCGCCGAGCGTTGCACCCTTCATGGCAAGCGTGACGAGCACATTGCCGACGCCCATGGCGAGGCTCGCCGCCGTGTCACGCGCCTCGTACGAGCCTTTGCCGAGGCGCTGCACAAGGACGGCTTCCAAGACGAGGAGCACGAGGTAACCCGGCGCGGCGAGAATCGAGAGATCGGGCATCGCCTTCCCTACGCCCGTGCGCGGCCGAGTCTCTCGCCGCCCGAGAGCTCCGCCTTCGCGATCCGCTTTAGCCGGAAAAGAGCGAAGCGCGCGCCCGCTTCGTGCGGCTCGACGAGCTGCGCGACCGCCATCCCTTGGAGGGCATCGAGCACGAGGGCAAGCAGACCTGTGAACTCTTCTTCCCTCGGTGGGGCGACGGGGAAGTAGGCGCGGGCAAGCTCGGTCACCCTTGCGCGGTGGCTTGAAGCAACCTTCGCGAGCTGCTCGCGGAGCTCGTTGTCCGTGCGGCCGGCGACAAAGAGCTCCAGCACCGCCGCAAGGCGCGGGTCCTGAAAGGTCTCCCAAAGGAGATCCACCGCCGCACTGACACGGTCCGTGCCTGGTGCAAGATTTGCGAACGCCTTCTCATAGTCCGCTGTGAGCCCCGCATACAGATGCTCGACAGCGGCGGCCACGAGGGCTGCGCGGGTTCGGAAATGGTGGAGCTGCGCTCCCCGGGAGACGCCGGCCCGTTCGGCCACGGCCGTCGTGGTGGTGCCGGCGTAACCCCGCTCGACGAGACAACCGAGAGCCGCATCGAGCACACGAACCCGCATTTGCGCAGTTCTTTCGTCCTGGGTGCGACGCCGCGGCTTGGAGCTCTTCGCTTCCATCCTATATAAGGAATACATGGGAACAAAAAACAGTCAAGACTGATTTTTACTTCTGTGCTCATCGGGTACTCGCACCTGCGACTCGCCACCCCTGGCGTCTCCCTCCGGCAGTACGAGGGGTGTTCCGTCAGGCGCATGAAAGACCGTCGCCTTGATGCCAAAGGCCGCGGCAAGGTGGGAGGGGGTGAGCACCTCCGCGGGAATCCCCGCGGCGAGGACCCGACCGGCACAGAGGAGCGCCAGCCGATCGCAAAAACGCGCTGCGAGACCGAGGTCGTGGGAGACCACGAGCACGGCTCCGCCAGCGCGGGCCAGCCCGCGCACCAGGCGGAGGACATGCACACGATGACGCAGGTCCAGAAAAGCCGTCGGCTCATCGAGCAGCAGGATCGGCGTCGCCTGGACGAGACCGCGTGCGATGGCTACGAGCTGCTGCTCTCCCCCCGAGAGCTCGACGATGGAGCGTCGCGCGAGTTCACGGATCCCAACCTCTTCCATGGCACGATCGGCGAGCGCCACGTCCTCCCGGGACTCGAAGCCGAGGAGACCAAGGTGCGGCGCACGCCCCATGCGCACGATCTCCGCCGCCGGGAATGGGAAGGGGACCTCGGAGCGCTGGGGCACAAGGGCAATGCGCCGCGCGCGCTCCGCGCGCGAGAACTCCTCGAGCGGCCGGCCGAAGAGTCGAACCGCGCCGGCATCGGGAGCCAAGACGCCCGTCGCGATGCGCAGGAGCGAGGTCTTGCCCGCGCCGTTCGCGCCGAGAAGACCGAGAACCTCCCCGGCAAAGAGCGTGAGGTCGACGCCAGCGAGCACGGACCGGCCTCCGAGCCGCAGCGACACCGCCTCGAAGCCAAGAACGATCTCATTCATGGCAGGAGGCTTCTTCCCTGCTGCCGCCGCAGCAGGAAAAGAAAGAGGGGACCGCCCGCAAGAGCCGTGATCGCTCCGACGGGGAGCTCACCTCCCGCGAGCACCGTACGCGCAGCCGTGTCGCAGAGGATGAGGAAGATCGCGCCACCGAGGGCCGAAGCGGGCACCAGGAGACGGTGATCGGGACCGAGGAGGAGCCGAAGAAGGTGGGGGATGATGAGACCCACAAAGCCAATCAGTCCCGAGACCGACACGGCGGCGCCCACCATGAGGGAGGTCGCCGCGAGCAAAATGCGCTTCACGCGCTCAACGTCGACACCGAGCTGCGCCGCAGACTCTTCCCCGAGCGCGAGCAGATCGAGCCGGCGCGCCTGCGGCCAGACGAAGGCCAGCCCCGCAAGGAGAAAGAGCGCGACCAGGAGGGTCGCACTCTCACGCGCAGCCGAGAGGCTTCCAATCAACCAGAGGAAGATGCTGGTGCCCTCGGAGAGACCCGAGAGCGTAGCGACGAAGACGATGGCCGCCGACGCAATCGCGTTGAAGACAACGCCGGTGAGCAGGAGACTCGTGGAAGAAAGCCGCCCGCGCCCCCCGGCGACTGCGAAAAGGAGAAGCGCCGTCGCGATCGATCCCAGAAAGGCGGCGGGCGGGACGGCGGCGTAGCCGAGGCCGAGAGCTCCGCCGAAACCGAGGACCACGATGCCGCCGAGCGCAGCGCCGCCTGAGACTCCGAGCACGAACGGGTCGGCAAGGGGATTGCGAAGCAGAGCCTGGAAGAGAACTCCCGAGACGGAGAGCGACGCGCCGACGATTCCGCCAAGGAGAAGCCGCGGGAGCCGGATCCGAAGCACGATGTCTGCGGCCGGCAGCGGCGCGCCCGAAGAGACGGAGCTTCCGAAGAGGATGCGCAGGACCTCGCTCGGAGGGAGCCAGGCCGGGCCGGCCATCAGCGCGAGAGTGCCGCACAAGAAAAGGAGAGCCAGGAGGAGAAGGAGAACGAGTGCCAGCCGACGCGGGGAGAGGGGTAACGCGCCGGCCTTCACGGAGCGGACCGTGCAGCCCGTTCGTTCTCGGGCGGAGCGAGGGCATCTCCCAGTACGCGCAGCGCATGGTCGAGCTCGGGGCCCGGAAGCGTCGCCACCCCCGGTGCAAGCGATACCACCCGCCCTCGTTCGACCGCGGGAATCGACGGCCAGCGCGACCAGAACTCCCGTGGTGTTCCGGGCTCCGAAGAGGCATCCAAAATGACTTCCGGGCGAGCGGCCACCAGCCATTCGAGGGAGGCGCGCGGATAAGGCTCAGAGAACTCCGCGCCGAGGTTTTGCGCACCTGCGGATCGCATCATTTCGTCGATGAAGCTCCCGGCACCTACCACAAAGAGCGGCTCGCGCTGAAGCACGAGGACCGCGCGGGGTCGCGGGCGCCCTGCCGCCGCACGTTCGACCTCGGCGCGTGCCGCTTGGATTGCGGCGACTCGGGCTTGAGCCGCGGCCGCGTGACCCGTGCGCGCGCCAAGGGTCTCGATCGACGCCAGCACCTCCTCGAAGGTAAGGGGTGCAAGCGCGAGCACGGGCACGCCGAGGCTCTCAAGCTGCGCGCGAAAGTCACGCTGCGCAGCGCTCGGCACGAGCACCACAAGATCAGGCCGCAGCGTCACCACTGCCTCGAGGCTCGGATCGTAAAGTCCGCCGACGGTGGGAAGCGCTGCAAGGGCGGGCTGCTGCTGGGCGGAGAAGTCGTCGATCCCCACCAAAAGGTTGCCAGCGCCGAGCGCTACCAGAATGGCCGTGAGCGAAGGATTGAGGGATACGATTCGAGAAGGGCTGACCGCGCCAGGGGATTTTGCCGAGGGCGGAGCCGCGAAGCAGATCTGGCCCAGCGCGAGGAGTCCGACAAGGACTCCTCCGCGTCGGAGTTGCCGCCAAGCTCGGCTCGGCGTAAGCCCCATGAGAGCGTCCCCCATCCCTAGACCCAACGAGTGGGCGGGGGGGAGGGGCCCCCAGCGCCCGCGGGTGAGAAGACGGAGCTTAGCCGGTGCGGCTGCGGGAGGGCCTCGCGGGGAGGCCGCAGGGCGAGAAGGGGAAACGGCTCCGTGGGATCGGCATCGAACGCAAGGCAGCTGGCCGAAGGGAGTCCTAGGGTGAAGTCGATCTTTCGAACGTGGATTGCGGTACTTGTGCTCGGAGCGCTGCCGAGCCCAGCATGGCCGAGCGATCCTGCGAAGACGGAGAGCGCCATCTTTGCAGGCGGCTGCTTTTGGTGCATGCAGCCGCCTTTCGAGAAGCTAAAGGGCGTTGTCTCAACCACCGTCGGCTACACCGGGGGACACACGAAAAACCCGACCTATGAAGAGGTCTCGGCCGGCGGCACCGGGCACGCGGAGTCGGTCATGATCGTTTTCGACCCGCAGCAAATCCACTACGAGGATCTCCTCGCCGTCTTCTGGCACAACATCGACCCCCTGACACCGGAGGCCCAGTTCTGCGATCACGGTCACCAGTACCGCAGCGCGATCTTCTACCAAGGCGACGAGCAGCACCGCCTCGCCGAGGCGTCGAAGCGACAGCTCGAGGAGTCGAAACAGTTTAAGGCGCCCATCGTGACTGAAATCGTGCCAGCGACCGAGTTCTATCCCGCCGAGGAGTATCATCAGAAGTACCACGAGAAAAATCCGGCACGATACGAGTTCTACCGCTGGAACTGCGGGCGAGACAAGCGTCTCGAGGAGCTTTGGGGGAAGAACCGATGAGTCGTCCGTACCGATGGACCTTCATCCTTGCCTTCACTCTTTTTGCAGGCCCTGCGCCCGCACAGACGCCGGCGAAGGGATGGGATGCCGCGAGCTTCCACAAGCCGAGCGATGCGGAACTGCGCCGCGTCTTGACTCCCCTGCAGTACCAAGTCACCCAGCAAGAAGCCACGGAGCCCTCGTTTCACAATTCGTACTGGGATAACCACGCGCCGGGCATCTACGTCGACGTGGTCTCCGGGGAGCCCCTCTTCTCCTCCCTCGACAAGTACGACTCGGGTACGGGCTGGCCGAGCTTTACCCGGCCCCTTGATCCCAAGAACCTCGCCGAAAGAAAAGATCAGCGCCTCTTCTCCGTGCGGACAGAGGTTCGCTCTGCGCACGCGGACTCCCACCTTGGCCACGTCTTCGACGATGGCCCGCCTCCGACGGGATTGCGCTATTGCATGAACTCGGCCGCGTTGCGCTTTATCCCGGCGGAGCGGCTTCGCCAAGAGGGCTATGAGGCGTACCTTCCGCTCTTCCAGCCAAGCAGCAAGAATCCCTAGCGGCGCTCTGTTGAACGGCGCGGCAAGACAAGCCCGCAATTCCCCCGCGAGGGCGAATCGGGCAAGCGCGGCCAGCCAGCGCTCTCCTGGAATCATAAAGCCCGATCGAACCAAGATCCGCGGCTGTTGTTACACGGAACGATCTAGGACCGTTCCCCTCGTCCCTCGAGGCGCTCCGCGCTGAATCTGCGAACCCCTCGGCGGCTCTCGTGAGGGTCGCATCTTCCCTAAAGTTAGAACGGAAACCGAACGGACAGGATCGAACTATTTAGTCGAGGATCGGAGAAGAGGAAGACTGAGCTGCTGCAGGAGGGTTCGGTTCCTGCGCAGGGCAGAGCTGCGCTCCGACGAGGAGGCTGAGGGCAGCGAGAGCCCGGCTCCGCTGCCGAATCGAAGCACCGGCCGCCCCGGCCTAGCGATCTCGCGCCGCCGCGAACTCGGCAGCCCCGAGAAGCGCTTCTTTCGCGGCGCATGTCGGGAACGGCGCGATTGCCGCTTCGGCGCGCGCCACGTGCTCTTCGGCGCGCCGCGCCGTGTCGGGTACGCCGCGGTACTGGGCCACAAGGCGCAGTACGGGCTCAAGTTCCACGGCCTCAGGCGGGACGGCGTCGCCCGCGTCGGCCAAGCCCCGAGCGGCACTTTGCGCCGCCGACTTCAGCGCCTTCTCGATTTCCTCCCGCTCTGCCGCCGTGCAGCGCTTCAGCGCGAGAAGAAGCGGGAGTGTGACCTTGCCCTCGCGCACGTCGGTGTAGGGACGCTTTCCGAGTTCCGCCTCTTGCGCCAGGTAGTCGAGCGCATCGTCGCGCAGCTGGAAGGCGAGGCCAAGCTCGCGGCCGAACTCCGCGAGGCGGCGGCGTTCTGCACGCGTGACCTTCCCGAGGATCGCGCCCGCCTCGCACGCTGCCGACAGCAGCGAGGCGCTCTTTCGCTCAATCACACCGTAGTAGTGGGACTCGGTGACCGAAGGATCGAAGCTGCGCTGGAGCTGGAGGAGCTCCCCCTCGGCCATGCGACGGATCGTGTTCGAGAAGACGAACAGCACCTCGAGATCGCCATCTTCGACGATCATCGACGAAGCGCGGGCGTAGCAGAAGTCGCCCACCAGCACTGCTCGCCGGTTGCCCCAGACGGCATTCGCGGACGGGCGACCGCGGCGGAGCTGGGAGACGTCGACCACATCGTCGTGCAGGAGAGTGGCGCTGTGCAGGAGCTCCACCGCGGCCGCCACCTGCACGCGACGTGGCCCCGTGTAGCCGCAGAGCTCCGCACACAGAAGCAGGAGCGCGGGCCGCACGCGCTTTCCTCCGGAGGAGAGGACGTGTTCGCCGATGGTCGCGACGAGCTCCCCTTCCGAGGCGAGCTGCTCGCGCATCGAACGCTCGACTTGCTCGAGGGGATCTGCGATGCGATCGAGGGAGAATCGCGAGCAGCCGGAAGGAGAATGGAAAAGGGGGACGTCCGCAGACCATGCGCCGGGAGGGTTCGGCATCTGCGCGAAGCTAGCCGCGGGCTCTTCCGCTGTCAAAAGAAAATGCCGAAGAGGGCCGGCAAATCCGTGTGTTAACGGTCATTCGCACGGCTGCAAGGGCGCCCTGAACGATGCAGCCAGTCGACCGCGTCGGCGAGGTCGCGGACGGCGATGAGCTCGGCACCGCCGCTTTTCGCAGCTGCGTCTCGCAGCTCGGGCAAAAGCACGCGCCGGAAGCCAAGACGGGCGGCTTCTCGGATCCGCAGATCGATCCGCGAAACCCGCCGAACCTCACCTCCAAGGCCGATCTCTCCGCAAGCCGCGACATCCGGCGGAAGGGCGAGATCGAGCCGGCTTGAGGCGAGCGCGAGGGCGACGCCAAGGTCCGCCGCGGGTTCGACCACCCGCACGCCGCCGGTCACGTTGACGTACACGTCACGGGAGCAGAGGTCGACACTTGTGCGCCGGTCGAGCACCGCGAGCAGGAGCGCCACGCGTCCGTCGTCGATGCCAAGGCAAGTGCGGCGCGCCGTGCCGTATCCCGCCGGCGCGACCAGGGCTTGCACCTCGACGAGCATGGGCCGAGAGCCCTCGAGCACGGGTACGATGCTGGATCCGGGAGCGCCCGGACGGCGTTCGGCCAGGAAAAGCTCGCTCGGGTTGGGGACGGCCTCGAGGCCGCCCTCGCCCATGGTGAAGACCCCGATTTCGGAGGTCGCGCCGAACCGGTTCTTGGTGGCGCGCAGGATGCGGAAGGGATGGGAACGGTCGCCCTCGAAATTTAAGACGACATCCACCAGGTGCTCGAGGACGCGCGGGCCGGCGAGGCTGCCTTCCTTGGTGACGTGACCGATCAAGACGAGAGCCGTGCCTTCGCTCTTTGCACTGGCCGCGAGAAGAGCTGCGCACTCTCGCACCTGGCCTACGGAGCCCGCCGCAGAATCGATGCGGTCGGTGCGGAGGGTCTGAATCGAATCCACGAGAACGAGCCTTGGATGAAGCTTGCGCCAGGGCTCGGCCAGCGCCTCAAGGTGCGTCTCGGACAAGAGCAAGACGTCGCCGGCATTCGCGGCAAGGCGCGCCGCGCGAAGGCGTACCTGCTCTGGGCTCTCCTCCCCAGTCACATAGAGGACAGGGAGACCCTTCCCGGCGCCGCCGCACAGCTGCGCCGCCAGTTGGAGCGCGAGCGTCGACTTGCCAATGCCGGGCTCCCCGCCGAGGAGGATGACGCTCCCCGGAACAAGCCCCCCGCCCAGTACGCGATCGAGTTCGCTAATCCCGCTAGGAATGCGCGGAGCATCTGCTGCGTCGACGTCGCGGAGAGCGACCGGCACTGTCCTCTCGCCGGCCAGAGCGCCGCCAAGAAGATCACGCCCCGGCGCGCGCTCCGCCCCAATCGGCTCTTCCACCAAGGTCGACCAGGCGCCGCAGCCCGGACACCGCCCGAGCCAGCGCGGCTGCTGGGCGCCGCATTCCGTACACGCGAAGACAGAGCGGGAGCGGGCCATGCGGGGAGCTTACCCGTCTTTTGCTGTCAACCCGATCGCTAGATCGAGGTTGACAGCCCGGCCGAGGTCCCCGTAGCTTCGGCGCATCCCGAAGGAGGTTCCATGTTCGATCGTTATGCCGATCTCGCCGAGCGCGCGCTCCGAAGTGAACCCCCGACGCACGCGGAGGCGCGCTGGATCCTGGATGGCGAGGACGTGGAACTGCTCCCGCTCCTCCACGCCGCGTTCGTGCCCCGGCGCCATCACTTCGGCCGGAAGGTCATGGTCCACATCCTGAACAACGTGCAGAACGGACTTTGCCCTGAGGACTGCGGCTACTGCGCACAGAACAAGGACTCGAAGGCAGCGATTCGCAAGTATGCCATGAAGGGCGATGAGGAGATCTTCGCCGAGGCCGAGCGGGCCGCACGCGCCGGAGCAACGCGCTACTGCATGGTGTTCTCCGGTCGCGGACCGACGCTCGAGCGAACGCGCAAGCTCGCGGAGCTGGTCCGCGGCGTAAAGCAGCGCTTCCCGATTGAGGTGTGCCTCTCCGTCGGGCTCTTGGACGAGGAAGGGGCGCGCATCCTCGCCGAGGCGGGTCTTGACCGTCTGAACCACAACCTCAACACGAGCGCGTCCCACTACAGCGAGATCTGTTCCACCCACAGCTACGCCGATCGTGTGGCGACACTGGCCGCGGCGAAGAAGTGCGGTATCGAAACTTGCAGCGGTCTCATCCTCGGCATGGGAGAAGAGACGGCGGATGTCGTGGAAGTTGCGTTCACGCTCCGCGAGCTCGAAGTGCCATCGATTCCCGTGAATTTCCTGATCCCAATCGAGGGCAACCAAGTGACGAGCGACGGCTCGCTTTCACCGGAGCGCTGCCTGCGCGCGCTGGCCCTCATGCGCCTTGTGAACCCGAGCGCCGAGATTCGGGCCGCGGGAGGACGCGAGGGGCACCTGCGCGCGCTCGGCCCGCTGTGCCTTTGGCCTGCCAATTCTCTCTTCGTCGACGGCTATCTGACAACGCGCGGCGACGCCGTCGTAGAGACGTATCGCATGATCCGAGACGCTGGCTTCGAGATCGACGGGAACCCCGCCTACGACCGCGCGGCCTTTGAAGGTTCAGCGCCCGGGGGCTTTCGCCTGCCTGGCGCCGAGGCCCCCGTTTTTCGGCCCGAGGTTGCGCGAGAGGTGCGCGGTGTGGGACGCCGCTAGCACCGGGGAAAGGGGGGCTCCCGACCGTGAGCCCCACCGCCCTGCGCCCGAGGGACTTGGTGGCGTTGCCGCCGAGACCCTGGGCGCGATCCAGAAGCGCGGGACCTACCGGCGCATGCGCACCCTTCAAGGCCCGCAGGCGCCGCGCATGGAAGTAGAGGGCAAAGAGGTGCTGCTCTTCGCCGGCAGCAACTACCTCGACCTGGCCCACCACCCCGCGGTCGTGGAGGCCGCTGCTCGGGCCGCCCGCGAGCTCGGCTGCGCCGCAGCGGGCTCGCGCCTCATCAACGGGAACCTTGCGATTCACGAAGCGCTCGAGCGTGAGCTCGCCGAGTTTCTCGGAACCGAGTCCGTGCTCACCTTCAGCAGCGGCTACATGGCGAACCTCGGGGTCATCCCGACCCTCGTCGGAGCCGGCGACGCCGTCGTGTCCGACGCGCTCAATCACGCCTCGATCGTGGATGGCTGTCGCCTCTCCCGCGCCGAGGTCCGCGTCTTCCCCCACGCGGACGCAGATGGGCTCGCCGCTGTGCTAGGCGACGTCGCGAGCTTCGCGCGGCGCATTCTCGTCGTGGTCGACGGCGTCTACAGCATGGATGGGGATCTTGCGCCGCTGGCCGAGATCGTCCGCTGCGCCAAGCGCTACGGAGCGATGGTGATGCTCGACGACGCACACGGCTTTGGGACGCTTGGCGCACGCGGCCGCGGCACGGCGGAGCACCTCGGGGTGGAGCGCGGCGTCGACGTTTTCGTCGGGACGCTCGGCAAGGCTCTCGGCTCCTTTGGAGCCTTCGTGGCCGGACCCACAGTGCTGCGGGAGCTCCTCGTGAATGCGGCGCGCAGCTTCATCTTCACCTGCGCACTGCCGCCGCCCCAAGTGGCCGCGGCTCGGGCCGCGCTCGCGCTGATCCAGGCCGAGCCATGGCGGCGCGAGCAGCTCGCATCCAACGCGGCGCGCCTTCGCACCCGGCTTGCGGATCGCGGCGTCTCGACCGCTCCCAGTACGACCCACATCGTTCCCGTCGTGGTCGGCGAAAGCCAAGTAGCGATGGAGCTGTGCGAGCGGCTTCTCGGGCGCGGATTCTACGCGCAGGGAATCCGCCACCCCTCCGTCGCGGAAGGCACCGCACGGCTGCGCATTACACCCATGGCGACGCATACCTCGGTGGAAATCGACGCCTTGGCCTCCGCCGTCGCGGCGGAACTCGCGCGGCTCCCGGGCAACGCGTAGCACCCGCGTGCCTGGCTTCTTTGTCACCGGGACGGACACGGGGGTCGGCAAGACCGTTGTCGCCTGCGCCCTTGCCCGGGGGCTGCGCAGGCGCGGCCTCGATGTCGGCGTGATGAAGCCGGTTGAGACCGGGGTTGGGAGCTCCGGCCCACTCGACGCCAAGGCCCTGCAAACCGCTGCCGGATCGAGGGACGCGATTGGCGAGATCTGCCCCGTGGCGCTCCCGCTCGCGGCCGCACCCGCCGTAGCGGCTGCAGAAACTGGCATTCGCATCGAGCTTTCGTGGCTCCGCGACAAGTTCCAGGCGCTTGCAACGCGACACGTCTGGATGATCGTCGAGGGAGCTGGCGGCCTTCTCGTTCCCCTCTCTTCCCAGGAAACCATGGCGGACCTCGCCGCGGCGCTGGGGCTTCCCCTCGTGATCGTCGCCCGCGGGCGACTTGGCACGATCAATCACACGCGGCTCACCCTCGAGGCGGCGGTGGCGCGCAGCCTTCCCTTGGCGGGTGTTGTGATCTCCCATGCCGATGGCCCGCTCTCGGTCGCCGACTGCGCAAATCTCGCCGCGCTGCGCGCGTGGCTCGGCGACCGCCTCGCCGGGGAGATCCCACCGACCGCTCCCGGCACAAGCGTGCCCTTCGACGCGATTCTCGACGCCTTGATGCGAGGGCCGCTCTAGACGTGCGGGGGCGAGGCCGAGCGCCAGCGTTATCGGCGCACCCGGCCGCAGCTGGATCCAAAAGACCGAGACGAGAGCGCACCGCGACCTTGCGCTGAGAACAGGGGACGCCTGGCAGCGTTGACCGTGCGGCCCGGGCGACCCTACAAGGCTCCTTGCCGAGCAAGGCCATCCTTCGCGCGCACCCGCACCGACACTCGCTGGCCCGTGAAATGATCCGGCGGATCCGTCGCTATTCACCGTCGCCCCAGGAAATCTCACGACACCTTCCGTCACCCGTCACGGAATTCGGCGATCGCCGTTTTGGCGCCGCACTTTAGGGCCTTCACGGTCCGTCCCGGTGGGTTGGTATGGCCCTTGCTGAGCGAGGCCTCGCCCTCGAACGGGGAGGACGGAAGTCGTATGCAGCAAGAGCGAAAGGGACGGGTGTGCTTTTGGCAGGTCGCGATGGCGGGCGCGCTTCTCGCGGGTCTCGGCGCCGCCGCGGCGCCTGCGGCCGCGGACCCGGACGTCACGCAGCGCATCGACGCGCTCGAGCAGGAGCTCGCGGAGCTCAAGCGCCAGCTCGCGACCAAGAACCAGGCCGACGAGGCAAAGGCCAAGGTCGAAGAAGAGAAGGCCAAGGCTGAAGAGGAGAAGGCGAAACACGCGCCCGTCGTGGGCGCGGGGAGCGAGGGCTTCTACATCAAGTCCGCAGACGGAGAGAACCAGCTTCACATCCGGGGCTACACGCAGTTCGACTTCCGCGCAGTGGCCGGGAAAGAAAGCGACACAAATCCCAGCACCTTCGCCTTCCGGCGCATCCGTCCCGTCTTCGAAGGCACGCTTCTCAAGTACATCGACTTCAAAATCATGCCAGACTTTGCGGGCGGCAGTGCCACGCTCTTCGACGCGTACACGAACCTCCACTACATCGACGAGGCGATGCTTGAGCTCGGGAAGTTCAAGCCACCGACCGGCCTCGAGCGCCTGCAGTCACCGAGGAACCTCTTGTTCCTCGAGCGCGCCTTTCCCACGGAACTCGTACCGAACCGTGATCTTGGCGTTCAGTTCTGGGGGATCTTGGGAGAGCACACGAATGTGACCTCGCCGGCCGGAGGAGGCCTCCTCACCTATCAGTTCGGCGTCTTCAACGGGTCTCCGGACAACACGTCGGTCAACAACGGCGATACGGCCACCTCGAATTCCAAGGAGATCGTCGGGCGCCTTTTCACTCAGCCCTTTGTGGGTTGGGCCCCCGAGTTCTTGAAAGGCTTTGGTGTGGGTGTGGCTGGGACCTATGGGAGACAGGAGCAGTCGCTGGCCTCGCTCTCCTTTAAGACTTCCGCCATGGACACCTTCTTCACGTACAACCCGGCGCCGGCGAAGGGCCTCCCCGCGACCGTCATGGGGGAAGGACCGCAGAATCGAATCATGCCGCAGGCCTATTTCTACTACGGACCCTTTGGATTCATGACCGAATATGTCGTCGAGTCCGACAGACTGACCCGTGGGCCGAAGAATGTCTTCGCGTCAAACTCGGCGTGGCAGGTGGCCACGAGCTGGGTACTCACCGGGGAGAACGCCTCTTACGATGGCGTGATCCCGCGCTCGCCGCTCCTCCTCGGCGGAGAGGGACTCGGCGCCCTCGAGATCGCCGCGCGGTTCCATGAGATCAGCTTCGACCGGGACCTGTTCCCGCTGTTCTCGAACCCGAATACATCCGCAAGACGCGCGCGGGCGATTACGGTCGGTCTCAACTGGTACATGAACCGCAACTTGAAAGTCCAGTTCAACTACGAGCGCACCCTGTTTGAGGGAGGGGCGCCGAACGGGGGGAACATGGGGTCAGAGGACGCGTTCCTCACGCGCTTCCAGCTCGCGTTCTAGGCGCTAAGGCCCGGGTGGAGGAACGGATTGCGAGAGCGGGAGCGCTCGTGCGCAACGGCGAATCCGGATTCGCGGCCGGACCTGTGGGCCCATCGGTCGAGACGCACGGGAGCGTGAGCCTTCGCGCCAGCCACGGGTCGACTTGAAATCCATCCGCGAGCTCTTCCGGATTCCACCGTGGGTTTGCGAGCTCCAACGGCGGGAGGAGCTTGGTTCCAGCTCCGAAGCTCACGCCTCCCGGAGAGGCCGAAGTCGCTCAGGTTCCTGGGTTCAGTAGCTCGAGCGGAATCGACATTTCGGTGGCCACCCTCGCCATGCGTTCGTCGTAGGTGGCCAAAGCCACACGGAGACGTGCGCGCACAGGTACTCCACAGAGGCCAGGTGAAGCGCGTCGAGGGTTCGTACCGGTGCCCGGAAAGGGTCCAGGGCGCGCCGGAGGACTACGGGCGAGAGTTCCACGATTGAGACGCGGGCGAGGAGCTGACTCGCCGGTTCGCCATGAGACTCGACGAGGTTCCGAGCGTGGATTGCAGACCTCGTACTCGGCGAGTCGGCTAGCGATCAGCTGGGTCGACCCCACAGCGCTCGGGGCGGCCGTCGATCTTCAGCGAGGAGCTGGGCCAAAAGGACGGAGGTATCGACATAGATCACCGCTCGGCACGGTCCCCGTCGAGCTCACCGAGGATCTGGTCCAAGGGCGCCACTCCCTGCGACTCGGGCGGAGCACCAGGCGGCAGCGGAGCGGGTGTCACGAGCCCTCGGCGCACGGCGTCGGCAAGCAGCGTGTCGGGCAGTCGGTCGGCGCGCGTTCGCTCCGGCGGGACGAGTTCCGCCACCACTCGGTCGCGGTCTGTGATCAGGATCGTCTCGCCGGTGCTGGCCAGCCGGACGTACTCGCTGAGCTTCTCCTTGAGGACCTTGATTCCCACAGTGCGCATGCCACAAAGGTAGCTTCGAGTGGCTACTTAAGCAGTTTAAGTCGAGTGGTTACCCCCTCCATCCCCTCCTACCGGGGAAGGAGCGCTCACCCAGTTCCCTGCCGGTGGGAGAGCGGCGGCCGTCGCCGTGGAGCAAACCGGCACATTTCAGAGACGGCAACGAACGACACGTGTCCGCGGAATCTGACCTATTGCGGCTGCGCTGCGCGGGATCGGTGTTGGGCGGCTCTACGGGGTCGCGGTTTAGACCACGGCGTAGACGCAGCGGCCGCCGATCCAGGTCTCGCGCACCCTGGCATCCGGTCCAAACACAAAGAAATCCGCGCGCGCGCCGACCCGCAGCGTGCCCCGCTCCGATTCGACGCCGAGAAGGCGTGCCGGCCGGAGCGTCGTCGCGGCGATCGCCTCGTGGAGCGAGAGTGCCCCGAACTCTCGGGCGTTCGCGAGGGCTTGGTCGAGAAAGAGGCGGCTCCCCGCGAGGCGACCGTCCGGCAACCAGAGCGCGATCCCGTCATCGCGAATCTCGCCCGAGCCAAAGGATAGGGCGCTTCCAGCCGGCGGATCGATCCGATCGGTAATCAGCATGATGCGCTCGCCCTTCGCCCGCACCGCAAGCCGCACCATCGCGGGGTGGACGTGCACACCATCGCAGATGAGATCGCAAGAGAGGCGGTCCTCCGTGAGCGCAACCCCCGCCACTCCGAGATTCCGGTGGTGCAGCGGCCCCATTGCGTTGAAAAGATGCGTCACGTGACACAGGCCTGCGTCGATCGCGGCCACAATCTCGCCTTGGCTCGCCAGGGAATGGCCCAGCGCAGGGACGATCCTTGCCCGCGAAAGCGCGGCAAGAAGAGCCTTGGTGCCTGGCACTTCGGGGGCGAGCGTCACCATGCGCAGGGTGCCCGCGCCTTGGGTAATCACCTCGTCCACCTCCCTCGGATCTGCAGGCCGGATCGCGCCCGCGGGCTGCGCTCCGGCCGCTCCGGGAGCGATCCAGGGACCTTCGAGATGGATCCCCATGGGCTCTGCCCCCGGCCACGAGCCCCTTGCGACCACGGGCGCGAGCGCCGAGAGCAGAGCGTGGAGCTCGGGGCCAGGCAGCGCCACGGTCGTCGCGAGAAAGCTTGTGGTCCCGTGACGCACGAGGGATGCGCTTGCCTGCTCAAGACAGGAAGCTGCGTCATGGCTTCCGGCAAACGGGAGGGCCCCGTGAAAATGCAGGTCCAGAAGCCCCGGAGCGAGCCCAGCGCCGCCCAAGTCGACGCGCTCCGCGTCGATGGACGCGGCCTCCTCGGGGCTCGGCCGGCCGGCGATCCGACCCTCTTGCACGAGCAGCGCGCCCGCGCGCGGCCCGCACGCTTCGGGATCGAAAAGGCGCGCATTCATCAGCAAAAGGCGCGTCATGCGCGCGCAGTCTACCGGAGAGGGGCAGCGCGGCCCTCGCTCCTCAAGAGGGCACTCCGGGGCACCGATTTAACGGAGCGGGTGAGGAGGCGGGCACCGCGTGGCATTTGAGGACGATCTCCAGGCCCTCGAGAATAAACTCAAGGCGCTAAAGCTCGACTACGAGCAGTACTTCCTCGGCACACGGCCCCGGGAGCCGGTCCAGGGACGCAGTGAAGTGCAGAAGCTCTTCACGATCTACCAGAACACGCCGATTCAGAACACCGCGCTGCGCTTTCGCTTCAACAGCCTGTGCGCCCGTTATTTCGCGCTCCGTCGTCAGTGGGACCTCGTGCTGCGTCAGATCGAAGAAGGCACCTACAGCCGCCACGTCTTCAAGGCCAATCTCCACGACCGAACGCGCTCGGGTCGGGCAGCTCCCCCCGCCGCGCCTCCGCCCCCCACCCCGGAAGCCGCTCCGAACTTCAAAGAGGTCTACGAAGCCTACCTTGCCGCGTGTCGAAACACGGGGGAGGACACGCGCAGTCTGACTCCGGAGCGCATGGACAAAGTCCTAAAAGGACAGGCCGACACGATCCGCAAACAGTATGGCTGCGAAGACGTACGGTTTCGGGTGGTGGTCGAAGGCGGCAAGGCCCGGCTCAAGGCGACGCCCGTCGGCGGGCGGCGTTCTTCCGCGTAAGCGCGACCTGGTTCGAAGCAGACTACGCGCGCTTTGCCACGGCGATTCGCACAATCGCGCGCTGGAGGGAAGCTCCCGCGACGCGTACGACGGCCTCTTCATGGTGCAAGCGCTCGGCCGCGGCAAGCTCCCGCTCCGCGCGCTCCCGGGCGCGCTCGGCGCGTGCGATGTCGATGTTCGAGGCGAGTTCGCAGGCTTCGGCCGTCACCACGACCTCGCTGCTCGTGACCTCTGCGAAGCCTTCCGAGAGCGCGGCAAAGAGCGTCGGATCCCCGTGCCGCCGGATCTCCACCTCGCCGATCCGCAGCGGGGAGAGGAAGCGCTCGTGCCCCTCGAGCACCATGAAGTCGCCCTCCGCGCCGGGAAGCAGCACGGCTTCGACCGGCCCGCGAAATACCTCCCCCCCGGGCGTTACGATCACGAGCTCGAGCGACACAGGAACCCTCGCTAGGTGAGGTGCTTGGCCTTCTCCACCGCTTCTTCGATCGTGCCCACCATGTAGAAGGCTTGCTCCGGCAACTCGTCGTGCTTGCCCTCGAGGATCTCTCGGAAGCCGCGGATCGTGTCCTCAAGCTTTAGGTACTTGCCCGGAGTTCCGGTGAACTGCTCCGCCACATGGAAGGGCTGAGAGAGGAAGTTTCGCAGCTTGCGCGCGCGCGCCACGGTGAGCTTGTCGTCCTCCGACAGCTCGTCCATCCCGAGGATGGCAATGATGTCCTGGAGATCCTTGTACTTCTGGAGCTGCTGCTGGACGGAGCGGGCCACCCGATAGTGCTCCTCGCCCACCACCTGCGGGTCGAGGATTCGGCTCGTCGAGTCGAGGGGATCCACAGCCGGGTAGATGCCGAGCTCCGCAATCTGCCGCGAGAGCACGGTCGTCGCATCCAGGTGCGAGAACGCCGTCGCCGGTGCCGGGTCGGTGAGATCGTCTGCGGGCACGTAGATGGCCTGCACCGAGGTGATGGAGCCACGCTTGGTCGACGTGATGCGCTCCTGGAGCTCGCCCATGTCCGTGGAGAGCGTCGGCTGGTAACCCACGGCCGAAGGAATCCGGCCGAGCAGAGCGGACACCTCGGAGCCGGCCTGTGTGAAGCGGAAGATGTTGTCGATGAACAGGAGTACGTCCTTGCCCTCCTCGTCGCGGAAGTACTCCGCGACGGTGAGCGCAGAGAGGCCGACCCGGGCGCGCGCGCCGGGGGGCTCGTTCATCTGGCCGTACACGAGAGCGCACTTCTCGAGCACCGTCGTACCGTCGGCCAGCTTGGCGTCGGCCATCTCGTGCCAGAGGTCATTGCCCTCGCGTGTTCGCTCGCCAACGCCCCCGAAGACCGAGTAGCCGCCGTGCTGTTTGGCGATGTTGTTGATGAGCTCGAGGATGACGACGGTTTTGCCGACCCCGGCCCCGCCAAAGAGGCCGATCTTCCCGCCCTTCGGGTAAGGGGCAATGAGATCCACCACCTTGATCCCGGTCTCGAAGGCCTCGACCGCGGTCGCCTGGTCGACGAAAAGCGGTGCGGGCCGGTGGATGGGGTAGGTCTCGGTCGCGCCGATCGGACCTCGCTCGTCGACGGGGTCTCCGATCACGTTCATGATGCGGCCGAGCGTCTTCCCGCCGACGGGGACCCGAATTTCGCCGCCCGTATTCTTGACCGGCTGGCCGCGCACGAGCCCATCGGTCGTATCCATGGCGATGCAGCGCACCGTGTTCTCGCCGAGGTGCTGAGCGACCTCGATCACGAGGTTGTCGGGGCGCTGGTCGATCGACGGGTTGGTGAGGCGCAGCGCATAGTAGATCTCCGGAAGTTCACCGGGCGGGAACTCCACGTCGACGACGGGGCCCGTCACCTGGATCACCTTGCCCGGCTTGTGTGCCTTTTCCGTTGCTTGTGCCATTTCTCGCACCCCTCTCCGGCTTTTTGGAGCGCCTAGAGCGCCTCCGCGCCGGTGATGATTTCCACGAGCTCACGCGTGATCGCGGCCTGCCGGGCGCGGTTAAAGCGCAAGGTGAGGTTGCCGACCATCTCCTCGCCGTTGCGCGTCGCGGCCTCCATCGCCGTCATCCGCGCCGCGTGCTCTCCGGCCTCGCTTTCGAGGAGCGCACGGTAGATCGCCACTTCGAACGTCTTCGGGACGAGCAGGCTGAGGAGCTTGCCGAGGTCGGGCTCCGCCTCAAAGGGAACCGCGTCCTCTGTCTTCACGATTCTCGGG